>Ga0075326_1000001_pt1 | contig 71626 bp, 75 predicted proteins | sample MayberrySE_Catta_3_FD_120052 | JGI IMG/M metagenome (GOLD analysis project Ga0075326, IMG submission 120052) | Natural and restored wetland microbial communities from the San Francisco Bay, California, USA, that impact long-term carbon... | ecosystem: Environmental > Terrestrial > Soil >...
CTCATCAGCGAATGGAGTGGCAGCCTCTCTGCATTCTCTCACGACGAACTCGACATCTGCGACCGCGACCAAGTCATCGAGACCGTCACTCACGAGGCCCCCGAGATCGTCATCAACTGCGCCGCGTACCATCGCGTCGACGAGATCGAATTGAACGGGGAGCTCGCGTTCGCCGTGAACGCGCTCGGCGCCAAGAATGCTGCTGACGCGGCGCGCGAGGCCGGCGCCGCCGTGATCTTCATCAGCACAGACTACGTCCACGGCGGGGACAAGGACCGCCCCTGCCTCGAGGACGACCTGCCCCGCCCGCTCAGTGTCTATGGCACGTCCAAGGTAGCCGGAGAGTACCTCGTCGCACAGAGCAACCCGAAGCACTATATCGTCCGCAGCTCGAGTCTCTTCGGCGTAGCCGGATCGAGCGGCAAGGGCGGGAACTTCGTCGAGACGATGATCCGCAAGGCGCGGGCCGGAGAGCCACTCCGCGTTGTCGACGACCAGGTATCGTCACCAACGTACACGGCCGACCTTGCGGAGAGGTTACAGGAGCTCGCCGCCACAGAAGCCTACGGGCTCTACCAGATCACGAACAGCGGCCAGACTTCCTGGTTCGGGTTCGCCGCCAAGATCTTCGAGATGCTTGGACTGGACGCGAACCTCACGCCGATCACGAGCGATGAGCTCGGCGCTGCGGCTACGCGTCCCGCCTTTTCCGTCATGGAGAATCGCGCGCTGGAGCAGCGCGCAGGACTGAAGAAGCTACGGTCGTGGGAGGACGCGCTCGCGGCCTACCTCGAGGCCAAAGGGCACAAGAGCTAGGGTTACTGCTTGATCGCGCGCATCGTGAGGACCGCTTCCTCGATGCCAACGATCGGCCCCCAGAAGCGCTCGCAGAAGTACTGAAACCGCCGGTCCCGGTTCGCGAGCGAGTGGAACAGCGCGTTCGCGATGCGGCGCGGCCACGAGAGAATCACGTTGGTGTCGTGGCTCGTCAGCGTGAAGTTGAGCCGCGCCTGCTCGATCCGGAAGCGGGCAGGTGAGTAGTACGCGAAGGCAGCGCCGTCGAAGTACGTGTCGTCGAAGTAGGCGAACGTCGCGATGGACAGGCCCCGCCGGTGCGTCGGGTCCTTCCACGTCACGAAGGTCGAAGCGGCGTGGGGCACGCGGACATAGACCTTCGCACCGTCCTTGCAAACTCGCCAGATCTCGTTCATCGTCCCAATGAAGTCGTCAACGTGCTCCAGGATGTGATACACGACGACGTTGTCGATCGAGCTGTCCTTGAACGGCAGCCCTTGGTTCAGGTCGGCCACGACGTCGACGCCCGGGATCCGGACGTTGTCGACGCCGATGGCGCCCTTGACCTTGCCGTCGCCGCAGCCCAGGTCCACGCTGAACCGCTTTGGCCGTGTCGCGCCCTTGCCCGTTCTCGTCTCGGCTGTCTGTACCACGTTGCTCACGATACTACATACGGCAGCCTACGGCTCCCGTTACGGCTCCGTTTCGCTCCCTCGCAACTGGCGTTCTCGCGTGGGATCTAGGACTTCAGCCGGCACGCCAATGGCAGTGCGTTCAGCGGGCACGTCGTCGAGCACCACGGCGTTCGCGCCGATTCTTGCGCGGTCGCCCACGGTGATGGCGCCCAGGATACGGGCGCCGCTCCCAACGACAACGCGGTCTCCAAGTGTTGGACCAATCGCGTTGGCTGCTGTCAAGCCGATAGTTGAAAAAGGGAACAGCGCGCAGTTCTTTCCGATTCGAACGATGCCATCAATCACCACGTGGCCATGGGGTACGTATAACCCGCCGTCAATCACCACGTTGTCGCCGATTCGGACGCTGAACAGCGCACCATTGAGCAGGTGCAGCAGTCTCGGGAACACGGGAATTCTGTGGCGCTGCAACGCTGTCCGCGCCCGGTAGATCAAGACCGCCAAGAAGTGGTCCGCGGTCCATGCAAGTTGCAGGACCCGCAGGGCCAGGTGCAGTCGACTCGGCGTGGGGAACGACTCGTCTCTACGTCGTGCGTACGCGCGTGCGTCTTCCGAAACAGCTTGCAAAAATCCAGGGCGGAGGGCGTCTTGCGCGCGTCGGAGTTCAGCCGCCTGCCCTGGATCCGGTTGTCCGTACATGAGCCGACCTGAATCAGGCATGGGTTCACAGCCCCGCCTTCCTGCGAAGCGTCACCGATGATAACACGACGGGCCTGCCTTCATATCAGGGAGCCGGGCGCGTCAGCAAGCTGTAAGCCGCAACCACCCTCGTACGTTGTAACGGGTAAAGCACGGCTGTTATCATTGGGCCGCTGCCTGCACCGGCAGGCTGGTCGTGAGGCCTGCTCGATGCGGGCTTATTCTATGCGGGCCGCTCGCGGTTCGCAGCTGGAGACTCAGCCCATATGCGAATCCTGATCATCGCGCGAGGCGTTGTCGGCAAGTACATGTCGAGCCCCGGCATCCGCTGCTACTACATGGCGCAGGTCCTTCGCGACGCTCTTCCCGATGCCCAGGTAACCCTCGCGATCACCAACCGTGAAGACCAGCCGGACATCCCTGGCGTGAAGGTGGTTCGCTACGGCGGCTATCGCATCCTCCCCATGATCGCGGAGAACGACATCATCATCAGCTCCTCGTTCATGCCCCATTTCGCATTCTTCCACGGCAAGAAGAAGTTCGTCGTCGACCTCTTCAGCCAGTATTTCGTCGAGTGGATGGAGCTCACGCGTGCCGAATCGCGCGGCGTAAAACAGGCCGTCTGGATGAACAAGAACCGCACGTACCTAAATATGCAGCTCACGCAGGCCGACTTCATCCTTTGCGCCAATGAACGTCAGCGCGACACCTACATCGGCAGCCTCAGCGCCCTTGGCCTCATCGACCCTGACGCCTACGAGAAGGACGACACCCTTCGGCGCTACATCGACGTCGCGCCTCATGGCATCCGGCCCGACCCAGTCACGCACAAGAAGCAGGTCTTCAAGGGCGTCTTTGGCGGCGTCAAGGAGACCGACAAAGTGCTCCTTTGGAACGGCGGCACTGTTCACTGGTATGACCCCGAGCCCTTCATCAAGGCGCTATACGTCCTCTCCAAGGAACGTGACGATATCAAGGCGCTCTTCCTCGGCACGTTTTACCCAGACCTCAGCGCCTTCCTCGGTTACGGCGCCCGCGCAAAGTCGGCGATCCAGCTCGCCAAGGACCTCGGCCTCTATCAGAAGTCCGTCTTCTTCGAATTCGGCTGGGTCCCGCACGCCGAAGTCGTGGACTACCTCGCCGAAACGGATATTGGCGTCTGCACCTACTTCGACAACCTCGAGACGCGTTACTCGCACCGCACACGCTTCGTGGACATCTTCTGGGCCGAGAAGCCGTTGATCTGCACGCGCGGCGACGTGCTCGCCGAGCTCGTTGAGGAGCGCGGCCTCGGTATCGTCGTCGAAGAAGGTGATCCGGAGGCCGTGGCAGACGCCATCCGCCGCCTCCTTGACGACCAGGACTTCTACAACACGTGCGTCGAGAACCTCCAGGCGATCAAGCCGGAGCTCGGTTGGGACGTCGCCCTCGAGCCCCTGGTTCGCTTCTGCCGCGAGCAGGATTCTTCCGCGGTCGCCCCCTCCGGCCGCGTCCTGCCGCTCGTACGCCGCATCGTCGAGTACCTCATGGCCCGGTTCCAGGACGCGATCACGCCAGGGCGCTGATGAAGATCCTCGTGCACTCCCGTGGCGCCGTCGGCAAAGCGATGGCGAGCAGTGGGGTCCGCGCCTACCACATGGCCCGCGTCCTTGCCCGCGAACTCCCGGATGCCGAGTTCACACTGTCGGTCCCGTACTACCCCGACATCGATTCCCCGTATCCAAATCTCCGCATCGCGCGACAGGAGAGCCAGTGGACCGATCTCCAGCAGATGCGCGAACACGACATCATCATCTCGCGCAACTTCCCTGCGCAGGCGATCGCGCTACTCTTCCAGAAGACCTGGGTGCTCGACTTCTACTCCACGTTCTTCATCGAGTGGCTGGAGCTCTCGAAACGCATCCCGCACGCTGGGCGCCGCCGTATCTGGACCGACTCGAACCGCCACTACATCAACTACCAGCTCGCCATGGCCGACTTCATCATCTGTGCCAGCGAGCGCCAGCGCGACGCGCTCATCGGCGCCCTTGCCAGCACGGGTCTGCTCACCCCTCAGATGTACGAGCGCGACCGCACGCTCCGGAAGTTTGTCGACGTCGTCCCGTACGGCGTCAAGCCGGGCAGGCCGGACCACGACGGGAACGTCATCAAAGGTGTCGTTCCGGGCATCCGCGAGACCGACACCGTCCTCATTTGGAACGGCAGCATCATGGAATGGTTCGACGCGAAGACCGTCATCCGCGCCATGGCCGAGATCGCGAAGGTCCGCGACGACGTCAAACTGTTCTTCCTCGGCACTGAGCATCCCGATTACGTCACCGGTCTCCTCGCGCCGCCGCCAAAGGAGGCGCTCGAGCTGAGCCAGGAACTCGGCCTCTACGAGAAGTCGGTCTTCTTCAACGTCGGTTGGGTGCCGTATGACGAGATCGGCGGCTATCTCGTCGAAGCTGACATTGGCGTCTGCGCCGGCTTCGACAATACGGAAACGCGCTTCGCCTTCCGGACGCGCTACGTCGATCTCTTCTGGGCCGGCCTCCCCGTCGTCTGCACCGAGGGCGACGTGCTAGCGCAGCGCATCCACGACGTTGGAGCCGGTATCACCGTGCCAACCGAGGACGTCCGTGCGTTCGCGGACGCGGTGTTGCGCCTAGTCGATGATAAGGAGCTGCACAGTAACTGCAGGGAGCACATGGCCGTCCTCGCTGATGAATTGAGCTGGGACAGCGCCCTCAAGCCTCTGGTCGAGTTTTGCCGCCACGGCAGATCGATCGCGTCGCCCAAGCGTCAGCGTCTCGCCCCGCTCATCCGCCACGAGATTGGTTACTTGCAGACCCACATCCGCCAGAACCGGATCAAGCAGGAAGGTCCGTGAAGATCCTCGTCTTCAGCCGTGGGGTCGTCGGCGAGGCGATGGGGAGCACAGGCGTGCGCGCCTACCACATCGCCCGCGTCCTCGCGGACCAGCTTCCCGACGCCGAAGTCACGCTCTCGGTCCCGAACGACGCGCCCGCGTCGACGATGCTGGCCAACGTTAACATCGTCAGTCATGCCAATCCGCGCGATGGCTTCCAGCAGATGCGCGAGCACGACATTCTCATCTCGCGAGACTTCCCGCCCTACGCGACCGCGCTGTTCTTCCAGAAGACGTTCATCCTCGATCTCTACGTCGCCTTCCCGATCGAGTGGAACGCCCTCTCGCAGCGCATCCCTGACCCAACGCGCCGCCGCCTCTGGATGGAGGCGCGCCGCCATCACATCGAGGCGCAGCTCACTCTCGCAGACCACATCGTCTGCTCCGACGATCGCCAGCGTGACTTCTGGGTCGGCGCGCTCATGACGCTCGGACTCGTCGCGCCCCAGACCTATGAATGCGACCGTACCCTGCACCGGTTCATCTCGGTCGCGCCGTACGGTGTCCAGCCCGGCAGCCCGCAAAGCGAGCGGCCCGTCCTCAAGGGCGTCGTGCCGGGCATTCGCGAGACCGACACAGTCCTCATCTGGAACGGCAGCATCATGGAGTGGTTTGACGCAGCCACCGTCATTCGCGCCATGGCCGAGGTCGCCAAAGTGCGCGACGATGTCAAGCTCTTCTTCCTTGGGCTTGAGCACCCCGACTTCGTGACCGGCCTCCTATTCGACCCACCCCGCGACGCAATCGCCCTCAGCGAACAGCTCGGGCTGCGCGATAGGACCGTGTTCTTCCACCAGGATTGGGTCCCGTACGGCGAGATCGGCGCCTACCTGGCCGAGGCCGATATCGGCGTCTGCGCCGGCTACGACAGCATGGAAACGCACTACGCCTTCCGCACGCGATTCGTCGACCTCTTCTGGGCGGACCTACCCATCGTGTGCACGCGTGGCGACGTCCTCGCCGGGCGAGTCGAACGCGACGGTCTTGGCGTCGTAGTGGATCCCGGGGACGCGGCTGGCTTCGCCAAGAGCGTCATCACACTCGTCGAGGAGGAGGAGTTCTACGGCCGCTGCCGGGCTAACATGGCCGCGACGAAGGACGAGCTTCGTTGGGAGCGGACGCTCGCGCCGTTGGTTGACTTCTGCCGCGAGGGTCAGAGCATCGCCTCGCCGAAGCGCCTGCGCCTCCCGCAGCTCCTCAGTCACAACGCCATGTCGGCTGTCACCGCGGCCGAGCGGTCCATGGAGTACGCGGTCACCGGCCTGAAAAGCAGGCTGGCTAGGGCATGAAGGTCCTCGTCCAGAGCCGCGGCGTCGTTGGGAAGGGAATGGCGAGCCCCGGTGTGCGCGCCTACCACACGGCCCGTGTCCTGGCTGAGCAACTTCCCGAGGCCGAGGTCACACTCTCGGTACCCAACCTTCCCGACATCGAGTCGCCGCACAAGCGCCTTACCATAGAGCCGTACTCCAGCACGCAGAACGGCTTCAGGCAGATGCAGGAGGCCGATGTCATCGTTTCGCGCAACTTCCCGCCGATGATCGTGCCTTTGTTCATGCAGAAGAAGCTCGCGCTCGATTTCTTCACGCCGTTCTTCATCGAGTGGATGGAGCTCTCGAAGCGGATCGGCCGCAAAGGCCAACGCAACATGTGGGTCGCGTCAAACCGCCACTACAGCGACATGCAACTCACGCTTGCTGACTTCGTCTTCTGTTCGAACGAGCGCCAGCGCGACCTCTGGGTCGGCGCCATGAGCACGCTCGGCCTCATCTCGCCCGAAGTCTACGAAAAGGACGACAAGCTCGAGCATCTCGTCAGCGTCGTTCCCTACGGTGTCCAGTCCGGCTCCCCCCAGCACAAGGAGCAAGTTCTCAAAGGCGTCATCCCCGGCATCAATCCGGACGACAAGGTCGTGATCTGGAACGGCCTCATCGTCGAATGGTTCGATGCGGACACCGTCGTCCGCGCGATGGGCGAAGTCGCGAAGAAACGTGGTGACGTCAAACTGTTCTTCCTCGGCACCAACCATCCTGACTACGTCACCAGCGTCGACGCGCCGCCCGTCGTCCGCGCGATGAACCTCGCGAAGGAGATCGGTATCTTCGAGAGCTCGGTCTTCTTCAACGTTGGCTGGGTGCCGTACGAGGATATTGGCAACTACCTCACCGAGTCCGACATCGGCATCTGCGCCGGCTACCAGAATCTCGAGTCGCGCTACTCGTTCCGGACGCGCTTCATGGACCTCTTCTGGGCTGGGCTCCCGATCGTTTGCACCACCGGCGATGTCCTTGCCGACCGCATCGCGAAAGACCCGCTCGGCGTCGCGGTTGCGCCTGGCGACGCGCAGGCCATGGCGGCCGCCATCCTTCGCCTTGTTGAGGACCGCGAGTTCTACGATCAGTGCGCGGGCAACATGCCTGCCGTCAAGGAAGAACTGAGATGGGAAAGCACGCTTCAGCCGCTCGTCGATTTCTGCCGCAACGACGAGGAGTGGGCCGTCCCCAAACGCAAGCGACTCGTCCCGCTCCTGCGCCGCACAGCCGCCTACCTGGCCGAGAAGTCGCTTGTCCCCATCGCGCGCTGGTAGCCTACGGCACTTCGTCGATGCCGACCGGAGTCGGCACCGGCCGCTCGCGCACGCTTGAAAACAGGCCGCTCCCTCCGTTGACGATCCACACGCCCAAGATGATGAGCGCGAAGCCACCAATGCTGCTTAGCGCGAGCTTCTCGTCGAGCACGAGCACGCCGAGGATCACGGCTGTTACCGGGATCAGGTAGCTCACCATCGATGCCTGCGTCGCAGTTACCTGCCGCACCAGCCGGAAGAAGATCAAGTAAGCGACGCCGCTCGGGAAGATGCCAAGCGCGATCCACGAGAAGCCGCTCGCCGGCGCGATCGTGAGGTCAAACGGCATCTCGATCACGAGTGCGATCGGGATCATGATCAGCGCGCCGACCATCGTCTGACCGGCCGCGGTCTGGATCGTGTCCGCGTTCTGGAGGTACCGCCGCGCGAACACCGTGCCGATCGAGTAGCCCACCGCACCCGTGACCACGGCGAGCTGCCCGAGCGTGCCCGAGCTCGTCACGTCGGTGAGGTCACCGCCGATGAGGACGAACACGCCACCAAACCCGACCAGTACGCCGATGATACGGTCCGGTGTGAAGCGTTCGTCGATCCAGAAATGGGCGATGATGCTCGTCGAGAGCGGCATGCTCGCGACCAGGATCGCGGCGAGACTCGAGTCGATGCGCTCGATGCCCCAGGTCAGCAGGACGAATGGGATGCAGTTGTTCACGATGCCGAGAAAGATCACCGCACGCCGCGATGCCGCGTCGCGCGGGAACGAACGCCCGGTGACGAACAGCGCCGCCATCAGAAAGAGCGCCGCGCCCGCGAGCCGCCCCGCGACCAAAGTCAGCGGCGGCACGTCCTCCAGGATGACGTCGGTCAGCATGAACGCCGAGCCCCAGATGACGCTCAGCGTGATCAGCATCGCAAGCTGGTGCGGTCGCATGGTGCCTCATCATACTCGGGCAGTGCCGCCGTCGGGATAGAATGATCTCACACATGAACGAGCATATCCGCGGGCTCTACGTCATCATCGACCCGGACGCCTGTCGCGGCCGCGACGCCGTTGATGTCGCGCGCCGCGCCCTTGAGGGCGGCGCGGCGATGCTCCAGTGGCGCGATAAGCGCCGCGAGAAAGGCCTCCAGCTCCCGCAGGCGCGCGCCGTCCGCGACCTCACGCGCGAGCACGACGCGCTTCTCATCGTCAACGACCACGCCGACCTCTCTCTCGCCGTCGATGCCGACGGCGTCCACGTCGGCCAGGGCGACCTACCTGTGGCCGTCGTCCGGAAGCTCGTCCCGCCCGACTTCGTCGTCGGCTGCTCGACGAACAACCTCGACGAAGCGCGCGCCGCCGAGGTCGCGGGCGCCTCCTACATCGCCGTCGGCGCCATCTTCGGCACCGCTTCGAAGGAGCCGGAGCGCACGCGCACCGCGAGCCCGGAACGCCTCCGCGAGGTCAAGGCTGCTATCGGCACGCCCGTCGTCGCCATCGGCGGCATCAACGCCTCAAACATCGGCCAAGTGCTCGCCGCCGGCGCGGACGCCGTCGCCGTCATCAGTGCCGTCTGCGCCGCCGACGATCCGAAGGCCGCCGCCGCGGAACTCGTACGAGCGTTCAACTGAACGCCCCTGATGCTCGACGGGCCAGCGACTGAGTAGGCCTTTCGGCTCTCGGCACTCCGCACGGCAGGCCGTATCATGAGCATATGGCCGTCCCCGCCATCGCCACCGAGGGCTTGACCCGCGACTACGGGCCCGTCCGCGCCGTCGACGACCTCTACCTGGAGGTCGAATCCGGTGAGGTCTTCGGCTTCCTCGGTCCTAACGGCGCCGGCAAGACCACGGCCATTCGCGTGCTCCTCGACCTCATTCGCCCGACTGCCGGCCGCGCGACCGTGATGGGCTTCGACTGCCAGCGCGACTCCATCGAAGTGCGGAAGCGTGTCGGCTACCTCCCTGGCGACCTCCAGCTCTACGAAGGCATGACCGGCGGCGATCTGCTCGAATTCTTCGGCTCGCTGCGCCCCGATGATGTCGACCGCGCATACCGCCACGAGCTCATGGAACGGCTGGACCTCGATCCGCACAAACACGTCGATGACTATTCGCGCGGCAACAAGCAAAAGCTCGGTCTCATCCAGGCGCTCATGCACCGTCCCGATGTCATGGTCCTCGACGAGCCCGCCAACGGCCTCGACCCGCTTGTCCAGCGCGAGCTCTGGAGCATCCTTGACGACGCCGCCGACGAAGGCCGCACGGTCTTCTTCTCGTCGCACGTCCTCTCCGACGTCGAGCGCATCTGCAAGCGCGTCGCGATCATTCGCGAAGGCCGCCTCGACGCCGTCGTCAAGGCTGCTGCGCAGTTCGAGGTCGTCGACCTCCGGACCGAGCAGCCCAGCCTCGAGGAGATCTTCATCGCCTACTACCAGCGGTCGTCGAAGCGGGAACCGAAGGATGCGACCTAGCATCTTCATCAAGGCGATGCTCGACCAGCGCTGGATGGTCGCGGGCTTCGGCATCGGCAGCGCGCTGATGGCCGCGCTGCTGCTGTCCGTCTATCCGAGTTATCGCGAGGCGCTCGAGGACTTTGAGCTCCCGCCCGCATTCGAGGCGCTGATTGGCGATGTCGACATCGCCTCGCCGGAGGGCTTCGTTAGCGCCGAGTTCTTCAGCTGGATCCCGGCCCTCCTCGTCGTCTACGCGATCATCCAGGGCACAGGCGTCCTCGCCGCGGAGGAGGGCAGCGGCACGCTCGAGCTGCTGCTCGCCCAGCCCGTCAGCCGCATGCGCGTCTTCATCGAGAAGACCGCATCGATTCTTGCCGGGGTAATCGGTATCGTCCTGCTCACGCTTCCCGGCTGGATCATCGGCTATCCCTTCGCCGACATGGATCTTGGTCTCGATAGGCTCGTCTGGTCGACCCTCGCGCTCGCGCCGATCACGCTCGCCTTCGCGGCGCTGTCTGTGCTTGCCGGAACGGTGCTCGCGTCACGCAAGGAGGCGGCCCTCGCGGTCACCGTGTTGGCTGTGGTCAGCTTCTTCGTGAATTCTCTCGGCCAGGCCGCTGACGTCCTCGAGCCGCTGCGCCCGGCCTCGCTCTTCTACCACTTCCACGCGGACACCATCGTCTCCGACGGTGTCGACCCCTTGGGCATGACCGTGCTGCTCGCAACGGCGATCGCTGCGACCGCCCTTGCCGCCTACCTCTTCCGGCGCCGCGACATTGGCATCGGCGCGGGCCGCGACTGGTTCCAGCCGCTCCTCCGCGCGCTTCCCATCATCGGCACCCTGTCTACGCCAGCCGACGAGACTACGTAGCGCGTTCAACTGAACGCCCCACTCCCGACGTGGCTCAGCCTTCTGGCTGCCAGGCAACTCCTCCTACAGTGCCATCATCCGCCTTCGCTCGCTCGGCGAATATTTCTCGATCGCATAGCGGAACGCGGTTCGCGGCAGGCGCGCCACGTTGCGTTCCAGGAACGCCGTCACCTCGCCACGGTGCGCCTCTGCCTGCTCGCGCAGCAGCCAGCCGAAGCCCTTCTGCACGAGATCGTCGTCATCATCGATCAGCGCCTCCGCGATGCGCAGCGATTCGTCGAGGAAGAGACCGCGCCGCGCGGGGATGACCAGGCTGACCGCGGCGCCACGCCGCACCCAGCGGTTCTCGGAGCGCGTCCAGCGGACCACTCGGCGCACCAGTGCCGGCTGTTCGACCAGGACCTGGCCGATGAGCCCAGTACAGAGCGAATCGCAGTGCGCCCAGTTCCCAACGTACTGGTGTAGCCAGCGTTCGTACGTGTCGAACAGCGGCTTCGACGTCGGGGGCCTGCGCAGCTGCACCGCGTACAACCCGACCGTGCCTTCCTCGAACCACCCGCCCGCGAGCAGCCGCTCGGCGAGGGTCACACAGGCCTCGGGCGGCTCGCTCTCGTGGGCGCGCACGACCCCGCGCGACAGCTTCTGGCACGTCGGTACGCTGACGCCGACGTTCCGGATCGTCTCTTTGAAGTAGCGGTGCTCCCCCTCCGCGCGCCTCGAGTCCGCGAGCTCCCGAAGTGCCGATCGGATCTCGCGCTGCACCTTCGCGACGTTCATTTCCCTACACGAACCGCTCTAGCCCGAAAGGCTTCAGCCGCTTGCTCGGCTTGCCGGTCGCGATCTCCTCGGCGATCAACTCGCCCGTGATCGGCGCCAGCAGGATGCCGTTGCGGAAGTGGCCGGTCGCGACCGTCACGTTCTCGTAGCCGGGTATGGGCCCGAGCATCGGCAGCCCGTCTGGCGAGCCTGGACGCAGCCCGAACCAGGAGAAGTGCTCGCGTGCCTGGCGGAGCTGCGGCACCAACTCGAACGCGCCCCGGCGCACCTGGGCCAGGCCGCGCTTCGTCGTCCCGAACCGGAAGCCAACGTCCTCGACCGTCGCGCCCGCGAAGACCAGGCCGTTCGCGCGCGGCAGGATGTATCCTCTCGGGCCCCACACGATATGCCGGATCGGCGTGCTCATGCCGCCGAGGGCGATCATCTGGCCACGGATCGGCCGCGTCGGCACCTCGACGCCGAGCTTCGCGACCAGCGGGCGCACCCACGGCCCGGTCGCGAGCACAAGGTGTTCGCAGGCGACCTCGCCGGCCTCGGTGCGCACTGCCGTCACGCGTCCGCCCTCGCGACGAAACCCCGTGACGGGGCTCCGTTCGTAGAAGCGCGCACCCCGCTGCGTCGCGGCGCGCGACAGCGCCAAGGTGAAGAGCTGGTTGCTGATCTGACCTTCGTCGGGGCAGAGCAGCCCGCCGACAACGTCCTCGTTTAGGCGTGGCTCGAGCTCCCGAATCTCACCGGGCCCTAGCTCGATCAGCTCCAGGCCGAGCTTGCCCCGGTGCTGCAGTGTCTTGCGCAGCGCGTTCATCTCGCGTCCGTTGAACGCGACGCGCAGCACGCCGGTCCGCTGGAACTCGACATCGACGTCCGGCACCTCCTCGCCAAGCCGTTCGACCCACGTCGGATAGCGTTCGAGTCCTTCCAGCCCGAATCGTACGAGCTCGTCCGGGCGGTCGAACTCGGCCAGCGGCGCGAGAATGCCGGCCGCCGCGTTCGTTGCCGCCATCCCCAACAGCCGGCTGTCGATCACGACGCACGACACGCCACAACGCGATAGCTCGTACGCGATCGCGCACCCGATGATCCCGGCGCCGACGATCACAGCGTCAGCGGAGTCCCGGACGTCCGCTCCGCCCCCAACCATCCTCACGACCTCTACCGCAGCTCCGTCGCGCAGCTCCGTGTCGCCGTGCTGCGCGCGCGGCACGACCTCGCCGTTCACGGCGACCGCAACGCGTCGCTTGTCGATATCTAGCTTCTGCAGCAGCGTCGCGACGGTCGTGCCATCGTCGAACGTCCGCTGCTCGCCATTCAGCGTGATGATGATCATGCCTCGATCGCGTCCCGGAGTGCGCGCGCCGCGGCCCGCGGGTCGCCGGCGTCCATGATCGCGCCGATCACCGCGACGCCGTTCGCGCCGGCGACCATCACCTCGCTTGCGTTCTCGGCCGTGATCCCGCCGACGCCAATGACCGGGATGCGCACGGCGTCGCAGACGTCGCGCACGAGTTCTGGCCCCGCGGCCTCGGCGTCCGGCTTGGACGCGGTCTCGTAGATCGTGCCGACCTGCACGTAGTCGACGCCGTCGGCTTCGGCGCGCTGCGCTGCCTCGACGCTGTGCACCGACTGGCCGACGAGACAGGCGTCGCCGACCAGGTCCCAGACCTTCTCGGATGGCAAGCTGCGCTCGGGCAGGTGCGCGCCATCCGCCCCCGCCGCGAGCGCCACATCGACCCGGTCGTTGACGATCAGCAGCGCCCGGCCGCGCACGACGGCGTGCAGCGTGACGGCAAGGTCGTATAGCTCCGCCGTAGGCAGGTCCTTCTCGCGCAACTGGACGATGTTCACGCCACCATCCACCGCCTGCGATACAACCTCGTCGAGGCTGCCGCCGCGTAGTCGCGGGCGGTCGGTGATCAGAATCAAGCAGGGGTCCGGCCAGCGGGACAGACGCGCGGGCCGGTCGGGCGGCGTCATGTCGTTACACCGGTCCTACGAGACCGGGATGCGGTGGTCGGCCGTCTTCACCTGCGCGACGCCCTCCTCGGGGCTGCTCGCGGAGGCGTACGCCTTGCGCGGGATGCGTCCGGCCAGATACGCCTTGCGTCCGGCCTGCACGGCCAGTTTCATTGCCTCGGCCATCGCGGGCGGGTCCTTCGACAGTGCGACGGACGTGTTCAAGAGCACCGCGTCGGCGCCGATCTCCATCGACAGCGACGCGTCCGACGGCGCGCCGATGCCCGCGTCGACGACGACCGGCACGCCCGCGCTCTCGACGATGATCTTGATCTCGTCCTCAGTCAGGATGCCCTGGCCGCTCCCGATCGCCGAGCCAAGTGGCATCACCGTCGCGCAGCCGACCTCCTCGAGGCGCCGCGCCAGCACAGGGTCGGCGTGGATGTAGGGGAGCACCGTGAAGCCCTCGCCGATGAGCGTCTGCGCGGCCTCGAGCGTCGCAATTGGGTCGGGCAGGAGGTACTTCGGGTCGGGGATCACCTCGAGCTTCACCCACGTCGACTCCGTCAGCTCGCGGCCCAGACGCGCCGTGAACAGCGCCTCCTCGACCGTCTTACAGCCGGCCGTGTTTGGCAGGACGGTGTAGCGGCTCCAGTCGATGTAGTCGAGCTCGGTCTGCGTGTCCGGGTTGTCGAGGTCGAGCCGCCTGATCGCGACGGTCACGATCTCGGTCCCAGAAGCCTCGAGCGCGGCCAGACACGTCTCGGGGCTGTCGTACTTCCCCGTCCCCAAGATCAGCCGCGATCCGAACGCCTTTCCAGCGATGGTCAGCTTGTCTTCGTTCATGTAGTCACTCCATGTCAGTGGTTCGCTCGTGAGATCTCCCGACCGACAACCGCGGCGCTACGAACGCTCCTATCATCGTAGCAACCGCCACGATCGTCGCGATGATCGCGACCGCCACGTTCCCCAGAGCGACGCCCGCCACCGCCAGCGCGCCGAACGCGATCGCGGCCAAGCCGTACAGCAGCCGCGACCGCTGGCCCGCGCGCCAGCTCGACGTCACGCGCTGGATGAGGAACAGCATGCGCTACGACTTCGGCGCCTCCGCCGCCTCCAGCGGGATTTCGCCGAGGCCCGTTGTGCGCTGGATCTCGCGCGTCACATGCATTGAGCAGAACTTCGGCCCGCACATCGAGCAGAACTCTGCCGTCTTGAAGTAGTCGTCCGGCAGCGTCTCATCGTGCATGTGCTTCGCTTTTTCCGGGTCCAGCGAGAGCGCGAACTGCTCGTTCCAGTCGAACGCGAACCGCGCGCGCGACAGCGCGTCATCGCGGTCGCGGGCGCCCGGGAAGCCGCGCGCGACGTCGGCCGCGTGCGCGGCGATCTTGTACGCGATCACGCCCTCCTTGACGTCCTCCGCCGTCGGCAGCCCGAGGTGCTCGCGCGGCGTCACGTAGCAGAGGTAGCTCGCGCCCGCGATGCCCGCCATCGTCGCCCCAATGGCCGACGTGATGTGGTCGTACCCCGGAGCGATGTCGGTCACGAGCGGCCCCAGCACGTAGAACGGCGCCCCCTCGCAGACCTCCTGCTGCTTCTCCACGTTCATCTGGATCTGGTCCATGGGCACGTGGCCGGGGCCCTCGACCATCACTTGCACGCCGCGATCGCGCGCGCGCTTCGTCAGCTCGCCGAGCGTCTCCAGTTCGGCGAACTGCGCGGCGTCCGACGCGTCGGCGAGGCAGCCGGGCCGCAGCCCGTCGCCGAGGCTCAGCGTCACGTCGTACTTCGCCGCGATGTCGCAGAGCTGGTCGAACTGCTCGTAGAGCGGGTTCTGGCGGCTGTGCTCGAGCTGCCACTGCGCCATCAGCGACCCGCCGCGGCTCACGATGCCCGTGATGCGCTGGTTCACGAGCGGCAAGTGCTGGGTGAGGATGCCCGCGTGCACGGTCATGTAGTCCACGCCCCGTTCGGCCTGGTGCTCGATCATATTGAGCAGGTCTTCGGCCGTCCAGTCGTCGTCCTCCATCTCGGTGATCACCTGATAGATCGGCACCGTGCCGATTGGTGCCGGGCTCTCGTCGACGATCGCCTGCCGGATGCCGTCGATGTCGCCGCCGGTGCTCAGGTCCATGCATGTGTCCGCGCCGTAGCGCAGCGCAAGGTGGAGCTTCTCGAGCTCGCCGTCGACGTCCGACGTGACCGCCGAGTTGCCGATGTTCGCGTTGATCTTGATGCTCGCCGCCTTTCCGATCCCGATCGGGTCGAGCGCCTTGTGGTTGATGTTCGCCGGGATCACCATCCGCCCCTCGGCCACCTCAACGCGCACGACCTCCGGGTCGAGCCCGTCGCGCTCGGCGACGCGCTTCATCTGGGGCGTGATCTCGCCCGCTCGCGCGCGTTGCAGTTGAGTGACCAATTTCGTCTCTGCCATCTTCGTCCTCCTTGCTCAGTCCGCTCGCTCGTAGATACCGGCTTGCCAGAACCGGAAGAAGTGGTGCAGGGGCCCCTGTCCCGCGCCCACGGAATAGGAGCTCTGGAGCGCCTTCGTCACGAACGACTTCGCCATCGCGACCGAGCCGCGCAGGTCCGTCCCGCGCGCCAGTCCGGCCGCGATCGCCGACGCGAAAGTGCAGCCGCTCCCGTGGATGTTGTTCGTGTCGATGCGCGCCGTCGTGTACTCGTGAAAGCCTTCGCCGTCGTAGAACAGGTCTGTTGCCGCGCTCGCGGACTCGTCGCTGGGCGCGTGCCCGCCTTTCACGATTGCCGCGTCCGCGCCCATCCCCTCGACCAGCTCTTTCGCCGCGTCGCGGATCGCGTCCCAGGTCGTCAGCTCGCGGTCGAGCAGCACCTGTGCCTCTCGCAGGTTCGGCGTCACGACGGTTGCCAGCGGCAGCAGCCTCGACCGGATCGTCTCGACAGCATCCTCCTCCATGAGCCGCGCGCCCGTGCTCGCGACCATCACCGGGTCGACAACGAGCCGTTCGCAGTTGTGCTCCTGTACCTTCTCGACCACGACCTCGATGATCTGCTTGTTCGCGAGCATCCCGGTCTTCACGACGTCGGCCCCGATGTCACTGAGGATCGCGTCGATCTGCTCCGCCACCAGCTCCGGCGGCAGCGCGAGGACGTCGTTCACGGCGAGGGTGTTCTGCGCGGTGATCGCCGTAATCGCCGATGTGCCTTAGACGCCCATCGCGGCGTACGTCTTGAGGTCGGCCTGGATGCCGGCCGCCCCGCCAGAGTCCGACCCCGCGATCGTCATCACCGATGGTACGCGACGGTTCACGGTCGCACCTGCACCGAAGGTTGCATGACGCGGTGTCGCCATCCATGAGATGGCGAACAAAACAACAAGACCGCCGGTGGCATGCCGGCGGCGTCAGGAGTCATTATTATTCCCTTCGCTGGCATTACCCAGATCAGGTTTGGCGGTCGTCCGATTCGGTCGGACCTCTCAGCCGGGCCGCTCGCAAGCGCTGCGGGTTCCCAGCTCCCGCGTTCTTCGTCTGTACCCCGAGCCTAGCTCCCACGACGAAGGCTGTCAAGAGGTAATGCTATACTCCCTCCAACTAGTGCGAAGGAGGAACAACGCCATGCCGTCTATAACATCTCCAACGCGCACCGAGGTCCGAGCGGCCTAGCACGCAGGTCCGCTCGACATCGGGTGCGCTCCTGCCCGATAGTCGTTCTGTCACGCCGGCCACACATCACGTGGTCCGGCCCACCATAGGAGCAACCTTGCCTACTTCCACACCCGAAATCACGAACGAAGTCCCGGAGCCGGTCGCGCGAGTCGCCGACGCGATGGCCGGCTACGAGCGACCTTGGTCGCTCTGCGGCGGATGGGCCGTAGACGCCTGGGTCGGCCGCCTCACCCGCGACCACGGCGACGTCGACATCTCCGTATTCCAGGAGGACTTGACCGTCCTCTTCGAGCACCTGCGGGGCTGGCAGCTCGTCGCCCACGATCCTAACGTTGCAGGCGATACCTCCGAACTCTGGAACGGCCGCCGGATCGACATCCCCGGCCACATCCACGCCCGCGTGTCAGAGCCGAGCGCCGAAATGCCAGAGCGCCTCGAGGACCCGGGCAAGCAGGGCTTCGGCCTCGACATCCAGATCGACGATCGCGACGGCGACGACTGGGTCATGCGTCGCGAGCCGCGCATCAGCCTGCCTGTCTCGCAAGGCATAGCGGAGTCTGCATGGGGCCTCCCCACCGCGACGCCCGGTGTGTTGCTGTTCTTCAAGTCGGCGGACCCGCGCCTGCGCGACAAGCTCGACTTCGCGGCGCTCCTCCCGCTGCTCACGTCAGGGCAGCGCGACTGGCTCCGCAACGCCATCGAGCTCACGGGCCACCCCTGGCTCGCGAGGCTGTCGGCATAATGCGCGAATACCGGCGGGGCGACCACCTTGGTCGCCCCGCCTCGCACTTCCTTCCCGCGGGTCAGACTTCAGCCAGACAGTGGCTTCAAGACGGAAACGGCTACGGGCCGCCGATGGTGAGGATGAACATCGAGCCGGTGGCCGTGGCGACGAGGCGGCCGGTGTCATCGGTGACCTTGGACTCCGTAAACGCGATGTTCCGCCCCTGCTTCACCACCTCGGTCTCGGCCGTGAGCGCGCCCTCGCGGACCGAGGCGAGATAGCTGATCTTGGCCTCGATGGTCGTGCAAAACTGGCCTTCTGGAAGATTGGGCTGGACGGCGCCGCCCATGCTGTAGTCGACGAGCGTGTAGACGACTCCACCATGGAGCACGCCGTTGGGGTTGCTCCAAGCCGGGTCGACGTCGAGGCGCATGCGCGACTTCCCCGGCTCGCGGGCGACGGTCCGGATGCCGAGCAGGTCGCCCAGCGCGCCCACGCTCTCCTCGGAGGTGGAGGTCGGCTGGCGCCGCATCACGCTGATCCAGCCGCGGATCGTCTGGATCTGCTCGTCGGTCAGATCGTCGAGCTCGGCGATGAGGCCGTCACGGTCGGTCATGCGTCCCCTCCGGCCTTGACGGCCTTCGCGACGGCGTCGGCGGCGTCGGTCGCGCGGATGATGCGCGTATCCTCGATGCCACTGCCGGGCGTGATGCGCCACGTGTCCAGGCCGACGACCGGCTTGCCGTAGACGAACGCCAGCGCGATCTCCGAGAGCGTGCCGTAGCCGCCGTCGATCGCGATGACGGCGTCGGCGGTGAGGGCGATGATGCTATTGCGCGCCGACCCCATGCCAGTCGCGACAGCAAACTCGACATGCGGGTTCGCCTCGGCGGTGGTCGGACCCGGCAGGATGCCGAGGGTGTGCCCGCCGGCCTCGCGGGCACCGTTGCAGGCGGCCTCCATGACGCCGCCACGGCCCCCGCAGACGAGCACGTGGCCGCGGCTTGCGATCTCGCGCCCGACGGCCTCGGCGGCCGGGAGCGCGTCGGCGTGGGGGCTGTCACCCCCGATAACGGCGATCATCATGGCGCCGCCATGGTACGCAGGCGGGACGGAACGCGCTAGCCGGACGGCCCGACGACCTCGTAGCCGTAAGAAGCCGGTTCGGTGGTGCCGTCGGTCGTTGCGACGATGACGACGACGGCACTCTGGTATTCCGTGCCGAGGCCGTCAAGGGGGATGCTGGCCGCGCCGTCGACCACGTCCACCGGCTCGACGCTCGGCGGCGAGGTGTTCGTGATGAGGCGGAGCTGGAACGTCTGCGGGAGGCCTTCATCGAGGCGGCGGAAGCCCTCGCGATGCCAGCCGCCGGCGTCGCCGGCGGCGTCGTCGAAGAGGCCGATCTCGGCGATGGCAATGTCGTCGACGGCCCAGCCGGACTTGTTGAGCGCGGTGTCCGTTACGTACTCGAAGCGGAGCTGGATGCGCGAGCCCGCGTACGGCGTGAGGTCGATGCGCTCGTCAACCCAGCCGTCCGACTTGCCGGAGTAGCCCGGCCCGTACGCGACGTCCAGCGGGTCCTCGGTCGTGGTGTGTTCGCCGGCCAGCGCTTCCCAGGTCGCGCCGCCGTCGGTCGAGACAGCGACGTAGCCGTAGTCGAACCAGCGCTCGATGTCGTACCAGGTGCGGAACGTGAGCGTCGCTTCCGTGACGCCGGTGAGGTCGACTTCTCTGGTGAGGGTCGAGTCGATGCTGTCGGCGCGGCCGGACCACCAGAACGGGCCGGCGGCATCAGTCTGTGCAGCCAGATACGGGACGCGGCTATCGCCCGTGAACTCGAAGCTGGCGCTCGGCGAGAAGGCGTCAGCTTCGAGTTCGATGTAGTCGGCAGCGAACTGGTGGACGGCACCCTCCCCCGCAGCGGCCGCCTTTACTAATGTGGGGCCGCTGACCTCCAGATTCGCGTATCCGTATGGTCCCGAGGGCAGGTCGGCGTAGTTGGCGGCGGTCCAGTCGGCGACCATGGCGGCGAAGTCGCGGTCGGAGCCGGTTTCGACGAGGAAGCGCTCCACGCCGGCGACGCTGTTCTCCTCTAGTGCGGCCAGCTCGCCGGCATCGCCGCCGGTCTGCTCCAGGAGGTAGCGCAGGAAGAGGTTGCTGGCCTGGTAGTGCCGAGAGCTACCTCCGACCTCCTCCCAGGCATTGAGTTGCGTGTCGGGCTCCTCGAGGAAGGCGGCGAAGGACGGCTGGGCGCCGGTAACGAGCCCGGCCGCGACCTCGGACAGGCCCTCATTGACCCAGGCGGCCTCGTCGGGGTCGGCGGCGGCTTGGCTGAGGTGCTGGAGCTCGTGGGAGAGGATGTAGACATAATCGTCTGAGCCGGGCGCGGCGGCGCGCGTGTTCATGTAGACCCCCTCGCGCTCGTTGCTGCGCCCGACGACGCTGCGCGGATAGCCGTCGCCTTGAGTGACGTACCCGCCGATCGCGGTGCCGAGGTCGGCGTGGACCACCGCGATGCGATCGTCGCCGTCGACGCCGGGCGCCGGCGGCGACCCGAACTCGCCGGCCACAACGGGCCAGATCTCTTCTTCGAACACGAGCGTGGCCGTGCCGACTTCCTCCGCCGGGGGACTGTCCTCGAAGAAGAAGTAGGCGTTGTCGGTGACCGCGGCGAGCGTCGTCGTGGCGGTGCGGAACTCGGGCGGTATGTCGGGGTCTGACGTGATTGAGAGGACATCGAATTCGACGACGTCGCCGACGACGAGCGGCGGGTGCATGACAGTGCGCTCCACGTCGTCAGCGCGTTCAAAGCGCTCGGCAAGGTCGAACAGATCGCGCGTGGCCGGAACGTCGGTCCCGCTCGACGTCGCGGACCGGGTCGACGTTGGCTGCGCCTCCGCCGTCGGGGACGGCGGCGGCGACTCACCGTCGCCGTTGCACGCAACGACGAGCAACGCGCACAACAGAAGAACCGCCCCGGTCAGACCGGGGCGGTTCAAGGATCGCTGCGGTTGTGCGCTAGCCCGCGCGGGGGTGTGCCTTTTCGTAGACGCGTCGCACGTGTTCGTCGGTGATGCGTGTGTAGACCTGTGTGGTCGAGATGTTGGCATGCCCGAGCAACTCTTGGACGCTCCGGAGCGGAGCGCCGCCTCTCAGCATATGCGTGGCGAAACTGTGTCGCAACGAGTGCGGGGTGACGGGGCCATCGATCTGGGCTTGCTTCGCATACTGCTTCAGAATCAGCCAGAACCCCTGCCGCGTTAGGCGCTCTCCCCGGCGGTTTACGAACAGGGCGCGTTCGCCCTTGTTCTTGACGAGTCGCGGGCGGCCCTCGTTCAGATACGCGACGAGCGCGCGGAGAGCCTGCGAGTGAATCGGCACGGCACGCTCTTTGGCGCCTTTACCCATGCAGCGCGCCATGGGGCTGCGCTTGTCCAGCGAGATGCTGTCGAGGTCGAGCGAGACGAGCTCCGTAACGCGAAGACCAGTCGCGTAAAGCAACTCCATCATCGCCTGATCGCGCAACGCCTCCGGCGTGCGTCGCTTCGCAGGCTGCTCGAGGAGTTCGTCGACCTGCTGGACCGTGAGCGGCCGCGGGAGCGTCTTACCGACGCGTGGCGACTCGAGGCTTTCGGTGGGGTTGGTCTTGATCGCGCCTTCCGCGTGGAGGAACTGGAAGAACGACTTTACCGCAGCGACCTTGCGCGCGACGGACGCGCCGGCGTAGCGACGGTTCTTCAGCTCGAGCATGTAGTCCACGATCGTGTCCTTGTTGATCTTGCGCCAATCGGTTGCGTGCGCCGTGCCGTTGGCACTCGCGCCATTCGTCGCGGTTCCGTTGTGCGAGATCAAGAATGTGTGGAACTGAGACAGATCGTTCCGATAGGCGGCGATAGTGTTTTCAGACGCTCCTTTCTCGGCGGACAGAAAGTGCAAGAAGTGCCCGATGCGATCGTCCATGACGCAGTGTTTACCTCACTTGGGCTATGCCGGGGTTGGTTCTCTCTCAACCAAGTCCGTTTGGGTGAAACCCATCCTACACCCGTCTCCGCGAGGTTGTCCAGCGATCTCAAGGCAGCGACATAAAGACTTTGGAGAAACTTTTCCACAGGCAACTGATCAGTGGCACCGGTGTCGCAGAAGAACTGCTGATGCGCGTAGCTCTTAGGTGATCTGTTTTGGGGACAGTGGTGCGTCACGGTCACGGGTCGCGGACGGGACATCGCAGTGCTAACGTTCAGCGATCTGATGAAGCGCGTGCTGATCACCGGGATGTCCGCCACCGGCAAGTCGACCGTGGTTGGCGGGCTGCGATCGCGCGGCTACCACGCTTTCGATATGGACGAGCCGGGCTGGTCGGAAACCAGGTCCGACGGCGAGTGGGTCTGGCGGGAGGACCGCGTGCGCGACCTGCTGGCCGGTGACGACGCGGACGTTCTGTTTGTCGCGGGGTGCGCGATCAACCAGGCGAAGTTCTATCCGCGGTTCGATCACATCATTCTCCTCAGCGCGCCGATGGCGATGATCAAGGAGCGGCTGGCGTCGCGGACGAACAACCCGTTCGGTAAACGTCCGGGAGAGCTCGAGAAGATCCTGCGAGACATCGAGGAAACGGAGCCAATGCTGCGCGGGGCGGCGGGTCACGAGATCGTCACAATGACGAGCATCGACGAGGTGGTCGAAGCCGTGCTGAGGCTGGTTAGCACGTCGTCTGTCTAGGTCGCCGAAGCCTCCGGTCTAGGGCTATGGTTGACTTCGTTACCGCGCGTGTCTGAACCCCCGTGCGGGCTTCCCGAGTCCTGACGGCTGGACGAGTCCGAAGTGGGTTGACAGCCTTCAGTAGAACATGTATTCTAGTCTTGAACAAAGCCCCGGCGTAGATGCGAAGGCGAGAACCATGACAGAGACGAACTTCGAAGCGAGCAAGTACCTCACGAAGCTGGGGGGCAGAGACTACCTGGAGGTGAAGTGGCGCCTCCTTTGGCTCAGAACACAGCATCCGGACGCGGTGGTCGAGACCGAGCTGGTCAAGCATGGCGGCGGTCTGGCGCTGTTTCGAGCGCGCGTGGCGATCCCGAACGGCGGGTCGGCGACGGGCTGGGGCAGCGAGACCGCGGACGATTTCGGCGACTTCATCGAGAAGGCGGAAACGAAGGCGCTCGGCCGCGCGCTCGCGGCGCTCGGCTACGGGACGCAGTTCTGCGAGGACTTCGACTTCACGGCCGAGACGAGGGCCAAGCGGCAGCCACGGAAGCAAGCCGGCCCGCGAACCAACGGCAAGGTGGTCGACTCCCCCGTTGGGCGGCAGGGGTTCCAGGTCCTGCGCGAAGACGGGTCGCCCGCGACAGCGTCGCAGGTCAAGGCGATCTACTCGATTGCGCGGGACGCGGGCGGCGATGAGAGCGCCGTCGAGGAGCGCTGCCGGGCGGTTTTCAGCTGCGTACCCGCGGAGCTGACGAAGGCGCAGGCGTCCGAGTTCATCGACTTGCTCCGACAGTCGCCGGCGACGAACGTTCGCGCAGCCGTCGCGCAGCCGGCGTAGCGGGCCTCGCACCAACGAGTCGGTCGCGCGATCTGACGTCTGGCGGTATCATCATGGTGCCCAACACTGCACTGAGGAGGAGGCACCATGGCTACCAAAATTGGCATCAACGGCTTCGGCCGCATTGGGCGGCAGGTCTTCAAGGCGATCCGCGAGCGTCATGGCGATGAGTTGGAAGTGGTCGCCGTCAACGACCTGATGGACGCCGAGACGAACGCCTACCTGCTGAAGTACGACTCGAACTACGGACGGTTCCCGGGTACGGTTGAGGCCGTGGACAGCTCGATCGTAGTCGACGGGAAGACGATCCCGACGCTGGCGGAGAAGGACCCGGGCGCGATCCCCTGGTCAGACCTGGGCGCGGAGATCGTTGTCGAGTCGACCGGGATCTTCACCGACGCGGAGAAGGCCCGCGGCCACCTCGGCGACACGGTCAGGAAGGTGATCATCTCGGCGCCGGCCAAGAACGAGGACATTACGGTCGTCCAGGGCGTGAACGCCGACCAGTACGACCCCGCGAAACACCACGTCATCTCGAACGCCTCCTGCACAACGAACGGCCTGGCGCCGCCCGTGAAGGTCATCCTGGACAACTTCGGGATCCAGAAGGGCCAGATGACGACCGTGCACTCCTACACGAACACGCAGCGCGTGCTCGACATCGCCCACCCGACCGACATTCGCGAGGGCCGGGCTGCGGCGATGAACATCATTCCCTTCACGACAGGCGCCGCGAAGGCGCTGAAGCTCGTCATCCCCGAAATCGAGGGGAAGCTGGACGGGTTGGCGTATCGCGTACCGACGCCGACCGTCTCGATTGTCGAGGTTGTCTGCCTGACGGACGAGGACACCACCGTCGAAGCCGTGAACGACGCCATGCGCGACGCGGCGTCCGAGCGCATGAAGGGCATCCTGGACGTGGTCGACGAACACGTGGTCTCGATGGACATGAAGGGCAACGAGCACTCGTCGATCGTGCACGCGCCTGTGACGAACGTGGTGGCCGGGAACATGGTCAAAGTGGCTGCGTGGTACGACAACGAGTGGGGCTACTCGTGCCGGACGGCCGACCTCTGCGCGCTACTCGCCAGCAAGGGGTGGTAGGACGCTCAGGACCGCGTTCATCTTTGCCGCTCCAGCCTTACTGATCCTCGGCGCGTGCGCGGGCGATAGCGGACCCGTGGGCCCGACCGCGACACCAGTGGCGCCGGTCGACGGCGCGCTGACGGTAAGCGCGTTCGAGTGGGGGTTCGAACCGGAAGCGGTCGTGGTGCAGCAAGGCGAGGAAGTCGAGCTAGCACTGCAGAACGACGGCGAGATCATACACAACCTGACCATCGAGCCGCGCGTGGTGGAAGTGGTTGCGCAGGAGAGCTCGGGCGGCTTCGAGGCGGCAACGGACGAACTGCTGGTCGGAGCGGATGGCGGGAACGTCGGGACGATCACGTTCGTGCCGCTGGAGGTCGGCGAGTACGAAATGTACTGCAACATCGCGAACCACCGGCAGCTTGGGATGGAAGGCCGGCTGGTTGTGGAATGAGCGTTGCGCGCTGGGCTAGCGCGTAAAGAGTTCCGTATGCAGAATTAAGGAAAGCGTTAGGTTCTGCGAGATGCGCGGCGCGGCGGAGCGTTATGGTAGCTGGGGAGCTAGGAATGGTAGAATGCATCCGCGATTCGCGGCTGCGCGCATATGACCGACCACCCATCGGGCAGCAACCCAGTGGAACCACGGCAACCCGAACAGCCGGTGGACGAGTCGCGCACTGCGCTCCCCACACAGCGCGGCGTTGCCGCACCCACCCCTGAACCCGGATCCAAGTCGAGGAAGCCATCTTTTCCGTCCGGGACGTGGCTCGCGGTCGGCTTGCTGGGACTCATCCTCGTCTTCGCGGGCTTCCTGCGGCTGACTGCGCTGAACTGGGACGACAACAAGCACCTGCACCCGGACGAACGTCACGTCTCGTCGACGCTGACGAACATCGAGGTGCCGGGAAGCATTACGTCCTACTTCAATACGGAGACGTCGTCGCTTAACCCGTACAATCGCGATACGGAGAGCTTCGTCTACGGGACCGCGCCGGTCTTCGCAGCGGAGATCGCTGGGAACCTGAGCGGACCGCTTGGGTTCGGCGACCGGTCGAGCTATGACGGTGTGACGATCGTCGCCCGCTTCCTGAGCGCCATGGCCGATATTGGCACGGTGGTGTTCGTCTTCCTCATCGCGCGCAAGCTGTTCGATACGCGGGCCGGCCTGCTGGCCGCGCTGCTGTACGCGTTCGCGCCGCTCGCGATCCAGCACTCGCACTTCTTCGTCGTGGACCCGTTCGCGACGTTCTTCGGCGCAGGCGCGCTCTATTACGCGATACGTATCGCGAAGGACGGCACATGGCCGGACTACGCCTTGGCCGGCCTGATGGTCGGATTCGCGACCGCGTCCAAGCTGACGATGGTGTCGATGGTGCCGGTGATCATGCTGGCGGCGGGTATCCGCGCCTGGCCGACGCTGCGCGAGCTGCTGGTCGAGGCGATCGACTCGAAACGTCAGAAACCGGCGACTCCGCCCCAGCCGGGCCACCCTGTCAGACAGCTCGTGCTCGGCATCGGTCTGACGCTGGTGGTCGCGTTCGCGGTCTTCCGCGTCTCGATGCCGTACGCGTTTCAGGCGCCGGGCTTCGACGACGTGCTGCTCTGGGAGGACGACTTCGTCTGCGAGAACTGCGGCTTTTTCACGGAGACGGCAGGCCGCGTGCTCGGCCTCAACGAGCAGTTCGTGCAGGACCAGATCAACCAGCAGAACCTGCTGAGTACCGGCACATGGCCGCCTAACGTCCAGTGGATCGACCGGACGCCGCTGGTGTATCCGGCGCATCAGATCGTGGCATGGGGACTGGGCCCGGCACTGGGGCTGATGGCCGGCTTCGGGGCGTTGTACTACGCGTGGCGGGCCTTGTTCCGCAAGGAACTGCTGCTGCTCGTACCGCTGGCGTGGGCGGCTGGCTACTTCCTGGTGATGGGCACGCAGTTCTCGCTGTACATGCGCTACTTCCTGCCGCTCTACCCGATCCTGGCCGCGTTCGCGGCCGGGTTCATGCTCGTGCTATGGCGATGGGGACAGAACGCAGAGCTTCCGGAGTCGCTGGCGCGTTCGGTGGGCGGACTCGCGAGACCAGCGGGATTGGTCGCACGCGGGGCCGTCATCGCGACGGTGTCCCTGACTGTGCTGTGGGGTCTTGCATACTTCAACATCTATTCGAGCCCTGTGACGCGCGTCGAGGCGTCGGCGTGGATCTACCAGAACCTCCCGCCCGGTTCGACGATCTACAGCGAACACTGGGACGACCAGCTCCCGCTGGGGCTGGAAGGTTACGGAACGATCGCCGAGTACGAAACCGGAAGCTTCGAAAACTTCAACCAGGACAACGAGGAGAAGGTCAACCAGCTCCTCGACAATCTGGATGCCACGGAGTACGTCGTGCTCTCGAGCGACCGGCTGTCGCAGACGATCCCGCGCGTACCGGCGAACTACCCGGTGACGACGCGCTACTACGAGACGCTGTTCTCCGGCGAGCTGGGCTTCAACCAGGTCGCGCGCTTCGAGTCGAACCCCGAGATATTCGGCATCGAGATCCCGGACAGCGGTGCCGAGGAGGCGTGGACGGTCTACGACCACCCGCCGGTGACGATCTTCCAGAAGGACCCGGACCTCTACTCGCGGGAGCGAGCGGAGGTTGTCCTGGGGGCGGACGCGTTCGTCGAGGGGCTGAACATCCCGCCACACGAGGCTGCTACCAACGGCCTGCTGATGTCGCCCGAGGAGCAGCGCGAACAACAGGCGGGTGGCACGTACAGCAACCTCTTCGACGAGGACAGTATCCAAAACCGTGTGCCGCTCTGGACGTGGCTGCTCGTGATCGAGCTGATCTCGCTGGCCGCCTTGCCGATCGGGTTCCTGATCTTCCGCGCCTTGCCGGACCGCGGCTACCTGCTCGCGAAGCCGATCGGGTTCCTGACGCTCGGCTACCTCGTCTGGCTGATGGCCAGCCTCAATCTGGTCGACTTCAGCCGCGCAGCGATCGGCGTGACGCTACTGCTGATGCTGGTCGCCGCGGCGGGCGTGGCATTCCTCACACGGGACAGCCTGCGCGAGTGGGTCAGGCAGCACTGGCGCTCGATCCTGATGTGGGAGGCGCTGTTCCTGGGCGCGTTCCTCATCTTCTACATGATCCGGATCGCGAACCCGGACTTGTGGCACCCGGCGCGCGGCGGCGAGAAGCCGATGGACTTCGCGTACCTGAACGCGGTAATCCGCAGCTCGTCGATGCCGCCGCTGGACCCGTGGTTCTCGGGCGGCTACATCAACTACTACTACTTCGGGCAATTCCTGAGTGCGACGCTGATCAAGTTCACGGGCATCGTGCCGGAGGTCGGGTACAACCTGGCCGTACCGACGTTCTTCGCGCTGAGCGTCGGCGCCGTGTTCTCGCTCGTCTACAACCTCGCCGAGGCGACGCGGCGCTTCATGCGCCGGCGGCCCGCCGGCGGCCGCATCGGGCCGGCCGGGCCGGTCGTGGCAGGTTTTGGGGCGGTGTTCTTGGTGATGATCGTCGGAAACCTGGGCGGGATCGATCAGCTCATCGCCAACTTCTCGGAAGTGTCGCCGTGGCATAGCGACATTCCGGTCTGGGGCGGAGCGGTCGCGACCGTGGGCGGCCTCAAGGCCGTGCTCATCGACGGCGCCGACCTGAACCTTCGCGTCGACTGGTACTGGGCGCCGAGCCGGATCATCGGCGCGCCGGACGGCCAGACCGCGCCAATCACCGAGTTCCCGTACTTCAGCTTCCTCTTCGCCGACCTGCACGCGCACATGATGGCGATCCCGTTCGCGATCACGTCTCTGGCGGTGGGCGTGGGCGTCGTGCTGAACGCGTCGCGGCTGATGCGCGAGAGCGAGCAGTACAGGCAGTGGGCGAGCTGGGGTATGGTCGTCGTCCTGGCGCTGATCATCGGCGCGCTTCGCTGGATCAACTCGTGGGACTACCCGCCGTTTCTGATCATGGCCATCGCGGCGATTCTCATCGCCGAGCGCACGATGGAGCATTCGTTCACCTGGCCGATGCTCGGGCGCGCGGCCCTGAAGTCGGGGGCGCTGGTCGCGCTGAGCGTGCTGCTCTTCTACCCGTTCCAGGCCAACTACGAACTGCCGGCAACCGGCTTCATCCGCCTGCATGAACGCCAGACGACACCATTCCACCAGTATCTCGGCCACTTTGGCGTGTTCCTGTTCCTGATCGGCGGTTTCGTGACGCTGTTCACCGCACGGGCGATCAAGCGGATCGGGCTGCCGCGCTTCTTCGTGCTGCTGACCGGCTTCTTCGTTGTGCTCGTGGTCGTCTCCGCGCTCATCGTCGCCCTCGTTGGGCCCGTCTTCGACGCGGCCCCGCTCTCGATCACCTTCGAGGGCCTCTCGGCGAGTAAGTACCTGCAGGACCTCTTCGCGGGCTTCCTGCCGATCGACCCGTCGACCGACGGCGTCGGTAACCGCTACGCTACGCCGGTCGTCCCGTTCGCGCTGTTCGGCCTCGCGTTGATCGCGCTGCTCGCGGTCATCTTCCTGCGCAAGCGGCTGACGAGCCTCAACGCCGTCCACCTGCTCATGCTCGGGATGGTTGCGATGGCGCTGATCCTGAGCGCGGGCGTCGAGGTCGCGGTGCTCGACCCGGACATCCAGCGGATGAACACGGTGTTCAAGTTCTACCTGCACGCCTGGGTGCTGCTCGCGGTGCCGGCCACGTTCGGGGCATGGTACATCATCGACGTGATCCGGCCGACCGTGCCGCTGGCGCTGTTCGAGCGCGCACCGGAGAAGGAGCCGGAGCCCGAACCGTCGGTGGTCGAGCCGGCACCGGACTTGCCGGAGGCTGCCGGACCGACGCCGGAACCGGCGCCTGTGAGACGCGGGCCGGTGTTCGGTCGCGCGTTCAGCGACGGCCTGGTGCGCGCGTTCACATTTGTCGCGGCCGGTCTCTTCCTCGCCGCGCTCGTCTATCCGGTCGTGGCGACGCCGCAGCGCGTGCAGGACCGCTTCGACAACCAGACGGCGATCCAGCCCGTGACCGATGACGGTCTCGTCTACATGGCCGGCGCGGAGTACCAGGACGAGGGCCGGCCGCTCCACCTCGCGGAGGACTACGCGGCGATCCGGTGGATGCGCGAGAACGTGGAGGGCTCGCCGACGATCATCGAGGGGGTGACGCCACTCTACCGCTGGGGCGGCCGCTTCACGGTGAACACGGGCCTGCCCGCGGTGTCGGGCTGGGACTGGCACCAGACGCAGCAGCGCGAGGGAGCGTTCCAGATCATCGGCGAGAACCTGATCCAGGAACGCTACGCAGAGGTGCAGCAGTTCTACAGCACACCGGACGCCGAGGAAGCGCTGAACATCCTGCGCAAGTACGACGTCAAGTACGTGATCGTGGGCGAGCTGGAGCGGGCCTACTGGCCTGAGGGCGTGACGAAGCTCGAGGAGGGGCTGGGCGGGACGCTCCGGCTCCGCTACGACGCAAGCGATACGAAGATCTACGAGTTCGAGGATACCCGGGCGGAAGCGCTGGTCAGCGGCGAGTAGCCCAGGATCGGCTCCCTCCCAATTAGCCCTAGCTTGTAAATTCCGGCACAATACAGCGCCGTGAAGATCGCCCACGTCCACGCCCGCGAGATCCTCAACACGCGGGGCAACCCCACCGTCGAGGTCGAGGTCAGGCTCGATAACGGCGCCTTCGGCCGCGTCGGCGTCCCCTCCGGCGCCAGCACCGGCGTCCACGAGGCGCTCGACCTCCGTGACGGCGACCCCAAGCGCTATCGCGGCAAGGGCGTGCTCAAGGCCTGCGCCAACGTCAACCACCCCATCTCCGGCGCCATCGTCGGCACCGTCGACGCCGACGACCAGGCCGCCCTCGACCACCTCCTCATCGACCTCGATGGCACGCCGGCGAAGTCGCGCCTCGGCGCGAACGCGATCCTCGGCGTCTCGCTCGCGGTCGCCAAGGCCGCCGCCGAGGCGCACAACGTCCCGCTCTACCGCTACCTCGGCGGCGCCGACGCGACGCTCCTGCCGGTGCCGATGCTCAACATCCTCAACGGCGGCCAGCACGCCGAGAACTCGACCGACTTCCAGGAGTACATGGTCATGCCCGTCGGCGCGTCCACGTTCTCCGAAGGGCTGCGCTGGGCCGTCGAGGTCTACCACGCCCTCGGCAAGATCATTCACGACCGCGGCCTCCCGACGACCGTCGGCGACGAAGGCGGCTTCGCGCCGCCAGGCCTCCACAACGAGGAGGCGATCGAGCTCGTCACGCAGGCCATCGGCGACGCCGGCTACGAACCCGGCAAGGACGTCGTCATCGCCCTCGACCCCGCGACCAGCGAGCTGTATCGCGAGGGAGGGTACGTCCTCGAGCGCGACGAACGCACCGTCTCGGCCGCCGAGCTCGTCGACCTCTGGGAGGACTGGTCGAGCCGCTACCCGATCGTCAGCCTCGAGGACGGTATGGCCGAAGACGACTGGGACGGCTGGGCCGCGCTCACCGCCCGCCTTGGCGACCGCCTCCAGCTCGTCGGCGACGACCTTCTCGTCACGAACGTCGGCCGCATCGAGCGCGCCATCAAGGAGAAGTCGTGCAACTCGGTGCTGATCAAGCTCAACCAGATCGGCACGCTGACCGAGACCCTGCAGGCCATCAAGACCGCGCGCACCGCCGGCTGGACCGCCGTCGTCAGCCACCGCAGCGGCGAGACCGAGGACGCCACCATCGCCGACCTCGTCGTCGGCACCGGCACCGGCCAGATCAAGACCGGCGCCCCCGCGCGCTCGGAGCGCACCGCCAAGTACAACCGCCTCCTCCGCATCGAAGACGAGCTCGGCGAAGCCGCCCGTTACGCCGGCCGCATCGCGCTTCTGCGATGACCCTCACCCCGGCTCCTCTCCCAGAGGGAGAGGGAGGTCGGGCGCGCGCCTAGTCCCAGATCCCGACCGCCAGCTCGACCCATACGACTAACAGCGCCGCCGCCAGCGCCACGCCGGCCGCGACCCGCTGCGCGATCGTGCGCGCCCGGCTCGACGCCAGCTCGTACAGCAGCCCCGTGCCGGCCAGCAGGGCGCCCGCGGCCGCGAAGTCGCCGGCTGTCCAGACGACCTCATCGGTGAACCGCATCGCGACAAGCGGCACCAACAGGATGCCCGCCATCGCGAGCACGATGCGGGCGACGTTCCTGCGACGCAGTCGTTGGAGAGAACTCATAACCTCATTCTCGCATCCATGTCCGTCACGCGGTCAAGGCCGGCACCATGTCTCGCCCTCTCCCCCTTCCCCTCTCCCAAATCCTTGGGAGAGGGGCGAACCGTCGGCCTCGCTCCGACCTTCCTCCAGGTTGGGGAGAGGGCGGCGTGGCCCCTTTCGGTTCAATGGCGCGCACTTTGCGTGCATTTTCGTGCGTTTTTTGGTCGTTTTTCGATCGGTTTCGCGGGCCGGATTTCGTATCTGAGTCGAATCTGAGATCCGGGGAGTTCGAATCGTATTTTCATAGGGGGTGTTTCCCGTGTCTACCCCGATGATCAATTGGCGCCCGCCACTGCGGCATGGCGACGTGAGCGTGGTCGGTGCGGTCGTGGCGGTCATCGGTCGTGGTCCCTCTCCGGCTACATCGCGGGATGCTGGCGCCTAGGGTACGCGACGTCGGCGGAGGTGTGAAGGGGAAGATGGCACTCTGGGGTGGCGGTAGCCGCCCGGTTGTGTTGGCCATGCTGCTACACTCGGGCGTACCTGAGCAGGAGGAGCAACATGCACATCACCAACATGGTCAACGCAGGCGTGAACTACGACTTCACGTGGCCAGACCGGACTGTCGAGAGATACACAAGCTGGATCGACTACACAGCAACAGCAGAGGACGGCGAATCGCACGCGATCCGCATCGGCAAGGCGATACGTGGCGTCTACGGGCAAGACCGCGTGCGGGTCACTGCCTGGATTGATGGCTACGCCCACGTGGAGTTCTTTGGCGTCGATGACTTCGACGTTTCAGGTGACATCGTGTCCGAGATCAAGGTCCCAGGAGATCCTGGGGAGCGAATGTGCCGCTATCCCGATGAGCCCGTTCCCGAGCGGTACGGGGGGTTGAACGCTGTTGGTCTGCCTACGCGGGTGTCAGGGTCTGGCGTTGACTCCGCCTGGGGAGTCATCTGCAACATCTCGGATCACAAATCGATTGCCGCCCTCGCGGGACTGCGGAGGCTTGAGCGATGGCGCTAATCCGGGTCCTCTTCATAGAATGGCCAACGGTCAGGTAGTCCGAAGAACTCAACAGTTGAGACGCAGGGAGGAGTCGTAGTAGGCTCCCCGGTCCTTGAATCGAAGGTGGTCTCTTCGGAGAAGGGGAATAGGCCTGGCGTAAGCGGGTGCTCAGCAAACGGATGGTGTACTAGATAGTACTGTCTGTCACTCCCGCCAAATTGCGTCGCGCCCACGTTTCCATGCATGACCGCTGAGAGCTTAGTATTCCGCGGACGCCTTCCGTCGTGGAAGATACCGTTGGGCTTCCTGATTTCGTTCACTTGATGGGTCTCCATGTTGACGGTCCACAGCCTGTCTCCCACCAAGGCGGTAACCAGATCTCGCTCCAGTTGGTGCTCGGTCGAGCTCACGACCACAAGAAGTGGCTGCTCAAGATCTCCGTTTGCTGAGGCTTTCTTATCGATGGCACCTCTTAGTCGGCGGTGTTGCTCAGGTTCATAGACGCGGGGACCAATCATTCCCATTCCCCCTACGTCGTCATCTGACCCCTCGATGGCATCGGCCCAAAGTCTGACCCGCCAGCCATCAGAGTCCCAGAGTAACTCACCTTCACTCTGGGCGCCTGAATTAAGTGAATCGATCCAGTCCTGAGCCTTTGCCTTCAGTCTTCCCAGCGATGGGCTTCTGTGGCCTGGTTGAATCACATTGACGTTCACAAGGAAGTTGCGTGCATCGATCTGATCGATCGCATCGATAACGTCGGATTCTCGAGTTTTCGCGCTTGCCTCGCTAGCTCGTTGGCCAGTCACCGTGCACTCCACCAAGAAGTCTGAGTGTCCGGGCCGACTTGCGAGAAATTCCAGACTCCGATCACCCGCCTTGGGCTCCACTAGCAAGTCGCAGCCACTCTGCTTCAGAGCAGCAAAGGTGAACAACTCTAACATCGCGGAAAGATGCCCATGATCATGGGAGCGGAAACGCGCCGCCAGGCCAGCTTTCTTCTCATCTGGATACTGCCTGAACCAGTTCTCCCAGAAGTCGCGAACACGTTCGATCGACGGCCAGCCGGATGTGGAAAGGAAGGAATACATCGGCTCGTTGTAGCGTCGGGGCGAGGTTCTGGACCTGGTACGTTCGTCGAACAGTCTCACACGGTCTAGCTCAACTCTGTGCGCCACCATGACAACCATAGCACGTGCGTTCTTGTTTCGGATCAGTCAAGCAACCCAATGCCACCATCCCCTCGACACCTTGGCCCCCGCTGCGTATCATCGCCATCATGTTCCCACCAAGCTCACGCCACTCTCGTACCCACCGCCAGACGGCGACCGGGGAACTGTGTACACAGAAAGAACCTAAAATTACCAAACGAATTCCCCGGAAATAGCTTCGACTCAGATACGAAATCCCGGCGCGAAAAACCGGCCAAAACAGGCCGAAACCAGCGCAAAACAGCGCCAAAACGCGACGAAACAAGGCCGAAACGACAGTCGTTATCGGCGCGAAAACGGGGGCAGTAGAACGACAAGGAAACCCGATGTACAATAGCTCCATGGACCCCCGCTCGATCGGCATGTTCGACTCCGGTGTCGGTGGGCTCACCATCTGGCGCGCGACCCGCGCGCTCCTCCCCAACGAGCGCCTCGCGTTCCTAGCCGACAGCGGCCACGTCCCCTACGGCGAAAAGGACCCCGATGAGGTCCGCGACCTCACGACGCGCATCACGCGCTTCCTCCTGAAGCAGGACGTCAAGCTCGTCGTCGTCGCCTGCAACACCGCGACCGTCCACGCCCTCGACCACCTGCGCCGGACGTTCCCGGACACGCCGTTCGTCGGCGTCGTGCCGGTCGTCAAGACGCTGGCCAACCGCACGCACACCGGCACGATCGCCGTGCTCTCGACGCCGGCGACCGCGCGCAGCCCGTACCTGACCGGCCTCATCGAGGAGTTCGCGCCCGACAAGCAGGTGCTGCGCGTCGGCTGCGACGGCCTCGAGGACGCTGTCGAGGCGGGCGAGGCGCGTCGACGCACGACGACCGCGCTACTCGAGCGCCACCTCGCGCCGGTGGTCGAGAGCGACGCCGACGTCGTCGGGCTGAGCTGCACGCACTACCCGTTCCTGCGCGGCCGCATCAAGCGCATCCTGGGCCCCGACGTGCGGGTCTACGACCCGTCGCGGCCGGTCGCGCGTCGCGTCCGCCAGCTCCTCGAGCGCGAGGACGCGTTCGCGCCGCCGAGCGCCGATCCCGCGCACACCTTCTTCACGACCGGCGACCCGGCGGTCTTCTCGCGGGTCGCCTCGGCTCTCCTCCGCTTCCCGGTCACGAGCTCGTACGCGGACATCTAGCGCGCGACTGCTCCCCGTCCTCCGTCCTCCGTAGGCGAGGCTTTCCAGCCTCGCCGTTGTGTCTGTGGCGCCACGTTAGCGTTGCAACTCGCGGACTTGCGTGGTGTGATGTGCGGGTGCCCTCTTGGGTCATTCTGAGCGCAGCGAAGAATCTGGCCGCAACTCGCCACACCGCACCGAGTGCGAATCACATGTGCTAGGGCGGACGGAGTCCAGGGCAATCGTGCGTGTGTACCGACCAGCAACTAGACCCTTCGCTTCGCTCAGGGTGACAAAGGGGAGCGTTGGCCGGCGAAGGTTCGAGATCCCTCGCTGCGGCCCGGGATGACCAAGGATGCTCAGAGTGTCAGCGGAGTCCGGCGGCGACCAACGGGAAGGGGCGCTGCTTGCTGCGCCCCTACGGAAGCAGCCGCTTCACGATCCGCCCGTCCTTCACGACCACGCGCACGTTGTCGGCGGACTCGAGGAGGGCGATGTCATCCAGGGGGTTGCCGGCGACGGCGATGAGGTCGGCCTGCTTGCCCTCCTCGACCGTGCCGATGCGGGCGTCGAGGCGGAAGAGCTTCGCGTTGGTGGCCGTCGCGCTGACGATGGCGGCCATCGGGCCGAGGATGGCGGCCTTCAGCGTGAGCTCGCGCGTCTTCATCGGTTGCATCTGCGCGAGGAGGTCGGAGCCGGAGCCGATGACGCAGCCGGCCTCGTGTGCGATGCGCACGGCCTCCTCGCCGCGCGCGGGCGCCTGGCGGACCTTGCGGAGGTTGGTCTCGGGCACGCCGCCGGCCTCGCCGAACTTGTCGATCAGCTCGTACGTCGCGAGCGTGGGGACGTAGACGGCGCCCGCGTCACGGATCGCGGCGGCGGCCTCTTCGTCGAGGAGGTTGCCGTGCTCGATCGAGCCGACGCCCGCGGCGAGCGCGTTGCGGATGGCGGCCGGGGCGTAGACGTGCGCGAGCACGTAGGTGCCCTGCGCCGCCGCCTCCTCGACGGCGGCGCGCAGCTCATCGACGGTGAACTGCGAGTGCTCGAGCTCGTCGGTCGGCGACATCGCGCCGCCGGACGCCATGACCTTGATCTGCGTGGCGCCGCGCCGGAGCTGCTCGCGCGCGGCGCGCCGGACCTCGTCGGGGCTGTCGCAGATCTCGGGATAGGCGAAGAGGCCGGGGACGGTCTTCGGCGCGTCGTCCTCGAAGCGCGGCCGCCAGTCGCCGTGGCCGCCGGTCTGCGAGATCATCGCGCCGGAAGGCAGGATGCGCGGGCCGCGCAGCAGGCCGGAGCGCACGGCGTGCGCCCAACCGCCGTCGACGCCGCCGGCGTCGCGGACGGTCGTGATGCCGGCGTCGAGCGTCTGCTCGATCGCCCGCGCGATCTTGAGCGCGAGGACGCCGGCCGGTTCGCGTCGCGACGTGAGCTCGGTGCTGACGATGCCGAGATGCGTGTGGGCGTCGGTCAGGCCGGGCATGACGCACATGCCCGCGCAGTCGACGACCTCGGCGCCGGCGGGCGGCGTCAGCGCATCGGCCTTCGCGACGCGGGCGATGTTCTCGCCCTCGACGACGACGGCCATGGCCGGCTGCGGGTCGCGGCCGGTGCCGTCGATGAGCGTGCAGTCCGCGAGAACGAGGCCGGCCATGCGCGGAGTCTACCCCGGCCCGCCACGGACGCGCTTGCGCGCGGCTTCGGCGCGGGCGCGCAGCTTGGGGAGCCGCGCCTCGCCGATCTCGTCCATCACAATCGCGAGCGCGGCGGGGTCGACGAACTCGTACGTGTTGGGCTGCCCCGCGACGGCCGAGACGATCCCGGCCTCGACCACCTCTCGCAGGTCGACGACCATGTCCTCCTCGGTGGCGCGGGCCATGTGGCGGATCACCGCGTAGCGGGCCTCCTCCTCCAGCAGCGCGACGTAATCGAGCATGCGGCGGGCGCTGCCGGAGAGGGAATCCAGCTTCGCGCGGGCGGCTTCAGCTTCGTTCGACACAGGTGTTAGCTTCGCGTGAGATTGTGCAACTCCTTAAAGTTCGCTTCGGACTTTCTTAACATATGCTCCCTATCATGGCATTGAAGGGTAATCCACGGGAATTGCTCCCCCTCTCGTGGGGAACCCGCCGCAAGAGCCAGGATGCGACCTCAGCGCCTCGCCAAGGCAGAGAACGCGTCCTGGTTCTTCTTTGTGGACCAACTCACTTGATTGCCAGCGCGTTCGGCGGCGAGCCGATCGCCCCGCGATAGTACAGCGGCGCGGACGTGAAGAAGAACTCGTAGACGCCGTCGCTGTGGCAGTCGTGGGCCAGCTCGTCGAGGCTCCACAGCTCGCCGAACGGCATGCCCAGCAGCGCGAGCGCGCGGATGTGCAGCGCGCCCGTCTCCATGTCCCAAGGCCACGGCTCGAGCGCGGGGCAGTCCGCTGCGACGGCGGCGATGCGGTGGTCCCAGAGCCAGCCGGCCATCTGGCGGCTGCCCTCGAGGCCGGGCGAGTGGAGGTCCTCGGCGATGGCGTTGCGTCTGGCCTGGTCGGCGGCCATGTAGGCCGTCTCCCAGGCCGTGCGCACGAGCAGGATGTCGCCGGGACGGAGTTCGACGCCGTCGGCGGTCGCGGTACCGACGACTTCCTCGACCGTGATCGCGCGCGTGGACAGCGGGTCGTAGTCGACGCCGCGCTCCGCGAAGTGGCGGGCGACGTCGAGCAGGACGCCGCGGCCCGTGATGCCGCGCTTCGCCGCGTGGTCGAGACCGTTCTTCGAACCCTGCCCGCCGGTGACGTCATCAGGCATGACGCCGTTGTAGAAGCCGAACTCCTCGTGCCCGACGTGCGCGAGGCTGTCCCACTGGCTCGAGGCCTGGAGGTAGAGGTTGTCGAGGTAGTCGTCGTGGCCCATGATGCGCCGCTGCGAGCGCGTGATCGTCTGCCTGTAAACGCCGCGGCCGAACAGCGGCGGGTTGGGCAGATGCAGCGGCAGGTCGAGGCGGAAGACGTCACCGCGCCTGACGAGCTTCGCCGCGCTCGCGACGCGCTCGGGCGTGAGGAAGTTCAGCGTGCCGAGCTGGTCGTCCTGCCCGAACAGTCCCCAGCTCGACCCCTTGGGCGCGTCCTCGCGCTCGCTCAGCTCCGCGTACGATGGCAAGTTCTCGATGTCTTGCATGTGCGGTACTCCTTCGCTCGTGCGGCGCCATCATAGCGGCCGCTAGATGTTATCGCAGGTTAAATGCGCGTTGCCCCTGCGCGAAGTGTGAAGCATCCCGCAGAGAGGAGCGGACGGCGTCACTAGAATGCGGGTGTGGTGAACTAGGTAGCTCCCGGTGGCGAACCGGGGTCAAGGAGGTAGCCATGCAACCACTAGAAGAATGGGTGAAGACCATGGCGGTCGAACGCGACCGCGAAGCGCGCCGGCTGGCGTTGAGCGCCCTCGCCTCAGAGCACGGCCGGGCCGGGAGAGGAGGGCTCCAGGGATCGTTCTCGATCCCCGGCAGCGTCGCCGCGATGTTCCGGCGCTCGAACGAGCAACTGGACGCGCTCGCGACGGTCCCCTTGTTCCGCGGCCTTGGGCGACGTCAGGTCAGGCTGATGGAGCGGGCCGCTGACAGAGTGGAGAAGGGGCCGGGAGCCGTCCTCGCGAAACAGGGCGCGCTCAGCCGCGAGTTCTTCTTGATCGTCGATGGCCGCGCCCGCGTCGAGCGTGACGGCACGAAGATCGCAGACCTCGCGGCCGGTGATTTCTTCGGCGAGATGGCGCTCATCGACGGCGACCCGCGCAGCGCGTCGGTCATTGCCGAAACGCCGCTGAGCCTTCTGGTCATCGCCCCGCGCGCGTTCGCGAAGCTGATGGCCGCCGTGCCGGAGGTGCAGCGCCGGATCCTCGTCGGTGTGACACAGCGACTCCGCAACGCCGATGAAGCGCTGACCGCGACGAACTAACCGCCGCCCGGACGCGGATGTCGTAGACTGGCCGCATGTCCACCATCGAGGCCGTCATCGAGATCACGCGCGGGAGCCGTAACAAGTACGAGATCGACGAGGAGACGGGCGCGATCCGGCTCGACCGCGTGCTGTTCTCGTCGGTCCACTATCCGACCGACTACGGGTTCATCCCCGACACGCGCGCCGACGACGGCGACCACCTCGACGTGCTCGTGATCGTCGAAGAGCCGACGTTCCCGGGCTGTCGCATGGAGGTGCGGCCTGTCGGCGTACTCAAGATGCGCGACGAAGCGGGCGAGGACTTCAAGGTGATCGCGGTGCCGGTGGCGGATCCGCGCTTCGAGGGCGTAGACGACCTCGGCGACCTGCACGAACACTGGCTGAGGGAGATCGAGAACTTCTTCTCCACGTACAAGAACCTCGAGCCCAACAAGATCGTCGACATCAGCGGCTGGGGCGACCGGAACGAAGCCTGGCGGGCGATTGAATCCGCGCGCGAAGCCGGGTAGGCGTCGTCGCGCCCCCGACTGTAACGTCACCGCAATCCACTGCCGCATAGCCTGATAGCCGCCTGTGGCGCGTCTCTCGCTACGTTACGTGGCGAGACCCGAATGCCTACATCTTGGGCGTAAGGGGAGAGGAGGCAAGGCATGAGTTCGAAACACATCAGACTTTACAGCGCGGCGGGCGTGCTGTTCCTCGTGGTCGCCGGCCTGATCGGAGGCGCATGCGAGGACGACGGCGACACGGACGACGCTCAGGCGACGGTCGAACAGGCAGCCGAGGACGCCGGTGAGGCAATCGGCGAAGGAGCGGAAGAGGTTCCCGAGGCGATCGGGGAAGGTGTTGAGGACATCGTGGACGAAGGCGAGGATGCAGTCGAGACGGTCGATGATGAGCTGGACGACTTGACCGACGGCGACGAAACGCCGACCCCGAGTCCGGAAGCTACGCCGTAGCCGTAAGACGAAGGAAGGTGGGTAGGGGATTACGTGCTGCTAACGATCGCCATTGTGTTTGGCGTGATCGCGCTGGTCGCCGCGCTCTTGGGCGTGCGACCGGTAGCGTTCATCGCGGCCGACATCGCCAGGATCGCGCTCGTGATCTTCGCCGTGATCTTCGGCGTCCTGCTTGTGCTGGCGCTGGCGTAGCGCGCCGCAGGCGCGTCACTGAGCAGGCGTGTCGACGATCCGGTAGATGATGCCGGCTTGGCCGTTCATGAAGTAGAGGAACCCGTCGGGTCCCTCCACAACGTCGCTGCTGCACCGGTGCGAGAGAACCGTGTCCGACACCAGGGTCCGGTCCTCACTGATCCGCACGCGATGGAGCAGCCCCTCGCGGTGGAACTGGCAGAAGAAGACGTCGCCGCGGAACTCCGTCAGGCGGTCACCCGTGTAGACGTCGATGCCGGCCGGGCCGGAATTGAGGAGATACACCCAGATCGGGTCGATGTCGTCCGGAGGGTCATCTTCCGAGACCACGAACCCGCGCGCCAGCGGGTGGCCGTAGTTGCCGCCGGCCTCAATCACGTTGAGTTCGTCGAACTCCTCGGGCGCGTTGTCCGTCCCGACCCAGGCTTCGAGGTCCGGGTGGTAGGCGATGTCAAAGGGATTCCGGAAACCGTAGGCGTAGATGAGCGGGTCCGCGCCCTCCGTTTCCGCAAGCGGCCCGTCGTCAGGGACGGTGCCATCGTCGTTCATGCGCAGGATCGACCCTGCCGGCGAACCGAGGTCCTGCGCAAGTTCGGGCGTCGAGGTGTCGCCGAGCGTGAGGTAGAGCTTGCCGTCCGGGCCGAACACCAGGCTTCCACCCGCGTGGATCGACGCGCCCGCCTTCGGACCGGGAAACTCGCCCAGCTCCTCGCCGTCCGCGCCGACGCCGCCGTCATCGACGTAGCGCATGAGCACGCCGTGCGCCGGTTCGTTCTGGTCCTCGCGAGCGGCAACGTAGTAGAGATAGACGTACGCCGGGTTCGGATACGCCGGGTGGACAGCGACGCCGACCAAGCCGAGTTCCTGACTCCCTGAATGCGCGTCGACGGACGCGAACGGTTCTGGTTGGACTGTGCCGTCGGGCTCGACGACCAAGAGCTGGCCGTCGAACTGCTTCGCGACGAAGAGCCGGCCGTCCGGCGCGAACGCCATGCTCGAGGCGATCTCGCCGACGCAGGCGAACGGCTCGATCCGGTAGCCGTCCGGCAGCGCCGCGGGAGGAACGATGACCGGCTGGTTCGCGCCGTCCCACCCCACGTTCGCGAGCTGGCCCTCCTCTAGCGCGTCGATGTAGGGCTCGGGAGGGCCTGGAAGCTCGCAATTACCCGGCGTCTCGTCCTGGTTCGCGCTGGCCTGCGGCGCGTTCCCATCGTCGGTATCGGCGCAGCCCAACAGCGCCAAGGCGACTGCAACACAAGAGATGATGACCAGGAACGGCGCGCTCCTGCTCGTTCGCGTTGCGAGGTTGGTGACGTGCGCCATGGTGGTTCGCCAAAGCCTACTGTAGGCCTGTCCTAGTGTCCAAACGTGCGGGCCAGCAGCCGGCCCGCCCTCAGGCCTGCTCTTCGCGAAGGTCCTCGAGCAGTCTCGTGACACCGTCTTCGAGGGCATCGACGTCCCCGCCGCTGTCGGTGCGAATGAAGCGTTCGATGAGGTCGGCCCAGGTCGCGGAGAGCGCGTCGAGGTCGATGTGCTCCGCATCAATCGACCACTGGAGCGCCGTGCCGAGGAAGAGCGCCTCCATCAGCGCCGAGGTTGCCTCGATATCGATGTCCCGCCGCGCGACGCCAGCCTCCTGGGCAATGACGATGAGCCGGCTGATCAAACCGCGGAATGTTCCAAACGTGTTCGCGACCGCTTCGCGAGCCCAGTCCTCGCGGGCGGCCTGGGCCCAGAGCTCGACGTTGAGGCGCGCGTGCAGATCGGACTCGCGCAGGTGCTCGATCTGGTGGTCGACGAAATGTTCGATCGCCTCGCGGACCGAGGCTGCGGGCCGAGGCTCGTACTCCATGACGTCGCGACGGACGTGGTCCTCGACCAGCGCGCGGAACAGTTCCTCTTTGCTCTTGAAGTGGTGGTAGAGCGCGCCCATCGAGATACCGGCCTCGTCCGCGATGTCCTGGACGGTGGCCTGGCCGTAGCCACGGCGCGCGAAGACGCGGCCCGCCGCATCGATGATGCGCTCGCGGGTCTCGATCGCGCGCTGCTGGGGCAGGGTGAGTCGCGCCATCGCGGCTATCGTATCACGAGCGCGCCGTCACGGTCATCGGCAGGCCGCCCTTGGGTCGCAGCGTGATCACCGGTTCCGGCTCGACGGCGTGGCCGGGAGCGAGGCGCAGGCGGAAGCGTTGCGCAATCGTCGCGAGCACGAGCACCAGCTCCATGATCGCGAATTCGTTGCCGATGCACTGGCGCGGCCCGCCCCCAAACGGCAGGTAGGCGAAGCGCGGCCGGCCGTTCGCGCGCTCAGGCGCGAACCGCTCCGGGTCGAAACGCTCGGGCTGGTGCCAGAGGTCGGGGTGGCGATGCGTGACCCAGGGGCTGATGAGCACCCCCGCATCCTTCGGGACGCGATAGCCGAGGACCTCGTCGTCCTCCAGCGCGCGCCGGGCGAACGCGTACGCCGGCGGATAAAGCCGCAGCGTCTCCTCGACAACCATTCGCGTGTACGGAAGGGACGGCACGTCCTCGAACGCGGGCGTGCGGCCGCTAAGGGCGGCGTCGACCTCCGCGGTCACGCGTTCTTCTACGTCAGGGTGCTGCGAGACGAGGTAGACCGCGAACGAGAGTGCGTTCGCCGTCGTCTCGTGGCCGGCGAGGAAAACGGTCATCACCTCGTCGCGGAGCTGCTTGTCGTCCATGCCCTCGCCGGTCTCCTCGTCGCGAGCGTTCAGCAGCATCGAGAGCAGGTCGTCCGCTTGGACCTCGCCACGCCGCCGGCGCTCGATCATGCGGTAGACGATGCGGTCCACCGCTCGGAGCGCGCGGTGGAACCGCATGTTGCGGGGCGTGGGGAAGCGCTCCGGCAAGGTGAAGACGTGGAACGCGCGATAGCCGACATGGTCGCGCAGCACGACGACGGAGTCGCGTACCGTGTCCGTCTCTTCGGAGACGTCGGTCGTCAGCATCGTCTTTGAAACGATCTCCAGTGTGAGCGCCATGAACTCAGAGAGCACGTCGAGCGGCCGCTCGTCTTCGGCGGCGCGATGCCAGCGATCGAGCATATCGGTGGTCTCGCCGGTCATCGTCGTGACGAGTGAGGCCAGCGTCTTGCGGTGGAACGCAGGCTGCGCGATGCGGCGCTGCCGCTTCCAGAAGCCGTCCTCGCTCGTCAGCAATCCGGTGCCGACAACGGGCTTTAGAAACTCGTAGAGGAAGCCTTTGTGGTAGTTGGTGTAGTTCTCCTGCAGGACGTGCTTGATGCCGTCAGGGTGCGCGACCAGGTAGGAAGTCCAGATGAACACGCGAGTCCGCGCCACGTCGCCGTGCTTCGCGCGGAGTGCCGTGAGCCAGTTCAGCGGATCACTCTGGAGGTCGCGAAGCTGGCCGAGTGGGGAAAAGCTTCGTGACCCCGGGGCCATCCTGAGCGTGGTCGTAGGACTGGCGGTCTTTTGCTGGAACATCGTCTCCCCTCCGCGGTCGAATCTAGGGCGCGACGAGCGCCTACTCTTACACCGAGTGTACACTCGGTAACAGTGATATTACTCTGCTGGGAGCTGTTTGTCAAGCGCGGCGCCAGTCAGCCTGTGCCTACGTGTATGCCTCGTCCCACTCGCGGATCTGCCAGCTTCGGACCACGCCGTGCTCCACGAAAGGGTCGCCTTTCACGAACTCCTCGGCGGCCTCGCGGGTGGTGAAGACCGCCATCGACCCTTCCTGTTGGGGGTTGGCGAACGGCCCGTACAGCAGCAGGGTTCCGTTCGCGTGGAACTCGTTGCCGCGGGCGCTGTGCGCGGCGAAGTGTTCGGCCGCCTTGGTGAGGACGTCGTCGGCGGACTCATACAGCAGCACATACTTCTTGGTCATCTTGCCTCCATCGCTCTGCTCACACAGAATCGGCTATCGCGGGTCACATCATATCGCCTGTCGGACGGCATCCTTCGTGACCTTTTACCCAACGTTTACAAGCTCTGAATCTGCGTTAACCGGACCCCATGTCCCGCTCCGTAGACTGGAAGTAGATAGAAGATGAAGATAAAGGAGAGAAGGTTGACGAATCAGCATCGGGAAGCCTCGCGGGGCGAGCATACACGACATAAGCCAACCATCATCGGCCATCGCGGCTGCGGCCAGCGCGCGCCGGAGAACACGCTCCGAGCGCTGCGCCTTGCCATCGCGTGCGGCATCGAGAAGCTGGAGATCGACGTGCGCGGCACCCGGGACGGCGTCCCAGTGCTGCTGCACGACGCGACGTTGGAACGCACGACGACGGGCTGGGGCAAGATCAACGACTGGATGTTCGACGACCTGCGTAAGCAGGTCGACAGCCGCACGACGCAGACCGGCCGCGTGCCGTCGCTGGCGGACGCGCTCGACGTGACCGCCGGCAAGGCGGTCCTCGCCATCGAGATCAAGGATCTCGACATCGCGGAAGGCGTTGTCAACACGATCCACATCGCCGGCGCGGGCGACCGCGTCGAGATCTGGTCGTTCCACTCGGTCGCGCTGCAGGCGGTGCGCGAACTGGCCCCGGAACTCCCGCGACTCCACCTCGCGCGGCCTGTCGGACAGGAGATCTGCGCACCAAGGACGTTCGTCGGGCGGGCGTGGGAGCAGGACGCGTTCGGCGTCGGCTTCCAGGGGGAAGACGTCGATGAGCAGCTCGTTAGTCTCGCCCACAACCTCGGGTTGCAGGTCGTGGCCGGTACAGTCGAAGATGTGGCCAAGGCGCGCACGCTTGCCGCCATGGGCGTCGACGGTCTCACGTCAGACGACCCGCTGACGCTGAAGCAGGCGTTCGACGAAGAACGCACGCCGACGCGGTCGCACAACTGAGATGCGCACGAACGGCGCCAGCACTGAGGAGATCATGACCGAGAACGACAGCAAGGCGCGCGCCCGCAGCCGGCCCTCCGTGTTCGATGAGGCGTTCCTCACGGGCGTCGAAGACGTCACAGAAGTCCTGCTGATCCGGCACGGCGAGCAGAAGATCGACCCCGACGGCCCGGTCGACGACCTGCGCGACCCGCCGCTGACCGAGCGCGGCGAACAACAGGCGAAGCTGCTCGGCGAAGCACTCTCGACGACGAACCTTGACGCGGTCTACGCGAGCCCGCTGCGGCGGGCGCACGACACGGCGAAGGCCGTGGCGTCGCACCACCGCCTCGAGCCGGTCGTCATCGACGACCTGCGCGAGGTCGAGATCTTTCGCGACATTCCGACGGGGCAGAAGATCACCGATGTGATGGACGAGCATCTCCTGAAGGCCGTCCGCCAGCGCATGCTCGACGAGCGGAGTTGGGACGTCTATCCGTACTCGGAGCCGTCCCACGATTTCAAGAAGCGCTGCATCAACGCGGTGGAGTCGGCGATTGCGCGGCACGGGTCGGAGCGCATCGCCATCGTCTGCCACGGCGGCGTGATCAACGCCTACATCGGCCACGCCATCGGGTCGCGCTACGACATGTTCTTCCGTCCGGCGCACACCTCGGTCCAGGTGCTTGGTGTCGGTCGCGGACGCCAGTCGCTTCGTCTCCTCAACGACACCCTCCACCTCGAGACGGCGGAGGGGAGCTTCGTCAGCTTCTAGGCGCGGCAACGGTCAGCGGTCAGCCGGGGCGCGCAAGCAGTTCCCGTCGCGCGGAACAGGGTTCATCCTTCCGTCTCTGGATCGAGACCCTTTCGCACTCGTGCTACACTACTCGTCGCCATGAGCATCGATATCCGCCCGATCAATCCCGAGGAGTTCGAGGCGTTCGTGCAGGCGACGTATATCGGCTTCGGCGCGCCGCAGGTCGAGCCGCACGAGGCCGAGAACACGAAGGCGATCTGCGAGTACGACCGCACACTCGCCGGCTTTGACGGGGAGGAGATCGTCAGCACGACGGGCATCTTCTCGTTCGCAATGACGACGCCCGGCGGCGCGCTCCCGACAGCCGGCGTGACGTGGGTGTCGGTCAAGCCGACGCACAGGCGCCAGGGGCTGCTGCGGCGCATGATGAAGCAGCAGCTCACCGACGTCCGCGACCGCAACGAGCCGATCGCGGCGCTCTGGGCGTCGGAGAGTATCATCTATGGCCGGTTTGGGTACGGACTCGCTGCGCACAGTCATTCGCTCAAGATCGACCGGCTGCGAACCTCGCTGACCCACACGCTCGACGCGGCGGGGCGGCTGCGCCTGATCTCGCGCGACGAGGCGCTGTCAGTCTGGCCCAAGATCTACGACAAGGTGCTGCCCGGCCAGCCGGGCATGTACTCGCGCAGCGAGACGTGGTGGCAGAACCACACGCTGCCAGAGAAGGACCAGCGCGGCTCGTTCGGCGGGCGCTTCTACGTCGTCTACGAGGAGGGCGGGGAGCCGCTCGGCTACGCGCGCTATCGCACGCGCGAAGGCGACGCAGATGGCGCGCCTAACGGCACGCTCGGCGTGCAGGAGCTGATGGCCGCGACCGATGGCGCGTACGCCGGCCTCTGGAACTACCTCTTCGGCGTCGACCTCATCGGCACGATCGAGGCGCGCTTGCGCAAGACCGACGAGCCGCTGTACTGGATGCTGTCCGACCCTCGCCGGCTCGTGCGATCGACCCATGACTCGCTCTGGATTCGAGTGATCGACGTCGCGTCTGCGCTCGAGGGCCGCCGATACGCGACAGACATCAATGTGGTGATCGAGGTCAAGGACCCGTTCTGTGAGTGGACGGAGGGCCGCTACCAGCTCGAGGGCGGGCCCGACGGCACGACCTGCAAGTCGACCGACGCTTCGCCAGCTATCATTGTGCACGCCGCCGACCTCGGCGCCGTCTACATGGGCGGGACGCAGCTCACAACGCTCGCGCGGGCCGGACGCGTTGAGGGCGACGAAGCCGCCCTCCGCCGCGCCGACGCAGCCTTCGGCTGGGCGCCGCAGCCCTGGACGCCGGAAGTGTTCTAGCCTCCACGCGAGGCTCAGCTGACCCGCGCTTGATTAAGGCGCCCGCGTGCCGGGCGCGGCGATCGAATCCAAGAGGCGGCGGGAGGATTTGGTGATGTCCTTGACCGCCTTATCGAACACCTTCTCGTTCGCGCGCGACGGCTTGCGGAAACCGCTCACCTTGCGGACGAACTGCAGGGCCGCCGCTTCGATCTCTTCATCTGAGAACTCGGTACCGCGCAGAGTCTTGATGCTGCGACACATGTGGCTATGGTACCAGAGGTGGTCGAGGCGATGCGGACTGCGACTCGGGCGGAAACGCCTGCCGAGCGCGGATCTCGGAGAGGGCGGCGTCCTCGCCAGCGTAGTCGAGCAGCTTGTCCAGGTCATCGGGCCTGTTGCGGCGCTCCCAGTCGATCGCGCGACGCAGCCCCTCCTCGCGCGACACCGGCTCCGCGTAGCCGAGCTCGAGCCGGATGCGTCGCGTGTCGGCGACGAGGTGCTGGGCGTAGTTGCCGCGCGGCGGCGTCAGCCTGGCGGGCAGGGTGCCGTCAGGGGCCGTGACGACGTTCCCGCCCCAGCCGGCAATGTGGCCGACGACGCGGACCCACTCGGCGTAGGAGAGCGTCTCCTGCTCAGCGACGTTGTAGATGCGTCCGGTTGCGCGCGCGTCTGTGACAGCGAGCGCGATCGCCGCGGCGACGTTGTCGACGTAGGCGCGGCTCCAGCGCCAGCCAGCGACACGATCTTCCATCAGGATCGCGGTCCGGCCGTCGTCAATGCGTTTCAGCTCGAGCAGGAGGCGATGCTGGTAGTCGCCTTCGCCGTATACCATGGGGAGTCGCAGGACCGTGCCAGGGAGCAGGCTGCTTCCCATCGCGGCCTGCTCGACGAGGATCTTCTCGTAATCCGCAAGGTGACCGCCGGAGGTTCGGTCGGGGTAGAGCTGGTCACGCAGCGGGTCATCTTCGTTGAGGGGCACGTTCTCGAGGGGGCCGGGCTCGGTCTCGCGGAAGCGGCCGTAGGCTCGGTAGACGTCCTGGCTCGAGATCATCACGAGCCGGCGCGCGACGCTGCGGAAGGTATTCACAGTCGTCAGCGCGTCCTGCTGCGTGAACGCGGCCATGTCGAGCACGACATCGGGCCCGAGTTTACGGAGCTTGTCGGCCCGCGCGGGCAGGTCGCGGCGTTCGGCGTGGATGTGTTTGACGGACTTCGGGAGGTCGCACTCGGTCCGGCCCCGGTGGTACACCGTGACATCGTGGCCGGCGCCGGCGAGGCGATTCACGACGAACGGACCGATGAACCGGGTCCCACCGATAATGAGGACGCGCACTAAGGTCCTGTCTCCTTCCGTTGGCAGGTTCGTGAGGGGCTGCTTCCATCATATCGGCGGCCCGTTCGCGAGGCTACTCGAACTTATCGCGACGCTGGTGTTACGTGTTCTTGCTCGCAGGTCGAGCCCTGGCTATAGTCGCTAAGACACAGTCATATGACCAACAGCGAGATTGGCAACGCGCTGGCTGAAGCCAGGAAGGCTCGGGGGCTCAGCCTCCGCGACGTTGAGCGCGACACTCGCATCTCCACCCGGTATCTCCAAGCCTTGGAAGAGGGCAGACTCGAGATCCTGCCGGCGCCCGTGTACGCGCGCGCCTTCACGCGCACCTATGCGCAGTATCTCGGGCTGGACGCTGCGAAGCTTGTGCAGCACCTTCCCGGCGCGAAGCCGGAACCCGCGCTTCCTCCACTGCCGGACTTCCAGCGGGACGTCGGCCAGCCGCTCCTACAGCCGAGCTGGCTTATCGGTGGTGCGGTGGTCGTGGTGCTGCTGGCGGCCGGTCTCTTCATGTACTGGAATCAGGGAGGCGGAGACGACGATGGCGACGGCACCCAGGTCGTCGCGCCGACGCAGGTCTCCGAAAACGGCAGCCAGGGCGACATTCCGCCGCCTACCGCGACCCCGGCTGACGAGCCCGCTGAGCTCGTGGTGGAGCCGGGTGTCGTGCCGGACCTGACGTCGCAGCACATCATCGCCGCGATTACCGCGCTGACGGACGCGGATATGCAGTACGTGGTGATTGAGGTGGAGAGCGAAGACGTGTCCGAGGGGATCATCTTCAACCAGAGCCCGCCGCCGGGCACGCCGACCGATGACGAGACCGTCGTCACGATTCTCGCCGCGCGGTAGCTCAGAACGCCTGACTGACTTCGACCTCGCTATCGAGCACCTCAGCGTCGAGGCGCATTCGCTCCACGAACCCAACGACGCTGTCGAGCATGCGCTGGGCGTGCTCGCGGTCGTTCGAGACGCAACTTAGCCCGATCCCGGCAATCTGCCAGCGGTCGTTGTCGTTGACCTCTGCGACGGAAACGTTGAATTTGTTCTGGATACGGGCCGTCAGCGACTTGACGACCTGGCGCTTGCCCTTGAGGGAAGCGTTTTCCGGCAACCGGAGAGTGATCCGGCAGACGCCAACATAGGTGGTCATGGTAGCTACTGCTCGACGCTGCTGAGGCTGCGCGCCTCTTCGGACTCCCCGGCTGATTCATCACCACTCGCCTCGGCCTCGTCGCCGCCCCCGGCCGCACCCGCCTCAGGAGAGCCATCCCCGGCGACGTCGAGGGCCTCTGGAGCTTCTGCGCTCTCGGTTCCTTCGAGCTCGTCCTCTGGCAGGTCGGGCAGGTCGGGCAGGGGCGGGAGGTCATCCGGCTTCTGGAGGCCGAAATACTCGAGGAAGCGAAACGTGGTGCCGAACAGGACCGGCCGGCCCGGCGTCGGCGCGCGGCCGACGTCTTCGATCAGACCGCGCGCGAGGAGCGTCGCGACGGCGTGGTCGGAGTTGACGCCGCGCACGGACTCGATGGTCGCGCGCGTGGCCGGCTGGCGATAGGCGATGATGGCCAGCGTTTCGAGGGAGGCGCGCGTGAGGCGCCCGTAATCGACTTCGAGGAAGTGCTCGATGTAGGGGGCGGCCTTTGGCACCGTGCTGAGCTGGACGAGGTCGCCGTGGCGCTGAACCAAGATCCCGCGTTCGGCTGAGCCCTCGATCAGCGTTTCGATCGCGCGCTCAATGCCCTGGCGAGGCGTGTCGAGCGTCTTCGCGAGCGTGCCGATCTCCTGGGGCTCCTCCGCGACGAAGAGGAGGCTCTCGATAATTGCCGGCAGGTCTTCAGGCGCCGGTTGCGGGGCCTTCTCGGGTGGCATCGGTACTCTCCGTCTCGGTCGTCTCTGGCTGCGAAGGCGCTGCCGGTTCGGAAGGGCGCTCGAACGCCGGCGTCCCGGATGCGGCCTCGCCTACCCTCAGTTCACGGTAATGGACCTGTGCCGAGGGCGGCTTGGCGAGGGCGACGCTCATCTGCCCTTCGACAAGCTCGGTGGTTCGCTGACAGGCGGCTTCCGCCGCGGCGGCTAGGTTGGCGTCGGGAGTGACGTGGAGGCTCAGATGGATCTCCGCCTTCTTGCCGCGACCGAGGACCTTGGCTTCGACGTGCTCGATCTGGGGAAGGCCCAGCAACGTTTCCTCAATCCGCCGGCCCACTTCGTCGGAGCCGATCTCGACCTCGCCGCTGCCAATCTGCTGAATCCGAAGGCTGTTTCCCTCGGTGGGCACGAGCTCAAACAGGATGAGAAGGACGGCGAGCAGGATCAGAATGATGCCGCCGAACGTGATGATGAGCTGGGCCTCGGTGTTGTTGTGGTCCTCGAGATAGTCCGCCAGGTCTCGCAGGCGTGTGATGCTCTCATCCGGCGAGCTCCATACCAGGAGGAGGATGATCAGAATCCCGAAGATGAAGAGGAACGCGAAGGCCACGGCCATGATGCGATTGGTTAGATCGTCCATGCGCTCCTCTTCACACGTATGCCGCTGAGTGAGAGTTGGGTACAGCCGGCCCGTACGGATCAGCGAACCTGTAGGCGTACAGCAGGCGGGTGCCGGCGCGGGTAGACACAGCTTGCGCCATGATAGGCGCAAACCTCAGACGAGGTCAACGAATTAGGACGAGGTAAGTGCTATCGTCGAGGGACCGGCTGCGCGCCGCAGGCGGTGAAGCCGCAGACGGGACAGCAGGAGCAGCCCTCGGCGTGGACGAGCGGGCCGCCGCAGTCGGGACATCGGTGTCGCTTCATAGTCTCTTCCTATACGTACATTCGTTCTGATATACACATAGTACAGAACGGGTGTTCTGTTGTCAAGGGAAGTGGGGTATGAACCTGGGACGAAACTAAAGGGCGGATCTGAGACCCGCCCCTACGGCGTGGCGGGGTTTGGCTGGGTCAGCTGGAGAGCCACTCGGCGAACTCGCGGACCTTCGCGGAGGCCCACTCCAACCTCTCTCGATCGGTGACGAGCAGCGCCCCGATGAGCAGGATTGCAAGACCGAACTCTACCATGCGGTTAGCATACCACCTTGGACCTACGCGGGAGCCCCGGCCAGCTCGGGCCGGCCCGACCAGCGCCAGGCGAGGTTCGTGCGGCTGACGCCCATGAGCACGCCGTGGAGCGCTGTCGGGTGGATAAACAGACCCTCGAGGTTGGGGTCATTCGCGCGGCCCGCGTAGCGGGCTTTCCGCTGCTCCAGCCGCTGCGCGATGGCGTGGACGTCGGGCACCTCGACGTAGCACATGTAGAGGCACTCGCCGCCGCGCTTCGTCTTGAAGCGCCCCATCGCCTTATCGTAGTCGGTGATCTGCGACAGCTCGATGCGGTCGAGGCGTGCGGGTGGCTCGAACAGCGTGAGCTGGCCGGTGTAGCCGTACTGCTCGCTCTCGATCGGGGAGAAGCGCGAGGCATCGAGGCCGAACGCGTCCGCGTAGAACTGCGCCGAGGCCACGTGGTCGTCGATGAGGTTCGTGGCCTCGTAGAGGAAGCTGACGAGGCCAACAGGCTCGCGCTTCTCTTCAGGCGAGAGCACCATGCGGAGGCCGGGTGTCTGGTCGGGCGCGATGAACACCTGCTCGCCCTCGTCCCACCACGTGATGCCGTGGTCGGTTAGGCGCTCTGAGAGCGCGGACAGCGCTGGCGATGAGAACCCGGCCGCGAAGAGGCCCTCGCCCCACGTGTCGAGATGCTCCTGCACGAGGCCGTCCCCGGCTGGCTGGAGCAGCTCGAACTCGCTGATGCCTGCCTGGACGACAGTGCGCGTGGCGTTGAGCAGATCGACGTGGTCCTCGCGGACCTTCTCGGCGCCGAGGATGTCGGCGAACGTCGCAGTGGCCTCGTTGCGGTCGCGGACGGCGAGTTGCATCCGGTCGACGTAGGTGAGCATGGCGGCACTCCTTTCGGCAGGCATAGCGTAGTCGCGAGCGTGCCGGGCGTCAAGCAGGTGGTCACGAGATCGGCTCCACGTTAAGCTGACCCTATGGACAGTGAAGGGGAGTCCGGGCACATCCAGGCTCCCCACTGGTCGGCCGGCGTATTCGCGTGGCTGGCCGACCTGCTGCCGAAGAACCGGCGGGCGCGACTCACCCTGGCGGTGATCGCGGGCGTGGTGCTGCTGGGCCTCTCCATCGGCATGCTCCTCCTGCCCCTCTGGGTGGACGTGAGCCAGGAGCGCTTCGCGACCTTCGGCTACACCGGTGTCTTTCTCGCGAACCTCGCGAGCACGGCGACGGTCTTCATCCCAGTTCCCGGACTTACCGCGGTGGGTCAGGCGCTGATTCTGCAGCAAGGCGCCATCCTGAATCCCGTCTTCGTCGGCTTGCTGGGCGGGACGGGCATGGCACTGGGCGAGATCACCGCGTACGTGGCAGGGACGGTGGGGTCCGAGGTCGTGGTGGACGAGCAGATCCAGGCGCCGAAGCGCATCCGGAGGTTCGTTGAGCGAGTTATCTACTACGTCGACTGGATGATGGATCACTACGGATTCATCACGCTGCTCACGCTGTCTGCGCTTCCGAATCCGCTATTCGAGTTGGCCGGGCTTATTGCCGGCGCCTCGCGCATGGGCTTCTGGAAGTTCATGGCGGCCGTGTTGATCGGCAAGAACATCCGCGGGCTGACGCTCGCGTTTCTCGGCGCGAACGGCGTGAGCGTGCCGTATCTCTCGTAGGTCTGCAGCAGCCTGTCTCGTTGAAGGCGGCTAGTCGCGGCCCGCGATATGCTGGCCCCATGGACGGTGACGGGGAGCTAGAACAAGCGCAAGCTCCCCACTGGTCTGTCCGCGTATCCGAACGCGTCGCCCGTCTTCTGCCGAAAAGCCGCCGTGCAAGGATGATCCTGGCCGGGAGCGTTGCGGCGCTGGTGCTGGCGGGTTCGCTCACGCTCCTTCTCCTCCCCATCTGGTACGACCTCAGCGAGGACCGGTTCGCCTCGCTCGGCTACGCGGGCGTGTTCTTCTCGAACCTCCTCAGCACATCGACGGTCTTCATTCCGGTACCCGGCGTGACGATCGCGTCGCAGGCGCTCATCGTCAGTCAGGCTGCCACCCAGAACTGGATTATCGTCGGCGTCCTTGGTGGGCTTGGCATGGGGTTGGGCGAGGTGACGGCCTACGTGGCGGGCGCAGCCGGATCTCAAGTCGCGCGGGAGGGAAACATCGAGGCGCCCCGCCTCGTGCGCCCGCTCGTGGAGCGTGTGATCGATGGCGTCAGCTGGCTGATGTCTCGCTACGGTTTCCTCACGCTGTTCGTGCTGTCGGCCATCCCGGACCCCCTCTTCGAAGTGGCGGGGATCATGGCGGGCGCGGTGCGGATGCCGTTCTGGCGGTTCATGACGGCGGTGATCAGCGGTTCGCTCGTCCGGGGGCTGTTCCTGGCCTATGCGGGCCACCGTGCCTTCGACATCCCCTACTTCACATAGCCGCGAGCTCCTGATAGAAGCCTTGGCCCTCGCGAAAGAGGGCGATCACCCGCTCGCGCTCCTCGTCCGAGGGGTAGCGTCCGTGTTGGACGCACATGGCAATGAGACGCTCGATCCACTCATCGAAGTAGCCCGCTGCCTCGAGGCGGCTCGGGTTCGCGACGCCAGCGTTGACGTAGACGGGGCTGGTGTGCGCGAAGAGCGGTCCGCCGAGCACGTGGCGTCCGGCGGGTCCGATCGCGCGCACGGCGGCCCAGCCGTCGTGACCGAAGGCGACGACGGCGGCGAGACGCGCGAGCTGGCCCCCGTCGGTCGCGGGTTCGCTGTGGACGATGTCGCCGTTGACGATCAGCTCGAGGCGGTCCATCGGCTGATGCGAGCGCGCCGCGGCTACGATCTCGATCGTGGCGCCGGGCTCGACGTCCAGAACGGCCCCTTGGGCCTCACCCCCGGCGCTGAGCTTGAGCATCGGGCCGTTGGTGACGAACGTGCGGCCGGCGCGGATCGCCTCGCACCACGACTCGGTCGTGAACTCGCCGTCGACACACGCGAAGACGCGGTTGCCGGCGGGCGGATTGCTAAAGATGCCCGTCCCGCAGAAGTTCATGAACGTGTCGGTACCGGCCGTCGCCGGAATGCGGAAGCCGCAGTTCAGGAGCTTATACCAGAGCTCCGCGACCTCGAGGTCGAGGCTCGGATACGACATGACGTCGAGGGCGTCCACTTTGCCGAGGGCAAGATCCACTGGAAGCTCCTTCGCCTCTACGCTGCGACGCGCGGCATCCGAGAACACGCGGTCGAGGTCGCCGGACGCAAATAGCGGATGCGCGTAGCTGAGCGTGCCGCCAACCTCGTGGCAGCGGTCGGCGGCGACGGCGTTTGCGGGGAGGTCGTGGTGGTGCTCGCTGAGGCGGAAGCCGCTGTAGATCGGCGGGACGAGGTCGGTGATGCCGTACATGCAGAGGTGGCCGTAGAAGTCGTTGCGGTATTCCTCGCCCCAACGAAGGATGTGCGTCTCGTCGCTGAGCTCGTTGGACCTGCCCGTGAAGTAGGCGCTGTCGTGGACGAAGGCGCTGCCCTGATTTGCAACCATCATGTTCATGAAGTTGACGTCCTCCGCGCGCTGGACGAGCGACGCCTGCTTGGGGTCGAGCAGGTACTCGCCACCGTAATGCAAATGGACGTGGACATCACCGCCATACCAGCTCTCCGCGGCCATGTTCGACCAGCGTCGAAGGCGCACCGTCTCGGTGTGCGCGTCGGCGGTAGGCGCCGGAACATCGACTTCCAGCTGTTCGTATTCCATGCCGCGGGTCGCGATGAGCTTGGCATCGCCGGTCACGCGCGCCTCGAACGAACCGTCAGCGTGGAAGAATGCGTTGCCGTGCTCGTCCTGGCGGATGGTCGCGCCTTCTGGCCAGGCGGGCCCGACCGCGTCGGTCAGGTAGACGCGGGCCGGCGTGGCCGCGTCGGCCTCATCGTCGATGAGGTTGACCGATAGCGACCAGGAAGGCTGGACATCGAGAGAAATAACGAGTTCCTCGCTGTGGTTCGCTGCCGTCACTTTGAGTGCTACTTGACTCGCACCCTCACTCACCACGCCAGTGTCGACGAGAACGGACGCCACCCGATCAGGCTCGACGGTCCGGCTGTCCCCAGGTTCGTCGACGGCGGTTGAGAACATCGCCCGGTCTTCCGATTGGTTGTCGAACATGACGAGCAGGCCGAGGCGCTCGCCGGAGCGGAGGCGGATGTCGCCTTCGTGCATGAGTGAGAGGTCGGTTTCCGAGAGCGTGGCGCGCACGAGTCGCGGCGAGCGCACGGCGCGGTACATCGTGTCGATGAACTCGACGAGGAGTTCGTTCGGTGGCGGCTCGTCGTGAGGGAGGCGAACGCTGCGCGCGGCTTCGGGCACGCCGGCGAGATCGAGGTCGAGGCCGAGCGCTGCGCGTATCTCGGTTACTGTGGGATGGCGTCCGGCTTCGAGCGCGAGGCCTCGCGGCACCGCCTCGTCCGCGAGCGGCATCGCGTCGCGGACCTGGGTCCAGAGCGTGCGCGGGCCTTCGGGATGGTCGGGCATGGTGCGCGAAGTCTAGCGGCTGCCCACCAGGGATGCGAGCTACTCGATCGAACGGCCGACGTCGGCAGCCCAGCGCAGAAACGCGACGCCGGTGCGAAACGTCGAACGGGCGAGCCCTGTGTCGAAGTTGGTGCCGTAGAGCTGGCCGCAGGCGGCGTAGAACTCGCGGGCGAGTGCGGGGCCGCGGGCGTTCGGGTAGGCGGCTTCGACGATGGTCAGCGCCTCGAGTTTGGGACGGGCCCAGAGCGCGAGAAGGTCGCCGCTGTGCAGCGAGGCCAACGAGAACACCGCCGGCGAGAGGTCGGTGCCGAGGAGGCGCACGCGCCGTGGGAGCTGGTCGTCCGCGCTGTCGGCATAGTTGGTGACCATCGCGTTGATCCGCGGCGTGAGCGTCTCGCGCAGGAAGCGGCACGCGCCGGAGCGGAGCCCCTCCTCGGTGGCTAGCGCCGTCTCAGGCAGCGTGCCGTAGAGCTCGCGATATGCGCCGGGGACGGGCCCGGTCCACCACTCCGGGAGCTTACGGGCGTCGTGGAAGTAGGCCTGCGGATAACCGAATCCGGCCTTTCGCCATGGCAGCGAGCCGATCTCCTTCTGTAACGCGATCGCGGCATCGTCGGCGATCTTGTCGTGCTCGTCAAACGCGTCCGGCGTGAGGAACACCATGAAGTCAATGTCGGAGTAGCCGGGGATCGTACCGCCCTTGTGCGCCGATCCGTGGAGGATGACCGCCTCGATGCGCTCGTCGCCGAAAACATTGCGACAGGCGCCGGTGAAGGCGTCGAGCAGCATGTCGAGGTCCATGAGGCTAGAGTTCGAGGATGCGGAAGTACATTGGGTCGCGGACGCCGCGCAGGCGCCGGAAGGCCGCGAGCACATCTCCGACGGCGCCGTCGGGCGCAGGGTCGATCTCGATGTAGTCGGGCATGAAGCGGTCGCGGCCGTAGGTGAACTCCTTGATGTTCACGATCGACTGCACGCTGACTTTGTGCTGGGCCAGGATCTCGAGCTTCTTAGCGAATACTCCCTTCACGTCGGGAGAGATCGAGCGAATGAAGCCCCGCGTCTGCACGCGGGTGAGGTCGCCGGGACGGACGGTGCGCGCCGAGAGACCAGAGCGCGTGGGGCCGCCTGCCGCTGTGATGGCGCGGACGTCGCTTAGGATCGAGATGGCGGTCGGCCGCGGGCCGGCGCCAAGCCCTTTGACAAACTGCGTGCCGAGGCGTTTCCCCTCCAGGTGCAGGCCGTTGAAGTTCATGCCGACGTCCGACAGGTCGTCGAGGTCGCCGTTGAGTGCGAGGAGCGCAGGGTGGACGCGTAGCACGGGCCGGGCACCGTTGCGTTGCGCGACACCGACGAGTTTCAAGTTGTACGCGCCACCGAGATAGCGCGGATGGTGAAGAAAGAAGAAATCTGACGCGAGGATGCGCTGGTTCTTGTCCCAGATCCCTTCGCACGGGATCTGTCCCGGATCAAAGTTGGCGTCGAAGGCCAGGTTGGCGAGGATGGCGACCTTGAACTTTGTGTCGGCGCCGTTGAGGTCCATCGTCGGGTCAGGTTCGGCGTAGCCGAGCTTCGTCGCTTCGGCCAGCGCGCCCTCGAGCGGGAGCGAGCGCCGCTCGATCTCCGGGTCGTTCATGTGGCGAACGACGTATTCCTTCATGCGCCCGAGGATGAAGTTGCAGGTGCCGTTGAGGATGCCGGCGAAGCTCTCGACCTGGTCGTTGGAGTTGTGCCCCTGCATCGTGCGGACGACGGGCATGCCACCGCCGACCGTCGCCTCGAAGCCGACCGACACGCCGCGTTTGCGCGCGAGCGACGTGATGTCGGCCCAGCGCGTCGCGATCGCCTCCTTGTTCGCCGTCACGACGGGCTTACCGCGGTCGATGGCATCGAGGATGTACTGCGCGCCGCGTTTGCCATCGCCAGTGAGCTCGACGACGATGTCCACCGCCGGGTCGTTGATGACGTCGCTGGCGCGCGGCGTGAGCAGCTTCTTGATCGCAGCCGGGGCCGGCGCGTCGATGCGCTTGCGCGCGATGCGCCGGACCTCGACGTCGTCAGCGCCGCGCAGGCAGGCGAAGACCTCGCTGCCGATGTTGCCAACGCCGAGCATACCGATCCCGACCTTCGCCATTAGAGCTCCAGCGCCTCCGCGGTCTCCATCTCGAATGCCTTATGGAGCGCGCGCACGGCGGTCTCGACGTCCTTATCGCGCATGATGCACGTGATCCGGATCTCGCTCGTCGAGATCATCTCCATGTTGACGCCGGCCTCGCTGAGGGCGCGGAACATGCGGGCAGCGTAGCCCGGCGCCGACTGGATGCCGGTGCCGACAATGCTGACCTTGCCGATGTCGTTTTCCGCGAGCACTGCGCCGGCGTCGATCTCCTTGGCGACGCGCTCCACAATCTCCTTTGCCTGCTGGAGGTCGCTGCGCGCGAGCGTGAAGGTGAGGTCGGTCATGCGCTCGACGCTGGCGTTCTGCACGATCGTATCGACCGAGATATGCTGCTCGGCCAGCGGCTCGAAGATCGCGGCCGCGATGCCAGGCTTGTCGGGCACGCCTCGGACGGTGATTTTGGCGACATGCCTGTCGTCGGCGATGCCGCGGACCTTGTTGAATTGCTCCATTTCGACTCCTCCGTGGATGATGGTGCCAGGCTCGTCGTTGAAGCTGGACGCGACGAGGATCGGGATATCAAACTCCATGCCGATCTCCGCGGCGCGCGGGTGGAGCACGCCGGCGCCCTTGGACGACAGCTCGAGGATCTCCTCGTAGCTGACGTCCCTGAGGCAACGGGCATTCGGCTCGATGCGCGGATCGGCAGTGTAGACGCCGTCGACGTCGGTATAGATCTCGCACTGCTTCGCCTGGAGTGCGGCCGCGAGCGCGACCGGCGTGATGTCGGACGCGCCGCGTCCGAGCGTCGTGACCTCCATCTCTTCGCTGATGCCCTGGAAGCCGGCGACGATGACGACGCGTCCGCGTTCGAGCTCCTGCTCGATGCGGGCGGGCTCGACGGCCAGGATGCGGGCGCGGCCGTGGGCCGTGTCCGTGCGAAGGCCGGCCTGGGCGCCTGTAAGACTGACGGCCTCGACGCCCAGCGAATGCAGCGCCATCGCAACGAGCGTCTTCGTGACCATCTCGCCCGTCGACAGCAGCACGTCGAGCTCGCGGGCGTGGGGATGGTCGCTGACCTGCGAAGCGAGCTGAAGCAGCAGGTCGGTCGTGGCTCCCATCGCAGAGACGACGACGACGAGGTCGTCGCCCCCGGCCCTGCGCGCGGCGACCCGGCGGGCGACGTTCTTGATGCGATCCGCGTCTGCAACCGAGGTTCCACCGTACTTCTGGATGACTAGGGCCATCGCGCGCGCTCCTTGTACGCGCACTCTAACGTATGGGCAGAGGTAGAGAAATCGGCCCGGGCGGTGCCGCCCTGCGACAATGGTGCTAGGATGTGCGCCTGGAGAGGAGAAGACACCATGGCGATGAATAAGCTCCTGCTAAGCGCGATCACGACGGTCCACCGCGGGCTCTTCAAGCTTACGCGCGGCGCGGTTGGCGCGAACCTGGGGGGCCGGCCGATGCTGCTCCTGACAACGACCGGGCGCAAGAGCAAGCAACCACGCACGAGGCCGCTTCAGTACCTTCGAGACGGGGACTCGTACGTGGTGGTGGCGTCCAACGGGGGCAACGCGAACTACCCTGCTTGGTGGCATAACCTCCGGGCCGACCCGAACGCGACGATTCAGACAAGGAAGGGCGAGCAGCGAGTGGTTGCCGAGACCGCGAACGAGGACGAGCGGGCCCGCCTCTGGCCCCTGCTGGTCGCGTACTACGCGGGCTACCAGGACTACGACGATGAGACCGAGCGCTCGATCCCGGTCGTGGTGCTGCGTCCGCAGTAGCGCCGGATCCAGCTAGATCGCTCGCGCGCCTTCCGCGCTCGGCTGCGTGATCATCGTGCGGCCGGTGTAGCCACGTGGTTCCGCGGCTTGTTGCATCCTCTCTGCGATCTGCTGTTCGCGCTCAGTGGCGAGCGCCGCGACCGTGGAGCCGCCGCCGGAGAGGTAGGCACCGTGGGCTCCCGCGTCGACCGCGGCCGCGATGATGTCGGGCAGGGCAGGGAAGAGCCCGGCGCGGGCGTCTTGATGCAGGCGGTCCTGCGTCGCGGTAGCGAGGAGGTCCCAGCGGCCCTGCTGAAGCGCGGCGACTAGCATGGCAGCGCGGCCCACGTTGAAGATCGCGTCCTCGCGGCTGAGCTGTTGCGGCAGCCGTGCGCGGCTCTCGCGCGTCGGCATCTCGAGGTCGGGGACGAAGAGGGCGACCTTGAAGCCGTCCGCATGGGGGACCGAGATGCGGCGCCAGGCATCGCCGTCGCGCACCGTGACCTGGAGGCCGCCGAAAAGCGCCGGCGCGATGTTGTCGGCGTGGCCTTCGAGATCGGCCCCGGCCGCGAGCAACGCGTCTTCGTCGAGGGGGCCGTCCATGAGCGCGTTCGCGGCCACGAGGCCCGCGGCGCGCGCGGCCGCGCTAGCGCCGAGCCCGCGGGCGATCGGGATGGGCTGGTCCATATGTTGCCACGTGACGCGTAGTTCCGCCGGCTCTGGGCGGCCGGCCGCGCGGTAGGCGGCGCGGACAGCCGACGCTACCATTGGCGCGAGCGGGGGGCCGTTGCCGTCGGGCGCCTCGAGCGAGACCGTGATGTCGGCTGTAATCGCGAGCGCGAGGCCGATTGCGTCGAACCCTGAGCCGAGGTTTGCGCTGGTGGCGGGGACGCGGACCGTGACCACGACGCTAGATGACGACGGGCTGGCGGCCGACGCGCGCGTGCTCGGCAGTGAAGATCGCTTCCACCGTCGCGATCGTCTCGTCGAGGTGGTCGCGCTTGTTGACGACGACGTAGTCGAACTTGGGGAGCTCGTCCAGCTCTTTGATCGCGTCCTTGAGGCGGCGCTGGACCGACCCTTCATCATCCTGCGCGCGTTCCCGGAGGCGCGCCTCGATCTCTTCGACCGACGGCAACGTGAGGTAGATCATCACGGCCGCCGGCACCTTGCCCTTGATCGTCTCAGCGCCCTGCACGTCGACGCGCATGACGACGTCGTTGCCGGCGGCGATCGCTTCGCGGACCTGCGCTTTCGGTACGCCGTAGTGGTAGCCGTAGACCTCCGCGTGCTCCAGCAGACCGTCTTCCTCGAGGAGCTTCGCGAAGTCGGCCTCGCTGATAGAGCGGATGAACGTCTCGCGGCCGCGCTCGGGCCGGGTCGTGTTCGTGATGGTGTAGTGCGCCGGGTAGCCCTTCTCGCGCAGGCCGGTGAGGACGCTGTCCTTACCCGCGCACGACGGGCCCGAGATCACGACGAGGAGCGGGCCTGCGTCCGGTGGCCGGGACGCCTCACTCAACCTCGCCGCCTCCTTGCGCGTGCGTCCGCACGCGGCCCTCGATGGTCTCTGGCGTGATCGCCGCAAGTACGACGGCGCCGTTGTTCATGAAGATGACGGCCTTGGTGCGCCGGCCGCTCGTCATGTCGAGCGTGACGCCCTTCGAGCGTCCTTCGTGGATCAGGCGCTTGATCGGCGCGGAGCCGGGCGACGCGACACCGATCATGTGGTCGCCCGAAATGTAGTTGCCGAAGCCGATGTGGATCAGTTCTGTCGCCATGGCTACCTCCTAACCGCTCCGTTCAGCCCGCGACGCCATGTATGTCGTCCCAGAACGCGGGATATGAGATGTTCACCGAGTCCTCGTCCTCGATCTCCGTCTCGCCGTCCGCGAGCAGGCCGGCGATCGCGAGCGCCATCGTGAGTCGGTGATCGCCCGTGCCGGTGACGCGCGCACCCGTCAGCGGCCGGCCCCCTTCGATCAGGAGGCCGTCCGGCCGCTCCTCGATCGCGACGCCGAGCGCCGCGAGCTGCGAGACGATCGCCGCGATGCGGTCGGTCTCTTTCACGCGTAGCTCCTCCGCGTCCGCTACGACGGTGCGTCCTTCCGCAAGCGCCGCCGCGACCGCGACTGCCGGCATCTCGTCCATCGCGCGGAGGACGAGCTCGCCGCCGATCTCGACGCCGCGGAGTTGCGCGCTCGTCACGTGGAGGTCCGCGACGGGCTCTTCACCGACCATGCGTTCCTCGCCCACGTCGACGCTCGCCCCCATCTCGCGCAGGATGTCGATCACGCCGGTGCGCGTCGGGTTCACGCCGACCTTTGGCAGCGTGATCTCGGCGTCGGGGTGGGCTGCGGCCGCGATGAGCCAGAACGCGGCAGTGCTGAGGTCGGCGGGCACTTCGAGGTCAAGCGGCACCAGTCCTGCGGGCGGCTTGAGCTTGATGCCGGGGCCTTCCCGCTCGAGCTGGACGCCCATCGAGCGCAGGAGGCGTTCCGTGTGGTCGCGAGACGGCAGCGGTTCCTCGACGACCGTCTCGCCCTCGGCGAACAGACCCGCGAGCAGCACGGCCGATTTCACCTGCGCGCTCGCGACCGGCAACTTGTAGCGGATGCCCCTCAGCACGCCGCCATCGATCGTGAGCGGCAGGTGCGTGTCGTTGTCGCGCGCCGAAAGCGTGGCGCCCATCTCGCGGAGGGGTTTGATGACGCGCCCGAAGGGTCGCGTCCGCAGCGAGTCGTCGCCGGTGATCACGGAGTGGAACGGCTGGCCGGCCAGGATCCCGGACAGCAGCCTGCCCGTCGTACCGGAGTTGCGGACGTCGATGACGTCCGCCGGCTCGCGCAGGCCGTGCAGCCCGATGCCCTCGACCTCCAGCGTCGCGACGCCGCCAGCCTCGTCCGTCAGGCGGCACTCGACGCCGAGCGCCCGCAACGCGTCGAGCGTCGCCAGGCAGTCGTCGGACGTGAGAAAGTTACGGATGCGCGATGTGCCCTCGGCAAGCGCGCCGAGCATCGCCGCCCGATGCGAGATCGACTTGTCGCCGGGCACATGAATCATGCCCCGTAGCTGCTTGGGACGCGTGACGGTTTTCATCGCTGCTTCTCGTATTCGTCCAGCTCGCCGGAGGCGCGCTTCTCAAGCGTGTCCTGCACGTCCTTCGCGCGCCGGACGACGTACTCACCGACCATCAGCGACATCATGCGCTGGCCTGCGCTCATGTCATCGATGTTCTGGTCGGGTTCCGGCTTGGCCGGCGGCGCGATCATGAAGGCGTCGCGGGCGGCCTGTACGGTCGCGAAGCGCTCGCTGAGCTCCTCCTGCGTCTCGCTCGTCGCGATGATGTCGCGCAGGCCGCGCAGCTCTTCCAGGTAGCGGTCGAGCCAGTGGACAAGGTTCTCCCTGTTCGTCAGCGAAATGTCGTGCGACATCGTCGGGCTGGACGACGCCAGGCGCGTCGTGTCGCGGAACCCTGGCCCGGCGACCGCGGCGAGCTCGGGCCAGGCCTGACTGCCGCTGGTGAGTGAGAACAGCGCAGTCGAGACGAGCAACGGCAGGTGGCTGACCGCGGCGAGGTAGCTGTCGTGCTCCTCGGCGTCGATGGTCGTGGGGATCGCGCCGGTCAGCGCGACGAAGGTCTCGACCGTCGTGATCGCGTGTTCGGTCGCCGTCAGCGACGGGACGATCGCCCAGGGGCGGTCGCGAAACAGGTCGGCGTCGGCGGCCGTGATGCCCGCGGTCTCCTTCCCCGCGATGGGGTGCCCGCCGACGAAGCTGATGTCTCCAGGCAGGAGCTCCTTCGCCCAGCGCATGACGTCTTTCTTGGTGCTCGCGGTGTCCGTGACAGCGGCGCCTTCGCCGAGCGCGGGCGCGATCGCCTCGAAGGCGTGGCGGATGTGCAGGATCGGCGTCGCGACGATGACCAGCGCGCAGCCTTCGACGGCCTGCGCGGGGTGCTTGGCCTCGTGGTCAATAGCTCCGAGCTTGCGCGCCTTGCCGTTGACGCCGTACTCGGCGTCGTGGCCGACGATCTCGAGGTCGGGCAGTCCGGCGCGTTTCAGCGCGAGGCCGATCGAGCCGCCGATGAGTCCCAGCCCGATGATCGCGATGCGCGCCATCAGACCGTTTCGTCGGCCGCGTGCAGCGCGGCCAGCAGCTCTCCGTCCGCGGACGGGTCTTCCGCAATCAGCGCGACGGTCCGCCCGCTCGAGCCGGCTTTGCGGGCCAGGTCCGCGCCGAGTTGAGCGTGGTGGCGGCAGCGGTAGAGCGCCTCGCGCCAGCCGGTGCCTTCGCCGGGGCGGATGTTGTTGTCGAGGACGTCGGGCGCCATGGCGTCGAGGACGACGAACGCGACGCGATGCCAGAGCGCGATCTGACCCTTGCCCGCGTCGTGGAGGAGCGCCGCGGAGAGAAGGTCGCGGTCGTCGTGGCCCTCGTCTACGAGCTTCGCGTAGACGGCGAGGCAGTGCTCCTGGTCCCGCAGCGTCATCGAAGAGAAGAGCTCCTGTTCGCCCGGCTCGAGGAGCACGAAGGCCCGCTCTTTCAGGCCGGCGTCCACCCGCGGGCGCACCGATCCGAAGAACTGCCTGCTTCGATAGAGCGCGCGGTTTGCCATTCGCATCTCAGACACCCGTCAGGGCGGTTGCCAGGCCTTCGACCACCGGCCGGACGATCCAGTCGAAGACGTAGATGCCCATTACGGGGCCAAGGAAGAAGAGCCCTAGCAGAATTAGCATACCGTAGCGCTCCATGCGGGCGATCGGCCGCGCGAGCCGGATCGGCAGGAGACCGACCCAGACGCGGAAGCCGTCGAGCGGCGCCAGCGGGAGCAGGTTGAAGACGGCCAGGATGCAGTTCAGCAGCACGCCTGCGCTCAGAAACAGGCCGAAATAGTCGTTCGCGCCCCAGGACTGGACGGCGACCTCGTTGACCACGAACGGGTTGTGCCAGGGCGTGATCCCGAGCCGGATCGGCACGGCCATCACGGCGGCCACGGCCAGGTTCGAAATCGGCCCCGCCGCCGCGACGACCGCCATGCCGGTGCGGGGCCCGTTCCGGAGTCGATACGCGTTCACGGGCACGGGCTTCCCCCAGCCGAAGCCGGCGAAGAACAACAGCATGGTCCCGATCGGGTCGAGATGGGCCAGTGGGTTCAGCGTCACGCGGCCGAGGTTGCGCGCCGTATCGTCGCCGAAGTGGTCGGACGTGAAGGCGTGGCAGAACTCGTGGAAGGCGATGCCGAGGAGGAGGGCGGTGGTGACGGCGCCAGCGAACGCGAGAAAGAGGAAGAAATCGATATCGAGGAGGTCTAGGTAGTATCTGAACAAAGCTCAACCGCGGGCAGCGCCGCTGGAGCGAGTATAGCACGCCTCCGTCCAGCCCCGAATCGGGCGCTTGGTAACATTAGTCTACGATGCCCGAATCGCTCCTGGAACGGCTGAAGTCGGTGCCGCGCAAGCCCGGCGTTTACATCTTCCGCAACGACAAGGACGAGGTCGTCTACGTGGGGAAGGCGGCGGTGCTGCGGACGCGCATGCGCTCGTACTTCGGCGCGCCGCACATGATGGAGCCGAAGACACGCATCCTGCGCGAGGCGATCGCCGACTTCGAGTACGTCGTCACGCACACGGAGCAGGAGGCGCTCCACCTCGAGGCCGAGCTCGTGAAGCGCCACCAGCCGTTCTTCAATGTCCGGCTCAAAGACGACAAGCACTACCCGTACCTGAAGGTCGACCTGAACGACCCGTTCCCGCGCATCTACATCACACGGCGGGTCGAGAAGGACGGAGCGCGCTACTTCGGGCCGTACGCGTCGGCGAGCTCCGTGCGGAAGACGCTCGACATCAGCAAGAAGCTGTTCCCGTGGCGGAGCTGCACCATGACGATCACCGGCGACGAGCCGCGTCCGTGCCTCGAGTACTACATCAACCGCTGCATCGCGCCGTGCACCGCCTACTGCACGCAGGAGGAGTACGCCGACGTGATCCGCCAGACGATGCTCTTCCTCGAGGGGCGCACCGACGAGGTCGTGCGCGACCTCAAGAAGCAGATGCGCGAGGCGTCGGAGACGCTCGAGTACGAACGCGCGAAGCACATCCGCGACCAGATCCGCGCGATCGAGCGCGTCACCGAGACGCAGACCGTCGCGTCGACGAAGCCGCTCGACGCCGACGTGTTCGGGCTGTCGCGCAAGGACCGCGAGGCGGTCGTGCAGGTGCTGTTCGTGCGCGGCGTCAAGATGGTCGGCGCGGACAGCTTCACGATGGCCGGCGCCGAGGAGGCGACCGACGCCGAGGTGCTGGGCAGCTTCCTCAACCAGTTCTACGAATCGGCGACGTACGTGCCGCGCCGGCTGCTGCTGCCGTTCGCGGTGCCCGAGCGCGATCTGCTCGCCGGTTGGCTGGCGGAACGCCGCGGCGGGCCGGTCGCTCTGCACGTCCCGCAGCGCGGCGAAAAGCTGCGCCTGGTGCGGATGGCGCAAGACAACGCGAAGGAGTCGCAGGACCAGGCCCACGCGCGCTGGCTCGCTGACACCGGGAAGACCGACGCCGCCCTAGAGGAGCTGCAGGAGGAGCTCAATCTGCCCGGCCTGCCGCACCGCATCGAGTGCTACGACATCTCGAACATCCAGGGGACGAACTCGGTGGGCAGCATGGTCGTCTTCGTCGACGGCAGGCCGCGCAACCAGGAGTACCGGCGCTTCAAGATCCGCACGGTCGAGGGGGCCAACGACTTCGCGTCGATGGCTGAAGTCCTGCGGCGCCGGTTCAAGAAGGCGACAGCGCCGGAGGAGCGGAACGGCGACCCAGCATCCGATCCGAAGGTGCAGTCGTGGCAGACGCTCCCCGACCTTATCATCATCGACGGCGGGAAGGGGCAGCTCAACGCCGTCCTCGACGTGATGCGCGACCTCGGGGTCGAGCATGTGCCGGTGGCCGGCCTCGCGAAGCGCAACGAGGAGCTGTTCGTGAAGGACATGGAGGACCCGATCGTGCTGCCGCGCACGTCGCAGGCGCTCTACCTCGTCCAGCGCGTCCGCGACGAGGCGCACCGCTTCGCCATCACGTACCACCGCGGCATGCGCGGGAAGCGCTCGGTGCAGTCGGCGCTCGACGCGGTGCCGGGCGTCGGCCCTAAGAAGAAGAAGGCCTTGCTGCGCAAGTTCGGCTCCGTCAAGGCCGTCCGCGACGCCGACGTGGACGAGATCGCGTCGACGGCCGGCTTCACGAAGAAGCTTGCGGCGCGCGTGAAGGAGCTGGTCTAGATCGAACGCCGATGTTCGGACGTCGTCGCCAGCGTGTAGGGGCGCCTCGTGAGGCGCCCTTCTTCGTGAGTGACAATTGCGCCTTCCTGTGTAGAATGCGCCAATGACCGCCCCCGCGATCTCTGTCACCGACCTGCGAAAATCCTACGGCGAGCTGGAGGCCGTCGACGGGATCGACCTGGAGGTCGCCGCGGGCGAGGTGTTCGCGCTGTTGGGGCCGAACGGCGCCGGCAAGACCACGACGGTCGAGATCCTGGAGGGGCACCGCGAGCGGACGTCGGGCGAGGTGTCGGTGCTCGGCCACGATCCAGGGCGGAACGAGCGCGCCTTCAAGGACCGCGTCGGGATCGTCCTGCAGGAGACGGGCGTCGAGCGCTACCTAACGGTGGCGGAGGTGATCGACCTCTTCCGCGGCTACTACCCGGGCCCGCTCCCGCGCGATCAGATTATCGAGATCGTCGGGCTGGAGGAGAAGCGCGACGACCTCGTGCGCCGGCTGTCAGGCGGCCAGAAACGCCGCCTCGATGTCGCGATCGGGCTGGCAGGCGACCCGGAGCTGCTGTTCCTGGACGAACCGACGACCGGCTTCGACCCGGCAGCCCGGCGCGGCGCCTGGGAGATGATCCGCAACCTGCACGCCGCCGGCAAAACAGTGTTCCTGACGACGCACTACATGGAGGAGGCGCAGCGTCTCGCGGACCGCGTCGCGATCATCGCGCACGGGAAGATCGTCGCGGAGGGCGCGCCCGCCAACCTGATCGGCCGCGAGAAGCGCACGACGATCTCGTTCGCCGATCCGGGCGACGGCCCGCCGATCCCGGTGCGCGAGATCGCGACGATGAGCGGCGGGAACGTCGTGATCGAGACGGACGAGCCGACGAAGATGCTGCACATCCTGACGAGCTGGGCCGCCGAACGCGGCGTCGAGCTCGAGGGGCTGATGGTCGCGCCGGTCACGCTGGAGGACGTCTACCTCAAGTTGACGGGCGCGTCAGAGGAGGAAGTCGTCGAGTGAACGACGCAGTGCTCGCAGGCAGGCAGGTCGTCTACGAGAACCGGACGTTCTGGCGCAATCCGCCCGCGGCGTTCTTCACGGTCGCGCTGCCCCTCATGTTCCTCGTCATCTTCAACCTGCTCTTTGGAGACGACGAGATCGAGCGATTCGGCGGCACGGTCAGCGGCTCGACGTTCTACGTGCCCGGCATCGCCGCGCTCTCGGTAATCAGCGCCTCGTACACGAACATCGCGATGATGGTGTCAATCGCCCGTGACGACGGCCTGCTGAAACGCGCGCGCGGCACACCGCTGCCGCCGTGGGCTTTCCTCTTCGGCAAGATCGCCCACGCGATCCTCATCTCGCTGCTGCTCGTCGCGATCGTCGTCGCGTTCGGCGCGATCTTCTACGACGTAGAAGTGCCAACGAACACGATGCCGGCGTTCATCGTCACACTGATGGTCGGAGCGGGGAGCTTCTGCGCGCTCGGCCTCGCGATGGCCGGCCTGATCCCCAGTTCGGACGCGGCGCCGGCTGTCGTCAACGGCTCGATCCTGCCGTTGTTCTTTATCTCGGACATCTTCATCCCCCTGGAGGACGCGCCGGATTGGGTGATCTTCATTGGCAACGTCTTCCCCGTGAAGCACTTCTCGGAGGCGCTGGGGACGGCCTTCAACCCATACGAGACCGGCGCCGGCTTCGACTGGGTCTCGCTGGGCGTAATGGCGCTCTGGGGGCTCATCGGAGTTGCGGTGGCGATGCGCTACTTCACGTGGGCGCCGCGGCGTTAGGGCTATCCGTTAGACTGTCGCCGCGATGAACGATCTCGGCGCGTTGCACGAGCAGCTCCTGACGATCGGAGAAGGCTACTCCGGCACCTGGACGTACGCGCTCACGGACATCGCGCATGGCGGCCACATCGGCAAGGACGAGGACGTCGTGATGCCGACGGCTTCCTTGATCAAGGTGCCGATCCTCATCGGCCTCTACCAGGCGGTAGAGGACGGGCGTATCTCGCTCGACGACCGGATCACGTTCGAGGACAGGCATCGCTTCCCGGGCTCCGGCGTGCTGCAGCGGATGTCGCCCGGCGTCGAGATGTCGGTGCGCGACGCAGCGGTGCTCATGATCATCATCTCGGATAACGTCGCTTCGAACATGGTCGCTGACCTCGTCGGGCACAACTACATCAACGGGCTGCAACGCACGCTCGGCTGCCCGAACACGCAGCTCTACGAACGCTGGAGCGAGAAGCTGGTCGGTCTCGACGCGCGGCAGACGTGGACGAGCACGGCGCGTGAGATGACGCGCAACCTCGAACTGCTGGCGTGCCATGAGGCCGTCTCGGAGGTCGCGTCCGAGGACATGCTGCGCATCCTGCGTCGTCAAGACTACCGGCACGAGCTCTCGCGCGAGCTGCCCTGGGGCGAGATGAACACGCTGGCCAACTACGAGGAGAACTGGGTCGCCGAGAAGGGCGGATCGTCGCCGGGCGGGACCCGCACCGGCGGCTCAATCTTCCATAGCGAGCGCGGCTACTTCGTCATGTCGGCGTTCTGCGAAGGCGGGACCGGCGAAGGCGGCACCGGCCGCGAGTCGGAGGGGAACGTGCTGCTCGGCAAGCTCGGTTACGCCGCCTGGAAGGCCCTGGCGTCGCCGGATGCGGCTCCGTAGCCGCGCCACGATCGCACGACACCCAATTCTGTGTAGCGGCGCCCCGGCCATGGTACGCTGAGAACACAAGGAGGTTTCCATGGCAGACTACCCTGCAAGTGCCACCTTCTACGTCCGGCTCTCGCTGATGAACCCGAAGCCCGGCAAGGAGGAGCTTGTCGCTGGCTTGGTCAACAACCTACTCGAATATTTCTCGCAGCAGCCGGGCTACGTCCGGGGCTACTCGCTCATCGAGGGGGACCCGCAGCACCGCGTGGGCCGGATCTCCGTGTGGGAATCGGAGGAGGCCGCTGACCTCGCTGCCCAGACTCAGCATGTGCTGACAGTCCGCTCCGAGATGATGCAGCTTATCGACGAGGACTCCCACATCGAACGGTCCTATAAGGCTCTGGACCCCCACTTCGCGAAGGCCTCCAACGCGTAGTCGGACAGCCCCATGACCCGTGATATGTCGCGCGCTCGCGAGGACCTCGTGCGCTCGCTGCGCCGCGAGGTCTTCGACCCGCGCGTGCTGAGCGCGATCGGCTCGGTGCCGCGCGAGCGCTTCGTCAGCGAGGAAATGCGCCGGTACGCGTACGACGATCGCGCGCTGCCGATCGCCGCCGAGCAGACGATCTCGCAGCCGCTGATGGTCGCGATCATGACCGAGGCGCTCCAGCTTGCCGGGGACGAGAAGGTGCTCGAGGTCGGGACCGGTTCTGGCTACCAGGCCGCCGTGCTCTCGAAGCTCGCGGACGAGGTTGTCAGCGTCGAGCGCGTGCCAGAGCTAACGCAGACAGCGGCGGACCTCCTCAAGGAGCTCGGGTACGACAATGTGCGTGTCCACCAGGCCGGCGACGACCTCGGTTATCCGGAGGAGGCGCCGTACGACGCGATCATCGTCACGGCGGGCGCGCCGGAGGTGCCACAGGTGCTCGTCGACCAGCTCGCGCCGGGCGGTCGGCTCGTGATCCCTGTTGGGAGCCGCCAGCTACAACAGCTCGTGCGCGCGACGAAGCACGACTACGGTGTGTCGTTGGAACAGCTTGGGGAGTGTCGATTCGTGCCGCTGATCGCTGAACGCGGCGGGTGGGCCGACCACGTCGACCGCAGGAACGGCGCTCGCGCGGTCTAGGCGCTGAGGGCCGCGGCGACCTCCTCCACCCTCGGCGCGCCCGAGGGCGAGCGCAGGAACGCGCGCAGCTCGGCGGCCCGGAGCGGCTTGTGGATTACCACGTCTGCCTTGTCGCGCGCCAGGTCCGCTTGTTCGCTCCACCAGAACGTCAGCACGGCGATTCGCGAGATCGGCCACGCGCGGCGTGCCATGCGCACCGCCTCGTCGAGCGCGATCGAGCCGTCGAGGTCGACCACGACGCACTGGTACGGGCCGCCGCCGGAGCGGATCGCTTCGTCGGAGTTGGCGTGAAGGTCGAACGTAATCGCGCACTCGGTGCAGTTCGCGATCTCGCGATGGAACGCGCGCGCGAGCGATGGATCAGCGGTGAGTAACAGGCCCTTGATCGGCTGGCGCGCGCCGTTGACCGGTGCGGGTTGGATGGACGTGGCTGGCATGATCGCACCTCCTTGTTCGTCTTCACCAAGGCGGCGGCATCAGTGCCGGGCTGAGTACCGAGAGCCGGTTCCGCCAGTCGTAGGCATACGAGGCGTGGGTCAAGGGACGCTCCCCTGAACCCAGGGTTTATTCCTCACCTCCTCCAGATGCCTACGAGGTTAGCTGTCGGGTTAGGCCAGAAGGATTGGCC
>Ga0075326_1000002_pt1 | contig 59274 bp, 57 predicted proteins | sample MayberrySE_Catta_3_FD_120052 | JGI IMG/M metagenome (GOLD analysis project Ga0075326, IMG submission 120052) | Natural and restored wetland microbial communities from the San Francisco Bay, California, USA, that impact long-term carbon... | ecosystem: Environmental > Terrestrial > Soil >...
CCCGGCGGACTTTGGCCAAGCTGCTAAGATACTCGCGGCATGAAGCTTGGCGTCATCTTCCCCCAAATCGAGATCGGCAACGACCCGGCGGTCATTCGCGACTACGGGCAGGCCGCCGAGGAGCTCGGCTACGACCACGTCCTCGTCTTCGACCACGTGCTAGGGGTCGATCCAAAGCGCTTCGGCGAAGGCACGCGCCTCCCGTACGACTACCAGACGCCGTTTCACGAGCCTTTCGTCCTCTTTGGCTATCTCGCCGCGCTCACGCATCGCGTGGAGCTGACCACCGGCGTGCTCGTCCTACCGCAGCGCCAGGCGGCGCTCGTCGCCAAGCAGGCCGCCGAGGTCGACGTCCTGAGCGGCGGACGCCTGCGACTCGGGGTCGGGATCGGCTGGAACCCCGCGGAGTTCGAGTCGCTCAACGAGAACCTGCATAACCGCGGGCGCCGCGTCGAAGAGCAAATCGACGTGATGCGCAAGCTCTGGACAAACGAACTCGTAGACTTCCACGGCAAGTGGCACACGCTGATGCAGGTCGGCATCAATCCCCTGCCCGTCCAGCGTCCGATCCCGGTCTGGATGGGGGCGATGGCCGATCCGGCCCTCGAGCGTGCGGCACGCATCGCCGATGGCTGGTTCCCGCAGTTCGCGCCGGACGCCGAAGGCGAGGTCCGGATCGAGCGCTTCCGTGAGTCGGTTCGCGCCGCCGGACGCAACGTGGACGAGGTGGGCATCGAAGGGCGCATCACGCTGGCGCGGTCGGCGGTCGACCAGCAGCCCGATCTGATCGCGCGCTGGCGAGAGATCGGCGTCAGCCACCTGTCGTACAACACCATGGGCGCGGGGCTCAACCCTCAGGGACACATCGACGCAATACGCGACTTCAAGCAGCTAGCGGACGGATAAGGAGAAATCTATGCAGTATCGAAAGCTCGGACGGACAGGCCTGCGCGTGTCGGAGGTCTGCATGGGAACGATGACCTTCGGCGGCGTGACCGACGAAGCTGAGGCGCAGCGCATCTTCGACCGCTGCGTCGAAAAGGGCGTAGACTTCTTCGACACGGCGAACGTCTACACCGGCGGGCAGAGCGAGCAGATTCTTGGGCGCGTCATGAAGGGCAAGCGCGACGACCTCGTGATCGCAACGAAGGTGTTCAATGCACAGGGGCCCGGCCCGAACGACATGGGCCTGTCGCGCAAGCACATCATGAAGGCCTGTGACGACTCGCTGCGCCGCCTCGACACAGACTACATCGACCTCTACCAGGTCCACGCCGACGACCAGGATACCCCGCTCGAGGAGACGCTCTCCGCGCTCGACCAGCTCGTGCGGGACGGGAAGGTGCGCTACATCGGCGCGTCCAACCACAGCGCGTGGCGCCTCAGCGATGCGCTCTGGACATCGGTCACGAAGGGGCTCGCACGCTACGACTGCCTGCAGCCGCTCTACAACCTCGTCGAGCGTGGGATCGACCAGGAGCTCTTGCCCCTCTGCCGCGACAAGGGCGTGGGCGTCATCGCCTGGAGCCCGCTGGCTGGCGGCTGGCTGACTGGCAAGTACCGCGGCGAGGTCGCCGAAGACGCGCGTCTCAACGAGCCGGGCCGGCCGCCCATGGGCGCGACAGTCGACCGTGAGACGATCCTAGACGCGGTGATCAAGATCGCCGACGGCCTCGGCGCGACGCCAGCACAGGTTGCGCTGCGTTGGGTGATGGACCAGGACGGCCTGACGTCGGCGATCGTCGGCGCGCGCAACGTCGAGCAGCTCGACGACAACCTAGGCGCGTGTGACCTCACGTTGGACCGCGATGCCTGGAAGGAACTCGACCGCGTGTCGCGGCTGCCACTCACCTACCCGTCTGGTATCACGCTGATGATGCGCCGCAGGCGGGAGGCGCAACTCACGGGCAACGAGTCGTAAGCGACTACGTTCACCACCTCACAGATCACCGCGAACAAAGGCGGCGCGTTGTGTACCATGGCCGCATGACGACACCTCAGATGGCCACAACGCCTGTACTTCCGGAGGGCTACGAGCTGCGGCCCGCGGCCGAGGTCGACCGCAATATGGTCGTCGCGCTGCTCAACGCCTGCGAGCTTAAGGACACCGGCGAGACGGAGGAGACACTCCACACCCTCAACGACTACTGGCGCCTGATGTCCCTTGACGACGATGTCCGTCTGGTGGCCGATTCTGACGGCAGGCTTGTAGCGTACGGGGACCTGGCGAGGCGCAACCCAGTCCGGCTTTCGGGCTATGTCTGTATCCGTCCGGCGCATCGCGACCGCGGCCTCGGCTCCGTACTTACGGAGTGGGTCGAATCACGCGCGCTTGAGCGGGTTTCTGACGCGCCCGACGGCGCGCGGGTCCGACTTCAGTTCGGCACGTCGCGGACAAACACAGGCGCGGTCGCGCTGCTCGAAGAGCGCGGCTACACGTTCGAGCGCTCGTTCCAGCGCATGGTCATCGACTTCGACGAGCCGCCGCCTACTGCGGAGTGGCCGGAGGGGGTGCGATTTCGCGCGTACAGGAAAGGACAGGACGATCGAGCGACCTGGGAGGCAGTGGAGGAAGCGTTCGCCGACCACTGGGGCAACGTGCGCACGCCATTCGAAGAATGGTCCAAGATCTACGAGCGCTCGTCCTTTGACGCGTCACTCTGGTTCCTGGCCACCGACGGTGAGCAGATTGCCGGCGCGTCGCTGTGCAGCGATCGCGACGACATGGGCTGGGTCGGCTCTCTCAGCGTCCGGCGGCCTTGGCGCCGGCGCGGCGTGGCCGGCGCGTTGCTCTACCACACCTTCGGCGAGTTCTACCGGCGCGGCAAGACGCGTGTGGGTCTAGGCGTCGACTCGACAAGTCTAACCGGCGCCACTCGCGTCTACGAGCGCGTTGGCATGCGCGCCGACCAGCACTCTGTCGTCTACGCAAAGGTCTTGCGCGATGGCGTCGAGACGTCGACGCAGGAGATCGAATAGGCGCCATGGCCGTCTATATGATCTTCGAGATTGAGGTCGTAGACGCCGACGACTATGCCACATACGTGAAGCAGGCTCCCGCAACCGTGAAGCAGTACGGCGGCCGCTACCTCGTCCGCGGCGGTGAAGTCACTCCGCTGACAGGTGGGTGGGGCCCAGAGCGCATCGTGATTATCGAGTTCCTTTCCATGGAGCAGTTCCGCGAGTGGCTCACCTCGCCGGAGTACCGCGCGATCGCGCCCGTCCACGAGCGGTCGACCAAAGGCAAGGCCATCGTGGTCGAAGGATGTAGCGGGACGTAACATGATCGACGCATTGCTACGTTATACTACTCAGCCATGAACGAGATCTTGCTCGTCGACGCGACGGAGGAGCTCCAACCCATAGCGTCGGGCCTGGAAGGAGGCGGGTTTCGCGTGTCGACGTGTACGCTCGCGGAAGCGACTACGCACCTCCTCAACGGCGATCTCATTGACGCACTGCTCCTGAGCCTGGTCGGCGCTCCCGATCCGCTGGCGATCCGCGACCTGCTGAAGACCGAGCGGCTTTCACCACGGACTGCCGTACTGGTCGTGATGCGATCGGAACAGCTTGCCGAGCTCGACCCGCTCCTGACTCTCGACGACTTCATCGCCCTTCCCGCGACCGACGAAGAAGTCTTGGCCCGGGTCCAACGGGCGATGCGTAAGAGAGACACGGCCAGCGACTCTAACCAGGTCCACTGCGGCGACCTCACGATCGACCAGAGCACGTACAAGGTCTATGTTGAGAACCGCTCGATCGAGCTGACGTATAAGGAGTACGAACTCCTCCGATTCATGGCCGTCAACCAGGACAAGGTTTGCACTCGCGAGATGCTGTTGAGCCGTGTCTGGGGATACGACTTCTACGGCGGCGGTCGCACGGTTGACGTACACATTCGGCGCTTGCGCAGCAAGATCGAGGACCGCGGACACACCTTCATCCAAACCGTTCGCAACGTTGGTTACCGTCTCCACACTGAGTAGCAACGCCCTCCCGTAACCTCCCGGTAACAAAGAAGCAAAGTGCCTGTAACCAGGGCGCAACTCCGCGGAAACGTCGGCTCTCTACACTTGCCTCAACGACCAGACAGTTGAGGAGGTAAGGCAGAATGAAACGTGTGAAGCGCATGGGAATCCAGCTGGGCATGGGCGCGGCCGTGGCCGCTGTCGCGTTCCTCGCCATGACCGGGCACGCATGGGCGCAGGAACCGGACGAGGAGATAGCGGACCTCGTCACCGCTATCGACACCGCCTGGCTCATGCTGGCGGCGTTCCTGGTGTTCTTCATGCAGGCAGGCTTCGCGATGGTCGAAGCGGGCTTCGTACGCGCGAAGAACGTCGGGAACATCTTGATGAAGAACATGCTGGACTGCTCGGCGGGCGCACTCGCCTTCTGGGCGGTCGGCTGGGGTATCGCCTACGGCCTCAGCGGCGATGCCAGCAACGGGTTCGCCGGAAACGGGCACTTCTTCCTCGTGGACTTTGACGACTGGGCAAGCTGGATATTCCAGTTCGCGTTCGCCGCCACCGCAGCCACGATCGTCTCGGGCGCCATGGCCGAACGTACTAAGTTCCGTGCCTACTTGTGCTACTCGGTCTTCATCACCGCGTTCATCTACCCGGTGGTGGTTCACTGGGCCTGGGACGGAAACGGTTGGCTCACGGCGTTCACGGACGACCCCATCGGCACGAACGGCTACCTGGACTTCGCCGGCTCCGGCGTGGTGCACATGGTCGGCGGGTTCGCTGCACTCATGGGAGCCATCATGGTCGGACCGCGTCTCGGCAAGTATGGCAAGGACGGCTCGATCAATCCCATCCCCGGGCACAGCATCAGTCTTGCGACGCTTGGCGTCTTCATCCTCTGGTTCGGCTGGTACGGATTCAACCCCGGTTCAACGCTGGCTCTCACTGGCGGATTCGCCGAGCTGGCGGCTAAAGTCGCTGTCAACACCACGCTGGCCGCCGGCGCGGGCGCAGTGACCGCGGCCTTCCTCTCGAGCTTCCGCACCGGGAACTTCGATGTCGGCCTATCACTAAACGGAGCGCTAGCAGGCTTGGTCGCCGTCACGGCACCCTGTGCCGTCATCGACCCCTGGGCGGCCGTCGTCATCGGAATGATCGCCGCGCCGATTCTCATGTTAGGCATCGAAGGGCTCGATAGACTCAAGATCGACGACCCGGTGGGTGCGGTCTCCGTGCATGGCTTCTGTGGAGCATGGGGTGTGCTTTCGGTCGGTCTGTTCGCTTCCGAGGCCGGCATCGCCCAGGCATACGTAGCGAGCGACAGCTACGGGCTGTTGCTAGGTGGCGGCGCTGAGCAACTCGGCATCCAAGCACTTGGCGTTGCCGTCATTGCTGGATGGACGGTCGTTACGTCTGGCGTGCTGTTTGCCGTCATCAAGTACACAGTCGGCCTCCGCGTCAGCCCCGAAGAGGAAGAGCGCGGCCTGGACTTAGGCGAGCATGCAATGGAAGCCTACCCGGACTTCCAGGCCTCGCCGAGCCTGGGTGGCGCCTCTGTGATGCCGTCCATGACAGGGCACCAGCCCTTAGCACAGCCATCACGATCAACGTCTCCCGCGGGAGGGCAAGCATAAGGCATAGCGGGGCCCCCGTTCGGCACGCTCCGCCGTGCCGAACGGGCCCGCTAGGGTAAGGAGATTCAAGCCATGAAGAAGATCGAAGCGATCATCAGGCCCGAGAAGCTCCCGCTCGTGAAGGCGGCCCTCGAGGACACGGGCTATCCCGGGATGACCATCACGGAGGTTCGGGGCCACGGCGTCCAGAAGGGAATCACACAGCAGTGGAGGGGCCGCGAGTTCACTGTGGAGTTCCTTCCAAAAGTCAAAGTCGAAGTCGTCGTCTCGACGGACAACGACGTCGAGAGCATCCTTGGCCTCATTAAGACGAACGCCAGCACTGGCGAGATCGGCGACGGGAAGGTCTTCGTCAGTGACGTCGCTGATGCCATGCGGGTCCGGACCGGCGAGCGAGGCGCCACCGTGATCTAGGTCGCAAGCTGGTCCTCCCCTGCGTCTCGTAACACGAATGTAACATTGGCGAAACATACTCGAAACCTCCGCATCGCAGACTGCCTGAAGTAGCAAGCACTGCTGTAAGGAGGTTTCGTCATGATTGACTCAGGGAACACCGCGTGGGTGCTCGCGGCGGCGGCCTTGGTGCTATTCATGACTCCGGGGTTGGGGTTCTTTTACGGCGGGTTTACCCGTCAGAAAAACGTCCTGGCGACGATCATGCAGAGCTTTATTGTCGTCGCGCTCGTCGGTGTGCAATGGGTGGTCATCGGCTATTCGCTGACCTTCGCACCAAGCGTAGGCGGCGGATTCATCGGCAACTTGGACTTCTTCGGGATGCGCGACGTCGGGCTCGAACCCAGCGGCGTGTACGCGACGACAATTCCGCATGAAGCGTTCATGATCTTCCAGGCAATGTTTGCGATCATCACGCCGGCGCTCATCACCGGCGCATTCGCGGAACGGGCGAAGTTCAGCACGTTCCTCGTATTCATGCTCCTCTGGTCGTTCCTCGTCTACGATCCAGTTGCGCACTGGGTCTTCTCCGCCGACGGCTGGCTCAGCGCCTTCGACTATCCAGAGGGCGTCGATGCGCTCGACTTCGCCGGAGGAACCGCGATTCACATCAACGCGGGGGCCGCAGCGTTGGCAGCAGCCTTGCTCTACGGAAGGCGCAAGGGGTACGGCACTGAACCGATGGAGCCGAGCAACATTACATACATCGTGTTGGGCACAGCCATCCTGTGGTTCGGGTGGTTCGGATTCAACGCCGGCAGTGCGGGTGCCGCTAGCGGACAGGCCGCCAACGCGTTTGTCGTAACGAACACCGCAGCAGCTGCGGCCGCCTTCACATGGATGATGCTGAGCTGGTATTTCGCAAAGAAGCCCAGTGTTATCGGCGCGGCCGCAGGTGCGGTCGCCGGCCTCGTGGCCATCACACCCGCCTCTGGTTTCGTCCAGCCAATGGAGGCAATCGCCATCGGCGTAGGTGCGGGTTTGTTCTGCTACCTCGCTGTACAGCTACGGACCCGAACCAAGCTTGACGACTCGCTTGACGTTGTCGGCGTCCACGGCATCGGTGGGACGTGGGGGGCCATCGCCACCGGCCTGTTCGCCACGGCAGCCATAAGCGGCATCGATGGCCTCAACGGCTTGACGCACGGCAATGGGGAGCAACTACTGGACCAACTTGCCGCCGTAGGGGCCGTTTGGGGCTACTCATTCGTCGTCACGGCCATTATCCTCAAGGTATTGGACATGACCATGGGCTTGCGCGTCGAAGAGGACGAGGAGACCATCGGCCTGGACGTCTCACAGCACGGCGAGCGGGCGTATGTCATTGAAGAGACAGGCGCGCTACCGACAATGCAGTCCGAAACGCAGGAGGATCCACAGCGTGAGCTAGCCACTCTGCCCAAGACATCGCCCGCGCCTGCACCCTCAGGTAGTGGGTCTTAAGGGGAGGAGAGCATGAAAAAGATCGAAGCGATCATCCGGCCGGAGAAGCTGGACTCCGTGAAGAACGCGCTGGAGGAGGCCGGATTCCTCGGCCTAAACATCGTCCATGTGACTGGCAGAGGCGTCCAGAAGGGCATCGTTCATGGTGGCAGGGGTGGTGAGACCTACACGGTCGACATGCTGCCCAAGTTGAAGATTGAGGTCGTGGCCAAGGATACCGAGGTTCAACAAGTTATCGACACGATCCTGGCCGCAGCCAAGACTGGAAACATCGGAGACGGTAAGATATTCGTCATGCCGGTTGAAGACGCGATCCGCGTCCGGACCGGTGAACGAGGTGAGGACGTCGTCTAGGGACAGCCAGCTCCCCGCCACGGCGTTATACGAGGAGGAGAACGAGTGACACCCGAGGAAGTAGTCAAGCTGGTCGAGAACCAGAACATTCAGATCGTTGACCTCAAGTTCAACGACCTTCCTGGCCTCTGGCAGCACTTTTCGATGCCAGTCTCGGAGATCACGGAATTCGACGACCCGAAGAACAGTATCTGGGGAGAGGGCGTCGGATTCGATGGATCGAGCATCCGGGGATTCCAGAAGATCCAGGAAAGCGACATGATCCTGATGCTAGACCCGGAGACCGCCATGGTCGACCCAATGATGAAGGCGCCGACCGTCAGCATCATCTGTGACATCTTCGATCCGCTGACACGCGAGCCTTACTCTCGCGACCCGCGCTACATCGCGAAGAAAGCAGGCGACTACCTCAGGTCGACCGGCATCGCAACGACCAGCTACTGGGGCCCCGAGGCCGAGTTCTTCATCTTCGATGACGTGCGGTACGACCAGACCGCGAACGCGGGTTACTACTACGTCGACTCTGTGGAAGGTGAATGGAACACCGGACGCGAGGAAGGTCCGAACCTCGGATACAAGCCTCGGTTCAAGGAAGGCTACTTCCCCGCGCCACCACACGACTCGCTACAGGACCTACGCAGCGAGATCATTCTCGAGATGGCCAAGGTCGGTATCCCCATCGAAGTCCATCACCACGAAGTCGCGACGGCGGGCCAGTGCGAAATTGACATGCGCTACGACAAGCTGCTCACCGTCGCTGACCGCATGATGTGGTACCGCTACATCGTCAAGAACGTTGCGCGCAGGGCCGGCAAGGTGGCCACCTTCATGCCCAAGCCACTATACGGTGACAACGGCTCGGGCATGCATACGCACCAGAGCCTCTGGAACGACGACACGAACCTCTTCTACGACGAGAGCGGCTATGCCCTCACGAGTGAGATGGCTCGCCACTACATCGGTGGCCTGCTCAGGCATGGGCGCGCGCTCATGGCCTTCTGCGCGCCGACGACGAACTCCTACAAGCGGCTCGTTCCGGGCTTCGAGGCGCCGGTCAACCTCGTCTACTCGGCCCGCAACCGCAGCGCCGCCGTTCGCATCCCTGTGTACACGGACAGCCCGAAGAGCAAGCGACTCGAGTTCCGATCACCGGACAACACCTGCAACCCGTACCTCGCTTTTTCGGCGATGTTGATGGCCGGCCTGGATGGCATCGAAAACGAGACCGACCCGGGACAGCCGCTCGACCGCAACACCTACGAACTAACCCCCAGCGAGCAGGAGGCCCTCAACACCGTCCCTGGCTCGTTGAGCGAAGCGCTCGACGCGCTCGAGGAAGACCACGACTTCCTGCTCAAGGGCGGCGTCTTCACCCAGGACGTCCTCGACGTCTGGATCGAGTTCAAGCGGCAGCAGATTGATGAAATCAATCTGCGCCCGCACCCTTACGAGTTCCACCTCTACTTCGACATCTAGACGATTGAATTGTGTTCGTGAGAAGGGCCGCCTGTCCAGGCGGCCCTTCTTGACGGCAGAAGATGTAACCATGCATTAACATACCAAGCCGCACGCGCACCGCGGCGTTACTATACTCGTCTTAGGAGGGCAAGACAGCGAAGGAGCAGCCCGATGGAAGACCAGCAGGCATTCGTTCTACAGAACTGCAAAGAGCACGACATCAAGTTCATCCGGCTCTGGTTCACTGACATTCTCGGTTCGCTGAAGAGTTTCGCCATCACTGTTGAAGAACTGGAGCAAGCTATGCAGGAGGGCATGGGCTTCGACGGATCGTCAATTGAAGGCTTCGCCCGCATCGACGAGTCCGACATGGTTGCGCTGCCCGATCCCGCGACCTTTCAGCTCATCCCGTGGCGCCCTCGCGAGCGCGGCGTGGCCCGCATGTTCTGTGACATCCTCCATCCGGACGGCACGCCCTTCGAGGGCGACCCGCGCTTCGTCCTGAAGCGCAACTTGAAGCGCGCCGCTGACCTTGGCTTCACGTTCTACGTTGGGCCTGAACTCGAGTACTTCTACTTCAAGGCTGCCGATGATCCAAGCGTCCTCGACCGCGGTGGCTATTTCGACCTCACGCCCTTGGACGCGGCGTCCGACCTCCGGCGCCAAACCGTGCTCACACTCGAGGAGATGGGCATCGGTGTCGAGTACAGCCACCACGAGGTGGCACCGAGCCAGCACGAGATTGACCTCCGCTATACGGACGCGCTTACGATGGCCGACAACGCGATGACCTACCGCCTCGTGGTCAAGGAGGTCGCCCTCGCGAACGGCGTCTATGCCACCTTCATGCCAAAACCCCTCGCGAACGAGAACGGTTCGGGCATGCACACGCACCAGTCGCTCTTCAAAGGCGAGCGGAACGCCTTCTTCAACGCGGACGATCCCTATCACCTCTCCCCGCTGGCCAAGTCCTATATCGCCGGCCTCATGAGGCACGCGAAGGAGCTCACGCTCATTACGAACCAATGGGTGAACTCGTACAAACGTCTCGTTCCCGGCTACGAGGCACCGGCGTATATCACTTGGGCGCGGCGTAACCGATCGGACCTCATTCGCCTGCCCGAATACAAGCCCGGCAAGGAGGTCGCGACGCGCATCGAATATCGCGCGCCGGACCCCGCATGCAACCCGTACCTCGCGTTCGCAGCGATGCTGGCGGCGGGGCTCGCCGGCATCGAGAACGAGTATCCCCTCCCTGAGCCAAGTGAGGAGAACAAGTTCGAGATGTCTGAAGAGGATCTGCTGGCGAGAGGCATCGAGGTCCTGCCGGGGTCGCTCGGCGAGGCGATCCGCGAGACTGAGAATAGCGACCTCATGCGTGAGTGCCTTGGCGATCACGTCTTCGAGACCCTCATCAAGAACAAGAAGATTGAATGGAAGGAGTACCGCGCCCACGTATCTGATTTCGAACGTGAACGGTACCTCGGAATCCTCTAGTTCACGCCGATCCGGAGTCGATGCAAGGAACTGACGACCCGTCAGTTTCCTTGCAACGCTACCAGCGATCCTGCGCTGTGTTATTGACAGCGCCCTCAGAATCGTGAACAATAGAATCCCCGCAGGAACCCGCGTGCGCTGGAACAGGAGGATTCTCCATGCCACTGAACCTGTTGAAAGTCACCCTGGCTCTGGTCATCGTAGCTGGCGTTGCCGTCTCGCTGCGCCCTGCCGATAAAGCGTCGGCCATCGTTCACCTAGCCGAGATTCACGAGATCATGGTTGGTTTCGATGGCGACCCGGACGTCCAGTGGGTCGAAATCAATATGTTGCTCGGCGGGCAAAACATCACGCAGAACGCAGCTATAGCCACGTTCGACTCGTCCGGCGCGTTTATCGACGCGAACCCTGGAATGATGGGCAACCAACCACTGCTCGTCATGGGATCGAACGTCTTGAGCGGCGCTCAGCGACGCTGGATCGCCGGCACGACGGAGTTCGAGACTGCCTCTGGCATCACGGCCGACTTCACGTTCTCTGCAAGCCCTGGCCTTCCCGTCAACGTCGGCATGGTCTGCCTCTTCGAGCAGTTCAAAGACTTCACTAATCCGAACCGGAGCGTCGACTGCGTGGCCTACGGTGGAGCGAGCTTCACTGGAAACAATCCCAACTCGTCGCCTTCAGAGTCCGCGACGACTGGACCGGGTGACGGCACGATGAGCCTAACTCGGATCAACACGGCCGGCGGCTTCGGCGGCCAGCCGTGGGCCCAGAGCGACGACGCAAATGATTTCGCGCTGCGCTGTCCCTCGCCGGAGAACAACGATTTCGAGCTGGGTACGCTCGGGGACGATACGGACCTCGACGGCCTCACCGACTGTCGCGAAGGCGAGCTCGGTAAGAATCCGAACGTGGCTGATACAGACGGCGACGGCTGTTCGGACGGTCAGGAGGAAGGTACGAACCCGATCATGGGTGGCGACCGCGACTCGCTCAACGAGTGGGACTACTACGACGTGATCGGCCCCATGGCAGGACCGCCGGATGGCGTGATCGACCTTGCAAACGACATTCTCGGTGTAATCCTGCACTTCTCGCCTGATGGGAGTCCGCCATACGATGTGCAATACGACCGCGGCGTGGGGGGGCCTGGCGGTTCCTGGGTCAACACGCAGCCGCCAGACGGGGTGGTCGACCTCCCGAACGACATTCTGGGCGTGATCCTGCAGTTCCAGCATAACTGCGCTTAACGCAGGTATCTCCCTGAGGACGTGTATGACGAAGAGGACGGCCACTCGGGCCGTCCTCTTCGTATTGATTGCGGTCGACTAGCAGGTAGAACGCGCCTACGCCTCCGGCTCCAGGAAGGCCAGGTTGATCGGGCAGAATGAACCATCGAACCCGGTTGCGTCTTCTCCCGCGACGCCAGAGCCACCGCCACATTCCTGTGTTGGCAGATACCCGCACCGCGGGAAGTCCTGGTTCTCGTTCCATCGCATGAACCTCCCGGCCGGATTGGGAACGAAGTTATACAGATGAAGCATCCAGCCATAGAGGGGAATGTTGATGAAGCCACCGATGTTGTCCACGCAATTCTCTTGGGATCCTCCGGCACCTTGCTCGTGAAGCAACCCCTGACCCACGCACAGGTTTATGTGCGTATGCCAACCGGCCTGGGCAAGTGCGCCCGTCCAAGGAATATAGTCCTCATCCGTGGCGAAACCGGGGGGTGGAGTGTTGTCCGGCTGATACGGCGGCTGGACGTCTGGCTCGATAACGAAGTTATAGACGTTCGCCGTGGAGGTCGTTGGAATGATGTACCAGGGACCAATGAGCTTGTCCGGCTGACCTGGGTTGTCCGGGTGCTCAGTGCAAACCAACCCGAACGGATTAGCCAAGTCTTCGATATTGTTCGGATCAAACGTGGTCTTCAGGTTCGAATACTTGGAGATGTGGATCCCCATCTGGGGTACGTAGACGCCCGTGCTCTCATAGCCGTCAGCCACAGCGTCCTGGCAGTCCTTGTACGGCATCAGTGCGACAGCCGAGCGGATCACCTGAATGTCCGTCTCGGAGCAGTCCGGATCAGGTGAGCCCGGACTGAACGCGAGGATCGTCTGCAAGACGTCGTTGGCCAGGTCAATTGTGCCATCGCCGTTCTGGTCATAGACAAGAGCGTAGGTATCGCCCATTGCCGGGTCGGCCCACGTACCGCCGAAGTGCAAGATGACGTTTAGAATGTCGTTCGCCAAATCGACGTTTCCGTCTCCACTCACATCGGCGCAATCCGGCGCGAGCGGTTTCCAGTCCGGCAAACTGGCCCCTGCATTGCTGGCCTGCGGCATCGTTGCGAGTCCGAGCACGGCGATGAACGATGCTGCCAGTGCGAGTACGGCGATGCGTTTCATTCTTTTGGAACCTCCTACCCCCAGCGTGCGTTGAGGCTAGTATAGGTTCTGTCTAAAAATCAGTCAACCGCGTACTCAATAAAGAGTACAATCTCTGCTAGCTTTGTAGTCCGCCCAAATGGCCTCTAGACGAAGAGGATGTTGGTCGCCTCTTCGGCGATCTCAAACAGCGGCCTGGGGTAGATCCCGACGTAGAAGACGCCGACCATGAGCGCGACCGCGAGTCCGCTGGCCATTGCCGGTACCTGTAAACGTCCCTCTTCGTCGGGCTGGGAGATGTAGAGCTCCTTGATGACCATCAAGTAGTAGTAGAGAGAAACGAAGCTCATCACCACGGCGATCACCGTAAGCCAGATAAACCCCTCGCTGGCGACTGCCTGGAACAGGATGAACTTCGTGAAGAACCCTGCGAACAGCGGCATACCGGAGAGTGAGAATAGCGCCCCGGTGAGGACCGCCGCCAGGACTGGCGCTCGCTCGGCCATCCCGCGCATGTCCGCGATGTCGTCCTTTCCCGTCAGGTTGTACCAGGCGATGATGCACGTGAACGCGGCGAGGTTCGTCACCACATAGCCTGCCATGTGCAACAGCAACGCGCTCGCTGTCGCGGCCGAGAGCGCCGCGATCGCCATCAGCATGTAGCCCACCTGCCCGATCGACGAGTACGCCAGCAGTCGCTTGACGTTCGTCTGCTGCAGCGCCACTAGGTTGCCGAGCACCATCGTCAGCGCGGCAAGCGCCGCGACCATCCACTGCCAATCGTCGAGCACAGGCATGAACGCGCCCGTGAAGAGCCGCAACAGCAGCGCGAAGCCGGCGATCTTCGACGTAGCCGAGAGATAGGCGGTAATCGGCAGCGGGGCGCCCTCGTATGCGTCCGGAGTCCACATGTGGAATGGCACAGCCGCGACCTTGAAGCCAAGGCCCGCCAACAGGAGGACCATCCCCATAAGCAGTCCGAGGTCGAAGCTCTCAGTGCTGCCGGAATACGCCGTCGCGATGTCCGAATAGTACGTCGTACCGGCCGACCCGTAGATCAAGCTCAGTCCGTAGAGCAGAAGAGCCGACGCGAACGCGCCGAGGAGCATGTACTTCATGCCACCCTCGTTCGACTTCGGGTCCATCCGCGCGAACGAGACCAGCACGTACAGGCTGAAGCTCAGCAGCTCGAGCGAGATGTACGCAGTCAGAAGCTCGCGCGACGCGGCCATGTATACCGCCCCGATCACCGACAGCACCAGCAGCGCGTAATATTCGCCGTTGTTCTTCAGCCGGTCCCGGACGAACTGCGCAGACATGAGCGCGACGACAGCCGCGGTCGCCGTGAAGAACACACGGAAGAACGTCGTGTAGTCGTCGACGTAAATGATGCCGGCAAAGTCGCTCTCGACGTCGAGCCAGCCGAGCGAGACCCCAAGCACGCCCACGAGTCCCAGCGCCGTGATGTAGGGCAGCCACTCCTTGCGCACCTGCGGTGCGAACAAATCGAGACCGAGAATAATCGCGGCCAGGCCTGCGAGACAGAACTCCGGCGTCAGCAGCGAGTAGTCGAGATTCAGTTCGCTCGGCACCTAGGCGACTCCCGGAATCTGCAGCACCGTCTCGGAGATACGGTCAACGAACGGGCTTGGGAAGACGCCCATCAGGATGATGAACGCGATGAGGATCGCACCTCCCACGTATTCGAAGCGGCTCATATCCTTCAGCGCGTTCTCGCCCGACCAGCGTTCGTTCTCCTCGCCGAAGAACGCGCGCGCCATCATGCGTAGGATGTAAACGGCCGTGATCGCGGCGCCAAGCACGGCCAACCCGCCCAGTGCGGGATACGTCTGGAATACGCCTAGGAACACGTTGAACTCTGCGACAAATCCACTGAGGCCCGGAAGGCCGAGCGAGGCCAGGCCGGCGATCGCGAAGAAGGCGACAAAGTGCGGCATGCGTTTCACGAGCCCGCCGAACGCGGCCATGTCCCGTGTGTGTGCCTGGTCGTAGAGCACGCCCACCATGGCGAACATGAGAGCAGTCATCACACCGTGGGAGAACATCTGCAGCACGGCGCCATTCACACCAACCGCGTTCATGGTTGCCAGACCCATCAGCACGTAGCCCATGTGGCTCACGCTCGAATAGCCCACCATGTACTTGAAGTCGGTCTGCGCCATCGCCGATATCGCGCCGTAGACGACGTTGATCGTCCCGAGGGTGATTAGCATCGGCATCCAGAACTCGGCGCCCTCCGGCAGGAGCTGCATGCCGAGGCGGATGATCCCGAACGCGCCGAGCTTCATCAGCACACCGGCGTGCAGCATGCTCACGGCCGTCGGCGCGGCCACATGGCCGTCCGGCGACCACGTGTGGAACGGCCAGAGACCGGCCAGCACGCCGCACCCGATCAGAAACAACGGGAAGACAATCTTCTGGAAGTTCTCGTCGTACTCAACGCTGTAAAGGGCCACGAGGTCGAACGTGCCAGTATCCGCTTCGACGAACACAACGAAGATCCCCACGAAGATGAGCACGCTGGCCCCAACCAACACCATGGTCAGCTTCAGCGCACTGTACTCCTTGGTCCGCGCGAACGTCGGGAACTTGCTCGATGCTCCCCATACACCGATAAGCAGGTACATCGGCAGCACGGCAAGCTCATAGAAGAAGAACCAGAAGAACAGGTCGAGCGACACGAACACGCCGAACACGCCCGCGACGAGCAGGAAGTAGAGGATAAAGTAATCCTTGTTGCGGTACTCAATCTTCCAGGAGATCAATGTTCCCGCGAAGGCGACGATACCGGTGAGGAGAACCATGGGTGCGCCGATGCCGTCAATCCCGAGGTGCAGTGTGATCCCATCCTCACCCAGGAACGCCACGTTCTCGATCCAGGCCCACTGCATCTCGAATTGGTACTGCTCGCCGCTATCGACCTGATACGCGAAGAACGCGTAGAGGGAGAGGCCGAACAGCGCGAACCCTGTCGCCACCGACAGGTAGCGCACCATGTTGACTTGCTTCGACGGCACAGCCAGTAGCACGATCGCGACGAAGAGCGGGACCGCGATGGTGGCGAGCAACACATATCCCGACTGCATCAGCCTACACTTTCAACGAGAACGCGACGCATGCGAGCGCGACAATACCGATCACGATTGCGAGCGCATAGCTCGGGAGCTTGCCGGTCTGCTGGAATTTGGTAAGGTACGCTGCGAATCCGGTCGCTAGCGCGGGCCCGTCTATCCCTGTGTCATTCACGACGTTCCGGTCGAACCACGCCAGCATCCGTGAGATCGCGAGAATGATCCTGTCGATGATAGCCTGGTAGAGGTCGTCCATATAGAACTTGTTCACGAGCAAGGTGTGAACCGGCCTGAACGTCGCCGTCATGCGCGCCGGCAGTTCGATGCGTACCGCGTATGCGTACCAGCCGCCCAGAAGGCCTAGCGCCACCAGCCCGATCGACCCCAACGTCACCGCGACGTCGAACTCGAACGCGTGAGGATCGTGGAGATAGATCACCTCGCCGATGCCTCCCGGGAAGCCCATCGCCTCCCCGACCTGGTCGAATACGACGAATCCTGCGACGACGGTCAACACCGTTAGCAGGCCCAGCGGGACCAGCATCGAGGGCGGGCTCTCGTGGGCGAGTTCCCTAGCCTCCTCGTCCTTGGTTTCGCCCAGGAACGTCAGGATGAACACGCGCGCCATATAGAGCGCCGTCATGGGAAGCGTCAGAAGGACCAGCGCGAACGCGGCGCGGTTCTCCAGCAGCGCGACAAGGATCTCATCCTTCGCCCAGAAGCCGGCCAGGAACGGCAGTCCGGCCATCGAGAGTGCGCCGATCGCGAACATCGCGCCGGTCAGCGGCATCTTCGACCAGAGGCCGCCCAGCCTGCTCACATCCTGTTGCTCTGTCGCGTGGATCACGGACCCCGCGCCGAGGAAGAGCAGCGCCTTGAAGAACGCGTGTGTGAAAAGGTAGAGCATCGCGGCGGCGGGCGAACCGACTCCAAGCGCAACGAACATCAGCCCCAGGCTGTTCAGCGTCGAGTACGCGATGACACGCTTGATGTCGGTCATCACCAGACCCATCCCCGCCGACATGAACGTCGTGACGAGCCCGATTGCCAGCACCAGTTCTGTTCCGCCTGACATCAGCTCGAACAGGGGCAGCGTCCGCGCGACTAGGTACACACCCGCAACGACCATCGTGGCGGCGTGGATGAGCGCCGACACGGGGGTCGGGCCTTCCATCGCGTCAGGAAGCCAGACGTGGAACGGGAACTGCGCTGACTTGCCCATTGCGCCAAGGAACAAGAGGACAACGGCTGCCGTGAATTTCTCATCGCCGATTGCGCCTGCCTCCGCCGCTTCGATCACGCCCTGGATGTTCATCGTGCCGGTCTCGGTCCAAAGTAAGATGATGCCGATCAGCAGTCCGACGTCGCCGATGCGTGTCGTGATGAACGCCTTCTTCGAGGCTTCGGCCGCCGACCGCAAATGGTTGTAATGCCCGATTAGCAGGTACGAACAGAGGCCGACCAGCTCCCAGCTGAAGTACAGCAGCAGGAAGTTGTCGGCGAGGACTAGGGCGATCATCGACGCCGCAAACAGCGAGATCACGGCGTAGTACCAGCCGTAGCGTTCGTCGCCCTTCATGTAGCCGAGCGAGTAGACCTGCACCATGAACGCCACGAAGCTCACCACCACCAGCATCACGACAGTCAAGCCGTCCACATGGATGCCGAGGTCCAGCTCGAGCTGCCCGGGCACCTCCAGCCAGCGGATGCTGTTCGCCACGCCGACGAATTCCTCGCCCTGCATCGCGAGCGCGTCCGTGAAGTCGGCGATGATAGGAAGAGTTAGGACGAACGTCGCGCCAATCGCGAGGATCGCAAGGAAGTCTCCTCGTCGCGGCAGGTACGGCCCGAACAGCGCCAGAACGACGAATGCCGCTGCCGGCAGGAGCGGCAGTACCCAGGCGTCCTGCATGTTCATCCGCCGCGCTCCCCTACCACTTGAGCTGGTTCACCTCGTCGACGTTGGACGTGCCGCGGTTGCGGAAGATACGCAGGATGATCGCGAGGGCGAGGCCGACCTCAGCGGCCGCAACTGTGATGATGAACACCGCGAAAATGATGCCGGTCATGACTTGCGGCGATGTATACGCCGCAAACGCGACCATATTAATGCTCGCCGCATTCAGCATCAGTTCCACCGACATCAGGATAAGCACGGCATTGCGCCGCGTGAGCACACCGTAGATGCCGATCGAGAAGACGATCGCGCTGACAACCAGAAAGTGTTCGAGCGGGATCTGCTGAGTGACCGTGTCCATCTACTCGGTCACCTCGCCTACTTCAGCGCTCTCCGGGGATGTCCGTTCGTCTTCGTCGTCGTCCTCGTCTCGGGCCAGGATGATCGCGCCTACGAGCGCGATGAACAGCACGAGGGAGGCGATCTCGAAGGGTACCGCCCACTGGCGGAAGAGCGCATCGCCCACCTGCTCGAACGGGATGCGCGTGATCATGCCCTCGGCGTCGCCTGGCCAGTCGCTCGTCGAGACCGTCGCGACCAGCAGCCCGCCCAGCACGGTCGACGCGACAGCCGCGATGGGCCACTGCGTTCCGACCATCGACTCAGGGATGTCGCCTACCCGCGTCAGCATGAGCGCGAACAGCAGCAGCACAGTCACGGCGCCGGCGTAGATGAGCACCTGCACGAGCGCCAGGAACTCGGACGCCAGCAGAATGTAGACGCCTGCCACGGCGAGCAGCGCCAGGATCAAGAACAGCGCGGCGTAAACGGCGTTCCGCACCAGCACAACGCCGAGGCTGCCCCCAACAAACAACGCGGCAATGAGGAAGAAGATGCCCTGGGCTACGGTCATGCGGCTGTCCCCGCCTGCCAGTCGCTCAATCGGCTACCCACTCGTTGATCTTGCCTTGCTTGTGCTGGGCAAGGAGTTGATCGAGGTCGAGCACAAGGTCGTTGCGATCGAACTTCGATAGCTCGTGACCGGCCCAGGTGTTGTTCATTGCGATCGCTTCGAAGTTGCAGACTTCGACGCAGATGTTGCAGCGCATACAGCGGCCGTAGTCGATCCAGAACTCGTCGACGATTTTGCGGCGTTCGCTCTTGCCCTCAGCATGCAGCGGGTTATCTTTCATCGTGACCGTCATGCACTCGACAGGGCACGCCCGCTCGCACGCGTGGCAGCCGGTACAGAACGGCTCAACGACGTTCTCGTCCCAAAGGAGGATCGGGAACGCGCGGTCGCGATGTGGTACGTCACGGTGTACGTTTGGGTACTGAATCGTGACCGGCTTGCGCAGCATCGTCGCGAACGTGATGTACATACTCCTGAAGATGCCGATCATCGATTCACTCCGTTACTCCGCGCCCGTCGCATCGACGCTCACCGGAACAGATGAGGCACCGCCTCCACGAGCGGGCACCATGCGCACCTCACGTGGGGTCGTATCGACGGCACGATAGATGATGTACATCGCTAGTGCCAAACCTGCGCCAGACGTAAGCAGCAGGATGCCATCTGGCCAGCCGTACACAAGAACGAGACCGTTCAGGAAGATTTGCAAGAACGCCAGCGGGATCAGCACCTTCCAGCAGTAGCTCATGAGCTGATCGATGCGCAGCCGCACGAACGTGAAGCGCACCCACATGAAGAACACGACTAGCAAGCTCGTCTTAGCGAACGTCAGCAGGATCTGCAGCCAGAGGCCGGCCTCCTCGCCGAGTGGCCAGCCCCAGCCGCCCAGAAACACGATCGCGCCGAGCAGGCTGTAGATGAGCAGCCCCGTGTACGATGCCAGGAAGAACATCGACCAGCGAATCCCGCTGTACTCAATGAACGGCCCACCGACCACCTCGGACTCGGCGGTCGGGATGTCGAACGGCTGCCGTTCCAGCTCGGCCAGGGCGGCCACGATGAAGATGAAGAACGCCAACGGCTGCCAGACAAAAAGCGGTATGTGGCCCTGGAAGATGACAATTTCGGTCAGATTCAGCGAGCCAGCAACCATCGAAACGGCCACGAGCGCGAGCACCATCGGCACTTCGTAGCTGATGAGCTGCGCGGCCGCACGGATGCCGCCAAGCAACGCGTATTTGTTGTCGGACGCCCAGCCTGCCATCAGGAAGCCGACGAACGAAAGGCCGGTCACCGCGACCACGTAGAAGACGCCGAGGTCGAGGAACGCGATCGCCCAGTCCCGCGTGAACGGGATGGCGATGAAGCCTAAGAACGTCGGCACAAACACCGCGAACGGCGCCAGCTCGAACACCCAGCGGTCCGCTGTGTTAGGCCGCAAGTCCTCCTTGCCGATGAGCTTCACGGCGTCGGCCACGGTCTGCAGCAGCCCGTACGGCCCGACGCGCATCGGCCCGAGCCGCATCTGGATGCGCGCTGAGATTTTGCGCTCGAGCCAGATGAGCATCAACGCGGACACTGTCATCAGCGCAACGACCGCCAAAATCCCGAGCAGCGAGTCAAGCCAAATGTTGCCTACGTCGTACGTCAGATCGAGCAGCATCAGCGGTCTACGTCACAGAGCACGATGTCGATAGAACCAAGTATCGCGACCGCATCGGCGACATAGTTGCCGATCGTCATGGCCCGAAGCGCCGAGAGGTTGCAGAAGGAGGGTGAGCGGATCTTGAGCCGGTACGGCTTGTCCCCGCCCTTGGATACGAGGTAGATGCCGTACTCACCGCGCGCTCCTTCAACGGCGGCGTAGACCTCAGCCTCCGGGCCGCGCAGGCGGCGCGGCATCTTCTCCGGCATGATGGGCCCGTCTGGAAGCTGATCGATCGCCTGCTCGACGATCCGAATCGACTGGCGTGCTTCCTCGAGTCGTACAAGATAGCGGTCGTAGACGTCCCCGTAACTGCCGACGGGGATGTCGAAGTCGAAGCGGTCGTAGATGGAATAGGGTTTGTCTTTGCGGAGGTCCCAGTCGCTGCCGGCAGCACGGAGCATCGGGCCGGACAAGCCCCAATTGATCGAGTCCTCGAGGCTCATCGCCCCGATGCCCTTGGTCCGCGCCGCGACGATTTCGTTCCGCGTCATCAGCATGTCGAGGTCGTCGAGGCCGCGTTTGGCGCCCGGCAGCACTTCGCGCACGCGCTGGACGAAGTTCTCCGGCACGTCCCACACCACGCCGCCCGGCCGGAAGTAGCCGTACATCAGCCGCTCACCTGTCACTTCTTCGAATACATCCTGGATGAACTCGCGTTCGCGGAAGCCGTACGTGAATGATGTTCCAAAGTAGCCAAGATCGATCCCGAACGCGCCCAGGAACATGAAGTGGCTGGTCACGCGGTTCAGTTCACAGAGGATCACGCGGATGTACTCGGCGCGCTCAGGCACTTCGATTTCGAGCAGCCTTTCCACAGCCATGCAGTAGGCCTGCTCGTTCATGAACTGTGCCAGGTAGTCAGTCCGGTCCTGATAGCCGATGCCTCCGCGGTAGTCCATGTTTTCGGACAGCTTCTCGCCACCGCGGTGCATGTAACCGATGTGCGGTTCAACGTCCATAACCCGCTCGCCATCGATTGTGAGCACCATCCGGAAGACGCCGTGCGTGCTCGGGTGCTGCGGCCCCATGTTGACGTTGATGTCTACCGATTCGAGCTCTTGTTCCTGCACCATGACTAGAACAGCACGTTACACTCGGCGGAGTTCATTCGCCGTCTATCGTCTTCGCGCTGTCGTCGCATGCGACTAGCGCCAGGGTCACCACGACAGCGACAACCACGCTCATCGACCTTTCGCTCCGCCGTAGCCTTCCTCCGGAAGCGCGTCGCCTTGCCACTCCTCGATCTCCGCGAGGGCGTGTTCTTTGAGCAGCGGGAAGTGGTCGGTCATGTCCTCCGGAAGGAGCAGAGGTCTCAGGTCGGGATGGCCGTCGAAGACTATCCCGAACATGTCTCGCGTCTCCCGCTCGTGCCAGTTCGCCGCGTTCCAGATCGATGCCACCGAGGCGACATGCGCGTCGTCGCGCGGTACGCGCGTCCTGATCACGACATCGTGCCGATGCTGCAGGGACGTCAGCTGGTACACAACCTCAAGGCCTTCGCCCTCGAGATCGACGCCGAAGAGGCAGCTCAGAAATGTTAGGTCGAGCTTCGGGTTGTCGCGCAGGACCGGCATGACGTTGGGAATGTCCTCGCGCTTTACGTCGACGATGATATCGCTCATGCCCTGGTAGGCATCCAGCTCGACGTCGGGCAGCGCTTCCGCCATCAGGTCCGCAATGCTGCCGGGCGGTGGCTTGGGCCGCTCCTCCTCTTCCGCCTCGGCCCTCGCCTCGGGCTTTCCCTTCGCGGGAGCGTCTTCGGCAGCGCCCTCGCTAGAAGGCGCCTCATCGGCAGGCGCGTCCCCAACTTCGGCGGCCGGGTCCGCGGCCGGAGCCCCCTCTTCCCCCTCGGGCACGCTTCCCTGCGATTCCTCGTCGGGCATTAGACCGTCGCCCGCTCCTCAGTGATCTTGTGTTGGAGCGCCATGAACCCATCGATCAGCGCCTCCGGCCTCGGCGGGCACCCGGGCACATAGACGTCGACAGGGATGATCTTGTCAACACCCTGAAGAACACGGTCGTAGCGCGTGTACGGTCCGCCGTTCGTCGCACACGCGCCCATCGAGATCACCCACTTCGGGTTCGGCATCTGTTCGTAAAGGAGCTTGACAGCGGGCGCCATCTTCTTCGTCACGGTTCCCGCGACGATCATCACGTCGGATTGACGCGGCGACGCCTGCGGGAAGATGCCGAAGCGGTCGAGGTCGTGGTGAGACATATACGTCGCGATCATCTCGATGGCGCAGCATGCGAGCCCGAACGTCATCGGCCACATCGAGTTCTTGCGCACGAGCGCGAGCACTGACTCCGCCGGCACCTGGAGTACTCCCGGCAGAACCTGCCGGTAGAGGGCCTTGCCGTGGTCGACCTCAGCCGGAGTAAGCCGGTCCTTCTCGCGTTCGATGCCGGTGTCGGGGCGCTCCGACGGTGGGACGACTTCCGGCGGTGAGGCCGGAGCGTCCGTCGTCGTGGTTTCCGGAGCAGCGGTCTCTTCTGTCACTTCCACTGCAGGACTCCCTTCTTCCAGGCGTAGGCCAGGCCCGCACCCAGAATGGCGATAAACAACACCATCTCATAGAACGCAGCCTTGCCGACCCCGAGGAACGTGACCGCCCAGGGAAAGAGGAAGACCGCCTCCACGTCGAAGATCAGGAATAGGATGGCGAATAGATAGTAGCGAATATGGATCTGGCTGCGAACCGGCTTGTCCGCCGGAAGCATCCCGCATTCATATGAGATGCCCTTCTCGCGCGACGATGCGTACGGGGCCAGCAGTCGTGACGCGATGAGTGCGGTGCCGACCAGGATGAAGCCGATGACTGTCGCCAGCAGGACAGCCGTATAGTTGTCCAGGAGCGCTTGCACGGGCCCTACCTCCTCAGCGTTGGCCTCGCACCAGACTCACGGCCAGATTCGTTTGTGTCCCCGTTCACGAGGCCTAAGATCATCGTATCAGGGGCGTTCTGCTAGGTCAATTACCAAGCAATCAGTTGGTTTATTGGTGTTCGCCGTGAATCGCTGAGCCCAGGTACAACTGGTCGAAGACCAAGCCCCACGGCGGGCGCAGGAAGCCAAGCGCTCGCACGTCCTCGTACCAATGCGCGAAGGGCGACGACTGACTGAACGTCCCGCCACCGAGCACCTTGCAGACACGAGATAGAAGCGACTCCGCCAGCTCGGCCACAGCCGTCTTGCCACGCAAGGCGCTCATCAGGGCGTTGGCGTCCGCCTCGACCGCTCGCAACATGCCCTCGTACGCCTGCCGAATCAGCCAGGCATCCATCTCGACGCGCGCCCACTCGACCTGCTCGTACGGGCGCAGTCCCGTCCGACGTGGCGCGAGTTGCTGCTGCGCTAGCGCCATGGTTGATTCGATGAGCCCAACGATGACCGCGGTGAAGGAGCAGGCGACGTACGGCCCAGCGGCGATCGTGAGCGGAAGAAGGTTCCCCGGCCAGGCGCAGCGCGTCGTCGGGTAATTGTCGAACTGCAAGGCGTGGCTCTGCGTGGCGGCCATGCCCATGCCGTCCCACTCACGCATCATCGTGATACCGTTCGAGCCGTCCCACGCCGCGTCCCGCACATCCATGAAGAACAGGTCCGGATCTTCCGCGTCCTCAGGTACGGCGGTCGTGATCATGAACGACGTGATGCCTGAGCCGCTCCCGAAATGCTTCTGACCACTGAGCCGGTAATCAGCGCGATCCTTGCGAGCCTCGGCCTTCGTCTTGGCGATGTCGCCGCCGCTCCCTGGCTCAGACGTGATCGTGCCCCAGAAGTGGCCGTCAAGCGCGGTCTGGCCAAGCCAAGCGATCTGCTCGTCCCAGGCGGGACGAGAGTCTGCGTCAACCTCGGGCGTCGCCAGCCAAAAAGACAGCACCGCCGGATGCATCGACGACACAAGCGCGACTGATGGATCCCCTTGCGCGAGGACGCGCAGGATCTCGCACAGGGGCCGCGTCGACTCGCGTACGCTCGACCAGAGACCACCCTGGTCTGCGCGGACGCCGGTCAGGAGAAATCCGGCGTCCTTGAGCTGATTGAAGTCGTCGCGGTCGAGGTGTCGCCGGAGCTGGCGCGTCTCTCGGTCTTCCGCGAAACGCGACGAGAGGCTACGAACGTTGCCCAGTACCTGCGCTGAGTCCATGAGACCCTATGGTAACTCCGTCAACGCGCGACGCAATCCGTCGAGCTTCGCTTGCGCTTCGTCGCGCCGGGCCTCTTCCGCAGCGACAATGTCCGCCGGTGCGCGCGAGCGGAACTGCTCGTTGCTAAGCTTGCCGTCGACGCGCTTCAGGTAAGCCTCCGTCTCTTCGATCTCCTTCGTCAGCCGCTCGCGTTCCGCGTCCTTATCGAGGAGGCCGGCCAGCGGGACGACGGCCTGCGCGTGCGGGAGCACCGCCGTCGCCACGCCCTCACTCGGCGCATCCGCCGCATCGGCGACGATGGTTAGGGGCCGCACACGCGCCAACGCCTCGATGTACGTTGCGCCTGCGTTCAGCCCCGACTCCCCGGGCGCGACGACGTACGCTTCGATGAACTGTGCAGGCTCGACCTTGCGCTCCGAACGGATGTTGCGGATCGCGCGCACCAGGTCGATCATGCCGTCCACGTCGCGCTCGGCAGCCTGGTCACTCCACTCGGTGTTCGACGCGGGGAACTCAGCCGTCATGAGTGAGAGAGTGGTCTCCTCTGCGGTAGCGACACGCAACCGCTGCCAGACCTCTTCGGTCACGAACGGCATGAACGGGTGCAGCAGCCGCAGCCCAGTCTCGAGCACGTGCGCGAGCACCGCCAGCGGCGTGCTATCGCCGTCGCGCAAGCGGATCTTGGCCATCTCCAGGTACCAGTCACAGTAGTCGCCCCAGAGGAAGTCGTAGATGTGGCGCGCAGCTTCGTTGAGCTGGAAGTCGGTCAGGAGTTGATGGACGTCGCCGACTAGCCGGTCGAGCTTGGACAGCACCCAGCGGTCTTCCACAGGCATGGATTCGCGGTCGACCAGCGAAAGCTCGCCGACGTTGTTCGAGCCCTCAAGCTGCATGATGACGAAGCGCGACGCGTTCCAGAGCTTGTTCGCGAAGTTCCGACCAGCCTCGACCTTCTCTTCCCACAGACGCTGGTCCTGGCCGGTCCCGGCGCCGGTGATCAGGCTGTATCTCAACGCGTCTGTGCCGTACTTGTCGACGAGCATGATCGGGTCGACGACGTTGCCCTTGGTCTTGCTCATCTTGGCGCCGTGCTCGTCGCGAACCATGCCGTGCAGATAGACGGTCTTGAACGGGATGCGTTCCTCAACGCTATCGCGGAGGTCCTCCATGCAGAAGAGACCCATCATGATCATGCGCGCGACCCAGAAGAAGATGATCTCGTAGCCGGTCTCCATGACCGTCGTCGGGTAGAAGCGCTTCAGGTCATCAGTCTCGTCTGGCCAGCCGAGCGTCGAGCAAGGCCACAGGGCCGACGAGAACCACGTGTCGAGGGTGTCTTCGTCCTGATGGATGTTCGCGCCGCCGCAGCCGTCGCACTCTGGCGGCGCCTCGAGCGCCGGCGGTGGGACGGTCGTCTCCTCGCAGTCGTCGCAGTACCAGACCGGGATCCGGTGCCCCCACCAGAGCTGTCGCGAGATGCACCAGTCGCGGATGTTCTCCATCCAGTTCGTGTAATCGCGAGTGAAGCGTCTTGGCGCAAACTCGATCAGTCCGTCGTTCACCACGCGCAGCGCCTCGCCCGCGATGGACTTGCCGTCCTTGTACTCCTTGTCCACCGCTACGAACCACTGCAGGCTGATGAGCGGCTCGACAATCGTGTCGCAGCGCTCGCAGTGGCCGATGCTGTGCGTGTGGGGCTCCACCTTGACGAGGAAGCCACGTTCGTCGAGGTCCTTCACGATCTGCTCGCGGCACGCGAAGCGGTCTATCCCGCCGTATGGGCCGGCCTCCCCGCTCATCGAGCCATCCTTCTCGATCGCGTTCACAATGGGCAGGTCGTGGCGCTGGCCGATCTCAAAGTCGGTCTGGTCGTGGCCCGGCGTCACCTTTAGCGCGCCCGTCCCGAACTCCTTCTCGATTGCTTCGTCGGCCACGATCGGCAGCTCCCGCTCAATTATTGGCAGGAGCGCATTCTTGCCCACCAAGGCCTTGTACCGCTCGTCGTCCGGATGCACGGCGATCCCCGTGTCCGCGACGATTGTCTCCGGGCGCGTAGTCGCGATCGTGATCGAGCCCTCGCCATCAACGAGCGGGTAGCTGACGTACCAGAGGCTTCCCTGCTCATGTCGATGTTTGACCTCGAGGTCGGAGATCGCGGTCTGGCAGCGCGGACACCAGTTGATCAAACGCTCGCCGCGATAGATCAGACCGAACTGGTACAGCTTGTAGAATACCGTCCGCACTGCCCGCGCCGGGCCTTCGTCCATCGTAAAGCGCTCACGGCTCCAGTCGGCCGACGCGCCGAGGCGCTTGTGCTGATCGAAGATCCGGCTCCGGCTGCGGTTCACGAACTCCCAGACACGCTCGAGGAACTGCTCGCGGCCGATGTCATACCGCGTGAGCCCCTCCTCCGCGAGCTGCCGTTCGACCAGCGTGTGCACCGCAATCGCCGCGTGGTCGATGCCGGGCAGCCAGAGCGTAGGCTCGCCACGCATGCGGTGCCAACGAACCAGAATGTCCTCCACCGTGTCCATAAGGGCGTGACCGAGGTGCAATTCGCCGGTCAGGTTTGGAGGCGGCATGATAATGCAAAACGGTTCACCCTCGCCGTCCGCCGGCTGGAAGTAGCCGGCGTCCTCCCACATGTTGTAGAGCCGCCTTTCCACCGCCGCTGGGTCATAGGCCTTGGGCATCGCTGTCGCTTTCGCCTTCATGGTGTCGTCGCTTCCCGACTATACAACTCGGCCCCGAGTTCCTCGGGGCCGTTCGTGATTCTACCGTGCTCCGGCCCCCGATCAACGCGCGGCCACGACTACCTCTGCTTCGAGTATCTCTTTCGCGTTCATTGCCGGCAGCGCTAGGTGGTGCGCCCGCCGTCGCGATGCCAGCTCAAGCTCCGAGATTTGCGCGAGCGCCTTACGCGTGTCGGACGCAACCTTCGCGGGGTCGCTCTGCTCCACGCGAAACTTGAACAGCCAGTACGTGAACGCGCGCGCCTCGCCGTACGACATCTCCAGGTCCGGCACCTCCGGCCGGAACTCGAGCCGCTCGTGGACCGGCAGTCCCTCGCGATACGATGTCAGCAGTTCGGCCAGGCTGCGTCCATACAGCCGCTCGTAGACTATCTCTGTCAGCTCCTGGCCACGGTTCCAGCCGCCGAGCGAACGCCAGCTCTTCAGGATCTCCTCCTCGACCGCGAGCTGCAGCGCCTCCTCGACCGCAACGCCGTAGACGAAGTTCAGATGAGCTCGGTGCTTACTGTCACCGATCGCGCGCTTGAACTCCTCCTCGTCGAGGCGCCGCGGCGGCTTGCCGAAGAAGAGCAGCTGCTCCTTCTCCTCAAGCGGGAGCTTCCTGTCGACCTCCTCGCAAAGACGCTCAGCCAGGAGCAGCCAGTCGAACGCCTCGCCGCCGATGAGATACTGGTAGTGCCGACCGTCGATCTCCTCCTCCGCCAGCTCCCATTCGCCGATCGCCCGCAGCAGCGCGTCGAACCAGTCGCGCTTGCGCTTCCTGACCGCAGTGCGGAACTCCTTGAGTGCAGCGGGGGTGGTCTTGGCGCCCATTACGCGGCAACCCCGTGGCACTTCTTGTACTTCTTCCCGCTGCCACACGGACACTTCTCGTTGCGGCCGATCTTGCGCCCCTTCCCTACTGGCGACTCCTCGACCGGGGACGGCGCCTGGCCCCCGCCTCCGGCGATCGCGCCCACGGGCACCTTCGCGTTGGCCGTCGCCGGCGCAGCCGGCTGGCGGTCGCGAGCCGTCAGCTGAACGTGATATACGGAGTGGACCACCTGCCGACTGATGTTGGCCAGCAGCTGACCCCACATGTCGTGCGCTTCCTTCTTATACGCGACCAACGGGTCACTCTGGCCGTACGCCCGCAGGCCAATGCCTTGCCGCATCTCGTCCATAGCCGTCAGGTGCTCGACCCAGAGGCTGTCGATCGTGCGGAGCATAAGCACACGCTCGAGGGTGCGCATTGCTTCCGGGCCAAGCTCCCCCTCCTTGGCCTCGTACGCCTCCTCAGCGTGCGCGACCAGGCGCTCAAGAATCTCGTCATGCGACAGGTCGCCAAGCGTATGCGGCGTGATGTCCGCAGGCAGCTTCACGATCGCGTCTAGATCGGCGCAGAGCGTCTCGAGATCCCAGTCGTCCGGATAGCGATCCGGCGCGTGCATGTCGACCAGGTCGGTGATCTCGTCGCGCACCATGTCGAGGATGTTGGCTTTGAGATCGGCGTCCGAGAGCGCCTTGTCGCGCTCCTTGTAGATGACGTCGCGGTGCGTGTTCATCACATCGTCGTACTCGACCAGATGCTTGCGGATGTCGAAGTTGTGGCCTTCCACCTTCGTCTGCGATTGCTCGATCGCCTTCGACACCATGTTGCTCTCGAGCGGGGTCTCTTCGTCCATGCCCAGCTTCTCGAGCATGCCGCCGAGCCACTCCGGCGCGAACCTGCGCATGATGTCGTCCTGGAGGGAGACGAAGAAGCGCGAGCTTCCCGGGTCGCCTTGACGACCGGCTCGACCGCGGAGCTGATTGTCGATCCGGCGGGCCTCGTGACGCTCGGTCCCAACGATGTGGAGCCCCCCCACGTCAATGACCTTCTCGTGCTCCTCGTGCCACTCCTGCTCGACACGGTCACCTTTGCGCCCGCCGAGGACGATGTCCGTCCCGCGGCCGGCCATATTTGTCGCGATCGTGACGGCGCCGAACCGGCCCGCGTCCGCGACGATCTCCGACTCGCGCTCGTGATTCTTCGCGTTCAGGACATTGTGCTGGATGCCCTGCCGCTTCAGAAGATCGGACAGATACTCGGACTTTTCGACCGAGACCGTGCCGACGAGGATCGGCTGCCCGGTCTCGTGCACCTCCTCGATCTCCTCAACGACCGCGTCGAACTTCGCCCGCTCGTTCCGGTAGATCAGGTCGGTCTCGTCGATACGCGCCAGCGGCTTGTTGGTCGGTATGACGACTACTTCAAGTCCGTAGATCTTGTGAAACTCCTCCGCCTCGGTCACGGCAGTACCGGTCATGCCGGCCAGCTTGTCATAAAGGCGGAAGTAGTTCTGCAGCGTGATCGTTGCGTACGTCAGCGACTCCTGCTGGATCTTGACGCGCTCCTTCGCCTCCACGGCCTGATGGAGCCCATCCGACCATCGGCGTCCAGGCATGAGGCGCCCCGTGAACTCGTCGACGATGATCACTTCGCCGTCCTTGACCACGTAGTCGCGGTCCCGACGGTAGATCGCGTGCGCCTTCAGCGCCGACTCCAAGTACCGGGTCAGCTTGTAGTTCTCAGGAGAATAGAGGTTATCGATGCGGAGCCGCGACTCGACCTTCGCGATCCCCTCTTCCGTCGGCTGGACGGAGCGCGCTTTCTCGTCGATTGTGTAGTCGATCTCAGCCTGCAGAGTCGCCGCGAGCGTCGCGAAGGTCTGGTGTGTCTGCGTACTCTCCTGAGCGGGCCCGCTGATGATGAGTGGCGTCCGGGCCTCATCGATGAGGATGTTGTCAACCTCGTCGACGATAGCGAAGTGCCGGTTTCGCTGGACACGCGCTTTCTTGTCGACGCCCATGTTATCGCGCAGGTAGTCGAACCCGAACTCGTGATTTGTGCCGTATGTAATGTCGGCACGGTACGCCTCCGCGCGAGTGCACGGCTCTAAGAACTCCATGTTTGGGGTGTCGCTTACCTGTTCCTCCAAGAGGGTGTACGACGCTTGATGCTGCAACACGCCTATCGTGAGGCCCAGCGCCTGGAGCGCTCTTCCGTACCATTGGGAGTCACGCTTGGCGAGATAGTCGTTCACCGTGATCAGGTGGATGCCTTGGCCGTCGAGGCCGTTCAGGTAGAGAGCAAGAGTCGCAACTAGCGTCTTTCCCTCGCCCGTCTTCATCTCAGCGATCTTTCCTTCGTGCAGGGCGGCCGCACCGATCAGCTGCACGTCGTGCGCTCGCTCGCGGCGGATCCGGCGGATTTGCTCGCGCGCCGTCGCGAATGCCTCCGAAAGCAGGTCGTCTAGTGTCTCGCCGTCCACCAGGCGGGCGCGGAACTCGTCGGTCTTGGCGCGCAACTCAGCGTCTGACAGCTTCTCGAAGTCGGGCTCAAGATCGTTGATCTCATCGACCGTACCCTCGTAGCGTTTCAGCTCGCGTTCGTTGGAGTCGCCGAGAATGCCCGAGGCCCACTTGAACATGACGGTCCGCCCTAACTCCGCTCCGCCCCAACCAGCGAGTGCGGGACGTCAGGCGTGTCGCCTTCATCGTCCATCTGGAACAACTCGCCCACCGAGCGGCCTGTGTGAATCCGGCTGATCGCCTCGCCGATGAGCGGAGCGATGCTCAGCACCGTGAGCTGAGGCCAGCGCTTCTCCTCAGGCATCGGCACTGTGTCCGTGACGACCACCTCGCCAAAGCCCGCGGCCCTGAACTTCTCGACAGCGTCCCCGGAGAAGATTGGATGCGTGCAGGCCACGAGCACCTCGGTGACGTTGCGGTCCTTGAGAGCCTCCGCTGCGCTCAGGATAGTGCCGCCGGTGTTGATCTCCTCGTCTACGAGTAGCGCACGTTTGCCCTCCACATCACCAATGACGTTCACCACTTGGGCGTTTTCGTCGTTCGCGATGCGCCGCTTCTCGATGACCGCGAGTGGTGCGTTCAGGCTCTGCGCCACGTTTCGCGCCCGCTTTGAAGCGCCTACATCGGTCGCCACGACGACAAGGTCGGCGAAGTTCTTGTCCTTGAAGTGTCGGCTGAGCATGAAGAGCGCTGTGAGCTCATCCAGCGGGATGTTGAAGAATCCTTGAATCTGTCCGGCGTGGAGGTCGATCGTGAGAACGCGGTCCGCGCCGGCCGTCTCGATGAGGTTCGCGAGCAGTCTCGCCGTAATCGGCACGCGGGGTTGGTCCTTCTTGTCGCTACGGCCGTACGCGTAATACGGCACGACCGCGGTGACCCGACCCGCCGACGCGCGTTTCATCGCGTCGATCATGATCAGCAATTCCATGATGTTCGTATTCACCGGCGTGACGAACGGCTGGACGATGAAGACGTCTCGGTTGCGAACGTTATCCTGAACTCGAACGAAGATATTCTCGTTGCTGAACTCGAAGACCTCAACTGCCCCGTAGGCGGTCTCAAGATAGCTGCAGATGGCCCGTGCCAGTTCCGGATGCGCGTTGCCGCTGAAAATCCGAAGTTCCTGATAGGCACCAGGTTCCATTCGCACGCTCCTCCGGTACTCCTGAGATGTTACGAGCCGGCGAGGACCTAACGTCCAGCGGCCGGCCCGCGCCTAAAACGCCTGTCGAACACCTCAATAATAGCATAGGGCCCGTATTCGGAGGCCATTCCTCGATCAGTTGTAGTAGTCGTACACGGCGCGAGACAGTTCGGCGGTGAGCGCCGCCCCGGGCTCGGTGTAACCGTAGTCGCTCAGGACGACCATCAGGTACGTTGCCCCCGCCGAGAATACGATACCCGCATCGTGCGTCGCGTTCTCCCAGTTCCCTGTCTTGTGCGCGACCTCGTTCCCGGCAGGCAGCAGCGCCGGGATCCGATCGTTAATCGCCTCCGACTTTAGGAGCGTCAGCATCTCCTGGCCCGCGCCCTCACCAAGTGCGCCTTCGTGGATGGCCTCCAGCAGGAGTGCCATATCTCGCGCGGTCGTCGGCAGGGAATTATCACCTAAGAGGCCCGAGGTCACCATGCCCAGGCTCTCCAACGACCGGTTGGTGTTCACCGACCCAACGCGGTCCAGCAGCATGTTCGCGGCCACGTTGTCGGTTTGGCCCATCATGCGAAGCATCGCTTCCATGGCTGTAACCGACTCGCACGCCTGAAGCTCACCCGGATTCAGGCCCCACGACTCGTAATAGTCGGTCGTGACGTATGTCTCGTCCCAGGACAGTAGCGCCGACGCCTGCTGGTTGAACGCCTCCACCATGACCCACGTCTTGTAGAGGCTTGCCGCATAGAACACCCGCTCCGGCGCCTGCTGGAAGCCGCTGCCGCTCGCAAGGTCCTTGATGACGAGCGAGAAGCGATCGCTGTCTTCGCCGAGCACAGTGTCCACGATTCGCTCAAGATCGGTATCCCGCCGCGGTGCAACGTACGGATACGGATCGCTTGAGACTGGCCCAGGATTGCCTGTTGGCACGAGCTTCAGCGGCTCCCCCGGGGTCGGTTCATAGGGCGCGCCGTCCGGGTACGGATCGGTGCACCCGGTATCTGGCGTCGACGTCGCAGTCGTGTGTGTTGGCTCCGGAGGGACTAAGGTCGACGACGCGACGATGTCCTTCGCTGTCGGCGTGGCAGCGTCGGTCGGCGTACCGGCCGGCCCAGGTGCGGCGTTCGAGCCGTCGCATGCGATGAGCAGCAGCGACAGCAACGTCGCGAACACCCCGGGGAGAAAGAAGCGCATTCGCGTCAGCCTTGGTCCGGCCAGTCGAGGAGTGTCCGGCGAATCAGCGTCAGAGCTGTCGTCACCGCGCGCCGCTTCACCGCCTCCCGGCTTTGGGCGAACTGGTACGAGAGCACCTGCGGCTGGAGCATCCCGCCGTCGACAGCCACGTGCACTGTGCCGGGTGGCTTCTCCTCCTGAGGATCAGGGCCGGCGACCCCGGTGATCCCTACGCCGATGTCGGCCGCGAGGCGCTCCCGCGCGACCCGCGCCATCGCCTGGGCCGTCTCGGGACTGACGGCCCCGTGCTCGTCGATGATGTCTGCCCCGACGCCCCACTCGATCTTCATCTCGGTCGCGTAGGAGACGAGCCCACCCTTGAAGTACGCCGAGCTGCCGGGAACGTCCGTGACCGTGTTCGCGAGGAGGCCGCCGGTGCACGACTCCATGGTGGCGAGCGTGAGCCCCTTCTCGCGCATGAGCTCACCAATCGCCAACTCCATTGTGTCGTCGTCGGCGCCCCACACGAACGCCCCGAGGATCTGCCGGACTTCCTGCTCGACTGGCTCGATCAGCGCGCGCGCATCCTCCTCCGTTTCTGCCTTGGCCGCGAGGCGGAGTTGGACACCATCGGCCCGCGCGTAGACGCCGATGCTAGGGTTCGTTCCCTTCAACAACGGGCTGACCAATTCGTCAACATGGCCCTCGCCAATCCCTGCTGTCTTGAGTGTCCTCGTCACGAGCACGGACTTCGGCGCCTTCGGGTGCGCGCGGATGCGCTGGACGATCTCGTTCTTCCACATCCGCTCCATCTCGACGGGAGGGCCGGGCATCGCGACGATGATTCTGCCGTCTCGCTCGACCCACCAGCCTGGGGCAGTGCCGCGCGGATTTGGTACAGACTGAGCCGACGGGATGAGCATCGCTTGCTGCACGTTGCGCTCCGGCATCGTGGCGCCGCGGGTCGCGAAGAAGTCGCGCAGCGCGGCCTCGAGCTCGCGATCGACTGTCAGCTCCTCGCCGAGCACGCGAGCGATTGCCTCTCGTGTGAGGTCGTCCTCAGTTGGCCCGAGGCCGCCGGTTGTGATTACCAAATCGGAGCGTCCCCAGGCGCGGTCGATGACCTCCGAGAGGCGCTCCAGATTGTCGCCGACCTTCGACATGTAGTAGAGATCGACGCCCAGCGCCGGCAGCTCCGAGCCGAGGTACTTGGCGTTCGTATCCAGGATCTCCCCCAGCAGGAGCTCGGTGCCAACGGAGATCACCTCTGCCTTCATGAGCGATGGAAGGATAGGCCAAGCAGCCAGGAGGATCAACGTACTCAGATTCGAAACTCAAGGCCTCTAGTTGCCGATACTTAACCGAGAGTAGCCTAGCTTCGGAGCTGGGCGCCCTCGGCATTGCTATGGGGTTGGCAGGCACGCTTCAGAGCCGCCTCCACGCGAGGCGGAAGGAACAGACGCCGCAGGCGCTTGCGCGCATTACGGTGGCTGCACTGTTCGTCGCCCTGTGGGTCGCCCTCTGGATCGGCCGGATGCCGATGCCGGTTCCCTTCCTGATCGTGCTGCTCGCCGAGATGGCGTTCTTCCTGTTCTACTGGCGCCTGGTCTTCGTCCTGCCGAGCGTCAAGGCTATCAAAGGCGCGCACTACGGCATGCTGGCCGTGGAGATCGTCTTCCACACCACGATCGTCTACTTCCTCGGCGGCATCTCCTGGCTGGGCGCGTTCGCGTACGTGTTCGGTCTCATCTTCACTAACACGTTCGTCGACGCGCGGAAGGCGTTGCTCTACACCACGGGCGCCTGCCTGGCGTTCTCGTCGCTTGTCCTGCTGGAAGCAACTGGCGTTGTGCCGCACTACGTTTACCTCGACCAGGAGCCGTTCCGCTACGCCGAGCCTCGGTTCGTGACCACGACGCTCATCGGCGGGATTGGCGTGTTCTTCAGCATCTACATCTGGATCAACTGGGTCGGCCGCCAGCTGCGCGCCGAGCGCGACTCGGCGATCCACATGCAGAATGAGCTCATCCGCACGCAGAACGAATTGGAGCGAACCAACGAACGCCTGGAGGTGCGCGTCGAGGAGCGCACCAGCCTGCTCGAGTTCGCCAACGCGGCGCTCCGCGACAGCCAGCGCCGGCTCACAACGGTTGTCGACAACGCGCCTGTCGTGCTGTTCGCGCTGGACCGCGACGGCGTCTTCACGCTCGCCGAGGGGAAGGCGCTGGACGACGCCGGCATCGCTTCGAGCGACCTGGTGGGCCGTTCGGCCGCGGAGATGTTTCCGTACCTCGAGGGCGTGGGCGAGGCCATCAACCGGACGCTGGCCGGCAAGACGAGCACCACGCTCGTGGGGCCGGAGACGGGGCCAGGTCCGAGATTCGAAGCGTTGCTCACGCCGCTGCTGAACGACGATGGCGCCATCGACGGCGTGATCGGGGTGGGCGTCGACGTCACCGAGCGGACGCTGGCGGCCGGATTGCTGGGCGGCCAGCGCAAGGTGCTCGAGATGATTGCGGCGGGCGCTCCGCTCGAGCAGGCGCTCGGCACGCTCGTCGAGGTGCTCGAGGAGCAGGTCGACGGCATGCTCTGCGGCATCTGCCTCGTCAACGACGAGGGCACGCACCTCATGCCGGTCGCCGCGCCCAACCTGCCGCGGCCGTTCCTGGCCGCGCTCGAGGGCGGGGTCGCCATCGGGCCGAACGCCGGCTCCTGCGGGACGGCCGCCTACCGCCGACAGGCCGTTGCGGTCACGGACATCGCCGCCGACCCGCTGTGGGACGATATGAAGGAGCTGGCCCTCGAGAACGGCCTGCGCGCCTGCTGGTCGACGCCGATCTTCTCGCGCGGCGGCGACGTGCTCGGCACGTTCGCGATCTACCACGCCGAGCCCCGCGAGCCTGACCCGCGCACCAGCAGTCTCGTCGACGTCGCGACGCGGATCGCCGGCATCGCGGTCGAGCGGGCACGCTCCGAGCGCGCCCTGCAGGAGAGCGAGGAGCTGCTGCGCGCGACCATCCAGTCGACGGCAGACGGCATCCTCGTAGTCAACGAGGCCGGGAAGGTGCAGTACTCGAACGAGATGTTCGCGCACATGTGGCGCATTCCTCACGGTCTGCTGACGACCGGCGACGACGAGCAGCTCCTGGCGTTCGTCGTCGACCAGCTCGTCGACCCGGACGCGTTCGTCGTCAAAGTCCACGAGCTGTACCAGTCGGCGGAGGAGGACTGGGACATCCTGCGGTTCAAGGACGGCCGCGTCTTCGAGCGGTTCTCGCGCCCACTCATGCGGGACGAGCGGATCGCCGGGCGCGTCTGGAGCTTCCGCGACATCACGGAGCGGGCCCGCGCCGAGGGCGCCCTGCGCGAGAGCGAGAGCAAGTTCCGCACGATGGCCGAGACCGTCTCCGCGGCGACGTTCATCTTCCAGGGGACGAAGATGAAGTACGTGAACAACACGTCGGAGCAGCTCACGGGGTACACCCGCGAGGAGCTGCTGGAGATGAACTTCTGGGACGTAATCCACCCCGACATCCGCGAGCAGGTGAAGCAGCGCGGCATGGCCCGCCAGAACGGCGGCCACGTCCCGGCCGGGTACGAGGTCATGCTGCTCACCAAGTCCGGCGAGACGCGCTGGGTCGACTTCACGGCGGGCACCATCGAGTTCGAAGGCGAGGCGGCCGTGCTCGGCACGGCGTTCGACATCACGGAGCGGAAGAAGGCCGAGGCGCTGCTCCAACAGGCCGCCAACAACGACCCGCTGACCGGCCTGCTCAACCGCCGCGCCGGCCTCGCCGCGATCGAAGAGCGGCTGGAGCGGGCCAAGAACCACGGCGAGCGCTTCGCCGTCTTCGTCCTCGACATCGACAAGTTCAAGGTAGTCAACGACTCGTTCAGCCACGAGACCGGCGACGCCGCGCTCGTCCAATTCGCGGAAGTCATGATGGATCTCGTGGGCGACCGCGGCGTGATCTGCCGGATGGGTGGAGACGAGTTCCAGATCGGCGTCGACGATATGGGCTCGCGCGAGGCGTTCGAGTTCGCGAAGAAGATCCAGGGCTCGCTCCGCCGCAGGCTCGAACAGTCGGACGCGGAGCTGCGGCCGCAGTTCACGGTGAGCATCGGCATCGCCTGCTACCCGGAGGAGGGCTCAACGACGCTCGTCCTCGGCCGTCGCGCGGACCGCGCAATGTACGCGGCCAAGGCGTCCGGCGCCGACAGCTATCGCGCCTGGCACCAACTGGAGGCGGAGGCGGCCTGACCAAGGGTCTAGGGCGTAGGGTCCAGGGCCAAGTCCGGTGGCGGATGCGCGGACGGGCGCAGCAAGCGCCCATACATCGCTAACAGTGCCCTGCAGCTCCACCTCGACGCGGCTCAATACAGCATTCGGGAGGCGCAACGCTCCCTCCTCCTTGCAACGGGCGACCTTTCGCTCCCAGCACATCAGAGGCTCCTGTGGAGGTGGACTTTGCGTTTTAGGCGGGCGGCCTGCAGGGCTTCGAGGTTTCGGAAGGACTTGTCGATGAGGCGGTGGAGGTGGGCCTCGTAGCGGATGATCTTCTTGAGCTCAGCGTCCCTGGGGATGACGCTCTCCGACCGCTGCATCTGTGCGTAGCCCCCCGGAGGCGGCTTGGGATAGTCAATCTGTTCGTCGGTGAGGCCGAAGTGTCCACCGACGGACCAGATAAGGTTGGAGACACGGTCGGCGAGTACGCCAGCGTCGGTGGTGTCGCCGGACTCGTCTACGTCGCCGGTCGTGGCGACGGTGAGGTGCCGGTCCAGGCGCAGGAGCTGCCAGAAGGAGAGGGCGATGCGGTGGACCAGCTGGTCCTCGAAGCGGCCCTTGGGCTGGAGGGCCTTGCGGAGGCCCCTTAGGTGAGCCGTCCAGTCGCGCTTGCGCTCTCCCAGGATGACGGGGTTGTCCGAGAGGATGCCGTGTTTTGTGGCCCTGCGGGCAGATACCTCCTTGCCCGCTTTGGTCTTCGGACCGCGTCTCTTAGCCGTTCCTTGCGGTGATTTTGCGTCATTTTCGGGCGTTTTTTCTTCGTTTTCGAAATCGAGGTACTGAATCTGGAACCTATCTAGGACTGAGGGAAATGGTTTCGTATTTTCAGGGTGGTGGTTTGTGCACGGGTCATCTTGTTCTGCGAGTGCCTTGCGAGGGCGCTCTCGTCTCACATCGCTGTCGCGATGTGGCTCGCTCCACGCGCTCGGGCCCCCATCGGCCTGGCTTGGTGGTGTTTCTTCTGCGGTCATGCTTGGTTCCTCCCTCTTTCGAGACGGGTTATTGGGCGATGATATATGGGAGGCGGGAACGTTTAAAGGGGATCGTGGCACGGTGGGACAGCGTACTGCTCGGGCCGGATCATGGCGCTGCATTGGTGGCCACTGCATTAGCCCCCATGCCCTGTTCTTGCATGAGTCGCTGAGATGGGGCCATCCAGGGCCAATTCGGTGGCGGACAGGCTAACGCCCTATCCCGAGCGACACCGCGCTCACCCGCGCCCTCCACCAGTCGCTTGACGGCGCTCCGCGGGCAGGGCTACCATTCGAGACGGCCAGCTAGCCGGTGCTGAATGACGTTTCGTGACAAGCTCGTCCACGCTACGCAGCAAAACGGCAGCCTCCTTTGTGTAGGCCTGGACCCCGACCCCGCCCGCCTGCACGGCGCTGACGTCACAACCTTCCTTTGCTCAATTGTGCACGCGACCGCGGACCTGGTCTGCGCATACAAGCCGAACCTGGCGTTCTATGAACAGCTCGGGGATGAGGGCGCGGCCGCGTTGCGGGCCGTCCTCCGCGCCATCCCCGACCATGTGCCAGTCATCGCAGATGCCAAACGCGGCGACATCGGCCACACGGCCGAGGCTTATGCGCGGGCGCTCTTCGACGAACTCGACGTCGACGCAGCGACCGTGAATCCGTACCTCGGCGCCGACGCCGTGGAGCCGTTCCTTGTCCGACCCGACAAGACGGCGCTCATCGTCTGCCGTACGTCGAACCCGGGGGCAGGCGACTTCCAGGACCTGCGCGTCGACGGCGGTCGCCCGCTCTACGAAGTCGTAGCCGAACGCGCGAAATCGTGGGACACGCGGGGAAACGTGGGGCTCGTTGCCGGAGCTACGTATCCGAGCGAGATGGTACGGCTGCGCGAAATCTGCCCCGACATGCCGTTCCTGATTCCAGGCATCGGGGCGCAGGAGGGCAAGGTCGCGACGGCGGTGCGGGCGGGGCTGGACGCGCGCGGCGCGGGGATTATCGTGAACGCCTCGCGGCAGGTGCTGTACGACGGCGACAGATGTCGCTCGGAGGAATCGGCGCGGGCGGAGGCGGAACGCCTGCGGGACGCGATCGAGCAGGCGCGCGCGGAGACGCTTCAGGAGCTCACGACGTAGTGCCCACGGAGTTCCGTATGGGTGACGTAGTCCGCCTGCGTAAGCCCCACCCATGCGGAGGCTTCGAGTGGGAGGTGACGAGGCTTGGCGCGGACATCGGGCTGCGCTGCCTCACCTGCGGCAGGCGGCTGATGCTCCAACGCCCGACGATCGAGCGGCGGCTGAAATCGTTCGTGTCTCGCGGCGAGCCGATCGACGAGGCGAAGCTGCGGGCCGTGTACGACCGCGATGACTGAGGAGGTCCTGGAGGCGCGGCCGAGGCGCTTCCGCTGGGAGAACCTGACCGGCGGGGCGGTGCTGTTCGAGGAGGACGGCTTCCGGCGGCTGTGGCTGGGGCGGGTGCTCAGCCACACGGCGCTGAACGCCGTGCTCTACACGCTGCTCGTGCTCGCCGTCGGCGAGGGCAGCGGGTCTGGCGTCAAGAGCGCGCTCTTCATCACGGCGTACCTGTTGCCGACGGCGACGCTCGGCACGATCTCGGGCGTGCTCGTCGACCGGCTGCCGAAGAACCTGGTGCTGGCGGCGGTGAACCTCGTGCGGCTGGGGCTCATGCTCGTCCTGCTGATGATCGGCTCCGACCTGCCGCAGGTATACGCGGTCGCCCTGCTGCTGGCGATCAGCTCGCAGGTTGGGTCTCCGGCCGAGTCGGCCGCGGTGCCGCAGGTGGTACGGACGGACCAGCTGACGATGGCCAACTCGACGAGCAATTTCGGGGGGCTCGTGAGCCAGGTGGTAGGGTTCGCGGTGCTGCCGCCGCTGTTTCTGAACACGGTGGGGCCGGACCCGCTCTTCTTCATCGCGGCTGTGCTCTTTGGCATTTCGGCGGGGTTCTTCATCTTGATCCGATCGCTGCGCACGGGGCCCGTCTCGATGGACGCCACGGTGAAGGCAGCGCGGAACGTGCGCAAGCAGTTCGCCGAGGGCTGGGAACGCCTCAGCAGAGACACGCCGGCGTACATGAGCGTGATCATCTTCGTGCTGTCGAGCACGTCGTCGCTGGTGGCGGTGACGCTGATGCCGCGGTTCGCGCAGAACACACTGAACATCGAGGTCACGAACGCGATTTTCGTGTTCCTGCCGGCGGCGATCGGGATCGTGGCGGGGTTGCGGCTCGTGCCGTTCCTCGAGCGCTGGATAGCGAAGCAGTGGCTGGTGGGCGGTGGGTTCATCCTTCTTGTCGCATCGATGTGCTGCCTGGCGCTGACGGTACCGTTTGCGAACGTGCTGGAGGAGATGAACCCGTTCGGCATCTTCGACCCGGGGCCCTTAGGCGACACGTCGGCCCGGATCATGGTGACGATGGTCTTCTCGACGGCGGCGGCGTTCTCGTTTTCGGTGGTGGGCGTGGCGAGCCGCTCGCTCGTGAATGAGCGGCTACCGCTGGAATTTCAGGGCCGGGTCTTCGCGGCGCAGGTCGTGCTGACGAACCTCGCGTCGATCCCGCCCATCCTGCTGGCCGGCTTCCTCTCCGAGGTGTTCGGCGTGGCGCCGGTCATGCTGCTGACAATGGTCATTCTGGTGATCGCGGCGGGGTGGTCGCTTGCGCGAGCCCTGTCGCGGCCCCAACCTTTGGACGATGCTACGACGAGTCGTACCGCCGCCTGAGGACCAAGCGGAGGCGCTGCCTCCCGTGCTGGCCAACCACAGCTTCCGGCTGCTGTGGTCGGCTCAGGTCATCTCGCAGACGGCACAGAACGCGATCCTCTACGGCCTCATCATCATCGCTATCGACCTGACCGAGACGACGACGAGCGCAAGCGGCGTGGTGCTTTCGTTCGTCATCCCGATCGCGCTGTTCGGGATCTTCTCGGGCGTGCTGGTGGACCGATGGAGCAAGCGACGCCTGCTCATCCTCACGAACCTCGGACGCGCGGCCTGCGCCGTCGCGCTGTTCTTCTTCCACGGCTCCGTGTGGACGATCTACCCGATCACGGCGGTCTTCGCGAGCCTGAGCCAGCTCTTCACGACGAGCAGCGCGACCTCGATCCCGTTCATTGTCGACCGCAGGCAGCTCATCTCGGCGAACAGCCTCTACAGCGGCGGCTTCACGATCGCGCAGATTGCGGGGCTGATCGTGCTGGCGCCGATCGTGCTGCGGGCCGGCGGTCCCACTGTGCTCTTCGCGCTGACTGCCGCGGTGTTCCTCCTCGCGAGCCTGCTAGCGAGGTTCCAGCCACCGATCGGCGGGGAGGGCCACGACGAAACAAAGCACAGCACGTTCCCGGGCCGCGAGGAGCTGCGCGGCGCGCTGACCGACTTCATGGCAGCGTTCCGTGACCTACGCTCCGACCCGGTGTCCTCCATGGCGATGGCGCACATTACGCTGAGCAGCACGCTGATCCTGCTGTTCGCAGTGCTTGTGCCGCGCTACATGCAGGCGATTCTGAAGGTGGAGCCGGGCGATGCCGTGGTCGTATTCGCGCCGGTGGCGTTCGGGGCGCTGATCGGGCTGCGGCTCGTCTCGTTCATCGTGGACCGGGTCGGTAAGGAACGGACAGTGGCATTGGGCCTGTTTGGCCTTTCCCTCTGTCTGATGGCGCTTGGCTTTGTCGAACTCATCGGGAGCGGGCTCGAGCGAACCGAGCACCTCAATCCGTTCGGCGCGGACCCGTTCTTCGGGCGCTCAATCCTCGTCATTCTGACGGCGCTCTTCGCGGGCCCGATGGGTCTTTCGTACTCGCTTCTGAACACGCCCGCCCAGACGACGCTGCACGAGCGCACGCCTCCCGAGATGCGCGGACGGGTAATCGCCTCGCAGATGGTCCTGGCGAACGGGGTCGCGCTAATCCCGCTCGTGGTCGTAGGCGGAGTTGCCGACATTTATGGTGTCAGCGCCGTGATCCTGTCGATCAGCGTGTTCCTGATGCTGGCCGCCGCGGGGAGCCTCTATGTGGAGTATCGCTGGCTGAAGAGTGGGGGCCTTCGACAGGGAGAGCTGGCGTCGAGGAACCGGCCGCCGGGGGCCGATCCCGGCCCAAATTGACACCGCGCTTTAGACTCGGCTAGACTTCGAATCAGAGGAGGTGCCACGTTGATCGAGATGTCTATTGAGGGCATCCGCGTCAGTCTGATGAACTATCAGCGGGTGGTGATCCTCAAGGAAAAAGACGCCGATCGCTACCTCCCGATCTGGATCGGTCCCGCCGAAGCTGACGCCATCACTGTCCGGCTCCAAGACGTATCTGTTGCCCGCCCGCTGACGCACGACCTCCTCCGCGACGTCATGGAGAAGCTGGGCGCGCAGGTGGACTGCGTGGTCGTAAACGACCTCGCCGAGGATACGTTCTTCGCGCGCATCATGCTCAGCGTCAACGGCGAACGGTTGGAGGTCGACTCCCGTCCGAGCGACGCGATCGCGCTCGCGGTGCGCGTGCAGGTTCCGATCTACGCTGAGGATTCGGTGCTCGAGAAGGCCGGCGTGGAGCTCGACAAGGAAGGCCAGCCAATCGAGACGACGGCCCAACAGGAGCAGATCAGCAAAGCCAACGAGGAGGAGCTGGAGCGCATGTCCGCGTTCCGCGACTTCATCGAGGGGCTCGACCTGGACGACTTCGACAAGCGCAAGTCCTGAACCTGCCGCACGGCCTCAGGAACGAACGCCCCTCGCGGGGCGTTTCTGCTTGTTCTGGCACCGGAGGGTTGTTCGCGAAAATCGTCTGTGATAAGATTCTCAAAGTCTCTGAGCGGGATGCTAATGGAGGTTCATCATGATGAACCGCTTGCCGCCCACGATGCGGCTCATTGGCATCGGTTGGTACTTCGCGGTCTGCATCGTCATCGGGGTGGTCGGTGGCGTCTTGCTCGACCGGGTCGCGGGAACGGAACCGCTGCTGACACTGCTCGGGCTCGCCCTGGGATTGGTGCTCGCCTTCTTCGGCGGATATCAAATGCTCATGGAGACGATACGGCCGAAGCCGCCACCATCGGAACGGCCTGATGAGGAGTAGCGTCAACACGTGTCCCAGTTTCGAACGGTTGCCATCGTCGTCGCGTTCCTCGTCCTACTCGGCGTAGGATTCCTCTTCCTCCAGGGCCCCAAGCCCCACGTTGAAATCAAGGCCGAGCCGCTCTGGACGATCGGCTTCTTCGAGATTACGAACACCCTCTTCACCACCATTTTCGTCACGATCACGATCCTCGGTATCGCGATCTTCGCGACGCGCAAGATGAGCTACATCCCGGACGGCCTCCAAAACGCAATGGAGGCCGTCATCGAGTTTCTTTACAACTTGGTCGAGAACACCGTGGGGCCGAAGCACGCCCCGATGATGTTCCCGGCAATCGCGACGATCTTCCTGTTCGTCATCGTCGCGAACTGGATGGCGCTGCTGCCGATCTTCAACGCCATCGGCAAAATCGAAGAGGTTGGCGTCGAAGAGGACCAGTTCTTCCATGAAGTCGTCGAGTTCCAAGACGTCGGTGTCTTCGCAGTCGTGCCCGGCTCCGAAGAGATCGAGCTGCACTTCGAAGAGAGCGAATGCGACGGCCTCGAAGGCGAGGCCAAAGAAGAGTGTCTGGTGGAAGGCCGCGCTCACGCAATCGAGGAGGCGGCCGCGGAGACAGACATCGACGAGGGCTCGAAGGTCGGCATCCTCCTCCCCTTCTTCCGCGGCGTGAATACGGACCTGATGTCGCCACTGTCGCTGGCCATCGCGTCCGCGATTTTCGTGGAATGGTGGGGCATCAGCACGCTGGGCTTCATCGGCTACGGGAAGCGTTTTGTGAACGTCGGACGTCTCGCGAGGGGCAACCCGATGGGCTTGATCGACTTCTTTGTGGGCATTCTCGAGTTCATCGCGGAGGTCGCCCGCCTCATCAGCTTCAGCTTCCGTCTATTCGGCAACATGCTGGCAGGCGAGATCTTGCTGTTGATGATGACGTTCCTGATCCCGTTGATGCTTGCGATCCCGTTCTACGGGCTCGAGCTGTTTGTGGGCGCCATTCAGGCGTTCGTATTCGCCATGCTGACTCTGGTCTTCGGCGCGCTGGCGGTGACCAGCCACGACGACCACGATGAGGAACACGGCCATCAATCAGGCGGCGAGGTCGCCGCGGCTCACCAAGTGGAATAACAGACAGGAGGAGAGGAATCATGGATATCGTAACCTTCGCGCCATTGCTGGAACTCACCGATGACTCGATGCGCTTCATCGGGGCGGGCATTGCCATCGGTCTGGGCGGGTTCGCACCGGCCATCGGCATCGGCTGGCTTGTGTCCAAGGCCATGGAGGCTCTGGGCCGCAACCCGGAGGCGCAGCCGGTCATCCAGACCAACATGATCCTGGGCATCGCGTTCGCGGAAGCCATCGCGATCTACGCCCTGGTCGTCGCGGTGATGATCGGGTTCGTCTTCTAGGTCAGGCCACAGAACTCCGAACGAAGGGAAGTGGCTCGATATGGATGAGCTAGGATTCAACCTTCCGGTACTGATCGCCCAGCTGGTGAACTTCTTCATCCTGCTGGTGGCACTCCGCATCTTCCTCTACCGGCCGATGCTGGACATGCTGGAGCGCCGCAAGCAGCGCATCCGTGAGGGCGAAGAGGCTGCGGAGCAGTCCAAGCAGCAGGCCTCACAGGCCGATGCGGACGTCTCCCGGCAGCTCGAGGAGGCACGCCAACAGAGCCAGGCGATCATCGCGCAGGCCCAGGAAGCCTCATCCCGCATTCAGGAGGACGCCCGCGGCCAAGCGCGACGAGAAGCCGAGACGCTGCTCGAGCGGGCACGAAACGAGATCCAGCTCGAACGCGACCAAGCGATTGCGGAGCTGCGCGCCGAGTTCGCCGACCTCACTGTCAGCGCCGCCGAGAAGGTGATCGGACAGTCGCTCGACCGGCGGGCGCACCAGCGCCTGATCGACGAAGCGCTGGCCGAGTCGACGTTCAGGGACAACTAGATGCTGTTTGACGTCGCCGCGAAGCGCTACGCCCGGGCCGCGTTCGAGCTCGCTCGCGACCGCGGGGAGCTCGACACCTGGGAACCGGCGATGCAGGCGCTCGGCGAGGCGACAGCCTCGGACGAGGCGCTCGCGTTCCTGGACGACCGCCGCGTGCCGGCCGAGGGGAAGCGCGAATTCCTGACGAGGGTAGCCGGCGATCTGCCGGTCCTAGTGGACAACCTGGTCAAGGTGCTCGAAAGCAAACGACGGCTGGCGCTCCTCCCGCAGATGGCGGAAGCGTTCCAGGAGATGCTCGACGAACACAACGGCGTCGCCCACGCCCAGGTACTCACGGCCGTGCTGATGAGCGACGACGAGCAGCGCGCGATGGCAAGCCGGCTATCAGAGATGACAGGTAAGCACGTTCTCCTCGAGGCGTATGAGGCGCCGGAGATCCTCGGAGGGCTGGTCGCCCGCATCGGTGACCAGCTCATCGACGGGAGCGCGAGAACGAAACTGCTGGCGCTAAAGCGCGAGCTCGCGACAGCAACCCGATAACACACGGGGGTAGAGATGGCAGTACGAGCAGACGAAATCACGTCAATCCTTCGGGAGCAGATCGAGAAGTTTGGCGCGGAAACGACGTCGACCAACGTCGGCACGGTCGTCGATGCCGGCGACGGCATCGCGCGCATCCACGGACTCTCGAATGTCATGGCTAGCGAGCTCGTGGAGTTCCCGAGCGGCGTCCTGGGCCTCGCGCTGAACCTCGAGGAGGAGAACGTCGGCGTCATGATCCTCGGCGACTACAGCGGGATCGTCGAGGGTGACGAGGTGCGAGCCACCGGCCGTGTTGCCGAGGTTCCGGTGGGGGACGCACTGGTCGGCCGCGTCGTCGACCCGGTCGGCAACCCGCTCGACGGGAAGGGTCCGATCAGCACGACGAGCACGCGGCCCGTCGAGAAGATCGCGCCCGACGTGACCAAGCGCAGCAGCGTCAACACGCCGCTCCAGACCGGCATCAAGACGATCGACGCACTGACGGCGATCGGCCGCGGGCAGCGTCAGCTCATCATCGGCGACCGCTCAACGGGCAAGTCGGCGATCGGCATCGACGCGATCATCAACCAGAAGGGGCAGGACGTCACCTGCATTTACGTCGCCATCGGGCAGAAAGCCGCCAAGGTCGCTCAAGTTGTGGGCGTGCTCGAGGAGCACGGCGCGATGGAGCACACGATCGTCGTGACGTCGTCCGCCTCCGAGGCGGCTGCGTTGCAGTTCATGGCCCCGTACTCGGGGTGCGCGATGGGCGAGGAGTTCATGGCCCAAGGCAAGGACGCGCTGATCGTGTATGACGACCTCTCGAAGCACGGCTGGGCCTACCGCCAGGTCTCCCTTCTGCTTCGCCGCCCTCCGGGCCGCGAGGCGTACCCGGGCGACGTCTTCTACCTGCACAGCCGCCTGCTGGAGCGCGCGGCCAAGCTGTCCGAGGAGGAGGGCGGCGGCTCGCTGACCGCGCTTCCGATCATCGAAACGCAGGCCGGGGACGTTTCCGCATACATCCCGTCGAACGTCTGGTCGATCACTGACGGCCAGATCTTCCTGGAGTCGGACCTGTTCAACGCCGGTATCCGCCCGGCGATGAGCGCGGGCCTCTCCGTGTCGCGCGTCGGCGGCGACGCGCAACGGCGGGCGATGCGCGCCGTGGTGCGTCAGCTCCGGCTGGACATGGCCCAGTTCCGCGAGCTGCAGGCGTTCGCCCAGTTCGGGACCGGCGAGCTAGACGCGGCGACGCAGCAGCAGCTCGACCGCGGTATGCGGCTCCAGGAGATCCTGAAGCAGCCGCAGTACAGGCCACTCCCGCTCGACAAGGAAGTCATCATCATCTACGCGGGCACGCGCGGCCTGATGGACGACGTACCGGTCGACAAGGTGTCCGACTTCGAGCAGCAGCTCTACCAGTACATGGACGCGAACCACCCCGAGATCGGCAAGTCGATCATGGAGACCAACGAGCTTCCCGCCGAGCAGGAGCAGGCGCTGGACGCGGCGATCCGCCAGTTCAAGCAGACGACAGGCTTTGCCAGCGCGACCGAATAGTAGGCAGGTCACGGAGAACTAACTCATGGCCAGCACACGAGAGATCCGCCGGCGCATCCGCTCGGTCGAGAGCACAGCCAAGATCACGAAGGCGATGGAGCTCGTCGCCGCGTCGAAGATGCGGCGCGCACAGCAGAGCGCGCTGGCCGGACGGCCCTACGCGGAACGGCTGAATCTAGTGCTGGCCGACCTCGCCGAAACGATCGAGCAGATGGACCCGGAGACGCTGCACCCGCTGCTGCGGCGTCGTGATGTCAAGGGCGTGTGCATCATCCACATGACGCCGAACCGCGGCCTCTGCGGCGGACTCCCGACCAACATGAACCGCCGCAGCACGGCGCTCGCCGGCGAGGCCGGTGTGCCGATCTCGATGATTACGATTGGCAAGAAGGGGCGCGACTATTTCCGAAAGACGGACGTACGCATGCGCGCCGAGTTCACGGATCTGGCCGACTATCCGGAGTACCACGACGTGCTGCCGATCGCACGCGTGGTCATCGAGGACTATCTGACTGAGGAGTACGACCGGGTCTTCATGGTCTACCCGTTCTTCGTCAACACGATGACGCAGGAGCCACGGGTGCACCAGCTCTTGCCCGTCGAACCGCCCGAGGACGCGGGAACGCAAACGATCGACTATATCTACGAGCCGGACCGAGAGACGGTGCTCGCGGAGCTCCTGCCGCGCTATGTGGAGATGGAGATCTACGAGGCGATCCTCGAGTCGATCGCCAGCGAGCAGTCGGCCCGGATGGTGGCGATGCGCAACGCGACCGATGCGGCAGAAGAGATGATCGAAGAACTTACGCTCGCCCGCAACAAGGCGCGCCAGGAGCAGATCACGAAAGAACTGCTTGACATTGTGGGCGGCGTGGAAAGTATGAGCTCGTAGGAGAACGCTATGGCTGAAGGAAACGTACGACAGATCATCGGGACGGTGGTGGACATCGAGTTCCCGCCGGACGGACTACCAGGGCTGCACAACGCGATCGAGATCGAGATGGACGGCGGTAAGCTCGTCGCCGAGGTCGAGCAGCATCTGGGGAATAATTGGGTGCGCTGCCTCGCCATGGACGCGACCGACGGCCTCCGTCGCGGGGCGAAGGCCTCCGACACGGGCGCCGCGATCTCCGTCCCGACGGGCGACGGCACGCTCGGGCGCCTCTTCAACGTGCTCGGCGAGCCGCTGGACGGCCTCGGCGAGGTCGCCGGGACGCGACAGCCTATCCACCGGGCGCCGCCCGCGTTCGACGAGCAGGAGACGAAGGTGCAGGTCCTCGAGACCGGCCTCAAGATCGTCGACCTGATCGCCCCGTTCACGCGCGGCGGCAAGGTCGGCGCGTACGGCGGCGCGGGCGTGGGCAAGACGGTGATCATCAAGGAGCTCATCCGCAACATCGCGACGCAACACGGTGGCGTGTCCGTGTTCGCGGGCGTGGGCGAGCGATCGCGCGAAGGCAACGACATGTGGCACGAGATGCGTGAATCGGGCGTCATCGACAAGACGGCGCTCGTCTTCGGGCAGATGAACGAGCCGCCGGGCGTGCGCCTTCGCGTGGGCCTGACGGCGCTGACGATGGCCGAGCACTTCCGCGACGAGCAAGGCCAGGACGTGCTGCTCTTCATCGACAACGTCTACCGCTACACGCTGGCCGGCATGGAGGTTTCGGCGCTGCTCGGGCGCATGCCCTCGGCGGTCGGGTACCAGCCGACGCTTTCGACCGAGGTCGGCGAGCTGGAGGAACGGATCACGAGTAACAAGAAGGGCGCGATCACGTCGTTCCAGGCCGTGTTCGTTCCGGCCGACGATTACACCGACCCCGGCGTCGCGACGACCTTCGGGCACCTGGACGCGCTGGTCACGCTGGAGCGCTCGATCTTCGAGCAGGGGCTCTTCCCGGCGATGGACCCGCTGGCGTCGTTCTCGAACATCCTCGACCCGAACATCGTGGGAGAGGACCACTACAGCGTCGCCCGCGAAGTGCAGCGCGTCCTCCAGCGGTACAAGGACCTGCAGGACATCATCGCAATCCTCGGCGTGGAGGAGCTGTCCGACGAGGACAAGCAGAATGTGTCACGCGCGAGGCGGCTGCAGCGCTTCCTGAGCCAGCCGATGTTCGTCGCCGAGGTATTCACGGGGCTCGAGGGCCAGTACGTGCCGATTTCAGAGACGGTACGCGGCTGCAAGGAGATCCTCGAGGGCAAGCACGACGCGCTGCCGGAGCAGGCGTTCTACCTAGTAGGCGCGATCGACATGGCCCTCGAGAAGGCCGAGAAGATGCGACGCGAGGGCGAAGGGCAGTAGCCATATGCCGCTCACCGTCGAGATCATTACGGCGGAACGGGTCGTCTACTCGCAGGAGGGCGTGGATAAGGTGATCGCGCCCGGGATGGAGGGCGAGTTCACGGTCCTGCCCCAGCACACCGAGTTCCTGACGACGCTGAAGCCGGGCGAGCTCCGGATCGGCAGGGGCAACGAGGAAGAGGACATGGTGATCACCGGCGGCTTCTTCGAGGTCCGCAACGACCGGGTCGTCGTCCTCGCGGACGCCGCCGAGCGCATCGAAGAGATCGACATCGCCCGGGCCGAAGAGGCGCGACGCAGGGCCGAAGAGGCGCTCCGCGGCGCGCAGGAACTGGCCGAACTCGCCGCGACGCAGGCGGCGCTCCAGCGCGCGCTGCTGCGCCTCCGCGTCGCTGAGAAGCGCGGGCGGCGCGGACGGCCTGGTCCGCCGCGCGTCTGAGCCAGCGCTGCTTGACACTCATATCTGCCCTAAGTAGCATCGGAGTACGATGCAGTCCGCCCCTGTGCATCGCCCGTCCCTACTGGAGGTGAGGACACCATGACCATCCGGTTCCTGCTCGGCATCTTGATCGGTCTGGTCATAGGCGCCTCTGTGGGACTCGCGCTGGCGCCGCAGGGCGGACAAGAAACGCGTCAACAGCTCTGGCAGCGCGCGATAGCGCGACGCAACCGGGTGAGCTAGACAGCGAGGAGCACGTGTCCAACGGACAGCTCAAGCTAGTCGTCATCATCGCGTCTGACTCAGACGCGGACCGGCTTATGAAGTCCCTCATCGAGCAGGGCTATCCGGCGACGAAGATCAGCAGCACCGGCGGCTTCCTCCACCGCGGCAACGCGACCATCCTCTCGGGCATCGAAGCCAACGAGGTAGACGGCGTCCTCGCGATGGTCAAAGCGGAGTGCCACGCCAGGACGGAGTACGTGCCCGTGCAGACGTTGCCGTTCTTCGGGGAGGGAGCCTCGCTGTCGGAGCCGGTGGAGGTGCGCGTGGGCGGCGCTATCGTGTTCGTTGTGAACGTCGAGCGTTTCGAGAAGACGTAGGTTCCAGGAACAGCTTCACCAGACCCTCGTCCAGTTGCGTGCCGGCGGCACCTTCCAGCACCTGCCTCGCATCGTCTTCCGAGAGCGCAGCGCGATACGGGCGCGCCGACCGCAGGGCGACGTACGTGTCGGCAAGCGAGATGATCCGCGCCTCCAGCGGGATGGCGTCGCCTTCGAGCATCTCGGGATATCCCTTGCCGTCCGGACGCTCGTGATGGGCACCGACCCAGTGTGCTACGTCTTCCATGCCGGGTAGGGCCTCGAGGACCGACTGCGAGTACGTCGGATGAAGGCGCATCGCCTCCATCTCCTGAAGCGAGAGGATGTCCGGCTTCGCTATGACGCGGGCCGGAACGCCGAGGAGTCCGACGTGATGCGCCAACGCCGCGAGGCGCAAGAGCTCACGCCTGCCTTCACCGAACCCGGCCTTGACCGCGAGCTCGTCGGCGATGGCGGCGGTCTGTTCGCTGTGGCCCTCCGTGTACTCACCCTTGGCGTCGCCGAGGCGGGCGAACACCGTGGCGAACGTGAGCGCGTCGGCCGGTGAGTTCGCGCCGGTGTCGCGCACCTTGAGCGATGCGGTGAGCTCCTCGGGCAGCGTGGCATTGTGCAGTCCCAGCCAGAAGACATCGCTGCGCACCAACAGGTGCGCGATGCGAGCGAGATCGGGCTCGACGATGCTGCCGACATGCTCGGCCAGGCCGGCCACGAGGTGGCGACGTGTAGCGAGCGGGTTCGGGTCGTTCGTGATCAGGGACTCGATGACGTCGGCGGCGGCAATGATGCGCCCCAGGACCGGGATCTGGTCTTCCGCGAGGCCGGCCGGGTAGCCATCGCCGTCCCATCGCTCCTGATGCGTCGCGATTGCTTCCTGCACGTCCTCCCCGAACCCAAGGGCCTTGGCAACCTCCGTGCCCTCGCGCGGGTGGGCGCAGACCGCATCGACGACGGCGTCCGTGTCGTGGGGAGCGACGCGCGCCGCTATATCCTCCGGCGTTACCGTCGCCTGCGGGCCGAACAGCGATTCCTCGGTGATCTGGTACTCGCGGCAGAGTGCCGCCGAGGCCATCGGGACGCCCGCATCGTGCAGTAAGGCGGCGTAGTACAGGGCCTCTTGCTCGTCAGCCGGGAGGTCAATCGCGGCGGCCAGGTTCAACGCGATATAGCAGATTCGCGAGGCGTGGCCGGCTTCCTTCCCTTCAGCCAGATCCAGGCCCTGCGAGAAGGCGGCGGCCAGCTCCGCGCGCGAAGGAACCGGAACCGGCCAAGCTTGCGGTTCGACCGTCGGGCGCCCAAGCGTGGCGGCCGGTTGCTGTGACGACGTAGCTCGTTCTGTCAGGACGTTACCCCCGTGGGAGTATCGGCCCATTGGAGCCAGATATGAACAGTGCCGGACTGAGTCCGGCACTGTCGTGCGATATCGAATGAACGAATGTGTTAAGCGATAAACAGAGGCGCGAGCACGAGCGTAATCGTGCTCAGCAGCTTCACGAGCACGTGGAGCGAGGGGCCGGCCGTGTCCTTGAAGGGGTCGCCGACCGTGTCGCCGACGACCGCAGCGGCGTGGGCGTCAGTGCCCTTGCCTATCACGTTGCCCTGGTCATCCACCAGCTCACCGGCTTCGATGTACTTCTTGGCGTTGTCCCAGGCGCCACCGCTGTTGTTGAGGAACGTGGCGAGGATGATGCCGCCAATGGTCCCGACCATGAGCATGCCCGCGACGGCCAGCCAGCCGGCCGAGTCGTCGATGCCGAGGTAGGTTGTGTCGCGGGCGAACCGGAAGATCACCCCTACCGCGACAGGGGCGCCCACGGCGAGGATGCCGGGCGCGATCATCTCGCGGAGGGCCGCTCGCGCGGTGATGTCCACCGCGCGGCCGTAGTCGGGCCGGGAGGTCCCGGCCATGATCCCCGGGTCAGCGGCGAACTGGCGCCTGACTTCATCGATTATGGCGCCCGCTGCGGTCCCGACGGCGCGGATAGCCAGCGACGTGAAGAGGAACACGAGCATGACGCCAAGCAACGCCCCGACAAAGACGTCGACGTTAGCAAGGTCGATGGGTAACTCCTCAGTGAGCGGGAGGCCCAGGCGCTCTTTGACTTTGTCGAGGTAGGCGCTGAAGAGCAGGAAGGCCGCGAGACCGGCGGAGGCGACGGCGTAGCCCTTCGTGAGCGCCTTGGTCGTGTTGCCGACCGCGTCCAGGCTGTCCGTGATCTCACGGGCAGTGTCGGGCGCGTCCGACATCTCGGTGATGCCGCCGGCGTTGTCCGTGATGGGCCCAAACGTGTCCATGGCCAGCACGTAGGCCGCCGACATCAGCATGCCCATTGTGGCGACAGCGGTTCCGAAGATACCCGACGTGAACGGCGGGATCCCGGCGATGTCCGCTTCGCTGCCGAGCCAGAACGACGTGACCAACGCGAGGCCGATGCTGATCGCGGTCACTGCCGTCGTCTCGAAACCGACGGCGGTGCCAATGACGATGTTCGTCGCGGGTCCAGTCTTCGAGGCTTCGGCGATCTCCTTCACCGGACGCCACGTACCGGCAGTGTAGTACTGCGTGATGTAGACGAACGCGATCCCTGTGGCGATGCCGACGAGACCGCAGAAGAAGAACCAGTGCCAGGAATCTCCCAGCATGACGATCGTGGTGATGAACAAGCCCACAACCGAGAGCGCGGAGACGATGTAGTAGCCGCCATTCAGCGGCTGCATCGGGTCCTTTGGCTCGCGCGCGGCGAAGAACGGAACCGAGATGAGGCCCGCCATCGTCGCGAGAATGCCGAACGAGCGCAGGACGAGTGGGAACATGATCCAGGCGATGTCGTCGGTCACTGCGTAGATGGCCACGCCGAGAATCATCGCGCCGATGTTCTCCGCGGACATCGACTCGAAGAGGTCGGCGCCACGGCCAGCGCAGTCTCCGACGTTGTCGCCGACGAGGTCGGCGACAACTGCCGCGTTGCGGGGGTCGTCCTCCGGGATGCCGGCCTCGACCTTGCCGACGAGGTCGGCGCCCATGTCGGCGGCCTTGGTGTAGATCCCGCCGCCGAGCTGGGCAAACAGGGCGACGAAGCTGGCGCCGAAGCCGAAGCCGACAATGAGGAACGGCGCGATCGAGGCGGGATTGCCAAGCACGTAGCTGTAGAACCCGAAGATCGCGGAGACGCCGAGCAGGCTCAGCGCGACGACCAGGAATCCAGAGACGGCCCCGCCGCGCAGCGAGACTGTGATCGCCTCCTTGAGGCTGATCTGGGCGGCGGCGGCGGTGCGTACGTTCGAACGCACCGCGATGAACATGCCTATGTAGCCGGCAAGCGCGGAGCAGGCCGCGCCGACGATAAACGCGATTGCGGTGAGGAGGCCTTCCTCCCAGCGGCCGACTACTTCCTCGCCGAAGCTTATCTCGCCGCCCTCGCTGACAATCGCCTTAACGCCTTCGGACACGCCGCCGACGATGAAGAACAACGCTATCGCTGTGAGCACGGCCATGATCGCGATGGTCCGGTACTGGCGGGCGAGGAACGCCATCGCGCCTTCGAAGATCATCCCGCCGATCTCCTGCATCGACTCCGTCCCCTGATCCCGCCGCAGCACGTCCCAGGCGAGGTACGCCGCGAAGGCCACGGCAGCGAAGCCGCTCACCGGAACCATCCAGATCAGTTCCATATCTTGCTCCTATTGATGGTGATCAACCGCATATTAGACAAACGTTGTGGAGGCATTACGCCTCCACGCGCGCGAGTGTAACATACCCCAGTCTAGGATCAAGTTACACGGGTGCCCCGTCTGGCTCCAGATGACACCTGTCGTTCAGCGAAATGACCACGTTTCGCTCGTCCGCCAGTTCGAGCATGGATATGGCCCCGAGGTCCTGCCGTACGCGACGGAAGTTCGCGAGGTCGATCCCCATCACGCGGCAGAGCAGCGTCACGATGACGAAGTTGTGGCTCACCGCGAGGACGGTCTCGTTCTGGTGCCGGAGCTTGATTCGCTCGATGGCATCCCAGGCGCGCGCCTGGACCTGGCTCAGGCTCTCGCCGCCGGGCATCGTGAGGTCGGCGACGCGCTCGGAGCGCCACTCGCGCAGGAAGCCGGTATGGCTCTCGCGGAGCTCCTCGAACGTCCGGCCCTCCATCTCGCCGACGTCCATCTCGATGAGATCCTGCTCGACCACGATATCGAGACCCAAGCGCTCGGCGAGCGGCGTCACGGTGGCGACGGCGCGCTGAAGGGGGCTGGCGAAGATGGCGGCGATGGGCTGGCCGGCGAGGTAAGCGGCTGCGCGTTCCGCCTGCCGCAGGCCAACGTCGTTCAGGGCCACGTCCTCGCGGCCGAGGGCGAGCGAGCCGGCGTTGTGCGCCGTTTCGCCGTGGCGGAGGAGGATGAGGCGCATCGTTTGCTAGGTGTCCATCTGGGCGCGAATCTGGTTCACGATGTCGAGCGCTGGGCGCAGCGCCCAGGCGCTCACTGAAAAGACGACATTGTCCTGAACTACCGAGACTACATCTGTCACGATAAAAAGTCGTGGCTCGGCGTCGCCCCGTTCATCCACCTCCCAGTACTTTTCTAGTTCGCGTTCGTTGTCATAGATGTACACGCCGCCAGCGCTGTCGCCAGCGCTGAAGAAGAACTGCTCGGACTCCCCCACTTCGAGCTCCGCAAGTCCTTCTGGAGAAGGCGGCGAAGGTTCGATTGAAGCTCCTGCGTCCGTGAGCATCTGACGGACTTCAGGGAACGTCCAAGGTTTGCCCTCGTCATGCGATGTCCCAGTACGCGAAGGCGCGAGCGCATAGAGGGCAGCCGCGACGAAACCCACCACCGCCATCAACCACCACGCTCTCATTGGTATCGTCCCCTCCGGCGCCAGGCGGAGCGAGATGGCGACTCCTTTGCGAGGATGAGGCGGACCCGGTGGACGCGCTCAGGCTCCGGTAGGCCGAGCGCCTTAACGACCTGGTCGGCCCGTCCGACGCGCTCGGTGCTGCAGCGCAGGCGCATCTCGAGCTGGACGGTGGCGCCGCAGGCCTCGCGGGCGGCAAGGGATTCGACCATGGCGCGCAGGTCGTAGCTGCGCGTTTTCTGTCCGCGCGTGTCCTCCCACGGGACGCTGACGGCGGCGAGGAAATTGGAGATCGCGGTGCCGACGTCGGCGCCGGGTGGGGCGGGCACGTCGACCTCGTAGTCGGCCCAGCGCACGAGCGTGGGGAGCGTGGGAAGGCCCATGCCGACCTCGACGACCTTCCGAGCCTTCAGTCCGCGAGGCAGACCTTCGTTCAGCTTCCCGGCGAGGCCAGCCGGCGGTTCGGGGCGGGCGGCGATGACCTCCAACAGTTCGGCCTCGCCCGTCGCGCCTGAAGGCAGACCAGCCGCGATGGTGACGCGCGGTTGCGGCCGACGCCCCCGCTTGTACGAGACGGCGAGGCCGGCGTCGCACAGGGCGTTCACCCAGACGCGCGTCTGGTCGAGATGGCCGATGTCCGCGGCCTCCGGGCCGCGAGCGAACGTGATGCGCAACCGCTGGGCCTTGGCGCCGGGATCCTCGAAGTGAGGCTCTGCGGTCATGAGGCTTCAACCTTCGCTTCCTCGCCCTGGAGCCGCGTGATGATGACCTGCTCGATGCGCCGCTCATCGACTTCCGTCACCTTAATCCGCAAGCCGTCGCCAACCACTTCCTCGCCGACCTCCGGGAGGTGGCCGAGTAGATCGAGCACGTAGCCTGCCACGGTTTCGTACTCTCCCTCCGGGATCGGAAGCTTGAGCTCCTCACGGGCTTCGTGGACGCCCATACCGGCATCGACGCGGACGGTGTGCTCGTCGATCAGGTGGTACTCGGGCTCCGCCCGGCCCAGCTCGTCAACGACCGGCCCGACCATCTCCTCGAGGAGCTGCTCCAGGGTAATGATGCCCGCCATGCCGCCGTACTCGTCGACCACAACCGCCATCTGGGCACGGCGCTCCTGCATTTCAACGAGCATCTCCCCGGCGAGCTTCGTCTCCGGCACGGAGTAGGCCGGGCGGACCAATGGATTGATCGGCGTGTCCGAGTCAGCCCGGCCCTGCGCGACGGCCCGCAGCACGTCCTTGATGTTCACGACGCCCACGACGTTGTCCAGCGACTCCCTGAACACGGGGAAGCGCGCGTGCGGCGTTTCGTTGTAGGTCCTGTAGAACTCCTCTGTTGTGGTGCCCGCCTCGAGGCCGACGACCTCGGTGCGCGGGACCATGAGCTCGTTGACGCGGCGATCGTAGAAGCGGAAGACGCGCTGCATGAGCGCAGCCTCCTCCTCGCCGAAGGCACCTTCCTCCGCGCCGATATCGAGCAGCATCCGCAGTTCCGCCTCGGTGACGGTCGGCGACTCACCGGAGGCGTCGTGGAGGACGACCCTGGCGACAACGTTCGGGAACCAGGCGAACACGATCGCAACCGGACGCAGCACGATTGTCACGAGCTCGGCCGGGCGGGCGAGCCAAAGCGCAATCTGATCGGCGGCCTTGGCCGCAAGAACCTTCGGCGTAACTTCGCCCAGGAGAGCGATCACGCCTGTCACGATGACCGTGCCGACGATGAGGCCCCATCCTCCGGCCAGATCAACCGCAAGGAGGCTGGCCATGCTCGAGGCGATCACGATGAACAGATTCTGGAGCAGCACGATCGACGCGAAGAAGCGGTCGTCGTGCGCACGGATGCGTTCCAGCGCCTGGGCGCTCTTGTTCCCCTGGTCGGCCAGGTTGCGGACACGGATGCGGCTCGCGCCGACGACCCCGATCTCGATCGTGTTGACGAGCGCGTAGCCGATCACGCTGCTGACCAGCAGGATCAGGCTCCACGGCAAGTCGACGGGTACGGCGACTCCTTCATCCGCCCCTGTCTGGAGGAACGGCGCAACCAGATCCAGAAATGAGATCGATGTTGGTGTGCTCAAAGCTCAGCCCACCACCGAGGCGGAAGGCTCCCCAGATCATACGCCGCACTCAAGGGGCTGTCAAAGCAACGTCCGGTTGCCGGAAGTGGACGGCTTATGATACGTTTCGTCGTAGCGCGGGGTGGCAGTGAGAGGAAGCTTTGCCTAAGCTGCCGCGTCTCTCCCTTACGCAGATCGTCTTCATTCTTGCGATGGTCGTCGTGGGCTACTTCGGCCTCGCGGCAGTCGGCGATACACTACTGTCCCAGCGGGTAAACCAGGAGGAGCAAGAGCTCCGGCAGGAGGTCGCGCAGCTTCGCGAGGACAAGGTTCAGCTCGAGGCGATCCGTGAGTACCTCTGGACCGATGAGTACGTCGAGGGTGTGGCCCGCCGCACGCTGGGGCTGGTACGCAAGGGCGAGTCGCTCGTCATCGTCAAGCCCAGCATCACGGCGACACCCGAACCAGATACTTCCAACGCCGACGATGAGCCTCGCCAGTGGTGGGAGCGACTCTACATCCCCTAACGCCCTAACCCTGCCCTTGCTGTGATGCCGACGACGAGGCCGACGCTCGATGTCTCGCGCGGGGTGATGGCTCGCTTACGTCGCTTCAACAAGCAGCACGACCTTATCGAACCGGGCCAGCGGGTGCTCGTAGGCGTATCGGGAGGGCCTGACTCGACGTGTCTGCTGCTGTTGCTTGGCGCGCTGCGGCGCTCGCTCAAGTTCGACCTCGTCGGGGCACATTTCGACCACCAGCTCCGCGGCGAGAGGGCCGCCGCGCGTGAGGAGCGGTTCGTCCGCGCTCTGGCCAGCGAGCTCGACGTACCGGTTGTGGTAGGCGCCGGGGACGTGAAAGGCCACGCCCGGGCGCACAAGCAGTCGATCGAGGAAGCGGCGCGGGAGTTGCGTTACGAGTTCCTCCACGCCGCGGCAGCGGAGCTCGACTGCGACACGGTCGCGGTCGGGCACACAAGAGACGACCAGGCGGAAACGGTGCTGCTCCACCTCGTGCGGGGGAGCGGGTTGCGCGGCCTTGCCGCGATGGCGCCGAAATCAGCGTGGCCGTTTCCAACAGAGGATGCGCCCCGGTTGATCCGTCCGCTCCTCGACCTCACGCGCGACGACACGATGAACGTCTGCGTCGGGGCAGGGCTGACTCCGGTCGACGATCCGTCGAACCGCTCCGACGCTCACTCACGCTCCCGCATCCGGCGCGATCTCATGCCGCTGTTGCGCGATCTCAATCCGAACCTCGAGAACGCACTCGCGCGCCTGGCGAGCGCGGC
>Ga0075326_1000004_pt1 | contig 53802 bp, 49 predicted proteins | sample MayberrySE_Catta_3_FD_120052 | JGI IMG/M metagenome (GOLD analysis project Ga0075326, IMG submission 120052) | Natural and restored wetland microbial communities from the San Francisco Bay, California, USA, that impact long-term carbon... | ecosystem: Environmental > Terrestrial > Soil >...
GAACCAACAACTCTGATCAAAGGAAGGTTTCGAGAATCGAGGGTGGAGGATCGATCGTTTGATCCTGAAACTCTCGTGTTCATGAGGAGAGAAGAATGGATTTCGAGCTATCGGAAGAACTAGTCGCAGTCCGTGATCTGGCGCGGGACTTTGCCGAAAAAGAAATGGCTCCGACAGCAGCCAAGGATGACAAAGAGAAGAATTTTCGCGGCGATCTGGTCAAAAAGATGGGCGAGTTGGGTTTTTACGGCACGATGATTCCGGATGCCTATGGCGGCAATGAGCTAGGCTTTCTCGCCATGGTGCTGATCACCGAGGAGATTGCCCGGGTGCACAGCGCCATGCGCGTGGCAATCAACATGCAGATCGGGCCGGCTTTGACCCTTCTTCAATTTGGCACGGAGGAACAGAAAAAGAAGTTTATTCCCGGGTTGGTTTCCGGCGAAACCATTGGTTGCTTTGCCATCACCGAACCCGATGCCGGGTCGGATGTCGCCGCGCTGCGCACGACCGCATCAAAAGACGGCGATCACTATCGGCTCAACGGCAGCAAGCTCTGGATCTCCAATGGGCCGGTGACGACCGGCGGCCTGATTTATGCGTATACAGACCGCTCGCAGAGCCATCGGGGTATGTCGGCTTTCTACGCCGAGTGGAATCAACCGGGAATAAGCCGGAGGACTCTGGAGACCCTCGGCGCGCATTGCTCGCCGCTCGGCGAATTGACCTTCGAGAATTTTCGAATTCCCGCGGCCAATCGTCTGGGCAACGAGGGCGACGGATTCAAGATCTGCATGTGGCAACTGAATCAAACACGGCTGAACTGCGCCGCCGGAGCGCTCGGGGTCGCTCGCGCAGCGAAAGAAGCGGCGGTGAACTATTGCAATCAGCGCGTCCAGTTCGGCCAGAAAATCGGCGAGTTCCAAATGAACCAAGATCTGATCGCGCAGATGATCATCCACGAAGAAGCGGCGCGGCTGCTCGTCTACCGCGCCGCCTGGCTGGCGGATCAAAAGAAACCCAACAATCTCGAAACATCGGTCGCCAAGTACACGGCGGCGGAGGCCGCCAACTTCGCGGCCGACGCGGCGATGAAGATCCTCGGCGCCTACGGCTATTCCACCGAATTTCCGGTCGAGCGCTACTATCGGGACGCCAAGTCCTACCAGATCGTCGAAGGTTCCTCCAACGTACAAAAGATGATCATCGCCCAGGACGCGCTGGGCTACAGGAAGGCGAATCGAGTATAGGTTTGGACTTATACACACGGACAAATGAACAGTTGCGGTTTTTCGCTGACGGGATCTTGTTCGACTCGTACCCGAATACCGTAAACATCCTCGATGGTTTTCTCGGTCAGCACTTCTTTCGGCGATCCGTCGCGGTAGATTTTTCCATCGCGCAGTATGATCAAGCGCGGAAAAAACAGCGCCGCGAGGTTGAGATCATGCAGGGCGGCGACGACGGTCAACCCGCGCTCGCGGTTGAGCCGGCGTAGAAGCTCGAACACTTGGACTTGATGCTTGAGATCGAGAAACGCGGAAGGTTCGTCGAGCAAAAGAATTTTCGGCTCCTGCGCCAGGGCGCGGGCGATCATCACCCGTTGTTTTTCGCCGCCGCTCAGCTCGTGGAGGTAACGGTTCGAGAACGATAGAGAATCGGTCAAGTCCATGCTCGCGCGCGCGACTTCGAGATCTTTTTTACCTTCTAAAGCAAACGCACTGTGGTAACTCGCTCGACCCATCAGTACGACTTCAGCGGCGGTGTACGGGAAGTTGACACGAACTTCCTGTTGCACGACGGCAAAGAGCCGGCTTAGCTCCCGTCGACCATAGCTTCCGATAGTCTTCTCATTGAGCTTGACCTCGCCTTGTCCGCGCAGGACCGCGGAAAGAATTTTGAGCAAAGTGGTTTTGCCCGAGCCGTTGGGACCGAGGACACCGACCATTTCGCCGCTCTCGACCGAGAGCGATATGGCGTGGAGCACCGGCCGGTCTTTGTAAGCGAAGGAGAGATCGCGGGTTTGAATCGCCGCCGTCATAAAGTCAGTTTCCGTCTACCCTCGCGATAAAGCAGAAAAAGAAAAAAAGGACCGCCAAAGAAAGCGGTGATGATGCCCACCGGCAGCTCCGCGGGCGCGAGCAACGTACGAGCGAGGGTGTCCGCCCAACATAGGAAAATTCCACCGGCGAGAAACGACGCCGGCAGCAGCAGCCGATGATCGCTACCGATGATCAGGCGCATTGCATGGGGCACCATCAGTCCGATGAAGCCGATCATGCCGCTCACCGAAACCATCGCGCCGATCATTAACGATGAGGCGACGAAGACCTGGCGCTGGAGCGCGCTAGTCTCCACGCCCAGTTGCATGGCCGCTTCTTCGCCCAGCGTGATCAGATTGAGTGAAAGGCCTTTTGCCCAAAGCCAGAGAAAACCGAAAATGACGTAGGCCCAGATGAAAGCGACGGTGAGGTAAGCACGGGTCGATAGGCTGCCCATGAGCCAGAAAAGCAGCCCCTGCGCTTGATAGAAATCGACGATGGAGTTCAGAAACATGATGATGGCGGCGATGAAGGAATTGAAAATCACACCGGAGAGAAGCAGGTGGTAAGGGTGAAGCCGTCCATGAAATAGAGAAAAGCGGTAGACCAACATCATGCTCAGTAGTGCGCCGAGGAAGGCTGCCAGCGGCACCCAGGAGATTTCACCGAGAAGCCCGCCGGCGATCGGCAGGAGCCAGTTAGGGAGAAATATCAGTCCGAGGATTCCGCCTAAAGAAGCGCCGCCCGATACTCCGAGCATCTGCGGGCAGGCGAGCGGATTGCCGAGCAGGGCTTGAAGCACGACGCCGCAGGCCGCCATGCCACCGCCAATGGCGACTCCCAGGAGTACGCGCGGCAAGCGCGCGCGAAAGAATATCTCCGCGTCCGGGTTCGGAGCAAAAATATTCTGAAAGGCTTGCGAGAGATCCAGACGAATCGGTCCGAGCAAAGCGCAACCGACAACGGACAGCGCCAGTAAAACCAACAACACGCCGTTGACCAGAATCATCTTCCTACGGTCGAGAACCTTCACAGCCACTTCCTTTATTGGGTCCACTTTTGGCTTCCGCGAAGCATTCGGGATGAACGAGCCGGGCGATTTCTTCCAGTCCTTCGCCGATGCGCGGTCCGGGCCGTAGGATTTTATCAGACGGGTAAATATAGACGCGCTGTTCTTTTACGGCGGGGATGGATTTGAGATCGGCCCAATGCTTGGCGGATTCGCCGCGGTCCGAGCCCAGGCCGGCTTGGATGATGACTTGCGGTGCCCTTGCAACGACGTACTCGTCGGGCAGATTGAGCCAGGGTTGAGCGGCGTTGCCGGCAATATTTTCACCGCCAGCGAGAGTAATCAGCTCATCGACGAAATTCTTGCCGCCGACTGCGACCAGCGGGCGCAGCCCTACGGCCAACAGAGTCGAGCGGCGCGGCGCTGGCGCCACGCGCTTCTTCACTTTTTCAAATTGCCGAGTGATGTTGCGCACGAGGTTTTCTCCCGCTGCCGGATTTCCCAACAGTCGAGCGATGCTCTTGATTGAGCTCAAAATGTCGCTGACACTCGCGAGTGAAATCAAAGTCACTTTGAGACCGAGGCGTTCCATCTCGCGCGCCTTCACCGGATCGGTGGCACTGCTGACGCCGATCACGAGATCCGGCCGTTTGGCGACGATCACTTCAAGACTGGGGTTCATAAAGCCGCCGATCTTGGGAAGCTTTTGAGCTTCGGCGGGAAAATCGCAATAGGTTGTTACACCGACCAAGCGATTGCCGAAGCCGAGTGCAAATACCGTCTCGGTCACACTGGGCGCCAGAGAAATGATTCTTTGCGGTTGCGTTCCTGACGCTGCTTGGGCGAAGGCAACAAACGCGCCCGAGATACCCACGCTCGCGAGAAAAATATAAACGGCGAGTATTCTTTGCGAATGCTTCATCGCGCTCCCAGAGCCAGGAAAACCAGCACCGACGTCTCGCTCAATTCGCCAACGGCGCCGAACGTATCGCCGGTCACGCCGCCCAAACGGCAGTGGAAATATTTTTTGCACGCTAGGCTAAAGATCGCGACCCAGACCATGATAGCAACGCCGCTGCCGTGCAAGATCGCCGCGACCAGAATTAACGTGATGAAAGTGGCCAGGAACACGTGTTGGTTTTCGAGATGATCGATCAGATTCGAACCCAGCCCCGGTTTGGCCGCCTGGGAACGATAGCCGAACAGCACCATCGTCCAGCGGCCCAGCACCGGCGCGGCGAGCAGCGCCCGCCAGCGTTCGGTGTCGATGCTCTCGATGGCGTGGATCTTGAAAAACAGCAGCAAAACAATCGCAATCAGACCAAAGGCGCCGGTGTGACTGTCGTCCATGACGCGGAGAATACGTTCACGATCGCCGCCGGCGCCCAAGCCGTCGAAAGTGTCACCGAGGCCATCCAGGTGAAGGCCGCGTGTCAGAAAGGCGAGAAGGGTCACGAGTGCGACACTCAAGAGCCCCGGGCTTGCATAGGCCGCTAACAAGCCGTTCACCGCAACCAAGATCAAGCCCAGTAAAACGCCGATCACGGGAAAGAACACCGCCGCCCGCCCCACTTCGTCGGCCGAACGGTCTGAGCGTTTCGGGCCGGGAAAGATCGTCAAAAACTGAAGCGCGGCAAAAAAAGAGCTCACGGAAGTTTTTCCTTCACGCCCGCCGAATCGAAGGTCGCCATCTCACGCATAATTTTTACCGCCGCTTCGATCACACCCATGAGCAGACAGGCACCGGTGCCCTCGCCCAGGCACATCTGCAAATCCAGAACAGGTGCCAACTTGAGATCGTCGAGCATTAACCGGTGGGCTCTTTCCGCGGAATGATGCGAAGCGAAGAGCACATCCCGCACAGGCGGACAAAAACGCTGGGCAAGCAGCGCCGCCGCGCCGGCTATAAAACCATCCAACACCATCGGCAGGCGCACCGCCGCGGCGCCCAGAATCACTCCCGCCATGGCGCCGATTTCCAAGCCGCCCACTTTGGCGAGAACGTCGAGAGGATCCTTGGTCTCGGGACGGTTGATAGCGAGACCTCTCTCGATCGCCGCGATTTTTCTTGCCAGCATCGCGTCGTCGATCCCCGTGCCGCGCCCGACAGCTTCGGCGGGCGCGACGCCCGTTAGAGCGCATAGAATGGCCGCGGCGCTGCTGGTGTTGCCGATACCCATGTCGCCTGCACCGAGCAGAAAGACGTTTTCAGCAGCGGCTTCCTGGGCGAGTTGAATGCCGAGTTCCACAGAGCGCACGGCCTCATCCCGCGTCATCGCCGCTCCGCGGGCGAAATTGGCTGTGCCGCGGCGCACTTTGCAGTTGCGCAAACCGCGCGCTGCGGCGAATTCATAGTCGACACCGACGTCGAGGATTTCGGTCTCCACCCCGTGATGGCGCGCTAAAACGTTGATCGCGGCGCCGCCGTTGAGGAAGTTGTAAGTCATCTGCGCGCTGACTTGTTTCGGGTAAGCGCTGACCCCTTCCTCGGTGATGCCATGGTCGGCGGCGAAGACAAACAAAAGTTTTCGCCCGAGCCGAGGCGGGACGGTTCCCTGGATCACCGCGATGCGCCGCGCCAACTCTTCCAGCCGGCCCAAACTTCCCCGCGGCTTGGTGAGAGAGTCGAGGCGCCTCTGTGCGGCGTCTTCGCTACAACGATCCAATGGGCGGATTTGCTTGAGCACCTCGTCTAGCGACATACGGTTCCCTGCTTCACGATCATTGGAATACCACTGACGGTTAGAATAACTTCGTTCGCTGCTCCGGCAAGGCGTTGATTGGCCCAACCCGCAAGGTCGCGAAATTGGCGCGCCAGGGCGTGGTCCGGCACGATCCCCCAGCCGACTTCGTTGGTCACCAGTAAGAGGTGAAAATTCAAGCGCGGGAGTGTTTCGACTAATTCTTCGACTTTTTCCTCCACATATTCTGGATCGCGCCGAAGCAGAAGATTGCTAATCCAGAGCGTCAAGCAGTCCACCAGAGCGCAGTCAAAGCGGCCACGCTGCGCAAGCAGAGCCGCGGCCAACTCCAGAGGTTCCTCGATAGTGCTCCACTCATGGCCGCGCTTTTTTTGATGCACGACGATGCGTTGTGCCATCTCTTCGTCTTTCGCTTCGGCTGTGGCGAGGTAAACCCGCCGGCTGCCGAGCTCCCCCGCGCGCTGTTCCGCGTATTTGCTTTTTCCCGAGCGCGCGGCGCCGGTCACTAAAATAACTTGCTGGGTCACCGCACTGTCCTATCTATGATCCGGCCCATTTCATTGGCATCGACATCGATTTCAGGTTTTCTCCCGTCTTCGACCGGACGGAACAGCGATCCAACTCTTGAGCAGATCTAAATCCAGCGATCTTTTAAGGTGGCTCGCCAGGCGATCGATACGCGCCTCGCGTTGGCCGCCGACTGAAGCGTATTCTCTCGCAGGAGCCAGATCGACCGCGGCGCGGGAAGCCGCAATGAACGCGCGTCGAAAATCATCGTTGTCGAAAAACCCGTGCACGTAGGTGCCGAACACTCTCTCGGATTCGCTCACGGCGCCGTCAGGTACGGATTCCGTGGATGCCTCACGCTCAATAGTGGCGAGAGGGCGCGCCCCGGTTTCATAGAAGGTTTCACCGACGTGGATCTCGTAACCTTCGAAATGAGTTTGCCGAGTAAATCCGCCGGTGAAAATTTCTCCACGCAAAAAGCCGCGGACGCGCCGCACGGTCTTCTCGGGCCGCAGTACGGTGCGTACCGGCAGAAGACCGAGTCCGGCTGCGCTCACGGGCGCTCCGTTATTCTCAATCCCCTGGGGATCTTCGATGGCGACTCCAAGCATCTGAAAGCCACCGCAGATACCGACGATCGGGACGCCAATTTCTGCGAGCCGCCGAAGCTCCTGAGCAAAACCGCGCTGCTCGAGCCAACATAGATCATCAAGGGTCTGTTTGGTGCCGGGCAAAAATAGTAAATCAGCCGCGGCCATTTCTTCCGGCCGTTCGACGAACGCGAGAGAGATCGACGGCTCAAGCGCCAAAGCATCGAAGTCGGTGAAATTCGCCATGTGCGGCAGAGCGACGACGCCGATGCGCAGCGCGCGTGTCGATCCTGATTCGAGATTCTTCCAGCGGCGTGCCGCTGAAGCGCGGTCTTCCAAGGCGACGCCGTCCTCTTCGTCGAGGCCGAGATCGCCAAGATAGGGCACGACGCCGAGGCACGGCAAGCCCAAACGTTTTTCGGTCGCCGCGGTGCCCGGCCGCAAGAGCGATTCGTCGCCGCGAAATTTGTTGACGATAAAGCCGCGAATACGCGCGCGATCCTTGGGTTCGAGCAGCTCCAGCGTACCCAATAACGATGCGAAAACGCCGCCGCGATCGATATCGCCGACGAGCACACAAACCGCGTCCGCCGCATGGGCCATGCGCATATTGACGATATCGTGCTCGCGCAGGTTGATCTCTGCCGGGGAGCCGGCGCCTTCGAGCACGATAAGCTCGTAATCCGCGGCCAGGCGCCGGTAAGCGTCGAGCACCTCGGGAAAGAGCTGCTCGACGCGGCGCGTGTGATAATCCGCGGCCGTGACTCGCCCCCAGATCTTTCCCAGCAAGATTACCTGGGCGCCGGTATCCGTCGCAGGTTTGAGCAGGACCGGATTCATCTCGACACGCGGCACAACGCGGCAGGCTTCGGCTTGCAACGCCTGGGCCCGGCCGATCTCGCCGCCATCCGGGGTGGCCGCGGAGTTGAGCGACATATTCTGCGCTTTGAATGGCGCGACGCGATAACCATCGTCGGCAAGGAGGCGTCCCAAACCCGCGGTGAGTATTGACTTCCCCACGTGCGACGCAGTGCCCAGAATCATCAAAGCGTTTTTGCGTTGCATTGCTTTCACTTCAACTGCGTTACGCGCAGGACTCGGCGAAGTAGAGCCATCCGATCCAGTCGCCGTCCTTTACGAGATAACGTTCAGCGGGAACGTTGGAGCGGCGGCCGTTGACCTCAAAGCGCCAACCGCGGTCAGCGACGAAGTCATTTTTGATGCCGTCAATCTCCTCGACAAAATGTTCCATGCCGTATTTAGGAGATGTCACTAGAGGCAGCTGGCTCGACAAAACATCGAGAACCGTGCTCTTTTCACGAACGACGGCCTGCTTTTCCAACCGGGGTCGCCCTGCAGGCCCGAAGTCGACACTCATCGTAACTACGATCATCTCGTTCTCAATCCTGACTGGCGGCGCGGTTCCGGTCACACCAGCGACAAACGAATCCCTATTTCCCGAAAGAGGCCCGAAGACCGAGCAAAAAATTCAGCGGCCGTGCGCGGAAGCCATCTGCTTCTTCGTATCTCTTGTTCAATAAATTTTCGATCTTGCCGAAAAGACTGACGTCATGGACCAGGGCAAGCTTCACCGGCAGTCGATAGGAGCCCGCCAGATTGAACCGAGCGTATCCTGGTGTTTTGATATCGCCGCCGGTGACCGAGTCAATATCGTCCCGTCGGCCGATCATATTGGCAGCGAGATTGATCAGAAAGCGGTCATAGTTGTAAGTGACATTCACGCTGCCGCTGTGCCGTGGCCGGCGCAGGAGTCTGCCGTCGGTCGTGTCCCAATCGAGATAAGTGTAATTGGCGCCGATCGATAAAAAAGAAAAAAGCTTGAGCTGGATCGACGACTCCACACCGTCAAAGCGTGCTTTGCCGAGGTTTTCGGCGCGCACGCAAAATGCCGGGTCAGTCGCATCCGGCGTGGGCCCCGTGCCGATCAAATCGCTTACTTCGCGGTGAAAAAAAGTTGCTCCAAGCTTAACGCGGTCGCTAAAAACGTTCTGTTCAACTCCCGCGTTCACTTCCCAGCTCTTCTCCGGTCCGAGGTTCGGATTGCCGAAAGCAGCGCAGCCGAAACCGGGCGGGAAAAATAATTCATTGAGCGTCGGTGCCCTGAAACCCTCTGCGTAGCCGGCCTTGATCCTCGTTCCGGTTTCGCGAAAGAGATAGGAAGAGGAAATCGCGGGGCTCCACTCGGTGCCAAAAGTTTGGTGGTCATCCAAGCGGACGCCGGGAACGATGATAAGGCGGTCTGCCAGGAGTTTTACCTGTTCCTGGACGTAGTAGCCGACGTTGCGGATCGCTTTGTTGATTTCACCGAGCGCGAAGCCATCGGAACTGCTCGAGGTCCTCGCTTTCCTCCGCTTGAACTCGGTGCCGAATGTGGTCGTGCTCCATTCTCCCAATCGATAATTGGTCTGAAATTCCGCGCTGGCGATTTCCGGCCGAAAGCGGCTCCGCGTTCTGCTGTCGCAGGGAAAGCCGAAAAACTGGCAATCCTCGAGAGGATCGGGATCGTCGGTGTCTTTGATGTGTTCTTTGAAGAACGAACCGGCGATCCGATAGTCCCACTCCTTTAGAATTCGCTGCTCCCACTCGACCTTGCCGAGGTATTGAGTCACTGCTTCGCGCGAGTTGGGATCGCGCCCGCCGGGCACAAAGTTGTTGCTGTTAAACAGTCCGACGTCGGTTTTGTTGAAACGAAATATTCCCTTCAAAAGGGCGTCTTCGGTAAACTTGTAATCCAAGCGTCCCGACGCCGCCAAATTTCGATAATCGTCGTTAAACGGACGAAACCCGTCGCTTTCGATGCGCGCGCCGCTGAACGAGTAGCCGAGTCTAGCAACCTCGCCACTTAGGTTCAGTGTTTGGCGATGGGTCGAACCGTTGCCCCCTTCGGCGGACAAACCAAATTCCGCCGGCCCACGGCCTCTTTTGGTGATGATGTTGATCACCCCGCCGATCGCCTGCGAGCCATAGAGAGTTCCGCCGGCGCCCCGGAGGACTTCGATACGTTCGATATTTTCCGTCGTCAGGTGGGCGAAGTTAAAAGACCCGATTGTGGTACTGTTGACTTCGACACCGTCGATTAGCACGAGAACCTGGTCCGAGTCAGAGCCGCGAATAAACACTGCGGTTCCGGTGCCGCGGGAGCCTGATTCCACGACATCCACGCCCGGCACGTTGCGCAAAAGTTCCAGCACTGTCTCAGCCTCTTGAGCCGCAATTTCCCGCGCCGTGATGACAGTCGCCGATGTCGTCACTTGGTCCAGGCGAGTTTCCGTGCGCGTCGCAGTGACGAACACCGGAGGAAGAGTAGCTTCAGGCGTTTGCGCGGCGAGAACTTCAAACCACGAAAACAGCACAATCAAAGATGAATATAAAAAAACTTTCATGGTTATCTCCTTTTCCCGCGAAAGGGGAGTGTTGGGGCAGAACGGATAGGTCTCCTGGCTTGAGCTTCAAACCTACTTACCGCGCCTTCCCGCCGACACCGATCTTGGATTTTAGATTTTCGATTTTGGATTGAACCCAAATTCAAAAGCCTAAATTCGCAAATGGTCTGAGCAGTGGCTTGATGCGGCTTTCGTAGCTCCTACAGTTGCGGGGCAGCAGGGGAATTCTGGCCCCCCGCGCCACTACCCCACCATTTTGGATTTTGGATTCAACCAAAAATCCAAAATCACAAATCGAAAATCGGCGGTGGGAAGTGCGAGGGGGGAGTCACCCCTTTCCCTGCATCCGTCCGTGGTGGTCAATAAATTTCGCTTTCTTAGCTCCTTTGACTGCTCATCAAGGGTTCGCACTGGCGAGGCGGAATTCGATCGGAATGCGAATCCAACTCTCGATCGCTTGGTCGCCATAGCGAGCCGGATGAAAGCGCCAACGCTTGATCGCTTCGGCGGCGGCTCGATCCAACACCTCCTCGCCAGAACTCGTGTTTACTTCTACGGTTTTCGCGCGCCCCTGGTCGTCGACTAAGACGCGCAAAAGAACCCGGCCCTCACGCCCGTCGCGCCGGGCACTTTCCGGGTAGAGCGGCCCAGGCGTTTCGCTGTAGCGGGCTTGAGTGATAACCGCACCCGGCGAATGGCTTTGCCCGCTTTCTTGTCCGTATGCCGATCCGAAGTCTCCCCGGCTATCGTTTGCCCTATCATTGCCAAATAGATCAACTCCGATCGATTCGGCCGAGAAGACCGAACCGCCGATGGTCGCGCTTCCCATGTCCGAGAATTGAGAAATGTTAGCGACCGCGACAGCGCTTTCGCTCGCCGTCGTCATCGGTTCAGTGGCGATCGCTTGCCGCTGCGGCCGGCTCGGCGCAGCTGTGAACTCAGGCGCAGGCTTGGCGACCCGCGGTGCCATCGCCGCAGGTTTTGACCTGACATTTGATTTGGGAGGTGCTGATGCTCTTTCGCCGCTGCCGCCCTTGGTCGCGTTCGTCGGCAAGGGCTCGGATAGCAGAATTGTCACCGGAAAGAATGGTTCTTCCCACCGGTCACGAAACGAAACCGGATGGAGCAAGGCGCCGGTGTGCAGTATCAGGGATAGAATAAAGAATGAGGCCAATCTCATCGGTCTCGATCCACGGCCTCAATGAATGGGAAAATTGCAACACCATTCCCTCTTCTCCGGAGAGGCCGGTCGTATCGCTCTGGGCAGGTCTCCTGGCTTAGGCTTTATTCTACTCGCCGCGCCTTCCCGTGAGCCAAAGGCTCATAGTGACTTCGTGCGGCTTTCGTCGCCATCACAGTGGCGGGACCGCGCCGGGTTTGCACCGGACTTCCGTACGATCCCAGAGCGATGAAAATTATGTAGGCGGAAACTATAACGCGCGTTCGAAACTGTCAAGGTCCCCTTCCGCCGTTGCGCCAGATGATCGATCGTTTCGTCGAGCGCCTTGGCCCTTCTCCTGACAAGAAGAATAGATAGGGTGAGCAGTCAAACTCCGACTCTGTTATGTGCTCCTTTTGCCGCTACGAAACCAACCAGATCACGACCGGCACCGTAAAAATCGACAAAAACGTGCTGATCACGACGATCGATGCCGCCAAGCTTGGATCCTGGCGATATTTTTCGGTGAAAACGAAATTGATGACTGCGGCTGGAAGCGAGCCGTAGAGCAACAAAACTTGGCGGTTCACCCCCTCTGCTCCGATCAAGTAAACGGCAATATGGGCCGCAGCGAAACCGCCGGCGATGCGGACGAGCGCGCCGCCGACGGCATGGCCCCACTGCAGTGATTCGAATTGGTAGAGGCGATAACCGAGCGTCACCAGCATGATCGGAATCGTTGCCTGCCCGAGCATGGTGATCGACTGCATGAGAACTTCCGGTATTTGAATTTGCGCTTGGTTGACCGCAAGTCCAGTCAACGCGGCATAGATCAGCGGCAGACGAAAGATTTCCGCCCAATTGCCGCGGCCATTCAAAATATAAATTCCTAGCGAGTATTGAAGGAACGTGAGGATCACGAACATCAACGTCGCTCGTTGGAAACCCGCCTGACCAAAGGCGAACAACGCCAGAGGAATACCCATATTGCCGGCATTCATGAACAGAGCCGGGAGCGCAAAGCCGCGCGAGCTAAGACGAAAAACCGAGAAATAGAGGCAAACCAGCAAGCCTACCGCGGCAAACATGATCGCGATGCCGCTGAACAAGACAGCGATGTCGGCGACATAAAGCGGCTTGCTCGCCAGCGAACCGAACACCAAGCAGGGCGTACCCAAGTAGACGATGATTTCCGTCACGGATGTCAGGCTGATCTTTTTCCAATGAGCAAACAAAAATCCGGCAGCGATTAACAGGAACACCGGAATGACCGCAGAAATGGGTTTTAAGACTTCCATCACCCAGAATCAGATTCGTTTTGATTAGAGCGTCGCGAGTAAGATGAGGCTAAGCGCTTCACCGAGTTCGACGATGGCGCCCAAACTGGCATAGGTGAGCACGCCGAAGCGTCTATGCAGCAAAGTTCGTGTCAACAAAGCAAAAAGTGAAACGATGAACGCGATCCAAAGCCCCTTGCGACCGAGAAAGTAAACGCTCAGAGCGAGCGTCGCCGCAGTGCAGGCTAATAGTTGCGAAAAGGTCACCTGCTCGGCGATGAGCTTTGGAATTTCGTCAAATTGAGAGTGATCACCGTAAAGGAAGGTCACAAGCGACCAGCGCGCCAAAAGCGGCGCGAGTAGCAAGCTCAATGTCAATTTTTCATCGATGCTCTCGACGGCGGAGGTTTTTAATAGAATTACAAACACGATTGCGGCAACAGCAAGACTTTCGTACGCTTGGCCCTCAGCGCCAGGCGTTCTCGTGCCGAACGCGCCAAAGGTTTGCTTCAGGCCTTCAAGATGGCGCCCGCCGGTGAGAACAATCAAAAACCCAATCAGTGTGAGGCTGAGGATTTCTGAATGGAGATGCGGTGCAAGGAGATAGTTCGCGAGCGCTAGCATCAGGCCCAGAACCAAACCGACTAAAGGGAAATATTTCGCGGCCCTGCCGATAACCTCAAAACTCGGGGGAATGGCGGCAAAGAAATGCCAAAGAGTTAAGTACTTGAACGCGGCTGAAAGAGTCTGCACGCAATTCTTTTCGCCTAGAGGCGCGAAGCTGTCAACCGGGTTTCGAGCGACCAAAAACGGCTTTGCTGCGCAGTTTCTGCCAACGCCCCAAAATCATAAAATTTTCACTGTCATTTCAGCTACTTAACAAAAACTTGGCGCTTTACATTTCGGCCTGTTTCAGGTACTATCTAAGTCGGTGATAAATCTTTCTAACCCCAGAAATTTACAGCAAAAAGTTTAAGTTAGCACTAGGTAAAAATGGCTCAAGCGAATACTCCGCAACAATCGGATTACAATGCCGACAACATAAAAGTTTTGGAAGGCCTGGAAGCTGTTAGAAAACGTCCAGGAATGTACATCGGCGACACCAACGAGCGAGGTTTGCATCATCTCGTCTACGAAGTCGTCGATAACTCAATCGATGAAGCGCTTGCCGGCCATTGCGACTCGATCGAAGTCACCATTCATATCGATAACAGTGTTACCGTCATCGACAACGGCCGCGGTATTCCGGTCGATATTCATCCGACCGAAAACATCTCTGCTGCGGAAGTCGTGCTGACAAAGCTGCACGCCGGCGGCAAGTTCGATAAGGCGTCTTATAAAGTTTCCGGCGGCTTGCACGGTGTCGGTGTTTCGGTCGTCAACGCACTGTCGGAAACTTTGGAAATCGAAGTCAAACGCGACGGCAAGGTTTACCAGCAAAGTTACAAGCGCGGCGAGCCGCAGGAAAGCCTCAAAGAAGTCGGCAAATCGAAGGAACGCGGCACGCGGGTCACATTCAAACCGGATGCCAAGATCTTTGAGACGACGGATTATAGCTTCGATATTCTGTCACAGCGACTGCGTGAGTTGGCGTTTCTCAATCGCGGCGTCAGGATCACCATCGCGGACGAGCGCACACAAAAAAACCACGAATTTCTCTATAAGGGCGGTTTGATGTCCTTTGTTGAGCATCTCAACCGCGCTAAGACGGCGATTCATGCAAAAGTCGTTCATTTTGAAGGCGAGCGTGACGGCGTCGGCGTCGAGATCGCCATGCAGTGGAACGACGGTTATTCGGAAAGCGTCTTCTCGTTTGCTAACAACATCAATACCATCGAAGGCGGCACGCACCTGATCGGGTTTCGCTCGGCTTTGACGCGGACGATCAATAACTATGCTTTGAGCAGCGGCTTGCTCAAAAAGGACGACGAGAATCTGCAGGGCGAAGACGTTCGCGAGGGGCTGACCGCAGTGATCAGCGTTAAAGTTCCCGAGCCGCAATTCGAAGGACAAACAAAGACCAAGCTCGGCAACAGCGAAGTCAAAGGCATTGTCGAGACGCTGGTCAACGAAAAGTTCGCGAGTTATCTGAACGAGCGCCCGAGTGAAGCAAAAAAAATCGTCGCCAAGGGCGTCGAAGCGGCTCGCGTACGCGAGGCGACGCGAAAGGCCAAAGATTTGGCGCGGCGCAAGGGCGCCTTGGATTCGGGCGCGCTGCCGGGAAAGCTCGCGGATTGCCAGGAGCGCGATCCGGCGTTGAGCGAGCTTTATCTCGTCGAGGGCGATTCAGCCGGCGGTTCGGCCAAGCAGGGCCGCGACCGGCGGAATCAGGCGATTTTGCCGCTTAAAGGGAAAATTCTCAACGTCGAAAAGGCGCGCTTCGATAAAATGCTCTCGTCCCAGGAAATTCGTTTGATGATCACGGCTTTGGGCACGGGCGTGAAAGAAGACTACGATGCCGCCAAGCTGCGCTACCATTCGATCATCATCATGACCGACGCCGATGTCGACGGATCGCATATTCGCACCTTGCTGCTCACATTCTTTTATCGGCAGATGCCCGATCTGGTCGAGAAAGGCCACCTGTTTATTGCCCAGCCGCCGCTGTTCAAAGTCAAGCGCGGCAAACAGGAGCGTTACTTGAAAGACGAGCAGATGCTCGAAGACCACCTGATCGAGCTCGGCACCGAGGACATGCGGCTGCGAGCTGCCAATAACGGCAATGGGATCGTCGGCCAGCCGTTACAAAGCTATGTCAAAAAGATCGTGCGCTGGGATAAGCTGATGACTTTGCTCTCGCGCAAGAGAAAAAATCGCACGGTGATCGATGCTTTGTTATTGGAGGATGGTTTCACCGAAGAGACATTAAAGGACGAAAAAGCCCTGCGCGATTTTGAAACCCGTTTGGCCTCGTACGTCAGTTTGGTCGCGCCCGACCAGGCGCCCATTGCGTGTATGCTCGAGGAAGATGTCGAGCATAATTGTTACAAAATGACCGTCCATACGCGCGCTAACGGCACCGGCTTTCAGACCGTCATCGACCGCGATTTTCTTACCAGCCCGGAGTTCAAAGAAATAAGAAAGATCTTCAGCGATTTGATCAGCATCGGCATGCCGCCCTACGCCGTCGAAAACGGCGATCACAAGGCGCAATTGCGCTCGATCACGGAAGTCCTCCAGTATTTCATGGAGGGCGGGAAAAAAGGACTGGCGATCCAGCGCTACAAGGGCTTGGGCGAGATGAATCCGTCTCAACTGTGGGAAACCACGATGAATCCCGAAACTCGAGTGCTGCTACAGGTGCGCATCGAGGACGCGGTCGAAGCCGATGAAATCTTTTCGACCTTGATGGGTGACGAGGTCGAGCCGCGGCGAAAGTTTATCGAAGAAAACGCGCTCACGGTTAAAAATCTGGATATTTAAGGTTCCAGCCGTTCCCCTCGTTCCAACGTTCCAATCTTCTAAACACAACAGCTTCGAACCCATCGAAGCCGCGAGTTATTCATGGAAGCAACGATAAAGTCACAAAAAGTTCCGGTCTATATCGAAGAAGAGATGCGCGAATCGTTCATGGCGTATGCCATGAGCGTGATCATCAGCCGCGCGCTGCCCGATGTGCGCGACGGACTCAAACCGGTGCACCGGCGCGTGCTCTACGCCATGTACGACATGGGCAATACCTCCGACAAAGCCTACAAAAAATCGGCGCGCCTGGTCGGAGACATCATCGGTAAATACCACCCGCACGGCGACACCGCCGTCTACGATACGATCGTGCGCATGGCCCAGGATTTTAATCTGCGCTATCCACTGGTCGACGGCCAAGGAAACTTCGGCTCCATCGACGGCGACAATCCCGCTGCAATGCGTTACACCGAGATCCGCATGACCCCGCTTGCCGAAGAGATGCTCGCCGATATCGAGAAGGAAACTGTTGACTTTTTGCCCAACTACGACGACTCGCTGAAAGAGCCGGCGGTTTTGCCCTCGCGCGTGCCCAACCTGCTGATTAACGGCGCCGCCGGGATCGCCGTCGGCATGGCGACCAATGTGCCGCCGCACAACTTGAGCGAAGTTATCGCGGGCCTCGTCGCTCTGATCGAGAATCCCGACATCACGATCAATCAATTGATGCAGCACATCCCCGGCCCGGATTTTCCCACCGCGGGATTCATTCACGGCAGAGAGCCGATCGTCCAAGCCTACCACGAAGGCAAAGGCATCATTCAGATGCGCGGCAAGGCTTTCACCGAGACCGTCAAGCGCACCGGGAGAGAGCAGATCGTCATCAGCGAAATTCCCTACATGGTCAACAAGAAGCGGCTGATCGAGCAGATTGCCCAGCTGGTGAACGAGAAAAGGATCGAAGGCATTGCTGACATCCGCGACGAGTCCGACCGCGAGGGCATGCGCATCGTGATCGAGCTTAGGCGCGACGGGGTGGCCGAAATCATTATCAATCAGCTCTACAAGCACACGGCGCTGCAAGAGTCCTTCGGCGTTAACCTGCTTGCGATTGTCGACGGACGTCCCAAGCTCCTCACGCTCAAAGAGGCGCTCAAGGCTTTCATCGAGCATCGCAAAGAAGTGGTCACGCGACGCACCGCCTATGATTTGCGGAAGGCGGAAGAGCGGCTGCATATCTTGGAAGGCTATCGCATTGCGCTCGATCATCTCGATGCGGTGATCGCTTTGATTCGTAATGCGGCGGATCCGCGAGCCGCCAAGGAAGGCTTGATCACGAGCTTCGCTCTGAGCGAAACTCAGGCGCAGGCGATTTTGGACCTGCGGCTGCAGCGTTTGACCGGTTTGGAGCGCGACAAGATCATGGAAGAGCATCGCCAGACGCTCGCATTGATCGCCAGCCTTAGCGCGATTCTCGCCGACGAGAAGGAGATCTATAAGATCATCGTAGAGGAACTGGCTGAAATCAAAAAAAAATACGGCGACGAGCGGCGCACGCAAATCGTCAATCACTCCGACGAGATTTCCCTCGAAGACATGATCGTCGACGAAGATATGGCAGTGACCATATCCCATGACGGCTATATCAAACGCAATCCGGTGACGCTTTACCGCGCACAACGGCGCGGCGGGAAGGGCAAGATCGGCACGACGACCAAAGAGGAAGACTTTGTCGAGTATCTGTTTATCGCGTCGATGCACGCCCACATTCTCTTTTTCACGACGATCGGCAAGGTTTATTGGATCAAGGTCCATGAGCTGCCCCAGGCAAGCCGGGCGGCGCGCGGCCGGCCGATCGTCAACCTGCTCAATCTCGAGCCCGGCGAAAAAGTCTCGGCTTTTCTTTCCGTGCGCGAATTTCAAGAGGGACGTTATATCGTCTTTGCGACCAAAAACGGGCTGATCAAGAAAACCGAGCTCATGGCCTATGCCAATCCGCGCGCTAGCGGGATTCGCGCCATCGGCCTGGAAGACGGCGACGAAGTGATCGGCGTGCGATTGACCGACGGTCAGCAGGAGGTCATTCTGTCGACCGCGGACGGCCAGTCGATCCGCTTCAAAGAAGAACAGGTGCGCCCGACCGGGCGCGGCACTTTCGGGGTGGTCGGCATGAAGCTGGACCCCGGTGATAAAGTCGTCAGCATGGAAATACTCTCACTCGGTTTTGACATCTTGACGGTTGCCGAGGGCGGCTACGGTAAGCGTACCCAGATGGATGAATACCGGCTTCAGTCGCGCGGCGGCAAGGGCATTATTACTATGAAGACCACGGAAAAAACCGGCCGGGTGGTCGGTGTCCAACAGGTCACCGAGGACGACCAGCTCATGTTGATATCGAACAAGGGCAAAATCATTCGTATGCGCATCAAGGACATTCGCGTCATAGGCCGCAACACACAGGGCGTGCGTTTAATCGAACTGGAAGAAGGCGAACGGGTGGTCTCGTTGGCGCGCCTAGCGGAAAAGGAAGAAGACGAGGACGAAACGGAATAGATCACGCTCAGCTTGCGTATGGGAAACAAGATGTCCGGTTGCGTCATCGGCATCTTGCGACTCGTAATTGCCGGCAAGGTCAGTCATGGCCAGTCAAATCGGAGTCTTGGGCGCCGGCGGCTGGGGAACCGCGCTGGCGAAGGTGCTTGCCGACAAAGGCGAGCAGATCACGCTCTGGTGCCACGGCGTCGATTGCTATCGCGCGATCGTCTCCCAACGGGAGAACCCGATCTATCTTCCGGGCATCAAGCTTCCCGCCAATATCACGGCAACCCAGGCACTTGACCAAGCCGTTGAGCACAAGACCCTGGTTATTTACGCGTTGCCTTCCCATGTCGTGCGCGGCGTGCTTGCCGCGGTTGGCGCCAAGCTCGATGCCGAGGCGATGGTTCTTTGCGGCACCAAAGGTCTTGAGGAAGGTAGCCTAAAGACCATGGGCGAGCTTTTTACCGATCTATTCGGAAGTGCGCGCAATCGCCGCCACGCCTTCTTGTCGGGACCGAGCTTCGCCAGCGAAATCGCGCGGCAACTACCCGCCGCGGTTACCGTAGCGGCCCATGACGAGAGCGTGGCAAGATCGATCCAGCAGATACTCAGCACGCGCTATCTGCGCGTATACACATCGACCGACGTTACCGGCGTGCAGATCGGTGGTGTGGTGAAGAACGTCATCGCCATCGCCGCCGGGATCAGCGACGGCTTGAACCTGGGGCAAAACGCTCGTGCCGCGCTGATCACGCGCGGTCTCGCAGAGATGACGCGGCTGGCGGTACGCATGGGCGCCGATCCGCTGACCTTGGCCGGTTTACCGGGCTTGGGCGATCTGATCCTGACCTGTGCCGGCGATCTCAGCCGAAACCGCGCCGTCGGCCTGCAAATCGCAACCGGCAAAAGCCTGCAGGAGATCACCGGCGCGACGCGCATGATCGCCGAAGGCGTGCGCAATACGCGATCGCTTTATGATTTAGCCCAACGGCTGGAAGTCGAAACGCCGATCATCGACCAGATGTATCAGGTGCTCTATGCGGGTAAAAAGCCGGCTGAAGCGGTGCAAAACCTGATGGATCGCTCGTTGAAGGCCGAAGCCGGCTAAAATTGACAACATTAACTCCGTGTGGTTGAAATAAACAGTTGGCCGTCGATGCGGCCCGAGGAGCAAGGCTTCTATGAAACGAACCTATCAACCGAGCAACATACGAAGAAAACGAACGCATGGTTTTCTCACCCGCATGGAAACGCCGGGTGGGCGCAAGGTCATCAAGCGCCGCCGCGCCAAAGGCCGCAAACGCCTGACGGTTACGGTGCCGCCGAAACGCGCGAGGACCTAGTCCGAGCACGGGGGATATCGCTGAAAGGCCAGGAACGGTTTCCGAAAACAGCGCGCCTGCGAAAACGAGCGGAATTTTTAAACCTGTCGCGCATCGGTCAGAAACTTCATTCGACGAATTTCGTCATCATCAGCCGCGCCAACAACGGTCCGGAATCTCGTTTGGGGATCACGGTCAGCGGCAAAGTGGGCAACTCAGTGACGCGCAATCGGATCAAGCGACAAGTCCGCGAGTTTTTTCGTCGCCGCCGCGCCTTGCTTCGGCCCACCGCGGATGTCCTCGTGATCGCGCGCAAAAACGCTGCCGGGCTCGGCAGCAGGGGCATTGAAAGCGAGCTCGAACGAATCTTGAACCGGCGATCGCTGCAGCGTGAGTTATGATTATAATGTTGCGCGCGCCGATGGTTTTGCTGCTCTGCGCGTATCGCCATCTCGTGTCGCCCCTGTTGCCTCGCGCTTGCCGATTTTACCCCAGCTGCTCGGTTTATACGAAAGAAGCAATCCACAGATACGGAATCCTCAAGGGAATCGCCTCCGGTTTCGGTCGGATCGGCCGCTGCCATCCCTGGCACCCTGGCGGGTATGATCCGGTAAAGTAATTTAATACATGGACAAACGCGCAATTCTCGGCATCGCGCTATCAATTCTCGTGCTGGTGATTTACCAGGATTTGGTAACGCGATTCTACCCTCCGCCAACACAGTCGCCGGCGCCGACCAATGATAAAAGCGACACCCAAGCGGTTGAAACCAGCGAAATTCCGGCGCAGGCAAAAGATCCCGCGGCCGTCTCCGACCTTCGACCGGCGCCCGCTAAGGTTCCGGCCGGGCAGCCGACGCGCGATATCAAAGTCGAAACCGAAAACTATGCCGCCGTCTTTACCAACCGCGGCGCCCGGCTAAAGAGCTTCAAATTCAAAAAGTATCGTGTCTCCGCCGACGAAAACAGCCCGCCCGTGGAGATGGTTCAAAGCGCGCCGGGCGTGCCGCTGCCACTCGGCGTGCGCTGGCAAGCGCCGCAGCCGTTCGAAGACAGCGATTTGATTTACTCAGTGCAAGGCGGCGATCTGATGTTGCGTGGTGACGCCAAAGCGCAGTTGCAGTTCCAAGGACAGAATTCGAACGGCGTTGTCATTACCAAATCGTTTACTTTTTCCGGCTCGACCTATCCGATCCAGATGGAGGTCTCGGCCAAAGCTCCGGATGGCACTGCACGGATTCCGGAAATACTGATCACGGAAAAAGCCGACCACTCCCAGGCCAATCACGATGCTCCCTTCGAAGGATTTATCGCCCTGGTCGATAACAAGATCAAACGCGAAGCTCCGGACGAGGCCGACAACGGCCTGGAGTTTACCGGAGAAGTTTCCTGGGCCGGGTTCGGCCATACGTATTTCTTCTTCGGCTTGGTGCCCGAAAACGGCACCGGACATAAACTTAGCGTGCGTCAGGACGGCGCGGCCCTAGTGCTTGCAACCAGCCCGCCGAGCCCGTCCGAGCGGGCGACGCTTTTTATCGGACCGAAGGAACTCGAAACTTTGAAGGCGGTCGGCAAAGGATTGGAACGTGCCATCGACTTCGGCTACTTCGGATTTGTCTCGATTCCCTTTCTTTACCTGCTGCATTTCTTTCATGGTTTCACCGGGAGCTACGGCCTCGACATTATTCTGCTAACCGTTTTGATTAAGGTTCTCATGGCGCCGTTAACCCATAAGAGCTTCGTGTCGATGAAGGCCATGCAAAAGCTTCAGCCGCAGATGGAAAAGCTCAAAGAAAAGTACGGCAACGACAAGGAGAAACTCAACAAGGAAATCATGGAACTTTACCGGCGCAATGGCGTCAATCCGCTGGGCGGTTGCTTGCCGATGGTGCTCCAGTTTCCGGTCTTCATCGGTTTGTACAACGCTCTGAGCACGCCCATCGAATTGCGTCACGCATCATTCTTGTGGATCAAGGACTTATCGCGGCCCGACTGGGAATCGCTGCCGATCGCGATCGCCGGCTGGCAATTCGGCATTCCTGTCCTCACTATTCTCATGGGTGCCAGCATGTTTATCCAGCAATGGATGACACCTACGGCCGGTGATCCGAATCAAAGGAAAATCATGATGTTGATGCCGTTGATGTTTACGTTCATGTTTGTGTCATTTCCCGCGGGATTAACGGTTTACTGGCTGGTTAACAATCTTCTGACCATCGCCCAGCAGTACTGGATCAATCGTCACGATCACTAGAGTCTTGGGGAAGGACTTAATGTATGGATTTCGTGGAAACCGAAGGTGACACTATCGATGCCGCGATCGAGAGTGCCCTGCGACTGCTCGGCGTTGAGCGTGAGAAAATTACCGTCGAGATCGTCTCCGAAGGACGCAAGGGCATTTTGGGATTTGGCTCGCAAAAAGCGAAAATTCGCGCCGCGCTGAGAAAATCGGTGGTCTCGCTAAAGCCTGCGGAACCGGAGCCGATCGCAGCCGAGGCGCAGCCGGCTGCTTCAATTGAGGCGGCGCTGGCCGCCGAGAAAGCCAAACAGGCGCTTGAGCAAATATTAAACCGAATGGGCGTTAACGCGACGGTACAGCAAAAATCCGCCGCGAAGGGCGATGAGATCATTCTCGAAATCCGCGCGGACAATAGCGGACTTTTGATCGGCCGTAAGGGTCAGACTCTGGAAGCGTTGCAATACCTGATCACCCGTATCGGCGGCGAGCGCCAAGGCGTCGAAGGCCCGCACATTGTTGTCGATATTGAGAATTATCGCGAGCGGCGGCGGAGATCGCTCGAAGATATGGCACTGCGCCTCGGCGAAAAGGCCAAGCGGCAAAGAAAGACAGTAACTGTGGATGCACTGAGCGCAGCAGACCGGCGGATCGTCCATGCCGCGCTGCAGGACGACCCCTGGGTCTCCACCAAAAGTTTGGGCCAAGGATCCTATCGCCGCCTGCTGATCATTCCCGAGGGCGACCGGCGGAAAAAAATTGATGCGCCGCCAGAACAGCAAAGCCCGAGACGGCAGCCCGAAGCCGGCAAAAGCAGCACAGCATCAGCGCCTGCGGCAGCCGACAATAAATAAAGGTTAGCCGAGCGGTGGTTGCGCGATCTGGACATGCTTTGTTGACCCGCTCCGAACCGTTCTCTATAGTGAGCCTGTGATTAAACGCCGTAAAACCCGGCAAATTAAGCTCGGCAAGGTCAAAATCGGCGGCGATTCGCCCATCACCGTTCAATCGATGACCAAGACCGATACCCGTGATGTGCGCGCTACCGTGCAACAAATCTGGGATCTTGAGGCGGCTGGTTGCGAAATCGTGCGTTGCGCCGTGCCGGTGCGCGAAGCTGCAGAACAGTTGCAGGAGATCAAAAAGAGGATTCGCATTCCGCTGGTGGCCGACATTCACTTCAATTATAAACTGGCATTGATTGCAATCGAGCAGGGCGTCGACGGATTACGTCTCAATCCCGGCAATATTGGCGCGCGCAAGTACGTGGAAGAAGTCGTGAAAGCCGCCTCCGAGCGTAAAATTCCAATTCGCATCGGCGTTAACGCCGGTTCCCTGGAAAAGGATTTGTTGCAAAAATACCACGGACCGAGCGCCGAGGGCATGGTTCAAAGCGGCTTGCGGCACATCCGCATTCTCGAAGACGTCGGCTATCAAGAAATTAAAGTCTCGCTCAAAGCCTCAGATCCGCTGATGATGATCGAAGCCTATCGGATGCTCGCCGAGCAGGTTGATTATCCACTCCATCTCGGCGTTACGGAAGCCGGCACACCGACGGTCGGCACAATCAAGTCCGCCGTCGGTTTGGGCACGCTGCTGGCCGAAGGTATCGGCGACACCATTCGCGTTTCGCTGGCCGCCGATCCGGTGGAAGAAGTGCGCGTCGGCACTGAAATCCTCAAGGCGCTGCAGCTCAGAGAAGCGGGTCTTACGTTCGTCGCCTGTCCTTCGTGCGGCCGTGCCGACGTCGATCTCGTCGGTTTGGCCAAGAAAGTAGAAGAAAGAATGTTGCCTTACCGCAACCTGGACATTCACGTGGCGGTGATGGGTTGCGAGGTCAATGGTCCCGGCGAAGCGCGTGCGGCGGACCTCGGCGTCGCCGGCGGTAAAGGCATCGGCTTGATTTTTAAACGCGGCGAAGTCATCCGCAAAGTCCCCGAAGCTGAGATCGTCGATGCTCTGATGGAAGAAGTGGAAAAATTTGCCGCCGAAAAGGCGGATACGCAAGCGGCGGCCGCGGACGGTTGATTCCCTCTCCCCATACTGCACTAGATCCGCTTGAGTTAGCTCGGCGCGATGCCTTTACCTTTAGCCGCATGGCGTAAAGTAAACCGGGGTGCTGAGTCATAGAGGGATGCGGAAGCGAAACCCTGCGCCGCGCGGGCGGTGAAAAACTTTCAAGTGTAGCGATACGAAGGGCGCCAAGCAACGATTACTGTTATGCGTTGGAGCAAAACCCTCTTGCCCACCGTCAAGGAGGATCCGGCTGACGCCGAAGTTATAAGCCACAAACTGCTCGTGCGCGCGGGATTCATTCGCCAAATTAGCCGTGGCATTTACGATTATCTTCCGTTGGCGCTCAAAGTCATCCGCAAGATCGAACAAATCGTGCGCCAGGAAATGGACCGGGCGGGAGCCCAGGAGCTTTTGATGCCGATCTGCTCGCCCGCCGAGCTGTGGCAGGAGAGCAGGCGCTGGGAGATGTACGGCAAGGAGCTGCTGCGTTTCAAAGATCGCCACGAACGCGACTTCTGCCTCGGTCCCACGCATGAGGAAATTATCACCGACCTGGTGCGACGTTCGGTTCGTTCCTATCGAGAGCTGCCGTTTAATCTCTATCAGATCCAGACCAAGTTTCGGGACGAGGTGCGTCCCCGGTTCGGGCTGATGCGCGGTCGCGAATTTATCATGAAGGACGCGTACAGTTTTCATACCGATGTGGAAGACTGCCGGCGCGAATACGACAACATGGTTCAAACCTACAAGCGGATCTTCACTCGCTGCGGTTTGAGCTTTCGTCCCGTTGAAGCCGATACCGGAGCCATCGGCGGCAGCGTGTCCCATGAATTCCAAGTGCTCGCCGAGTCCGGCGAAGACGCCATCGTCAGCTGCAATAGCTGCGATTATGCCGCCAATATCGAGAAGGCCGAGGTCAAAGCGCGACGGCCCGATGGGCGCGATATTGCCGAGGATCCCCCGCCTCTGGAAAAAGTTTCGACTCCGGGGAAAAAGACAATTGCCGAGGTCGCCGAGTTTCTCAAGCTACCCGCCGACAGGTTTATCAAAACACTGGTTTATCGGATCGACGGCGATGAGTTGGTTGCCGCGTTGGTGCGCGGAGACCACGAGATCAACGAGCTCAAGTTGCGCGCGCTTTTGAAATCCACGGATTTGACCCTGGCAGATGAGGCGGCGGTGGCTGAAGCTGCGGGCGTCGCGCCGGGTTTCTTAGGGCCGATCGGTTTAAAACTGCGGATAATCGCCGATCTCGGCGTACATGGCATGCGCGACGCGGTTACCGGCGCCAACGAAATCGACGCTCATTGGGTTCGGGTCGATCAGGAGCGCGACTTCACGCCGGCAGCTTTTGCCGATCTGCGCCTCGCGGGCGCTGGCGATGCCTGCCCGCGTTGCGATGGCGGCTCGCTGGAAACCCACCGCGGCATCGAAGTCGGCCAGGTGTTTTATCTCGGAACCAAGTATAGCGAAGCCATGGGCGCCACCTACCTCGACGCCGAAGGACGCGAACGCCCTATTGAGATGGGCTGTTATGGCATCGGTATCAGCCGCATGGTCGCTGCGGCGATCGAGCAGAACCACGATGCCGACGGGATTATCTGGCCGTTGTCCATTGCGCCGTTCCAGATTCTGCTGCTGCCGATCAATTACAAAGACAGAGCGATCCGCGAGGCGGCCGATAAGCTCTATCAAGAGCTGCAAGCGCAGGGCGTGGAAGTGCTGCTCGACGATCGGGACGAACGCCCCGGCGTGAAATTCAAAGATGCCGATCTGATCGGCATTCCCCTGCGTGTGACGATCGGCGCCAAAGGACTGGAAAAGGGTTATCTAGAATTGCGGCGCCGGCGCGACGGCAAAAGTAACGAGATTCCGATTGCCGACGGGGCCGAGCAGCTCAGAACAATTCTCAACGAAACGCTTCAGGCATAAACATGGCTTCGAAGCTCGAGCTTGTGCGTAAACGCGGTTCCATGCGCGAGCGATTGATCGTCGCCCTCGATGTCGACACGCTGGATCAGGCCAAAAGTCTTGTGCAACTGCTCGCCGGAGAACTCGGCATGTTCAAGATCGGCAAGCAGCTTTTCACCCACGCCGGGCCCCAAGCCGTGCAGTTGATCCAGCAGCTCGGCGGCGAGATCTTCCTCGATCTCAAATTTCATGACATTCCCAATACCGTCGCCAAAGCCGCCATCGAAGCAACGCGGCTCGGCGTCAAAATGTTCAACGTTCACGCGTCCGGGAGTTTGGAGATGATGCGCACGACCGTCAAAGAAGTCGAGCGCGTCTGCCGTCAGGAAAAACGACGCCGGCCGATCATGCTCGCGGTCACGGTGTTAACCAGCTTGAATCAGGACGATCTGCAGCGCGTCGGCGTCGAGCGTAAAGTCGCCGATCAAGTCGTGCGGCTCGCGCTGTTGACGAAAGAAGCTGGGATGGACGGTGTGGTCGCGTCGCCGCACGAGGTCGGCGACATTCGCGCCGCTTGCGGCCGCCGTTTCGTCATCGTCACGCCTGGCATCCGCCCAGTCGAGGTCGGCCGCAACGATCAGCAACGCATCATGACGCCGGCCGAGGCGGTGCGCGCGGGGGTCGATTACATCGTGGTCGGCCGGCCGATCATTGAAGCCGGTGACCCGATCGGCGCCGCGCGCGCGATCGTCGCCCAGATGGCCCAGGGTGGCACATAAGCCGCCTCGAGCGTACGCCCAAAACCAGGGAAGCCGGTTCTCCGTGTCACACCATTGCGCCTAACGATCAATGAATGGTGACGGCAATCTGCTTTGGCTTGGCGTCCTCGGCTTTTGGCACGTGAATCTCGAGAATCCCATCGCGATAGCTCGCTTTGATCTCATCGCTTTTGACCGTGTGCGGCAGCGAGAAGGAGCGCGCAAATTTACCCGATACTCGCTCGATCCGGTGGTACTCGACGCCCTTGGCGGGTTCTTCGAACCGTCTTTCACCGCTCAACGTCAACGTTCCCTCTCTTACCTCGAGGTTAAAATCTTCCCTTTTCATTCCGGGAAGCTCTGCACGAATGAGGTAAGAGTCCCGGCTTTCAAGCACGTCCACAGGAGGAACCCAGACCCCGCTGTTTGCATTCGCAAATGTTCGCGAGCGACCGAAGGTTTCGTCGAACAGCTCGTTGATCCGTGACTGAATTGTATTCAACCCTGTAAACGGTTCCCATCGGACTAATTCCATAACTGATCCTCCCTTCGGCAAATTAGCTGAAAAAAAAATTAAATACGCCTTTGGGAGTTGTCAAGTTGTGGTTGCGGTTGACAAGCCTATAGCGGGAACCCCCCGAATATCTAGCTCGGCAAAAACCGTGATTTTAAGAGGAGTCTTGCGGCTCGTTGGTGCGAGGAATCAGGCCGCCGAGGTCCAAGTCACGAGGGGTCTTCTCACATTATTAAGGATTTCGTCAGTTAGTAGACCTACCGGGACGAAGGGGGGAGTCGTGGAAAGCGCAGGCACCAGGACTCAAAGGACGTTTTCGCAGCCACGCCCAAAATCGTGGATCGGGTGGTGGCCGATAGCGCACAGACGCTTTGCCTGGGCTTGGAACGAGTCGTCCCTTCGTCTCCAACAAACCCTGGTCTAGATACTTATGAACTCCAACCTTGACAAGCGAAGAACCGTGACTAACTTCAGCGCCAGAAAGCGGCGTCGCAAAAAAACCGGAGGTTATCGTCATGGCACAATGGAATCCGTTTGTTGAAATGGAAAATCTCAGGCGCGACATCGATCGAGCTTTTGAAGAGTTCGGCGTCAACCAAGCGCCGGCGAGCAGAGTGGCGTTCTTGCCTGGGCGTGGTCCGCGTCGCTATCCCCTGATCAATCTCGCCGATGACAAAGAAAATCTCTACATCGAAGCTTTAACTCCGGGGGTCGATCCGCAGTCGTTGGAAGTCTCGGTCATGCGCAATCGGCTCCTGTTATCCGGTGAAAAGGTTCGCGTTCCCGCGGAAGTGAAGCCGGAAGCGTTTCATCGAAGCGAGCGATCGAGCGGAAAATTCGTGCGTGCGTTCGATCTTCCAGTCGAAGTCGATGAAGAGCACATTCAAGCTGAATACAAGAATGGCTTGCTGATCATCAGCTTGCCGAAAGCGGAAACCGCCAAGCCGCGCCAAGTGAACGTCAAGGTGGCGTAATTCGACACAAGGAGGAAACTCTCATGGCAGAGAAAACCGTACCGCAATACACGGCGGATAAGGAAGCGCCGGCGCGAGAAGACACGCGAAGCCGGGAAAGATTCGTGACGCCGCCGGTGGATATCTATGAAACGTCGGATGGCCTCGTCGTCCTGGCCGACCTTCCCGGAGTGGCCAAGAACGGATTGGACGTTCGCGTGGAAAACAGTTTGTTGACGATCCGCGGCAAAGCCACCCACGCGGCTCCCGGTGAGTTGATTTATCGGGAGTATGAGCTGGTGAATTTCTTCCGGCAATTCGAGTTGAACGAGAAAGTCGATCAGCAAAAAATATCCGCGGAGCTGAGAAACGGCGTGCTGACGCTGACTTTGCCCAAAGCCGCACAAGCCAAGCCGCGACGGATCGATGTGCACGTCGCTTAATGGCATGCTCGCGCACCAGCCGGTTACAGCAGAACAACTTTACCAGCGCGGCGATGCCGGCGATCGCCGCGTTGCTTTTCATCCAATTCTCTAAGATATCCGGAATGTCGCCCCCGGCCGCTGTTTCTTTAAAAGCCAATTTCCATTAAGTTGAAATCCGCCGCTGGAGGTCGGCGTTCGGCAATTGCGTCGAATAGGCCATCGGCTCGGCCGGTAAGATGCGCGCCGAACCGTGCCGTGAAACCAGCCAGTCCCGGCCAGACTTCGTCCGGCGATCGGTTCACAGCGAAAGGTTAATGTCATGGCCGTGAGAAGATTTTCGCCCGGTCCGCGCCTTTTTTTGACTTACGCAACGATAGTTGCGGCAATTGCCGCGCTTGCGATCTTGATTTTTAAAGACGCCTGGGTCGGAGGCGCGGCCCTCAATGATTCTCGTGCCGCGCCGCGAGGCGTGACCGCACGGGGCGAGCTCTTTAGTGGCGAAAAATCGACCATCGCGTTATTCCGCCAGGCGTCGCCTGCGGTAGTGAACATCACGGCCATAGGAGTGCAACGGGATCTTTTTACGTTGAATCTCTACCAAATTCCGCAAGGCACCGGATCGGGATTCGTGTGGGACACGCGTGGCAACATCATTACCAATTTTCATGTGATTCAGAACGCGGACACAGCCCAAGTCACTTTGGCCGATCAATCGAATTGGAAAGCGCGTGTGGTCGGGGTCGCGCCCGATAAGGACCTCGCTGTGCTGCGCATCGATGCGCCGGCAAACAGGCTGCCACCGATTCCGATTGGAACATCGAAGGACTTGCAAGTGGGACAAAGCGTCTTCGCCATCGGCAATCCCTTCGGTTTGGACCAAACATTGACCACGGGGGTGATCAGCGCGCTCAATCGCGAGATCGAGTCGGTTACGCGCCGGCCGATTCAAGGCGTGATCCAGTCGGACGCGGCTATCAATCCGGGTAATTCGGGCGGGCCATTGCTCGATAGCGCGGGCCGCTTGATCGGCGTCAATACGGCGATTTACAGCCCATCCGGAGCGTCGGCCGGTATCGGCTTCGCGATCCCGGTGGATACCGTCAACCGAATTGTACCGGAATTGATCCGCAGCGGAAAAGTCACCAGGCCCGGATTGGGCGTTCAGATCGCCGACGAGCAGATCGCGCAGCGACTCGGCGTATCCGGCGTGCTGGTTGTCGACGTCGCCAAGGGCAGCGCGGCGTCCAGAGCCGGAATTCAGCCCACCCGGCGCGACGCCGAAGGACGATTGCGCTTGGGAGACATCATCGTTGCTATCGACGGCAAGAAAGTTACCACGCCCAACGATCTGTTTCTGCTGCTGGAAAAATACCAGATCGGCGATGCCGTCACGGTCTCGATGCTGCGGGACGGGAAGACCATTCAGGCGAAGGTTACCCTCGAGGCGCTGAGCTAGGGATTGCAGAGTCGATCGCGGATTGGTGCTTTGCTAGTCAGACTTTTTCCAGTAGATCGCGGGCGCTCGACTGATTCTCGTCACGTTCGTAGGCCGCGATGATCTCCTGCACGAGGTGGTGGCGCGCGACATCCTTTTCCGTAAACGCCACGAATCGAATACCATGGACCCCTCTGAGAATGCGCGAGGCTTCTTTCAACCCGGAAAGCTTTCCGGCGGGCAAATCGATCTGCGTGGCGTCGCCGGTGATCACGGCCTTTGAGCCGTAGCCAAGCCGGGTCAAAAACATTTTCATCTGTTCCGGCGTCGTGTTTTGCGCTTCGTCGAGAATCACAAACGAATCGTTCAACGTTCTGCCGCGCATGAACGCCAGCGGCGCCACTTCGATAGTGCCGCGCTCGACCATCTTGCGCGCGCGGTCGAAATCGACCATGTCGTGGAGCGCGTCGTACAGGGGCCGCAAATAAGGATTGACCTTCTCCGCGAGATCGCCCGGCAAGAAACCAAGTTTTTCTCCCGCTTCGACTGCGGGCCGGGTGAGGATAATGCGCACGTAATTGTTCTTCATCAGCTCGGCGACCGCCATTGCCATCGCCAGATAGGTTTTGCCGGTGCCCGCCGGGCCGATGCCGAAGACGATGTCATGACGGCGGATTGCATCGATGTAGGCCTTTTGCGCGATGCTCTTCGGCGTGATCGTCCGCTTGTGCGCCGAAATATAGATCGTGTCGAGAAAAATGTCCTGCAGGCGCGCGCGCGAGTCGCCGCTGAGGATGCGGATCGCATAATCGACATCACTGGCATAAACCGGGTAGCCCTTTTCCAACAGCCCGTAGACCTGGCGAAGAATTTGGCTGGTCAGCTCGACCTGCAGGGGATCGCCTTCGATCTCCAACCCCGAGCCGCGCACGCGTATTTTCACCTGCAGCGTGTGCTGGAGAATTTTCACGTGCTGGTCGTGTTGTCCCAAGAGGTCGCGGAAGAGCCGAGGGTCGTGGAACTCGAGAAAGTTAACGCCCACCTCTGTGACCACGCCGGCGCTCTGTTTTTTTTCGTCTTTCACTCGCGTTCTCCCATGAGTTGAACGGTGATTTCACGCATGCGCGCGCGATTGTCAAAGTCAAGCATGACGATTTGCTGCCAGGTGCCGAGACAGAGTCGGCCGTGCTCAATTGGAATGGCAAGCGATGGCCCGAACAGGGAAGCGCGTAGGTGAGAAAAACCGTTATCGTCCCCCCATCGATCGTCGTGATGATAGCGCCGGTCGGAGGGAATGATCTTCTCGACAAACTCCTTTAGGTCCTGGATCAGCCCCGGCTCGTGCTCGATCGTGGTCAGAGCCGCGGTCGAACCCGACACGAACAGAATGGCAACGCCATTGTTAATCTTTTCTTTTTCGAGCTGCTGGCGGACTTTGGCGGTGATATCGATGATGTCGCAGAACCCGGCGGTCTTTTCGGTTATTTTTTTAGCGCGAATCGTCAGCACTCCAAGGCTCTCAAACACCGCCACAGACGTTCCGACTTAGCGACACGAGCTGCACTTTCCCTGCAATCGGTGGAGGAGCGGTTTCAAACTCTCGATTCATTTTCCCTGGCGAATCAGTTCTTCGGCCCGTTTGAGCGCAGCGTCGATCTTACCGGGTTCCTTGCCGCCTGCTTGGGCGAAGTCGGGCCGGCCGCCACCGCCGCCGCCAACCATGCTGGCAAGCTCTTTGATGATATTTCCCGCGTGGTATTGTCGCGTCAGCTCCTTGCCAACTGAAGCAACCAGGTTGACGTTGGCTTGTCCCGCGCTGGCCAGCACAATCACCGCTGTGCCGAGCTTTTCTTTAAGTTGATCGGCGATATCACGGAGCTGTTTGGCGTCCGCGCCATCCACCTGACTGACTAAAAACTTGGTGCCGTTTACGGAATTTTGCTTGCGAAGCAGCTCAGGAATCTGATCTTTCTGAAACTCGCCGCGCAGTTTCTCGATTTCACGCTCGAGCTCCTTCTGGCGCTCCAAAAGTTTTTGAACTTTCTCGACTGCGTCATCGGCGCTGCCGCGTACTAAATTGCCGATTTGTCTCAGCCGCTGTTCATAATTGTGGATCAGATCCAGCGCGCCCTGTCCGGTAAAGGCCTCCACCCGCCGCACTCCGGCGGCGACGCCGCCTTCCGAGTGGAGCTTAAATATTCCAATCTCTCCCGACGCGCGCACGTGAGTGCCGCCGCAAAGCTCGGTAGAAAAATCGCCGATCTTCACCACGCGCACGCGATCGCCGTATTTGTCGCCGAAAAACGCAAGAGCGCCGTGGCGGATCGCCTCGTCGTAGCTCACCTCTTGAATGGAGACGCCAGCATCCTCGCGAATATGCTGGTTTACGCTTGTCTCGATGATCTCGAGTTGTTCATCCGCAATAGCGCCGCCGTGGTTGAAGTCGAAGCGCAACCTTTCGGGAGTCACCAACGAACCCGCCTGACGGACGTGAGGGCCCAATTGCCGGCGCAATACAGAATGCAGAATGTGAGTCGCTGAGTGGTTCAGCTTGGTTTTTTGGCGATGTTTTGCATCGACGGCTAATTGGACCTTGTCGCCGACTTGTACCCGGCCTTGTTTGACTCTGGAGCGATGGGCGGTGAGTTGGGGCGTAGGATGCTGCGTGTCGATCACCTCGATGATGTCACCGCGCGCGGTCGTGATCGTGCCGCGGTCGCCGATCTGGCCGCCCGATTCGCCGTAGAAAGGCGTTTCGGCGGTGAGGATCTCGATCTCATCTCCTTCGACGGCTTCGTTTCGGCCTGAACCGTTTGCGTAAATAGCCAGGACCGTCGACTCTCCTTCGAGCCGATCGTAACCGATGAAACAGACTGGCCGATCGAGCTGAATGCCGGTTTCCATACTGGCGATTTCGCGCGCCTCTCGTCCGCGCGCTCGCTGCTGCTGCATGAGCTTCTCGAAACCGGCCGGGTCGACGGCCATGCCTTCGCCGCGCAAAATATCTTCGGTGAGATCGAGCGGAAAACCGAAGGTGTCGTAGAGTCGAAAAGCGACCTCGCCGGACAAAACCTGCTGGTTCTCGGCTTTAAGTTTCGCGGTTGCGTCTTCGAGCAGTACCAGGCCCTTCTCCAAGGTCTCGCCGAAGCGCTCTTCCTCCGCCCGGATAACTTCCCGGATACGCTGCTCTTCGGCGCGCAATTCGGGATAGGCATCCCCCATTACAGCCGCCACGGTTTTGGCGACTTCGTGCAAGAAAGGCTGTTCGAGTCCGATCAGTCGTCCATGGCGCGCGGCCCGGCGCAGAAGCCGGCGCAAGACATAGCCGCGTCCCTCGTTGCTCGGCATCACGCCATCGGCAATCAAAAAACTGACCGCGCGCGCATGATCGTCGATCACACGAAACGAGATATCCGCCACCGGATCTATTCCGTACTTCTTGCCAGTGAGTCGCTCAGTCGTGGCTGTCAGAGCACGCATGCAGTCGATGTCATAGTTGGATAACACGTTTTGCAGAACGGCGGTGATGCGCTCGAGCCCCATGCCGGTATCGACATGCTTTGACGGCAGCTCTTCAAGCTCGCGATTTTCTTTGCGGTTGTACTGGATGAAAACCAGGTTCCACAACTCGATATAGCGGGCGCAATCGCCGTTGACGCGGCACTCGTGTTCCGGCATGTTCCGCTTATCGCATGCCGCCGGCCCGCGGTCGAGATGAATTTCGCTGCAAGGGCCGCAGGGACCGGTCTCGCCCATCTCCCAGAAATTTTCTTTGGCGCCGAAACGGCTGACTCGCTCGGGCGGCAGGCCGCTGATTTTGTACCAGAGCCTTTCGGCTTCATCGTCATCGAGGTAAACGGTGGCGTAGAGCTTGTCTTTCGGTAGACCCCACTCCTCGGTTAAAAGTTGCCAGGCCCATTCGATTGCTTCGGCTTTGTAGTAGTCGCCGAAGGACCAGTTGCCGAGCATTTCAAAAAAAGTATGGTGATAAGTGTCGCGGCCGACGGCTTCGAGGTCGTTGTGTTTGCCGCTGATGCGTAGACACTTTTGCGCACTGGCGGCGCGCACATAGGGAAGCCGTTCTTGGCCGAGAAAAACGTTCTTGAATTGCACCATGCCAGCGTTGGTGAACAGCAGAGTCGGATCTTTGTCCGGCACCAGCGAGGAACTGCGCACGATGGCATGGCCCTGCTTGGCGAAGAAATCCAAAAAAGCCTTACGAATTTGATTTCCCGTAATCATCCGCTGCGTCAGTCGTCTTCTATGGAATATCGTAGCAAATTAAAAATCACATTGCTGCTATAGCCCCGGCGCTGTAAAAAAGCCGCCGCTCGGCGCAACGTTTTTGGCTCGGTTAGATCGCCGCCTTTGAAATATCGGGTCAACAGCCGTTTGGCTCGCTCGGTTTCATCCACTTGTTCGAAGGTCTCGCGCAGAGCGTCTCGGACGAGGGATTGGCCGATCCCTTTGTGTCTTAGTTCCTGTTCGATTCTCTTCGGGCCGAAACCGCGTCTCTGGGCCCGGGTTAACGCCCAGCTCCGCGCAAAGGCTTCCTCGTTCAGGTAATGTAAGGACTGAAGTTTTTGGATCACAGTTTCAGCCGCCGCGGGGGCGTAACCCCGTCGACGCAGATACTGTCGAACCTCGGCTTCGCTGCGGGATCGGTAGGCCAGATAGCGCAGCGCTGCGCGCAGCGCTTCTGAGCCGGGCGGGCCGATGTCGGTGCTATCTTTTTTTTGAGCCAGAATAAGCTTCGAAGCTATCTTCCCTTAGCCTTTTCTTTTTTGTCGGCTGCCGGCGCCGGGCTCACAGCAGGAGCGGGCTCGGGCAGGGTCCGTTTGATGCCGGTTTTTTCCATGACCTTGACCATGATGTCGTTGGCAGTTTCGGGGTGGTCCCTGAGAAACTGCTTGGCCGCTTCCCGCCCTTGGCCGATCCGTTCGTTGGCGTAGGAATACCAGGCACCGCTTTTCTCGACGATGCCGCTTTCACTGCCGAGATCGACGATCTCGCCATCGCGAGAAATGCCCACGCCGTAAAGAATATCGAACTCGGCTTCCTTAAACGGAGGTGCGACCTTGTTTTTGACGACCTTCACTCGGGTTCGGCCGCCGATCACGTTGTCGCCGTCTTTAAGCGCGCCGATGCGGCGGATGTCCATGCGCACGGAAGCGTAAAATTTGAGCGCGTTGCCGCCGGTGGTGGTTTCCGGATTGCCGAACATCACGCCAATCTTCATACGAATCTGGTTGATAAAGATAACCACCGTGTGGGAACGCGAAATGGTGCCGGTCAATTTTCGCAGCGCCTGCGACATGAGCCGCGCCTGCAAGCCCATATGAGCATCGCCCATCTCTCCTTCGATCTCCGCCTTGGGCACGAGCGCCGCAACCGAATCGACGACAAGCACATCAATGGCGCCGCTACGCACCAGGGTCTCGGCGATTTCCAGCGCCTGCTCACCATGATCGGGCTGAGAGATCAGTAGGTCATCGGTCTTAACGCCGAGTTTCTTGGCATACGCTAAATCCAGCGCATGCTCCGCATCGATATAGGCACCCATGCCGCCGCGCTTCTGGGCTTCGGCGACGATGTGCAGAGCGAGCGTCGTCTTGCCTGACGATTCCGGCCCATAGATTTCGATCACACGGCCACGCGGCACGCCGCCGATACCCAGCGCGATATCGAGTCCGAGCGAGCCGGTCGAAATTACCGGCAGGTCTTTGGGCACGCCGGCTTCACCCAGTTTCATGATGGCGCCCTTGCCGAACTGTCGCTCGATTTGGCTTACCGCCAGGTCGATTGCTTTCTCGCGATTAACATCCATCCTAGGGTCTCCCTTCGCCACAACCTTGTCATTGGGCGGATCGTTCCGCGCTGAGCGGAACGATGATCAAATGATTATAACTGGCGCCTTCGGGTTTGAGCACACTTTGAATCAGCTTCACGCTTTCTACATTGGATACACCGAAGTCGCGGGTTTGCCAATTTTCCAATTGCCGGCCCAACGATTTTGGCGCTCGATCCGCGTCTCGCCAGCGTCCGATCGTTAGATGCGGCGTGAATTTCCTATCCTCCGGCTTAAACCCAAGCGGCCGGAGCGCGGATTCCACTCGCGAAGCTAAAGAGACTAATCGATCGCCGGTCAAGCCGACCCATAGCACACGGGGTCGTTTGGGGCCAGGAAATACTCCTAGTCCTTTAGCATTAATGGTGAATCGCGGAAAGAGGCGAAGTTGTTCACGCAGGGTGGCACCGATCGGCTCGATTGCGGCGTCGTCTATGCTTCCAAGAAATTTGAGCGTCAAGTGAAAATTAGTCGGCGTCACCCAGCGCACTCCGATGATTTCCGGACGAAGCTGGTTACTAGCGGCGGCGATCTCATCGATGACTTTGGAATCAAGTGTTACAGCAATGAAAGCTCGAATCACGGCGGGAGTTGCTACGTCTCAAGAATCGTTCGCAGCCAGTTGAGAGCAGCCTGAGAGGCGCCTTGAATGATCCGCTCGCGATCACCGTGGAAGTGAAATTGACGAGCCTCGTGCCGGCCTTCGAGCGCGATGCTCATCCACACCGTTCCCACCGGTTTTTCCGGGCTCCCGCCGGAAGGTCCGGCAACCCCGGTGACGCTCAGGCCGATGCCCGCGCCGGTGCGCTCACGAATTCCTTGGGACATCTCCAGCGCAGTTGGCTCGCTCACCGCGCCGTGCTTTTCCAAGGTTGCAGGTGTCACCCCGAGAAAATTAATTTTCGCCTCGTTCGCGTAGGTTACGGCGCCGCCATAATAATAAGCCGAGCTGCCGGCGATGCGCGTGATGCGCCGACTAATCAGGCCCCCGGTGCACGATTCGGCAAGGGCCAAGGTTTGGCGCCTTTGCAACAGCAGCTGGCCGACACGCTCTTCCATCGTGACATCGCCCTCGGCGTAAATATGACCGCCAAGAATGCCGCGAATCCGCTCGCAGCAAGCAATAAATGCACGCTCGCGCTCTCTGCCGCCGTTCACCGCCAGGCGCAACGTCAAATCAGGAAAATGGGCGCGAAACGAAAGTCTGCCATCGGCAGGTAGCGCAATCGGCTTGACGAGCGCATCCAATTTCGATTCGGTGAGGCCGTAGATTTTAAATGTGCGAGCGTAAATCTCGCTGTCGGTGCCACGTTGCGCGGCGATCCACGGTATGACCGTGGCTTCGAGCATGGCTTTCATCTCCTGCGGCACGCCCGAAAGCCAGAAGAGCGGTTTATCGCCAGCCACAGTGACCTGAAAACCAGGAGCCGTACCGACCGGATTCGGGATGATCGTTGCGCCTTCCGGGAAGAGCGCTTGCTTGAGGTTGTTAACCGTCCAGGGGATGCCACGAGCCTCAAAGCGTGCCTTTAGGCTGCCTGCGACCTGCTCATCTTTTATCAGCTGACGACCGATGAATTGAGCCACCATTTCGGTGGTCAAATCATCCGCCGTGGGTCCAAGCCCACCGCTGCCGATGATCAGGTCGCCGAGCTCAGAAGCGCGCGCAAAGGCCCAGAGCAGCCGGTTAGGGTCGTCTCCCACTTTGAGAACGGCGGCAACCTTGACACCGAGCGAGAACAGTTGATCGGCGATCACTGCCGAGTTGGTGTCAACGACTTTGCCGGTAGTGAGCTCGTCGCCGGTGCTTAGGATCACCGCGTTATGGATCATATGAAGCTCATCAACGAGAGCAGCCGGAGTATCAGAAAAGTGTATAAACCAGCCATGATATCGTCCAAGACAATGCCAGCGCCCCCGGGCAGGGTCTCGAGGCACTTGGACGGAAATACTTTTGCAATATCAAAAAAACGAAACAAGACAAAGGCGATGAATAAACCGGTCATACCTTCGGTCAAAAAGTTAGCAAGGGCAAAACCGGCGATTTCGTCGATAACGACAATTGATGGGTCCTTCTTCCCCAAAATTAGGGCAGTTCGGTCGGCCAGACCGATCGCGGCCAATACCAGCCCCAGTAGCGCTAGGACGGCTGTTATTGTTTCTATTGCCGCAAGCCGGTTAAGGGCCAGCGAAAGCGGGATTGCGATCAGCGTACCTAAGGTGCCGGGGACGAATGGTACGAACCCAACACCGCCGCCGCTGGCCAAAATAAGAATGAAACATCTCGTCGCTTTTCGCATGTCTTTAAAATTGTTGCTTAACCGAAAGAGGCAAGCACCTTCCCTTGGGAGAACTCAGGAAGGTGGAGTGCCCGCCTCGGTCTTACTAGATCGTCAATAATGATGCTAGATCGGAAGAGGAACCGACGCTGCTTGATGCCTGAAGCAAATAGGAGCGCTATGAGCGCGGAGCAGAAGTTTCTGAAAGAGCGGAAAGCTCGACGAGATATGTGCGCGTCTGGCTCTCGAAAATCTTTTGCAACGCGGGCTCGATGCTCTCCTCAGCAGGAAAATCAACGGTTAGCGGATCAATAAATTGCTGGTCCTTAAAAAGCTCAAAATGGAGATGCGGCCCGGTGGCTCGGCCGGTGGATCCGACGTAGCCGATGATTTGTCCCTTACTCACCTTCGAACCGCTGCGAATGCCCGGGGCGAAGCCCTGAAGATGCGCGTAACGGCTGGTATATGTCGAATCATGCTTGATATCGATGGCTTTGCCGTAATTGCCGTTCCAACCCGCTTCGCTGATCAGACCATCGCCGACGGCGCGAACCGGGGTGCCTCGTTGAGCAGCGAAGTCGACGCCCATGTGCGGCATGTTCGTCTTCAAGATGGGATGGAGACGCGACTCGGTAAAATGCGAGGTGATGCTGGTGAACTCGAGCGGGAAACGCAAGAAGGAACGTGCCAGGCTTTGCCCTTCTAAGTTGTAATAGTTGCCCTGCCCCTTTTGCTTCTCAAAATAGATTGCCGTCAGTTTCTGACCGGCGCTATTAAGCTCGGCGGCCAGGATGCGCATTGCCGACCGCGTTTCCTGGCCCTTGCGGCTGCGCTGTTCGTAAAGGATCTTAAACGTGTCTCCCTTTTGACCTGCCCTCTGGAGATCGATGTCCCAGGTGAAAATATCCGCGAGCTGAGATAACAATGCCGGATGAACTCCAGCCTGACGCCCATCGTTAAACAGCGCCGTATCGGTTTCCGCGCTTACCGTCTTTACCTCAACGTCAAAGGGCTTCTCCAGACGCTGAAACAGTATGCCCCGAATGCCTTTCTCCCAAATCAGGGTGAAAGCATCGTCCTGATTGAATTCCAGCGCTTTTAGCTGGCCTGGAACGGCTCGACCGGTCCGCGTCAGGGTGGGTTTGGCAAAATAGAGGTGGACTTCGCGGCCAGCCGGCAACGGGCGACGGCCAACCTCACGGGTCAGCGAACGCAACCACAATTGCTTCTCCGCGTCGGCAAGGCCGTAGCGTCCGAGCAGCAGGGAAAACGTCTCGCCGGCCCTGATACGGTGAAGGATATGCTTGCGCGTGTCGCGTGGATCGAAGCGCCCAGGTATCGCCGTCGGGAGCCACACTCGAGATGCTTGGGGGATGATTGTCTTGCCCGCTCCAGCCGTAGCTTGGCTGGATTTGCTCTTGGAATGGGTTTTCCCAGCGGTTTCTTGTGTAACGCCTCCGACTTCAGGCAGGTTTATGGCGAGCACCGCGACGGCCGTGGCGAGCACCGCTAGTTGGTTGAAAGAGCCGGAGGGAAAAAGCCATCGCACATTTTTCTTAAAACCCGTCACCGTGTTGTCACTCCAAGACGATAGGCAAAATTTTTCATTAGATAAATGGTTTCGTCAGGCCTGTCAAACGAAAAATCACTGCTTTTGGCAAGCCAGAAAAACGCCCGGTGACTGCTCGGAGCAACAGTCAATCGGGCTCGGCGAAGGCAAACTTTCTTAGGGCCACTTCAAGCAAGAAGAGGCAGAAGGTTAACACGATCAAAGGCTGCTTGAGCGGCGCGCTGGTTTTGGTGACGCTCACTGTGGGCTGCCCAGCGGTTGAGCCGGGGTTGATCTCGCCCCCGGTCGCTTCGGCCAGCCGGGAGAGCAGGCGCGTGTTGAAGTCTGGGCGCGGCAGTTCGCTATTTAAATGATAGGGAAGGTTATAACCGATCGGCGGAAACGCGATGCGCCGCCCGCCCCGATCTTCCACCACATCGATCCGATAATCGCCTGGCTCCCCAATCGGCAAAAGGGCTTGGTAATGCCCTGGAGCCAGCTTGGTGAGCATGCCTTCGGTTTTGCGGCCTTTGCCGCTCAGAATGTAACGGAAATGGCTGTTTGCGCTGGCTTCTTCGTAAATCGAAAGGTCTAGGCTCGAGCGATTATCGGAAAAACTGACACGCGCTTCGTGAGCAGGAACCGGGTCTTCCTCAACCGGCACCAGCCATTCCAATATGCGAGTCCAAAACGCCTGCAGCCCGCCCCATGGGATCCAATTTCTGCTCCAGCGGCTCTCCATGTCCATCGTCAAGGCGATCGATTTGCCCTGGGCATAGCGCCACGACGCCAGCAACGGAAGTCTACGATCCTGGCGTTGAACGGTTAAGTCGCTCTGTGCGCCTTTCTTTGGCTCGGTTTCCATCAAGCCCAAAACGGCGGGATAGTTCCGCGCTGCCAAACCCGCCAATAATTCGGAATTCCGATCAGGAATCGGCGTCCACGGGCCTTCGTCCTGCGGTTCCTTCGGTTTATCTTGCAGTTGCTCAAGCACGATTCGCGGCAGGCTCGAGGGATCGACGGTATGGTGGAAAAGACCGCCGCCATATTGGCTGAGGCGCTTCATGATGCGCACGTCCGCTTCGCTGCTGATGGCGACGGTGGAAACGGTGATTTTTGAGTCATTCTTCATTTGGCTTACCAGATCGACCAACTCTCCCTGGCTACCCCTGGTCACCCCGTCGCTTAACAAGATGAGATGCTTGCGGGTCGCATTGGCCCGTTCCAATTGCCGCCGCGCCTCCACAAGCGCGGGCAGGAAATAGGTCTGACCGCCGGGTTTCAAGCGGTCAATCTGCGTATCAACGACGCCGCGCAGGCGCGCCATCGTTTCCAGGTAAACGACCACGAATGGGCTGTCATCGAAACCCACGACACCTAACAGATCGATGTCCCGGAGTTGGCGGGCTACAGCTTTGGCGGCCTCTTTGGCGTAAAGAATCCGATTGTCGTCACGCATGCTGCCCGACTTATCCACGACCAGCACCACGGCGCGGTTTTTTTCTTCGGGTTTAGGCGGTTCCTTGGGCTCCACCGGCAAGATTCTTTCGATGGGCGTCTGGCGATAGCTGGTCGGGGCGAAGCTCGCGTCGGCGCCGAGCATAATAAATCCGTTGCCGGCGGCGACGTGCCGTTCGATTGCCGCGAGATAACCGGGAGGAAATCTGTCCCGCTCGGCATTGTTAAAGATGACAACCTTGAACCCGGTCGGTGCCGGAGCATTCGCCGGCGCGCGCACGGTCACATCGATACCTTGGCGCTTGAGGATTTCCTCCAGGTATCGGCCGGCGCCGCTCTGACCATTGATCAGCAGGAGCTTGTTCTTTGCCCGAACGGAAACCCACGCGAGCGCGCGGTTGTCGGCCTGATAACGGTCGAGTTGGACATCACGCGGGCTAAAACTTGCCTGAAATGAAGTCAGGCTGCCTTCGGCAGGAGTCGTCTGGTAGGAAAAAACTCGGCTTCCTTGATTCAATCTCACCGCATCGGTCTTAAAAGTTTGGCCATTACGTGCCAGTGTCAAAGTCCCATCGACGGGGCGGTCGCTCTGGTTCTCGACCACGACCCGTAGATTTAGACTCTCACCGCTGTTTCCCTGAGTCGGCGCCAGCAGCTTGGTTACGGCGACATTGGCAATCGCGGGACGCTCGGCCGGCACGATCGGGTAAATTTTAATACCCGCCGCGGCCGCCGCCGGCAACAGACGCTCGACATTCCCTTCCGTCTCCCAACCATCGGTGAAGAGATAGAGATTTCTCGGCCCGGCAGGCAGCCTCAGAACCGTGGCCAGCAAGTTTTCAAGATTGCTTTTCTCCGGTTCGACGGCGGAGGCCTTCGACCGGTCGCTATCCAAGCGGTTGCGCCAGTCGCTGACCTCGGAGGCCGCCGCGCCGAAGATGTAAACGTGATCTTCGCGTTGGGGTGACGGCAAGGCGTCGGTCGATTGTTTCATCCACTCGCGCATTGACGGCGGAATACTCGCAGAAACATCGAAAGCAAAGATCCGTTCTTGGCTGCTCGAGTGCCGACTGGTGGTCTGCGGATCGGCAAGGGCCAAGATGACCAGCGCGCCGATTAGCGTACGCGCGATCAGTACGCCCAGACGGCGGTCACGCAGGCGTAGCCAAAACAGCGGCAGAGCGAGCAACAGCCAAAGAAAGACCGGGTTGGCAAACTCGATATTGGCGAGAAATGACGGCATCGTCATCATACCGGCTGCCTCGATACTCGACGCACTCCCGGCAGGGTCGCGCGCGCTCGGCGCGGGTTGATAAACCATTCAATCAGAAGGAGCAGCAACGAAGCGAGCAAGAGATAGGGCCAGAACGAGAATAGAACCGACGTGCTCCCTGTATGCGCCGCTTCGCCGCGCAACTCGATCGGCGTGGGCGTACGCAGATCCGATTCGCCGAGGTCGCCTAAATTACGCGCGTAAAATTCACTCGCGCCGCCGCGGACTCGGCGATAAATGCCCTGATGAAACGTCGCGGCAAAGGAACCGGAAGCTGACTTGAGGGCAATTTTTTCGCCGGCCGGCGTGACGAGCGAGTCGCCCGATTGCATACCGGTTAACGGAATCGGCTCTCCCGTCGCCTGGCTGCGCGATCCGCCGCTTTGAAAAAACCAGTCGAGAATGTTGAGAGTGAAGATCGACATCGGCAAGTTGGCCCGCCCCAGATAGGGTAGCGGATCAAAGCCGAGGGTCAAATAGCGAGCGCCCGTCCGTTCCACAGCGAAGACGAGCGCGCCGGCGGGACTCTCGACGACAATTTGCCCGGCGCTCTGCGGTTTGAGCGGTCGTGCATAGGTCGGCCGAAACAAGCTGAAATTAACGTAGCGTGTCAGCACATGGGGTTCGCGCCAACTGGAAACCTGAACATTGGATAGCGGCGCACCGAGGTCGACCAACGAGCTGCTCTCCGGCGGCAGAATAAACAGAGCCGGGTTTCTCGGCAGTTGCGCGGGCGCCGAGAAATGGAAAATCTCCAAACCATAATCTCTGCCATCGAATTTCGCGTACTCCGCCGGAGAGATGACGTCTACCCTGACGCCCTGAATCGATTTGAGACTGGCGGCGCTTTGCGGGCGCGGCGTCACGGCGAGGATGCGCAGGTTGCGCGACGTCGGCGCGACAGCAAAGCGCCGGTTATCGAGAGCGAGCGCGTCGCTCGCCTCGATCTCGATTTGGTAACTCGGATGCTCGGCAAACCCTTCGAACGTCGCCGTCGCCGTCCCCGACGCCGGAACAACCAATTCGCGGCTTGCCAGCGTTGCTCCGTCGCCTTGGAGCGCGATCTTAACCTTCTCATCTTTGCCGGAAAAATTGGCGACTACCGCGTTGGCCTCCAAGCGCGCGTTGTTCAGCGAAGCGCGATGCACGTCGAACGAAGTAACCGCTAGATTTCCTTGCGGCCGCCCCACAGAAATCACCCGTGCGGCGGTGCTTTGGCCACTGGCGGGATGGTCGGTAAACAAATACACTCGTTCGTAGCTTCGCTCACCCGCCAATTGCCGCAGCACCCGGTCGTAATCCATCGGTGGGTCGCCGAGATCGTAGGCTCTGATGTTTTCAATCGCGCTCAGAGCCTGGCCCGGGGTCAACGGCTCAGCCTGGACCTTCGTCAGGGTCGGCGTTGTCAGGTAGAGATCGACCTGACCACCCACGCCTAGCTCGCCGATCACCTCGCCGATCTTTTCTTGCGCCAGAGACAATCTGGTTCTGCCGTCCTCCAATGTCTGCATGCTCGCCGAGTTGTCCAACAGGATCGCTATCCGGGTCGGACGCACGGAGAATACCGGTTCGCTGAGAGCGAAGATGAGCAAAGCGAGCAGCAATAGCTGCAGAAAGAAAATCGGCGGCACATGGATCCGCCCGAATCGCCGGGCGCTCGCTTGGGCGCCGCCCTCGATGAACAATAGCACGCTCGAAAAAACCAGCCGGCGCGGCTTTCGTCTCACCAAGTAGGGAATCAGCAGCAGCGGCAGCGCCAGGAGGCCGAACAGAGCGCCAGGATTGAGAAACTCCATAGATTTATTTGAAAAGGCCGATCACCGGGAGCGTAGCGAACACAAACTCGCCGAGATCGCGATCGGTGACGTAAAAAGAGTAACGGATCCCGCTCTGGTGGCAGAAACTGCGGATCTCGGCATTGTGATGCGCCAGTCTACTCTGATAGTTGCGACGTGCCGCGGCGCTCCATTGATGCTTGATCTCCTGCTGATTTTCGCTGTCGATCAGGGCTACATTACCGCTGGGGAACGGCGGATCGACCTCATAGCGCGACAAAACTTGGATGGCGACGATGTCGAGATTGAAAGCGCGTAACAAATTCAGGCCTTTTTGATACGCCGCCGCGGGCATCAGGAAATCCGAAATCAAAATGGCTTTTCCCGGTCGGCGCACTCGCTTCAAGTGTTCAGAAAGTCCCGCGGCCATATCAAGGCCTCCGCCGGGAGCTGCCGCGTTGGCAAACTCGACACAATCGCGCATGCGCCGGCGGCCGCGGTAAAACGGCGAAGCGCCCCCGCCGTGCTGCAATAGGTGCAGCTTGACGTGATCGTGATTCGCCAAAATGACGTAGGCCAGCGCCAACGCCACATGCGTGGCCGGCAGAAATTTTGCCTCACGGGACGGAAATGTCATCGAAGCGCTGGCATCGATAAAAACATAGGCGAACAGGTCAACCTCTTCGCGGAAGACTTTTATGTACAGCCGGTCGGTACGCGCATAGATGCCCCAGTCGAGATAACGCAGGTCGTCACCGGGCGCATAGCGGCGGTAGTCGGAAAATTCCAAGCTGGTACCGCGGCGTGGCGAAGAGTAACTGCCCGGGTGGCTACCGAGAAACTCTTTTCTCGTGCGCAGCCTGAGGGTTTCCAACTGGTTGAGAAAGTCGGCGGTAAATGGGTCGGATAACATTTTCAGCTAGCAGGCCGCGTACTCAATCGGGTCAGCGCTTTCCGCTTCTTTGAATCCTTTGCGTCTAAGTTGGCAACTATCGCAGCGCGAGCAGGCGCGGCCATCGTCCAGCGGGTCATAACAACTCCATGTCAGGCCGTAGTCGAGGCCGAGCTGCATGCCGGTGATAATGATTTTCGCCTTGGTCATCTGTAACAACGGTGTCTGAATTTTCATTCGAATCGTGCCTTCGACGCCGGCCTTGGTCGCAAGATTCGCCATCCGTTCGAAGGCGCGAATATATTCTTCGCGGCAATCGGGATAACCGCTGTAGTCGAGTTGATTGGCGCCAAAAAAAATATCTTGCGAGTCGATCCGCTCGGCGAGCGCCAAACCGAAAGAGAGAAAGATCGTGTTACGGGCCGGCACATAAGTGACCGGAATACCGGTCGAGATTTCACTTTCGCTGCGTCCTTTGGGTATCGGGATCTTGTCGGTGAGCGCAGAGCCGCCGATTGCCCTAAGATCAAAGCGCATCACTTGGTGCGAAATGGCGCCGAGGAATGAGGCGACCTTTTTGGCGCACTCAAGCTCACGCTCGTGGCGCTGGCCGTAATGAAAGCTCAGCGCGTGCAACTCAAAACCGTCTCTTCGTGCGATGGCGGCGGCCGTGGCGGAATCGATCCCACCGCTAAGAAGAATCACCGCCTTTTTGCGAACCATGTTTATGACCGGGGTACTTGGGTCCCCTCCATCGGATAGCGCTTTTGGTGCCAGCCGACGATGCCTTCGTCGAGCACCTTCATGTTGCGGTAGCCGCCTTCGTAGAGTATGCCATAGGCCAAACTGGCCAGGTGATGGGGGCAGGCTCAATAAAGCACGAGAAGCCGGTCCCGTGGCAAACTCTTCATATAATCTTTGAACTCAACCAGCGGCGCGGATACCGCGCTCAGAATATGCGCTTCGCGGTACTCTTCCGCCGTGCGTACGTCGACGATCACCGGTTTGGCGCCGGCTTTTAGTTGCCTGACCAGCTCTTCGATCCCGATGAATTCCGGCTTGATGTCTTGCGGCAGCTGCTGTTCTGCGAACTGTGGATATTTCGATGGATCGGCATGCGCGGGGACGAGCCGCAATGGCAGCGCCAGCGCCCAAACGACGAGCAGGTACAGTGTGCTGCGCAAAAAAACGGTTGCCATCATGGTTTCTTGACTCCTTGGTATTCAAATTTGCTCAACTGCGCGAGCGTATCCAAGGGCTGGACGCCGGTATGGCGCTGCCCATTGATGATCCAGGTCGGATAGCTCTGTATGTTTTTTTCCTTACAGTCCGGCGCCTGAGGCGCCCGTTGGCCTCCCGGGCTGCACTCCACGTAGGGAACGCGTTTGGCCGAGCTGCCAAATAACTTTTTTTGATCATTGCAATGGGGACACCACGAGGCGCCATAAAATTTGGCATCATTCTTTGACAGATGCTCCGCGAGACTGCGCACCCAGGGATCTTCGGGCCCCGGGGCGCTGCCCCAGTAGCCGGCATAATGAAGGTGCAGCACGACAATCCCGATCGCGGCCGCGCCAACGCTTTTGGCCAGCCACGGGCCCCAGGAAAATTTCGGCAAATTCTTGGGGCGTTGCAACGTCGTCATGACAAAAATGGTCGCCATTAAGCCGAGCGAGGCCAGACAGTAGGGACAAGCGGCCTGCAGTTCGAAAAATGAGATTGCCGTCAGGTAAAGGCTGTAGAATAAACCGAACAGTGAAATCACCCAGGCCCAGCGCCATCGGTTCGCCGCGTCACGATTCCAGGCAACGGCCGCTAATAATCCATAAGTAAGAAATCCCCAGAACGATGTCGGCATACCCAGCAACGTCGACCAGCGGCTATTGAGGACGACATCGCAGCCGGCACCTTCGGTGCAGAATGCGGCGAGGCTGTCTTGCCACGCGATGAAAGTAAGATAGCCTGACAACACCAGCCCGAGCGCGGCCAAAATAAATAGCGGCCAATTCGGCACTGCCTCGACCACCGCGCTGGCGGCCGTTTGTTTGCCTTTCTTGTTTCTCTCCTTGGCCATTGCTTACCCTTTCACCAAAGTGTCGATGTCCTTTTTAAGGCGCCCAAACGCCTCCAACTCTCGGCTGTCGTAGTAACCACGAATGCGCGCCTCTTTATCGACTAAAACAAACCGGGGACTGTGCGGAATCATGCCGTCGGAGTCGGCGCCGGCGGGAATAGCTGCTACCGCCAAATGAAAACCCTGCTGGATCAGTTGAACAATGCGATCGCGTGGGCCGCTCAAAAAATACCAGCGCTTGGCGTTCGCCTGATACTTGTCGGCGTAGAGTGCCAGTGCTTGCGGCGTATCGCGTTCAGGGTCGACCGTGATCGAAACCAATTGGATATCCGGTTGAGCGGCATACTCCTCTTGAAGTTTGGCCATCATGGCGGTCTGCAGCGGACAGGTATCCGTGCAGGTCGTATAAATGAAATCGGCGATCCAGATTCTTCCGCGCAGCTGCGCTAGCGTCACGGAGTTGCCACTCCGGTCAGTCAGAGAAAAATCCGGCACCGATCCGTACTGATTCAAACCATCGGGCGAGCCGTTAAATTGCGGATGTGGACCCAGCCTTAGCCAAAGCACCGTGCCGAGAACAATCCCTAGGCCGGCCACTCCCAGGCCAAGCAGCAAAAACTTGGATTTCGATGCGTCCATACCGTAAATGTTAAAGCACCAAGATTCTAACGAGAAATTTAGCGTTTGTGTAGAGCGGGGGTAAAACCGTAGGGCAATAGCCGGCTTGCTGAAGGTAAGTATTGTCAAATGGCTAAACCAAAGAGGATTTATGGGCCGGTGTAGTTGAGCGTTTGAAGTCTCTACATCCTGGGCAGTCCACGGAGAGTTATCTACTCGATCATAGGATCCGCAATAGTTTTCGGCTCGACGAAGTGGAGCGAGGTAATAAGGGCATGAGTCCTGACACGATCGCGCGCTTTTGCCACCAGGTGGACGTATCTCCGATTCGCTCAATGGGCGCTGTCATCGAGAAGGGCAAGGTCACGCTCATTCACATCGAAACGATCGGTGCTTATTGGGATGACCTGATCGCGGCTATGAAGAAGAACTACGGGAAACCCAAAAAAGAGACAGGCACCTCGGTCATGTGGGACCGTGGAGACGCGGAATTCATTTCTGCAGTCGTGTCCAAAGGGATCGTGAACATCGATTTTGGCTACAGCGAGTTCGACTCCGATAAGAGCATTCGTCAAAGAGCCAAAAAAGCGGAAAAGGATTTCTAGCCCTTGAACTTTAAATACCCGGTGCCGATCTCGCCGCGCCCACCCGGTCCTCTTTCTCCCAGCCCTTTTAATAGCGTTCGGAGGCCCGCATGCGAACCAACAACTTGGTTTTGACGCTTTGGTTATCTTAGTGGCAGGCTGCGGTCCGGCGCTCAGGTATCCTAACGCGTCTCGCCAGTCGGTCGCCGAAGAAGAGGCACGAAGCCGCGATCGCGCGGCCAATCTCGAACGCGAGCGACTCACCAGACTCTACCGCGTTTATGCCGTCCTGCGCACGGCCAATGCGGACTTATGCGGCGAGGATTTAGTTCCGGTCGTGGGCTTGATGATGGTGGACCCGACGATGGGAGCCAACGCAGAACAGCGGGAAGTGCAATTTGGCCTCAAAGCGGATACGGTGATCATCGACGTCGCCCCCCAATTCTCCTGCGGCGTTGAGGAACAGGGATATCGGGCGAGCGAAGTGGCCCAATATCTGAGATGTCATCCGTCCAACATCAGCCGGGCTGTTCAGAAGGAGCAAAGTTAGTTAACTTAGGCAAGACACCCTTGAATCTCTTGAATTTTCTTCTTGGCTCTCCTGTCGCGGGCACTGACAACGCGGGTATGATGCGGACGGACTATACCTACGAGCCGTTTGTTATTCGGTAATAAGATATTCTTCGCGATCAAACCTCACACTGCTACTGGAGTCAAACTGAATACACGAGATAAGCGCGCTGCACTTTTTATGTCTCCGCGACGTAGCGCAGCACGGACATCATCCAACTTGTAGGCATCTTCGAGCGACAAGTATGGAGACCAACCTTCATCTGTCTCGATCAGTTCAACCTCAACTTCGGCAACATACTGTCCCTCATGAACCAATTTTGTATGGCGCTTCTTTGTCATGCTTTTCTCCTCGTGAAATCCTCTGACCACAAATCGGGATCAGGTCTATAGGCGGTCACGACAACCGCCGGTGACGATAGATCCCTCGGAATTCCCCAAACGACGTGTATCGGCTGTTGGTTCAAATCCTTTTGCAGCACAAGCACACATGGTCCCTTGGCGTAGCTCGGATAGTCCTCGACTACAATACCATCGAAAACACCAGCCAAGACATCCCTAGCGAGGATGTTTTCGTCAGACATCGCGTCGTAACCATGGTTCGATATTCTTACTTCCGCGCGCTGAACCAGAGCACGAACCCTCTCGAACGTGACACTCATGCCGAAAGTTTAACCTGAGCGCCATCGGCTCAGCAAGTGTAACAGTGAAGCACGATTAATGTCCTTTGCACAGAAACTGCAAGCTGACTCTCGTTAGGTCCTGAGCCCAGGCTGCGTTCACGAGTAACTAAACACTAAGGCCAGAGCCACATAAGGCCAGAGCCGGCTTGACGGGTGGCTTGCCGTAGGTCTAATAATGTCTTCTGTAACGTTTTACAGAAACCGAGCGAAGGAGGGTCCTATGTCTCAGTCCGCCGTGCAAAGGTTTATCGATTCGACACGTGAACTCTTTTCTGCTGAAACCGACCCGGTCAGGCGCTGGGAGAAAATGTCGCCGTTACTCCAAGAATTACTCGCAGACCCGTCGGTCAAGGAGCAATCGAAGAGTTGGCCCAATTGTTCCCAGGGAAGTGAACGGGCCGAGAATTTACTTTTCTACGAAGATCCCGATTACAGGTTCGTGATCAATGGCTTGATCAAGGCGCCGAAAACCCGAACACAGATCCACGATCACGCGCATAATTGGACACTTTACGGCGTGCTCGACGGCAGCGAGACCATCGAGCGTTATGAGCGTGTCGATGACCGCTCCAAACCGGAGTACGCTGAAATCCGCAAGACCGTCAACGTTAACGTCGGCCCCGGTAAAATCGATCTAGTCCCGCCGTACGAAATTCACGCCGAGGAGAGCGGCGAACAACGCACGGTGGCGATCATCGTACGCGCGGAAAAGGCAGGCGGTTTTTTGCAAGGTCGTTACGATCCGGCGACGAACAAGTACTGGCAGGGTTACGGACCCAAGCAGCTTCCTTACGAGCTGAAGTAGCTATCGACGATTTGCTGGCAGCTGTAGGGGCGTGTTTGAAACGGCCCCCACGTCTCTATTCTTTTTACGGAGAACCTCGTGGCGACCGCAAAAGGCAACGAAAAACCCCGCATCGCGGTCTTTTCTGGTCCGACCGCGACGATTCAAAACACCGAGCCGTTGGTTACCAGCAACAAGGCGCGTCAGCAATATGGTTTGCCTGCGCGAACCCATGCCGACGGAGCAACGATGCGCTTCGACGTCCTGCGCCCCCAACGCTTGGCGGCACCGGTCACGGTTTACATCGAGCAGTTTAGCGCGCACCCGTTGGAACGCGACTTCGCCGAACTGTACGCCGCGCCCGACGGTTACCTCGATAACTCCGGCATGTTTCACAAACAACGCACCAGCCCCAGCGACAAACCGGTCTACGAAGTGACCTTGCGGCCGGAAGACGGTCTTTATCCGCTGCCCTACATGGCGCGTCAAGCCAGTGGGCAAGCGTGGGAAATGGACGGGACCGAGAAGGATGTGCCGGGGGAGCTTTGCCGGGTGCCGTTTTTTCCCGACGGCTCGCGTCTCTTCGAGGAGATCGACCGGTTCGGAGTTTCCGATGAAGGAGTAGGCTCTCTGCTGACGGCCAAGGCCGAATTCGATTTTTATCGGGCTCTGCCTTCCGGCGGCTATTTGAAAGGAAGAAGCGCAGGCGAACGCACCGACGTCGGCGCAGGCGACATTGCGCCGGAGACTCGCGGCGTCGATTTTTTCCCGTACCGGCCGGCTTACTTGCGCAAAGAGCCGCCGATGTCAGCGCTGGCGCGCGTGACCAACGTCGTGCAGCAGGCGCTCGGCAGCGGCAAGTATTTGGGAGCGATCTGGCTCGAAGGGAGCCCATTTGTCGAGGAGACGAGTTACTGGCTCAATCTTTTAATCGATACGACGGTGCCGATCGCGGGGAATTCTTCTCAACGCCCTCACGGCGCCATCGCCAACGATGGCGACCGTAACATCGTCGACTCGGTCGATTATATCACTTCACGAATTTGGGCCGATAAAAACGGCAAGGATTGCATCGGCGCCGTGGCCATCCTCGACGAGCAAATCTTTACTTCGCGCGACGTGCAAAAAGCCGACGCCCGGCCTGGTGGGTACGTCGCAACCGGTGGACATGGCGGCATCGTCGGCCGGATGGGTCATCCCGGCGCACCGCAGCTTTCGTTTAAGCCGGTGAAGCGACATACGCATACGTCTGCGGTAAGGCTGACCCAGTTGCCAACAGAGGTCCAAGGTTCACGGGTTCAAAATTCGAAGTTTGAGACGATCACGGTCGCGATCAAAGACGCAGACGGCCGTTTAGTTGCGAGCGCGGTTCCGAAAGTGACGATTGTTAAGCACGCGCGTTACCTGCCGGAAGATACTTCGGGAGACGCGAGCAGCGAAGTCGATATTCTCGCGCGCATCGAAAAAAACCTGCGTGATGCGCCGCTGGCCGGATTCGTTGCCGAAGGGTCGGCGCCGTTTGGCGCCATGAGTCCTGCAGTTGACGCCGGGCTCAAACGCGCAACGTTCAGCGGTATGCCTGTGGTCAAAGTCGGCCGCGGTAACGCGAGCGGGTTTGTTGATCCGACCAGAGATCCGCTGGCGATTGCCGGCAGCAATTTAACCGCGACCAAAGCGCGGCTGTTGCTGATGGCATGTTTGATGAAATTCGGCTGTTTGCCGCCGGCTGTCGATCCAGCCAAGCCGACGGCGGCGGAAACCGAGGCAACCAAGGCGAAGCTCAAAGAGTACCAAGCAATCTTCGATACGCATTGAAGAGTCGGAGGGGGTTATGTCAGGAAAGCATGGACAGAAGGCTTATGAAGGCCACATGCATGATTACGAGGCGCACATAAAAGCCGTCGAGGAGGACTTGGAGTATTATCGGGCCAAGCGTTTCGAACCCCGGATTATTTATCTGCTGAGGCGCGGCGTGGTCACATTCTATGACCTGCTTAAAGTCCGCACGGAGTTAAAAAAGAAAGACCATTTTTTCAAGCTCAATAAGCCGCAGGGAAAGAATATCGAAGCGCGCGTGCGCTATCTCGAAGAGTGGCTCGACGAGTACGTGAAAGGTATCGCTTTGGTTTCCGCGCGGACGGTTGAAGGCATGGACATGGTGACCGAGGATAACCGTAAGGAACGCGGCGATTACGATGACTTTTTCAAAATCAAAAAGAAGGAACATCACGGCTCCCTGCAAGAGCGCATGGTGAACCTGGAGCAAGATCTGACCGATTACCAGGAACTGCTCGAAGTATTCGTCCAGGCTTTGATCAAACGCGGCTGGGCGAACCGAGCCGACTTGGAGCGGCGTTGGAACCAACTCCACGAAGAGCGCCCCTGGGCCGGCGGCGTGATCGTCGCCAGGGCCTGGACCAATCCGCTCTTCAAGCAAGCGCTCCTCACGACGGGCAGAGAAGCGTTGCGAGAAATGGGCGTGCATCAAGGCAAGGTCGGCAAGTTGGTCGTGGTAGAGAATACCGACACCGTCCATAACGTCATCGTTTGCACCCTGTGCTCTTGCTATCCCTACGATATTCTCGGCGACACGCCGTGGTGGTACAAGCACGAGAGCTACCGAACCGCGATCGTGCAAAATCCCCGCGCCTGTGTGAAGGAAATGTTTCAATTGGTTATTCCTCCCGACAAAGAGGTCCGCGTTTGGGACAGCACTTCCGATGTTCGCTATTTCGTTCTGCCGCAGCGGCCCGTCGGCACGGAAGGAATGTCCGAGGAAGAACTAGCCAAGCTCGTCACCGTTGATAGTTTGCTCGGCGCCGGCCACGCGCTGGAGCCGGCGCAGCAGCGCGAGAGAGAAGCGGCTCATGTCGAACCGGAAATGCCGCGAGTACGGCCCGATTGATCAAGTCATGAGCGAGACCAACAGTAAGTATAAAATCGGCGACGCCGTGATGGTCGCCGTCGACAATCCAACCGGCAACCCGCGCACGCCGAAGTACATCCGAGGCAAACGCGGCGTCATCGGCTCAGTCCATGGCGTTCTGGAAAATGTCCGAGACCATCGCGGCATCCACAAGCCGCTCTACACGGTCAAATTCGACCTGAGCGAGCTTTCACCTTGCCGCGACCAGGATACGATCTACGTTGATGTGCATGAGGAGTGGCTGAGCGAGGTAAGACCGGATAGTTAGTTTCGCCGTAATGTACCGA
>Ga0075326_1000005_pt1 | contig 46631 bp, 37 predicted proteins | sample MayberrySE_Catta_3_FD_120052 | JGI IMG/M metagenome (GOLD analysis project Ga0075326, IMG submission 120052) | Natural and restored wetland microbial communities from the San Francisco Bay, California, USA, that impact long-term carbon... | ecosystem: Environmental > Terrestrial > Soil >...
CACCCGCTGGCAGAAGTCGACGTCCTCGATCGTCCAGAAGTAGCCTTCGTCGAGCGGGCCGAGCTCCTCCATGACGCTGCGAGGAACGAGCCAGCAGGCCGCCGAGGCCCAGTCGACGTCGGCGATCTGGCTGTGGTCAAAGTCGGTCATGAGGTATCGGCGCGAGAAGCGATTGCCGCCAAATAGACGTGTGAGGAGCGAATAGCGGCTGAAGAGCGCGCTGCTCAGGCCAGGGAACGCGCGGCATGAGAGCTGCAGCGACCCGTCCGGGTCCAGCAGCTTCGGCGCCAAGACGCCAATGTCGCGGTGTTCGTCAATGTAGGCGACCATCGGCGGTACGGGGTCGCTATCAAGTTCCGTGTCCGGGTTCAGGAGCATGACATAGTCGCCTCGGGCGACGACGACTCCTTCGTTCGCAGCGTGAGCGAAACCGGAGTTCTCGGCACGACGAACCAAGGTGACCTTGGGAAACTCGGCGAGAACCATCTCGGGCGTGCCATCCTCGGATGCGTTGTCGACGACAACGACCTCGACGTCGTCCTGCACTTGCTCGAACACGGAATGCAAACAACGGCGGAGGAGGTCACGGCCGTTGAAGCTCACAATGACGATGGACGTTGTGGTCGGCATGGCTTTACCTTCCAAGGACTTCCTCGTAGACGGCAAGCGTCTCTCGAGCGGTGCGCTCCCAGGAAAACTGCTTCGCGCGCTCGAGCCCGCGCTCGGCGAGGTCAGCCCGAAGCTCTTCGTCGCCAAGCATCTGGCTCAACGCGATGGCCAGCCCATCTGCGTCCAGCGGATCGACCAATAAGGCGGCTTCTCCAGCTACCTCCTTCGTCGAGCCTACGTTGCTGGTTATGACGGGGGTACCACAGGCCATCGACTCCAGCACCGGGATGCCGAAGCCTTCGTACAGGGATGGGAACGCAGAGACGACGGCGCCTGTGTAGAGCGCGGGCATGTCGCCGTCCGGAACGTAGCCGAGGAACCTGATGCGGTTGGCTAACCCCAGGCTTTGAACCAGTTCGAAATCGGCTTCATAGTCCCAGGCTCTCTGACCCACGATGATGAGCTGCACATCGCGATGCCCATCATTCAGCGCAGCGAACGCCCTGATGAGCCGCGTGCGATTCTTGCCCGGTTCCAAGCTCCCGACGCTTAGTACGTATGAACCAGGTACCGAATAGGCGGCCCGAACACGAATAACTTCTGCGTCCGCGGCAGGCGCGTACGTCGGCCCGTGGGCGTCCGGAATTACATGAAGAGGCGCTCGCGGCCCGAGGCGTTCCTGGACGTCGTTGCGTACGGCTTCCGAGGGGACAATGATGGCGTTGGCGATCCTGGCCGCGGCTCGTGTGACGCTCGCCATGTAGACCCGCCGAACCGGCGGGTAACGATCGGGAAGGATGAGGAACGTCACGTCGTTGATCGTCACCACACGCCGGATTCCAGGGATGATCGGCGTGTGATGGTGCGGCGAATGCAGGAGGTCGACGCCGTGGCGACGCAACAAGAATGGTAGGGCGCATTGCTCCCAGACCAAGCGCGCGGCGCGTCCCTTCTGCATGATCTCGATGACTTCGAAGTCGTCGGCCAGATCGTCGAACAGGCCACGGCGGGCGAAGACGGCAAGCTGGTGTTCGGTGTTCAGACGACCGAGCGCGCGGACAAGTTGGTACGTGTAGACTCCCGCGCCCGCCATCTGCCTTGGGATGGCGGAGCCATCGATGGCGATGCGCATGTCTAGCGACGTCTAGAAGTCTTGGACCTCTAGCGTGCGGCCCATGCGCCCCTGATAGTAGTGGAGCATGCCGAGCCACTGCGCCTTGAGGAGGGCCCGCTGGCGCGGGATGAAGTAGCGCGGGAACGAGGCCATGCGAGCAGCCCAGAAGTACAGCGTGAAGAGGGCGTAACGCACGCGCGAACGTGCGTGCTTGCGCACGAGGTACATCCGATTCCGGCTGGCGTAGTACTGCTTGAACGGCGTCATCCAGCCACCCCCGCTGGAAGCGCTCTCGTGATGGTAGATGACGGCGTCAGGCTCGTACACGAGGCGGTATCCCTGGTCGAGTGCTTTGCGCAGGAAGTCAGTCTCTTCGTAGTACATAAAGAAGCTCTCGTCCAATGGGCCGATCTCGTCGAAGACCGATATCGGAGCGAGGAGGCAGCAGAAGCTTGCGGTCTGGATATCGCGACGACGTTGCGTCTCCGGGCCGTCCGGCTTGGCGTTGTAAGTATTGCGGAACAGACCAAGGAACCAATCGAAGTCGCCGGCGTGGGTACTGATCAGCCTGCGGTCTTGGTAGTACAGGATGCGCGGCACGACCATCGTGCGGTCGTCGGCGGTCTCCATGAGTGTGCCGAGGAAGTCTGGGTGGTGGGTTGTGTCGTTGTTTAGGATGAGGGCGTACTCGAGGTTTTGTTTGCGGCAATACTCGATGCCGATGTTGTTGCCCTTGGCAGTGCCCACGTTCTCGTCGCAGGAAATGATGTGCGCGTCTGGAAGCCGGGCCGCGAGCTCTTCGCGAGAGCCGTCAGTGGACCTTCCGTCCACGATAATGACCTTGGCATTTGGATAGTCGAGCTCACTGATGGAATCAATGAACTCGCCGATGAAGTCGGCGCCGTTGTGATTGACCGTGATAATCCCGACAGCGGGCTTCTCGCTCACGAGGCTATGGTAGCCTATCCAGTTCTTAGACGCTGCCCTTGATCGGGCAATCTCAAACCAATCCAGCCGGTTCTGCGCTGAGCCGGTAGGTGGCTACCCGGCGTCCTCGTAGGGGATGGATTCCGCCAGGCGCCGGCCGTACATCCGCTCGTAATATTCGCGGTAGGCGCCAGACCTGATGCGCTCCCACCAGTAGCGATTGTCCCGGTACCAGGTCACAGTCTTCTCAAGTGCCGCGTCGAAGTCGTGGTCAGGCGCCCAACCAAGGGCGCGGATCTTCTGCGAGTCCATGCCGTACCGTTCATCATGGCCGAGGCGGTCTTCAACGAAACGGATCAGACTCTTGGGCTTCTCCAGCATCTCGAGGATCGTCTCCGCGACGTCGATGTTGTTGCGCTCGTTGCCGGCACTGATGTTGTAGGCCTCGCCGAGTTCGCCCTTATGCAGCAAGAGGTCGAGCGCCTTGCAATGGTCCTCGACGTAGAGGCGATCCCGAACCTGCAAGCCTCGGCCATATACGGGCAGAGGCTCGTCCTCGAGCGCGTTGACCGTGAACAATGGGACCGCCTTTTCAGGGTACTGGTAGGGCCCGATGTTGTTCGCCGGACGAGCAATCACGACTGGCAGCCCGTACGTCTCGCGGAAGGCTTGCACTTGAAGCTCGCCGCCCGCCTTGCTGGCGGCGTACGGGCTACGAGGCCGGAACGGGTCGTCTTCGGTGAAACGCTGATCGCCGAGTGATTGGCCGTAGACCTCATCCGTCGAGATGTGGAGAAAGCGCTCGATGTCCGACTCGCGAGCCGCGTTGAGGAGCACGAACGTGCCGTAGACATCGGTCTGGATGAACGCCCCGGGGTCTTCAATCGAGCGATCGACGTGGCTTTCGGCCGCGAAGCTCACGACCGCATCGACGTCTCGCATGAGCGGGCCGACGAGGTCCGCGTCACAGATGTCGCCGTGTACGAATCTGTAGCGCGCGTCCTCGGCGACGTCTGCCAAGTTCTCCAGGTTGCCGGCATACGTCAGCTTGTCGAGGTTAATGACACTGTAGTCGTGGTTAGAAAGCACGTGGCGGACGAAGTTGCTGCCGATGAAGCCGGCGCCACCTGTAACGAGAATTGTTCTCTTGGACACCTTAGGACGTCACGGTGTGTGGAGCTTGCTGAAGTCGCCGAGAATGAGCTCGTAGCCGTGAGGGCGACGGCTGTGACCCAGGACTTCCACGTTGCGGCCGATTAGGCTGTGCTCGATCCGGTGGCCAACGCGTTCGATGCGCGTGTGCTCGAGGACCACGCTGCCGCTGATCTCCGTGTCTGCGACCAGGCAGTCGTGATAGATGGACGTGAACGGGCCGATGAACGAGTTCACGATCCGCGTGCGTTCGCCAATGATCGCCGGCCCCTGGATGCGACTGTTCACGATCTCCGACCCGGCTTCGAGCACAACCCGGCCCTGGATCGTGCTCGCTTCGTCATAACGGCCGCCCAAGTTTGGCTCGAGGTCCTCGAGGATCAGATGGTTGGCTTCGAGCAGATCGTCGTGCTTGCCCGTATCGATCCAGCGTCCAGAGATGACCTCGGCTCGCACATCAAGACCGGCCTCTACGAGCGCCTGGATCGTATCGGTGATTTCGAGTTCGCCCCGGGCTGAAGGCTCGATGTTGCGTATGGCGTCGAAGACGTTCGAGTCGAAGAAGTAGATGCCGATAACGGCCATATTCGATGGCGGGTCCTTCGGCTTCTCAATCACGCGTACAAGCCTGTCGCCGTCGAGCTCGGCGACGCCGAAACTCTCGGGGTTTTCGACGGGGCAAAGGAGCACAAGGCTGTTATGGCACCCGGTCCGGAACTGTTCCACATAACGGCCGATGCCTTCCTTCAGGATGTTGTCGCCGAGGAACAGGACGAACGGATCGGTACCGATGAACTCCTCGGCGATCTTGACGCCGTGAGCGATGCCGAGCGGTAGGGGTTGCTCGATGTACGTGACGGTAGCGCCGAACTGGGAGCCGTCCCCGACGGCCGCCATGACTTCGTCCTTGGTCTCTCCAACCACGATGCCGAGATCCGTGATGTCGCACGCGATCAGTTGGTCGATCGCGTGGAACAGCACAGGGCGGTTGGCGAGGGGAACAAGCTGCTTGGCGCCGGTGTACGTGAAGGGCCTGAGACGAGTGCCCTTGCCGCCGACGAGTAGTAGTCCCTTGAGCTTCTTCTGTTCGTGTTCCAACCAACCCTCCACGGCCGTTTGGCCCGCATCACTACGAACGCGATTCTACCGCCAGGTCTTACCGGCGGCAAACGGGCATTGTCGGGCATAGAAAGAGGCGCCGAGCAGTGGCGGCTACTCGACGCCTACGCGGGGGTGTCCCCGCGCAAGATCAAGGTATCACAGTCCTAGCAAAAAACGCAATACTCAGAGGCCTTGATCTTCTACCAAATCGTCGGTAGGGTTGGCCGCCCGGCTAGCGGAGGAGGAAGGATGGATCTGAAGGGGAAGACAGCGATTGTCACAGGCTCCGCGGTTGGAGTTGGGCGAGCCACCGCCCTCTCTCTGGCGCGCAAGGGAGCCAACGTTGTTGTCAATTTTTCGCGTTCTGAAAATGAAGCCAGCGAGGCTCTCTCACTGGTCGAAGGGGAGGGAGCCGAAGCGCTTCTCGTCAAGGCCGACGTGTCCAAGGACCACGACGTCCGTCGGATGGTGAACGAGACGGTCGAGCGCTTCGGCGCAGTCGACGTGCTTGTGAACAATGCGGCTACCACTGTGTTCGTGAACTTCGCTGACCTCGAGGGTATGGCTGAGGAGCATTGGGATCGGTTGCTCGCCGTGAATCTCAAGGGACCGTTCTTCTGTAGCCGCGCAGTCGCGCCGTTCATGAAACAGGCTGGCCAAGGCGCGATTGTGAATGTCGCCTCGATCGCAGGCATTAGAGCGGTAGGCAGTTCGATCGCCTACGCGGCATCGAAGGCCGGGCTCATTAACATGACCATCGCCCTCGCTCGCGTGCTGGCCCCGGAGGTGCGGGTGAACTGCGTCGCGCCGGGGTTCATCGATACGCGCTGGCTGAAGGAAGGGCTGGGCCAGATCTACGAACCGGCGAAGCAGGCGACCGCAGAGCGAACGCCCCTGCAGCGTGTGGCGACACCCGAGGATGTAGCGCAGGTGGTGCTCGGCTTCGTCGAGAACGCCGACTTCGTGACCGGTCAAACCACTATCATCGATGGCGGTAACTCGATCGCGAACTAGGGCCCTTCCGAGATCCACCCGGCTTCCGTCAGGAAGCCCTGGACCCTAGCGTTCCATAGGTGAGCCTTCTCGAAATACGCGGAGTGACCCGCACCCTCGATGATATCGAATTCGGAACCGGGGACTTCCTCATGAGCCATCTTGATGATGTGTGGCGGGGTGATCGTGTCTTCGCCGCCGACGAGATAGAGGATCGGAATTCCCAGTTCCGCCAGCCGGCTCGCTGAGCTGCCGATGTATCCCGGGACCGGCGCCAAGAAATCCTTCGGCCGCGGCGGGTTGAGCCGTCCTATCTGGCGATACAGGTATACGAGGTCAGGCCGTTCGGTCTTGAGACGGGGCGCGACCGCGCGCTGTGCCAGCGTAGTTCTACTGATCGGCGCCTTGCGATATTGCGCCTGCTCGGCGCGTACCCGTTCGCTGACGGCGCCGCCCGTCGTGCCGGCGAAGACGATCGCGCTGACGCGGCCCGGGTTTCGAAGGGCGAATCCGACCGTCGTGCGACCGCCCATTGATTGGGCGACGATGGCGGTGCGTTCGATCTCGAGCAGATCGAGCAGTTCGCGGAGGTCCTCGTGGAACATCCGGCGGCCGGGCCTGTCGGGGCTGTCCTTTGTACGGCCGAAGGCACGATGATCGAATGTCACGCACCGATAGCGCCGTGCGAACTCGGGCATCTGCTGCCACCAGCTCAGGTGGTTGCCTCCTGCTCCGTGCGCGAAGACGAGCGGGGGACCGCTGCCGAGCGTCTGGTAGAAGAGCCGGATTCCGTTAATCTCTGCCCAGGCCATGGCTGGCCGAAGCCTAGCACCAGCTTCAAAACGTGGCAACTTTGAGGGGGTATTTCCGCCCTGTTATGTGCCTTGACACGAAGCTCTCACATGCGTCAGGATACGGGTCAGACAGGGGGCTGATCCGGCCACCTAGGTGGGGTATAGGAACCACAAGTCGCGGGCGTGCCTGTCTACAGGGTGCGCGCGAGACCGCCGGACTTCGCTACTCTACCGACTTTCGGGTATCAGACGCTCATCTAAGGACGTGAGCTAGAGGAGGGAACCACCGAATGCCAACGACAAGCTACTGGGACAAGATCCGCCGGCAGCGCGTTACTCGTCGCAAGATGCTGGCGGTGACAGGCGCCAGCGCAGCTGGTCTCGCCATTGCCGCGGCTTGTGGAGGCGACGATGACGACGGTGGAAACGGTGAAGCGTCTCCGACACCTGGAAACGTCGCAAGTGGTACACCGGTGGTGGGCGGAAAGTATGTATACGCCATTACCGGAGACTGGGGCACAATTGATCCCGTAACGAGCGTAGCCTTTGCCCCCGGCATCTTCCCCAGGATCTACAACGCGCTCTTGGACCGCTCTCGGATCTCGCCGGACTTCACGTACTTCGACCTCGCCGAGACGGTTGAGCAGCCTGACGAAACCACCTACATATTCGCGCTACGTTCCGGCGTCACTATCGCTCCGAACGACCTCGGCATCGAGGAGCGAGACCTGGATTCATCCGATGTTATGGCCTGGATGGATCAAATCCAGGCAAACGAGAGCGCCGTCCTGCGCGCATTCACCAACCTCTGGTTGGACTCGTACGAAGCGCCCGACGCGGTGACATTCCAGATGAAGACAACAGAGCCATACGCGTACACGCTCTTCCGCATCGGCGCGCCCCTTGGAGGCTGCATTCCGCCGAAGGAGATGTTCGAAGAAGGCCGAGACATCACGAACACAGGCGTGGGCGCTGGCCCCTGGGGAACGATCCAAACAGGCTCCTACTCCAACACCGGTGGTATCGTGGTCCAGCGGAACCCGAACTACTACGGAGTGGACGAAAGCGGTACTCAGTGGCCGTACATGGACGAGATCGAGGCCGTGCGCATCTCCGACCGCCAACCGCGCCGAGCAGCGTTCATCGACACTCAGATCCACACGTACACTGCGGAAGACCGTGAAGAGGCCGACGGGCTTATCACAGAGATCGCCGATCTCGCGGTGGTGGAGGACCCGGCAAACACGTTCATCGCGTTTACGATGAACCCGACGCGTGCGCCGTGGGACGACGAGCGCATCCGCCGGGCAGCCTTGCATGCTCTCGACCGCCAGCAGTACGTCGACCTGATCGTCGGCGAAGGCGGCGGTCGCCCCAATGGTCTAGTGCACTGGCCGCTGGGTGACTTCGCGCTAACGCCCGAGGAGCTGGAGGAGCTGCAGCCCTACGACCCGGCGATGTCGCGCAGTCTCATCCAGGAAGCGACCGGCAGCGACTCGATAGATATCAACGTGATCTACCCCGTCAGCGACATCGAGTTCCACGACAAGCACCTGCCGATCTTCCTACAACAGATGGCCGACGCCGGCTTCAACATCACAGAGGATGCACAGGACTTCACGACATGGCTCGCCAACTACACGGCGGTCGAGTACGATGCATCGCTCTCGCTGAACCAGGTCTATGAGACGCCCGAGGTGCCGCTGGACTTCCATGCTGCGCAGGGACCCCAGGGTGACGGCAACTTCGCGATCGGTATCGGTTCGCTCTATCCTGAGGTCGAGGAAGCCATCCAGGCAACCAAGGCAGCCACTAGCGTGGAGGAGCAGATTGAGGCCGTGCACAACGCGCAGCGCGTGATCTATGAAAACGCGCCGGCGTTCCTGCCCATCATGAGCTGGACCGGCTTCACGCTCTATCATCCCTTCGTGAAGAACGTCCAGGAAGGTCTGGGGGCCACCGGTCTGTATCTGACGAGAGAGACCTGGCTCGAACAGGCGTAGGCAACTAGGCCGTGCGGCAGTACATCATCCGGCGACTGCTACAGGGAGCGGTACTGCTCTTTGTCCTGTCGGTCACGGTGTTTCTGCTGCTGCGTATCGCGCCCGGCGCAGACCCCGCACGCATCAAGTGCGGCCTGGACTGCACCGAAGAAAAGTACCAGTCCATTCGTGAAGATCTGGGGTTGAACGACCCATACTTCCCCATTTCATTTACGAGCTCACCGCCCTGGATCGAGTTCAATAGCGATAATCAGTACTGGAACTGGATCCAAGAGCTGTTTTCGGGCAGCCTTGGCACAGACTGGAACGGCGAGCCCGTTGCGACGGAGCTTCAGAATAGATTACCAGCCACAGTGGAGCTACTGGTCATCACCATCATGGTCACGGTGCTCCTTGGAATTCCCTTCGGGATTATCTCCGCCGTGTACCGTAACTCTCCCTCCGACTACGGCGTAAGGCTCGGTGCCATCCTTGGCCTGGCCATTCCGAACTTCTGGCTGGCGACGCTGGTAATCCTCATTCCTATCTCGCTGTGGGACTACGCTCCACCTCTGACGGAGACGGTTTCGTTTTTCGACTCCCCCTGGGACAACCTTCGACAGTTCGTGCCACCCGCGTTCGTCCTGGGCGCCGTATCGGCTGCAGGCGTCATGCGCCTCACCCGATCGTCCATGCTCGAGGTCATGCGCCAGGACTACATCCGGACGGCCCGATCCAAGGGATTGGCCGAGACAACGGTCATCGGGGCGCATGCGCTGAAAAACTCCGTGATCCCAGTCGTGACGGTGATCGGTCTGCAAATCGCCGGCTTGCTTGGCGGCGCCGTCATCGTGGAGCAGGTATTCAACATCCAAGGGGTAGGGTTCTACTTCCTAGGCGCGCTCGTTCGGAAGGATTACCAGGTGGTCCAAACGCTCACCGTGTATATTGGTGCGGTCGTGATCATTTTGAACCTCGCGGTCGATGTCCTCTACGCATGGCTGGACCCAAGGATTAGGTACTCGTGACCACTCAAGCGACAACAACGATCGCCGACACGTTAGAACTGGCGCCCAAGACGAGTAGGTGGGTTCAGGCCGGGCGCATGCTCCGCGACAACCCGCTGGGGGCGCTGGGGCTCTTCTTGGTGATCGTGCTGGCGATCTGTGCCGCCTTCGCGCCATACATCGCGCCGTACGAGCCCGACCAGCTTTCGGCTGGACCACGCAACCTCGACCCGACATGGGAGCATCCATTCGGTACTGAAGATCTGGGCCGTGACATGTTTAGCAGGGTCGTATATGGTGCGCGTATCTCACTGATCGTTGGATTCTCAGCAGTGCTGTTCGGTACTGCGGTCGGCACCATGGTTGGAATCGCATCGGGCTACACTGGCGGGATCCTCGACACCATGATCCAGCGCACGGTGGACCTTGCGATCGCGTTCCCCGCGCTGCTCCTGCTCCTGATCCTGCGGCAGGTCTTGGGGCCTTCGATCCAGACGCTCATCATCGCAGTGGGCATTGCGATCATTTTCCCGATCACGCGAATCGTGAGAGGGGCGGTGCTATCCGAAAGAAACAATCAATACGTCGAGGCAGCACGCGCGCTGGGTGCGTCGACGCCGCGCATCCTGTTCATTCATATCGCGCCGAATATAGCGGCGTTGTCCATCATCATCGCGACAACGCTGTTGGGGACCGCGATCCTCGCTGAGGCTTCGCTGTCGTTCCTTGGACTTGGCATCCCTGAGGGCCAGCAGTTCCTGGGGGCGCCGGCTGTGACGTGGGGCAAAGACGTGAGCGCAGCCCGGAACAGCTTCCCAGTGCACATTTGGTGGGCATTCTTCCCAGGCCTCGCCATCACGTTGACCGTGCTCGGCTTCAACCTACTGGGCGATGGGCTGCGCGACGCCCTCGACCCGCGGCTCCGCGGTCGTCTCTAACCCTCCTCAAGGAGCAGAAGCAACAGAGCGCGCCATTCGGTGCGCTCCGTCAATGTCTCTGTTGGAGCTATTCGTTGAGGAAGTCAGTCACGAGCGAGACGAATTCTTCGGGCTTCTCCAGCATGGGGACATGGGCGGACTCAGCCATAATGACGACCCGTGAGTCAGCGATTCGTGACCGGAAGTCCTCGGCGTAGCTTGGCGGAACGAGCCGGTCCGACTGGCCCCAGATCAGCAGCGTGGGAGCCTTGATGCGGTGAATGCGTCGCCTGAGGCCCTTGTCTGGGATCGGCCACAGGAACTTCCCCGCCGCGCTGAACGCCTGTAGTCGCTCGTACATCTGCTCCATGACTTCGTCCGGATTGCCAGGTGTCGCGAACAGCTCCTTCATACCGGGCGCATCCGGGTCGTGCAGCATGTGGTTGATGTACTCGTTCGGGGTCATCGAGAAGAAATCCGCCACAGGCTCATCGTCGCGCCAAAGGCCGACCGGGTTCGTCAGGACGAGCCTGCGCACGCGGTGTTCGCAGAGCGCGGCCAGCTCGGCGGCGAGCATGCCCCCGAGTGAGTGGCCGAGGACGTGAGCGGACGCTAGTCCGAGTTCATCCATGAGGTCGTGGTAGAACAGGGCCAAGTCAATGATGTCATCGACCTTCTCAAGGCCGTCGGACTTCCCGAACCCAGGGTGCGAAGGTGCGTAGACCGTGAACTTCTGAGCGAGCAGGTCAAGGTATGGCCCTCGACGGACGCCTCCGGACCCGTGGAGGAACAGCAGCGGATCGCCAGAGCCGCCTTGCAGGAGATCGACGTTGCACTCTCCGTCGTGGAGTGAGACTGACTGGTTCTCCATCAAGGCCCGCCTCCTGCGGGGGTTCCGGCCGGCTCGAGACTCCCCTGAGGCCTCATGCGCTGCTCGGACGGTAGCGGCTTAATCCACCAGCGGTCCTCGTACTCGTCGAACACTGGCCGCACTCGCGGCATGACCTCCTTGGCGAAGAGCTCGGTGTTCTTCCGCACGAGGTCTGGGGGCATGCTGCCGAACTGCAGCAGCACCATCATGTGGCCGACGTGCAGCGCGCGAGCCGCTTCCTCGAGTTGTTGCGCGACCGACTCAGGTGAGCCGGCCAGAATGTAGCCCTGGTCGACGAAGTTCTTCCACGTGAGCGCGCCGGCTGCCGCTTGCTGGGTCTGGCGCTCGAACTGGGCCTTGAGGCCGGCCCGGACCGTCGCCATCGTGCGATAGCCCGGCGCGTCCGCGAAGCCGGGGTAGACGCGGAGACATCGGTTGTAGAAGTACTCCGCGTGCTCGGCGTAGTCCTTCTCAGCCTGCGCTTCGCTCTCGGAGACGGCGATGAACTGGAGGAAGCCAGCACGGTACGGGTTCTTCTCCTTGCCCTGGCGCTCGACCTCGTCCCAGTAGCCCTTCATGACGTTCAACCCGCGCTGGTGGCCGAAGTAGCTCAGGTAGGAGTACATATAGTCGCGTTCCGCGACCCACTGCCATGTCTCGATACTCCCACCGCCCGGTATCCAGACGGGCGGATGCGGCTTCTGCACGGGCCGCGGCCAGATGTTCACGTAGCGGAGTTGCGTGTATTTGCCGTTGAACGCGAAAACCTCGGGCCGTGTCCAGGCCTGCATGACGAGGTCGTGGGCCTCCTGGTACTTCTCGCGGAGAGTTGCCGGCGTCTGGCCGTAGCAGAAGTTCGTGTCCATTGACGTGCCGACCGGGAATCCCGCGACAAGGCGCCCTCCCGAAAGGCAGTCCAGCATCGCGAACTCTTCCGCGACGCGGGTCGGCGGGTTGTACAGCGCCAGGCTGTTACCCAGCACGACTAGCGCCGAGTCCCTCGTGCGCCGGGCTAACGACGCCGCCATCAGATTGGGCGACGGCATGAGTCCGTAGGCGTTCTGGTGATGCTCGTTGACGCAGATTCCGTCGAACCCCAGCTCGGACGCGAGCTCAAGCTCGTCCAGGTTCTCGTTGTAGATCTGATGCCCCTTCGCGGGGTCGAAGAGGTTACTGTCAACGTCGACCCAGACGCTGCGGTGCTTCTCCGTGAAATCGTCAGGGAGGAAGCGATAGGGCATGAGGTGGAAGAAGTGAAGCTTCACTAGCTGCCTCCTACGTGGCTGTCTCGTGGTCGCGCGGGCTATTGTGGCACATTTCGCGAAGCCTCGCATCTGTCTCGGATGGAGACGCTTCGCTATGCTGAGCCGGTGCAAGTGTGGATTCCGAGCCTTCGGCGATGAAGATCTGCTTCATCATGTACCAGGGCAACATGTACTCGGGCGGGCAGGGCGTGTACCTCTACTACCTGACCCGTGAGCTGGCCCGCATGGGCCACGAGGTGCATGTGCTAGCGGGTCCGCCGTACCCGACTCTCGCGGAGGGTGTTGTCGGGCATGACCTGGAAACCCATAGCTACTGGAGCTACCACCACGAGAAGGAGGACTTCCTCTTCAATCGTAACCCACTGACGCACTTCCACCCCGTGAACTTCTACGAATTTGTCTCGACACGAATCGCCCTTTCGTCCCTGCTACTGACCTTCAGTGTGAGGGCCTGGGTCAAGCTGCGCGAGCTGTCAAGCGAGCACCGCTTCGACGTCGTCCACGACAATCAGACTCTGAGCTACGGAATCTGGCTCATGGAAGCGTCTGGCTTCCCCGTCGTGGCGACGATCCATCATCCGCTCACGATCGATCTTCAGAACGCGCTTCAGCAGGCCGGCAGCCTTTACGAGAAAGCGCGTCGGATCCTCTGGTCACCGTGGGTCATGCAGGAACTCGTTGCGCGGCGCATGCGGAAGACTATCGTCGTGTCGGAGACGTCACGCAAGGCTGTGCAGGAGGCGTTCCATCTCGACCCAAGCCGGATGCGTGTCGTACACAACGGCATTGACACCGAGGTGTTCCGTCCGGTGCCGGACGTCGAGCGCCAGCAAGGACTCATTCTGTACGTCGGCAACTCCGAAGACCGTAACAAGGGGGCGCGGTATTTGCTTGAAGCTCTGAACCTCCTTCAGAACGACAGGCGTGACGTCCAGCTCGCGCTGGTCGATCACAAGAAGGAGAACCTCAAGCTGGCCCCCAGGCTCGTCCAGCAGTTCGGGCTGCAGTCTCGCGTGCATTTCACCGGCCGCGTCTCGACGGAGCAGCTCGTCAAGCTGTACAACCAGGCGATGATCGTCGTGTCGCCTTCGCTTTACGAGGGTTTCGGGCTGCCGGCTGCGGAGGCGATGGCATGCGGTGCACCCGTAATCGCGACGACCGGCGGCGCATTCCCCGAGATTATCGACCACGACGAGACTGGCTGGCTCGTTCCCCCGGGAAATTCGGATGCGCTGGCGGACGCGATTCGCCTGCTATTCGACGACGAAGGCCTGCGTTCCCGCCTGGGTGCCGCCGGCCGCGAGGCCATCCTGGAGCGCTTCAGCTGGCGCAAGGCCGCCGAGGAGACCCTGGAAGTGTATGAGGAGCTCTTAGCTGAGCGACGAGGCTCCAGACGTCTGGAGCCTGTCATTGCCGCGTCCTGAAGCATGCTTGTTCGCCCTGATGGCCATCGCTATGCTGAGTTCGCCAACTGACACATGAGAGAGCGCGCGCGTGCCTGACAACATCGTATCGATTGACTACAGACGCCATCTAAAACTCGAGGATGGCGACCTGATGCTCGATTTGGGCTCTGGGAACGGCCGCCACACCATCGAGGCGTGTCGCTGGCCTTGCCGGGTCGTCTCGGTGGACGTGGACGCGGAAGAGCTGCGGAAGGCGCGCTACTACCTGCGGGCGCCGGAAGGTAGCGATCCGTTTCAGCGCTACGGACCGCAGACGAAAGACGGCGTTGAAGGCTGGGCAGACTTTATCGTTGCAGATGCCCAGCACCTGCCGTTCAGAGAAGGCGTATTCGACAAAGTCGTCTGCACCGAGGTCATGGAGCATATCACCGACGACAAGCAAGGCATCAGCGAGCTGTACCGGGTCGCCAAGCCAGGAGCTGGCGTGGCCGTGAGCGTACCCCGCCACGGTCCAGAGCGCTTCTTCTGGGCTGTTTCATGGGAGTATTGGCACACGCCTGGCGGCCACATCCGCATCTACGAGCCGGGCGAGATGAAGCGCTACTTGCAGCAGCAGGGCTTCCAGATCGACAAGGTACGCCATCGCCACGCGTTCCAGTCGATCTACTGGGGGCTGCGTTGCACGTTTGGCAAGAACCACGAAAACCGGTTGCTCACGCGGCTCTTCTTCCGTTTCATGAGTTGGTACCACGAGACGCGTCCTCGCAAGATCGAGTACGTCGAGGCGGCGGCGAACCTTATCCTGGGCAAGGACATGATCCACTATGGCCGGAAGCCCGAGGTGCCGGTAGCGGCCCGAGAACGCGTCGAGGCAGCGTCCTAGGGCGGTTTCGTCCGCCGAAGCGACTGTGCTCGACCGCTACCAGGCCATCGACCCCGAACGGCTCGATCTAGGACCTGACATGCGAGTGCTCGATGTCGGCTGCGGGACGGGCAGGCACATCCTGGAGCTGAGCCGGTTCGAGGGGACGTACATGGGCCTCGATATGGCCGACGACGACCTGAAGCGCATGCGCTACCTCCTTACGATGGCTCAACGAGAGGGGAACGTTGCCGGCGACGTGCACATCCTTCAGGGCGACGGCGCGCGGCTACCCTTCGCGGATTATGAGTTCGACAACGTGATCTGCACGGAGACGCTGGAGCATGTGGACAACGACGAAGCGATGCTGGAAGATCTGGTGCGCGTGCTGAAGCCGGGTGGCGTACTCTGCATTAGCGTTCCTGACGAGTACTCGGAGCGGCTCCTCTGGCGCCTGTCGCCCCGCTACCGCACGGCACCGGGCGGCCACGTCCGCATCTACCGTCGCAAGCAGATCAAGAGCATGCTGAAGGAGCACGGCGCGGTGCCATATACAGTGCAATACCGGCACTCTGCGGAGTCGGTTCGGTGGCTCGCGCACTCGGTCATCGACAAAGAGTGGGGCAAGCCGGGACGCGTCACGAAAGGCATCCGGTGGCTGCTCGATACGCCGTCTCACCGCAATTGGCGGTCCCTGGCCTGGCTCGACGCCGCTTTCAACCACGTGCTGCCGAAGAGCATTGTCCTGTATGGCAGGAAAGCCTCATGAGAATCTGTTTTGTCCAGTCGCAAGGGCACATGTACTCCGGCGGGCAGGGGGTCTACCTTCACTACATCACACGTGAGTTGGCAGACATGGGCCACGATGTCCACGTCATCGCGGGCGTTCCGTATCCTCTTGTCGCGCCCACGGTGAAGCTGCACAAGTTGAAGACGTTCAGCTTCTGGAGCTATCTGGATGGCTTTGACGAATACGCGTATCGCACGCACCCGGCGCTCTTTTTTCATCCTGTGAACTTGTTCGAGTTCGCAACCACCCGCTATACACTCACATCGTTGCTGAACACGTTCAGCTTCCGCGCCTACCACGAGCTCAACCGGCTTGAGCGCCAGGCCCCATTCGATCTCATCCACGACAATCAAACGCTCGGCTATGGCATCTGGATGATGAAGCTGCGTGGCTATCCAGTGGTCGCGAACATCCATCATCCGATCGCTATCGACCGCGAGAACGCGCTGAAGCAGTCGAAGAACATCGGTCAACGCATCTCGCGCATGATCTGGTACCCGTGGGTGATGCAGCAGAGAGTGGCGGAACGCATGGACTACATCATCACTGGCTCGGAGGCATCTGCGCAGTCGATCGTGGAGTCGGTTGGTATCCCGCGCGCGCACATTCGCGCGATCCATGATGGTGTCGAGACCGAGGTGTTTCGGCCCCTGGCCGACATCCAGCCAGAGCCGAACCGCATCCTGTTCGTCGGGAACAGCGAGGACCGCAACAAGGGTGTTCGTTACCTGCTCAAGGCGCTGCAACGACTGCGCTCAGAGGTGCCGTTCCATCTTCGCGTCGTGCATCATCCCGGATCGCGGGGCGCGCCCAAGATGGTGCAGGAGATGGGTCTCCATGGCCGTGTCACCTTCCTAGAGCAGCTATCTACCGACGAGCTGGTGCGCGAGTACAATGGCGCGCAACTCCTGGTCTCGCCGTCCCTCTACGAAGGGTTCGGGCTGCCGGCCGCGGAGGCGCAGGCCTGCGGTACTGCTGTGATAGCAACGTCGGCGGGCGCGCTTCCGGAGATCGTGGAGGATGGTGCCACCGGCATCGTCGTGGCGCCTGGCGACCCAGCAGATCTCGCGCACGCGATCGCGACCCTCCTTCAGCAGCCGGAGCGCTGCGAGGAGATGGGCGCGCAGGGTGCCAGGCGCATTAGAGAGCGCTTCAGCTGGCGCAAGACAGCCGAGGAGACGTTTGACCTGTATCAAGAAGTCCTGGCCCGCCGCGGCCCCGCCACCGGTCATCCACACCCCATCGCTGCGAACGTGCCATGAGGGTGTGCTTCCTCCAGCACGAAGGGAGCATGTTCTCCGGCGGGCAGGGCGTCTACGTAAGCAATCTGAGCCGCGAACTAAATGCCCTCGGCCACGACATCCACGTGATATCGGGTCCGCCCTACCCGGAGCTGGCCGAAAGTGTGACCCTCCACAAGGTGCGCAACTATAACTATCACCGGCTGCTCGCGACGAACCGACGTTTCTTCTATGGCCGCGATCCGCTCGACGCGTTCGGCCTCCTCAATCTGGCGGAGCTTGTGACGACGCGCGTCGGGATGTACTCGGTGATGGGCGCCTTCAGCATCCGGGCCTACGACCGCTTTCACAGGCTCCATGCCGAGCAGCCGTTTGATGTCGTCCACGACAACCAGGTTTTGGGCTACGGCACGCTACTCATCAAGCTGTTTGGGCCGCGCGTTGTTGCCACCGTTCACCATCCTCTGGACGCCGACCGAGCGAACCGGATTCGCGAGGGGCGCTCCTTGGGCGAGCAGGTGCGCGCCGCGCTTTTCTACCCGTTCTTCATGCAGAAGATCGTCGCGCAGCGTGTCGACCAGGTGGTTGCTGTCTCGCCCAAAGGCCGCCGTGATGTGGCGAGGTCGTTTGACCTTCCGCTCGAACGCGTCGCCCTCGTCCGGAACGGCGTCGACACCGAGACCTTCAAGAAGAAGGCGGACGTCGAACGAAGAGACGCTCGTATCCTGTTCGTCGGCGATACCGAAGATCGCAACAAGGGCTTCGAGTACTTGCTCATGGCGGTCCACATGCTTGATCCACTCGTACCGGCTGAGGTCGTGGTCGTGCAGCGATCATGGTCGAGGAAGGCGCTGATATTGGCGCGGGAATTCGGCCTTGAAGGCAGGGTAACATTCGTGGACAGCCTCACGGTCGACGAGCTCGTAGGCGAGTACAACCGCGCAACGATGCTCGTTTCGCCCTCGCTCTACGAGGGCTTCGGCTTGCCGGCCGCGGAGGCGCAGGCTTGCGGAACGCCTGTCATCGCCACGACGGCCGGCGCCTTCGCTGAGATCGTAGATGATGAGACCGGGCGCATTGTGCCGCCTGGCGACGCGGCCGCGCTAGCTGAGGCGATCCGCGAGCTACTGTTGGACGATGACCTGCGAGAATCGATGGGCCGCGCCGCTGAACTGCGCATCCGTGAACGATTCAGCTGGCGCAGGGCTGCGGAGATGATGGATGCAATCTACCGTGGCGAACCTCAGCGGACAGAGTGCATGATGGTCGCGTCATGAAGGTATGCTTCCTGCTTCATCAAGGGAGTATGTACTCGGGCGGACAGGGCATCTATTTGCACCACATCACCCGCGAGCTGGCCGAACTCGGTCACGAGGTACACGTCATTGCCGGCCCGCCGTACCCGGACGCTGTCGAGAGCGTCACCGTACACCGCATTCCGAACTACAGCATCTACCGCCTGCTGGAGACCGGCCGCTTCTTCTTCTTCGGCCGAGATCCACGCAGCTTCTTCCACCCGCTCAACTTCTACGAGATCGCGACCAGCCGCTCGGGGATGTTCTCCGTGATGGCGGCGTTTAGCTTCCGCGCCTATCGCAAGTTGCGCGAGCTCGCGCCCGAGGTGCAGTTCGACATCGTCCACGACGTGCAGGGCCTGGGCTACGGCGCACTCCTCATCAAGGCGAATGGGCTGCCGGTAGTGGCGAACATCCATCATCCCTTGCAGGTCGACCGCGCCAACCGGCTGCGACAGGCGACGACACTGGCCGAGAAGATCAAGTGGATCCGGTTCTACCCGTTCTGGATGCAGGAAGTGGTCGCCCGTCGCCTCGACCGCATCATCACAGGGTCGCAAAGCTCGGCCGATTTCGTCGCAGCCGCGTTTCGGTTACCGAGGGATCAGATCGCCGCGATATACGACGGCGTGGAGACCGACGTCTTCCAGCCGCTCGAGGTCGCACGAGCGCCGGGGTCGCTGTTGTACGTCGGCAACTCGGACGACCGCAACAAGGGCGCCCGCTATCTGATCGAGGCGCTCGCGCTCCTGAAGCACCGCACGGATTTGCACCTGACTGTGGTGGACCGGCCGATCGCTGCACTCGTGCCGTCCCTGAGCAAGCGACTTGGCGTCGAGCACATGGTCACGCTGACTGGACGGCTTCCGAGGGAAGATTTGGTGAAGCAGTACAACCAAGCGGAGCTGTTGATCTCACCGTCACTCTACGAAGGTTTTGGCCTGCCGGCGGCGGAGGCGATGGCCTGCGGCACGCCCGTCCTCGCGACCACTGCCGGCGCGTTTCCGGAGATCATTGAGGATGGCAAGAGCGGAGTACTCGTGCCCGCCGGTGACGCCAGCGCACTCGCGTCGGCGATCGAGCGTATGCTTGACGAGCCGGCGTTACGCAAACAGCTCGGACTTGCGGGTCGTCAGCGTATCCTCAACAACTTCTCATGGCGCGACACAGCGTTGGGGACGGAGGCGCTGTACGAGGAGATCGTGGCTGCTAGTCGTCGGCCGGTGGCTCAATTGGCGTGGCGATGAGCGCGCGACCGATCCAGAACGCGACGTAGAGCGCGCCGAGGAAGCCTCCCGTCACTGGCAGGGCGAGAGCCCAGTAGCTGCGGCGCATCACGCCGCCCAGGAACGTAATCGCGGTCAGGATGGTGATGCCGCAGATGATCATGCCGTAGAGGTGAGAGCGCTCAGCCATTATCTTGCTCCGTACGTCACTTGTTCTCGGGACTGCCGGCTCAGTGTAACAGGGCCGCTGCTAGCGGCCAACATCAGGCCGTGAGGTCCTCGCCGCCATCCACTCCCAACACGTTACCTGTCATCCAGTACAGACGCTCGTCGACCAGGACGGCGATGGCCTTGGCAATGTCCGTCGGCTCCGTCGAGCGGCCGGAGGGGTTTGCCTCCTTGGCCCTCGCCAGCAACTCCGGCCCGCCCGGGATGCGCTGGAGAGCCGGTGTGTCCGTGACGCCAGCGCGGATCGCGTTTGCGGTGATGCCCATGGGGGCCAGCTCGAACGCGATCTGGCGAATGTGCGACTCGAGCGCGGCTTTGGCAGCCGAAACGCCCCCGTATGACTTGATAACGCGAGTCGCGCCGGAGCTCGTCATCGCGAAGATCCGGCCGCCGTCCCTCATAAGGCCGTTGGTGACAAGGTCTTGCGCCCAGTAGACGAGGCTGTGCGCCATGACGTCGAGCGTCATGTCGATCTGCTTCTTACTGAGCATTTCCTTCGGCCCGCCGCCGAAGTAGGGGAGTAGCGTGCCAAACGCAAGGGAGTGCAGCAACACCCGGACCGTGGAGCCGTCGTTGGCCGTTGCCTTCTTGATCGACTCGATCACCGAGGCGCGCTTGTCGGCGTCAGCGGCGTTCACGTTGAAGAACACGGCTTGCTGACCGGCCGCTTTGATGTCGTTCTGAATGCGCTCGGCGTTCGCTATTGTGGAGCGGAGGTCCATATGCACGCCGAAGATGTTGTAACCGGAGCGGGCCAGCTCGATCGACGTCGCTTCACCGAACCCACTCGACGCGCCGAGGATGAGTGCCCAGGGTTTGACTGCCATATCCGACCTCCTTGCCGTCAGTCCTCCTGAAGGACGCCTTCTGTCGTGAGGAGCCGCTGTCGAAACGCCTCCACCGTCGCATCGTCGCCCTCCAGTGACGCACGCACCGCGTGGAAGAGCTGCTCGGTCGTCGCAATGCAGTAGCGCTGACTTTCAGCGGCGATGCGAAGCGGCTCTTCATACTGCGGCCCGCGCTCACTCGGCGCGGTCGTCCGGTGGCCGTTGATGAGGAGTAGGCCGCGCTGCGGTGCACCAGTTGCTATCGCCTCCTCGAGACGGCGGCGGAGCCGGTAGTGCGCCGTCATGCCGACGGAGCCGACGCTTGCTTCGACCTCGACCAGGGCAGACTGCTTCCCGGCGCGGTCGTTCGGGAGCAGGATGCGGGCTGGTGTGTCGATGTCCCTCGCGACTACGTTGAAGCCGATCTGAGTAAGCGCATCCCGTACAGGCTCTTCGAGGCCGTGTCTGCCCTCCTGCCAGAGCAGCTTGCGGTATCGATAAAGCTCCTCGACGGTTTCGTCCCGCTCCGCGACTTCCGCCTCCGCCAATGACGCGCGCTCGAAAGCCTCGACTCGGCTCCGCTCCCGCTCTGCCAGGTCCGGGAGCTGATACTCGCTAAGCCAGGCCGGCGGCGCCGAGGTCGACTCCAGGCGCAGGAAGTGCTGGATCGCGTCCTGAAGGGCATTAGAGAAAGCGTAGCGTCGCTCGGCGGTTGGTGGCTTGGCCGGCGGGGGCAGGAACACAGCATGGCCGAGTCCCAGCGTGAGGTCGGCTCCGATTGCGGCGCCTCCGGCACTTCGGGCGAACACGCGCCCGGCACCCTCGAATGCGGGCGCGTCGTCGACGAGATATGCGTGATACTCGAGCTCCTTGCGGAACTCGTCAACGAACGGCCCGAAGGCGTGGTCGTGCTCGAGAGGAATGATCTGCGTCCCGCTACCGCGTCGCAGGAACGGCTCGCGGTACTGAAGTCCCGGCGGAGCAGGTAGCCAGAAGTAGCGGTCACAGCCCGAGAACCCCGCGACGCGAGAGTGGACGACGTTCGGGTAGAGGATGCACACAATCAGGCCGCCGTTGCCTAGCAGGCGCGATGTCTCATCTTGCCGGTCCCGCAAGAGGTCGGCGAGCGCTACGGTACCTGGTCCCGTTTGACCGTTTGTGACGGTATCTCCTGAGCGCGTGCTGAGCTCCTCATTGCCGCCAACCACGTCTTCGATCAGGTTCGAGAGCGCGCGGGGATCGACGATGAGGGCGTCGTAATCGAAGAATGCCGGCGCACTAGCGAAGTCGAAGTTGTCGATGGGAGTGCCGGGAAGGGGAAAGCCTAGCGTGAGGATGCGCATTAGTCGAGTTCCAGCTCGCGTAAGTATGTGCGTAGGCCCGACCCGACATCTTCGCGCATGAGCGCCAGTTCGATGGAAGCCTGGATCATGCCCAGCGGCCGTCCCGTGTCGAAGCGCCGGCCCTCGAACTCGTAGGCAAACATCGGTTGGCGCTCCAGGAGGATGGCGAGGGCGTCCGTGATCTGTATCTCGCCCGCCACACCGGGCTTCGTCTCCTGGATCGCGTCGAAGACCTGGGGCGTCAACACGTAGCGCCCTACGATGCCGAGGTTGCTCGGTGCCTCAGCCGGCCGTGGTTTCTCCACGACCCCTCGCAGCCGGGTTGTGCGCTCGTCCACTCGATCGCCATCTACGATCCCGTAACTTTCTATCTCATCCTGCGGAACGCTCTCGACCGCCACAACGGAACCACCATGCTGTTTGAACGCATCGACGAGTTGCTTTGCGGCCGGTACATCGGACGTGATGACGTCGTCCGGAAACATGAGCACGAACGGGTCGTTACCCACCACGTGGCGCGCCGTCATCACCGCATCGCCGATGCCGCGCTGTTCGTGCTGGCGCACGTAGGCGATGTCGGCGAGCTGGCTGATCCCACGCAGCTCTGTCAGCCGCTCCTCGTCGCCCTTGGCTTCCAACACCCGCTCCAAGTCCCATGAGCGGTCGAAGTGGTCCTCCACAGCCCGCTTGCCGGCCGACGTGACGATGACGACCTCGTTCAGTCCTGAGGCTGCGGCCTCTTCCACGGTGTATTGGATAATGGGCTTGTCGACGAGAGGGAGCGTTTCCTTGGGCTGGGCCTTCGTGGCAGGCAGGAGGCGAGTGCCGTAGCCCGCCGCTAGAATGACGGCCTTGCGCACCTCCATCAGCCCCGCACCTGCTCTCTCTGCATCCGCTTGGTATTCTAGGCCAGATTCTCGAACGGCGGCAATTGACATCGGAAGCGCGCGGTCGCTAGATTGCCAGCGCCTAACATGCCTAGTCTGACTGTCAACGGAGAGGATCGGGAGGCCCCGGACGGCGCGCGCAACCTCCTCAGCTTTTTGCGCTTCGACCTGGGCCTGACCGGCACAAAGTATGGCTGTGGGGAGGGGCTCTGCGGTTCCTGTACAGTCCTTGTCGACGGCCAGCCGCTCCGGTCGTGTATGGCGACGGTAGCTTCGGTTGCAGGTGGTTCCCTCACCACCATCGAGGGTCTTGCGCGGAACGGTGAGCTGCATCCCGTGCAGCAGGCCTTCGTGGACGAGTCGGCGATGCAGTGTGGCTACTGCATTCCGGGCTTCATCATGACTGCCGTTGGGCTCCTGAGCCGCGATGCGCATCCGAATTCCGCCCAGATCCGCGAAGCGCTGGCCGAGAACATGTGCCGCTGCGGAACGTACCAGCGGATCCAGCGGGCCGTCGAATGCGCGGCCGGAGACGGGAGCGACTCGTGATAGAAGGTGCACCCGACAACGAAGGACTAACGATTCTCGGAGAAGTTGGTCTCGGCTTTCCGCCCCCGCGGACGAGCTACGCGCGGGCCGCGTACGCAAACACGGAGCCCGGTGCGCAGAAAGCCGCTTGGCTGCGGATCCGGCCCGATGGCTCCATCACAGCCTATGCCGGCAAGGTGGAGTACGGCCAGGGGATTCGGAGCGGCCTCGCGGTCGAGGTCGCGGACGAACTGCGGGTGCCCCTCGACGCTGTCGACGTCGTGCTTGGCGACACAGCCACAACGCCGTGGGACATGGGCACCTTCGGCAGCCAGTCGACGGCACGCGTCGGGCTGCAGCTTCGCAAGGCTGCCGCGACAGCTCGGCACACGCTGCTCGACCTTGCAGCCGACCGGCTCGATCTGCCGGCCTCAGAGTTGAGTTGCCGCGATGGCCGCGTGGCCGCGGACAGCGACCACGGCGTCTCGTACGCCGAGCTCTTAAGCGGCCTCACGCTCGAGCAAGACCTCGTAGACGACATTGAACTGACGAGGCAGAGCGACTTCACGGTAATGGGCACCGACGCTCCGCGTATCGACGCCATCGGACGCGTCACTGGCAAGGCGAAATATTCCCAGGACGTCATTACGGACGGCATGCTCCACGCGAAGGTGCTCCGGCGCCCGTCCGTCGACGCGCGGCTGGGCGACGTCGACTTCGCCGCAGCAGAGCACATGCCTGGGGTGCTGCGCATTGTCCGCGACAACCACCTCATCGCCGTGTTGGCCGAGACAGACGAGCAGGCCGAACGGGCGCTTCAGGTCATCGGGACGCAGTGGGACGAGCAGGAAGACCGCTCAACGCAACTCGATCTGCCGGTGCTCTTGAAGGAGAGTGGCGCCGATCCGTTCGTTGTGCAGGAACGCGGCTCGCTCGAAGAGGGGTTCCGCGAGGCCGATGCGCAGCTCGAGGCCACGTACTTCATCCCCTACGTCTCGAACGCGCCGATGGAGCCGCGCGCTGCCGTCGCGATATGGGATGACGATCACCTCACGGTGTGGGCGGGAACACAGCGTCCGTTCGGGCTGCGGGCGGAGCTGGCCGGGCGCTTCGAGATCGACGAGGAGAACGTGCGGGTCATCGCGCCTGAGATCGGCGGCGGGTTCGGTAGCAAGAGCCTCTACCAGGTCGCGCACGAGGCGGCACGTCTGGCGAAGGTTGCAGACCGGCCAGTGCGCGTCGCGTACACGCGTCAGGAAGAGATGCAGTGGGGGACAGTACGCCCCGCGGCGCTCATTGAGGTCCGGAGTGGATTCAGGTCGGATGGGACGCTCACGGCGTGGGAGTTCAACGCATACCACGCGACCAACGAGCGCCCGTTCATCGGCCGGCGCGGTTCTGACACGCCGTACGATGTGCCGCACGTGAACGTGACGACCTACTCGTCACAGAGCCCGCTGCGGGTTGGCTCCTATCGGTCGCTGGGTGGCGCCGTGAACCACTTTGCGCGCGAAACCCACATGGACGAGATCGCCCATGCCGTGGGTATCGATCCCGTTGAATTGCGATTGCGTAACCTGAGCGAGCCGCGCTTCCGCCGAGTCCTCGAGACCGCCGCGCAGAGCTTCGGGTGGACTTCGCAGAAGACGCCCTCTGCGCGGGGTGTGGGCGTCGCGATTGGCCTCGATGTTGGTAGCTACATCGCAACCTGCCTGGAACTCGAACTGCAGGGCAGGGAAGTCCGTGTGAAACGAGTCACGGCCTCGCTAGACTGCGGATTGACGGTCAACCCCGAAGGAGCGCGAAACCAGACCGAGGGTGGCATCGTGATGGGACTGGGCACGGCGCTCTACGAGGCGATTGACTTTCAGGCGGGCGCCGTGCTGAACTCGAGCTTCGCGCGTTACCGGGTGCCGCGGATCAACAACGCGCCTCAGATCGAGACACTCCTCGTCGGCGACGCGGCAACGCCATCAACGGGGGCTGGCGAACCCGGCATCGTGCCTGTCGCGGCAGCGGTATCGAACGCCCTCTTTGATCTTGGTGGGGAGAGGTACCGAGAGCTACCGATTCAGCGGTATCTGCGCTAGGGAGTTGCGGCGCCTGATTCTGCGTCCGGCGCGCCCAGCAGTGCGGCTAGGGGCACGCGCACGACCTGCGACGCGAGGCCGTCCGTGATGTAGACGTTCTCCTCGGCAGCGTCGACGGCGATGCCAACGGGGCGGCTCTGAACGTTGGGGAGGCTCCAGGCGGCGATCTCCTCGCCGGCAGGGTTGAAGATCACGATAGCGCCGTTCGCCGGATCGGTCGCCAGCACCGTGCCATCGTCGAGAGCGGCGACATAGGCGCGGTCGGTGATGCCCTGGCTTCCCCAGGAGTCCACTTCGTACTCGGCGCTGAACTGGAACTGGCTGTCGAAGCGCTGGATGCGCTTATTCCAGAAGTCGGCGACGTAGACATCGCCTGACGAGTTGATATCGACGCTGCTCGGTTCATTGAACTGGCCCCGTTCGCTGCCCGGCCCACCGATAACGCGCTGCAGGTTTCCCGACGGGTCATAGAGACCGAGTTGTTTGTTGCCGGTGTCGACGACCAGGAGGTTGCCGTCCGGCAGCACCGTCAGGTCGCGAGGGCCGAACAGCCCCCCAACGTTGAAACTCGGGTCATACTCACCGTCGGAAGTGAACTTCTGGACGCGATGGTTCCATGTGTCGGCGACGTAGATGGCCCCGTCCTCACCGACGGCGATCCCCCAAGGACCGTCGGCAACGTCGTAGTCAGCTACCTCCTCCGCGGGGTTGGCAAACTGCCCGTCGCCGGTCCCGGACTCGCCGAACGCGCTGACCGTGCCGTCCGGCGCGATGATCTGGATGCGCTGGTTCAAGGTATCGACAACGTAGACGTTGCCATCCTCGTCGACGTCGATGCCTGCGGGCTGTGATACCTGGCCGACCTCCGTACCCAGTGATGCAAGGACCGTGACGTCCGCGGCCGGAATCTCGGGAGCGTCGGCGCGGAAGCCGGTCTCGGGCGGCTCGACGAAGCCGGCAAACTCCTTCGGGAAGTAGGCGATCATATTTGGTGTGGAGGTCGCGCCGATGACTTCGCGGTCGATGAAGTAGAGCCGGTAGGTGTCGACCAAGTCGCCGTTGAAGACGGCCTTGATGAAGTCATCGCGCTCGAGGCCTTTGTACAACTCGGGGAACCACCACATGTGGGTGTACGGGATGCCCTCCAAGTAGCGATCCAGATACGGTTCCATCTTCGCTTGGTTTTCCGTACTCACCAGCACGACGGCGCCGGCCTGCGGAACGAACTCTTCCTCGAAGTTGGTGTAGACAACATCCTTGTAGTCCCGCATGTACCACGGCCATGGCCAGATATTGCCGGAGTTGTCGATGACGATCTTGACATCTTTCCCAAGGCCGCTGGCCTCCGCGGCTTGCGTGATTCTGTCATTGACCTCCCCGAGCCCGGCAGAACCTTGCGCATAGATGAGCATCTCTGGAGGGACACCGTTAGGCTCGCCTTCGTCGAAGGCGGCGATGCTGCCCGCACGGATGGTGAGGACCGACATTGCCGCGAACAAGCCAACCGCGACGAGCTGGCCGGCGGTCTGCCAGGAGACGTTCCGCGCCGCCCAGACCACTCCGCCGAGGGCCACAAGCGCAAGCAGCCACGCGAGGACGCTCGCCCCGGATGACGGTCCGGCCATGAGAAAGATGAGCGTGGCGGCGACCGCGACCAGCGCTACGCCTGCAAAGAGACCGATCGCGCGCGAATCGAGCGACAGATGCTCTTCTCCCTCCGCAGCCTCCTCTGTTGTCAACTTCGCGGAGCTCAGGATGTCATGCAGCACTTTGGCGGCTAGCAGTGAAATGGGAAGGGCAAGGTGGGTAACGAGCCAGGGCATCTTCTCGCCGGCGACGGTGAGGCCGAAGAAGATCGCGATTGTCCAGAAGAGCAAGAACTTCGTGAACCAGTCCATCGAGAGGAAGATCACTGCGGCGAGAGCGATGATGAACGCGAGCTGGATACGGAATTCTCCGATGGGCCCTAGCGCGTCATCCGGCATGAGGCTGAGCGTTGTGACAAGCAGCAGCGTGGCACCTGCGAGCAGTACCTGCTCAACCTTGCCCTTGAAGGAGTAGTACAGCGTGCCAGCGATCGCAAAAACGAGCGGTAGGAACTCGTACACGGGTAGCAGCATGAAGTAGTAGTAGTCGGGCTGGTCCCCGCGCCGGACATGCTGCTGGCCGAGCCAGTAGTCCATCGAGCCCCAAATGCCGGTCCAGAAGCCTGGCATGTTGGTGAAGAAGCTCGTGTAAAGGAGCACAAAAACGCCGTAGAAGATGATGCCCGCTGCGAGCCAGATGCGCCAATTCCAGATGAGGCCTATGTACGCGCCTCCCAAGATCAGAAGCAGCGTAGTCCAGCGCATCAGGTCGCCCTCGGCCATGTAGCCGTTGTCCTCGATGAAGGGAAGCTGCTGGATGGCGGCCGCGAACTGCGGGGCGCACAACGTCCCGAGAATGATCATGATCGGCAGGGTGGACGGCAGCTCATTCAATGAGAAGCGCTTCCGCACGCCTTCAGTGACCGACCACACTGCGGCGATCGCCCACGCCGACGGGATGGTGACGGCGTAAGCGACAACGGTCTGAAGAGACGTCATCTCGCGCGACTTGCTGTATTGCTGGACGAGCTGAGTCGCGAGCAGGAGGTTGACGAAGACGAGGAGGATGCCGGCGACGATGAACGTGACTTCTTTCGCCGTGAAGCTCAGCGCGAGGAGCGGCGCTATGGCCACCAACCAGAAGTCGCGCGTGTTCCACTTTTCCGCGAAGAACGCCCCAAACGCAAACGCGCCCAGCCCGGCGAACGGCACCATGAGCCAGTACTGCGTCGGCATCGGGTCTCCGAAGACGCCAAGCGAGCCCAGCCCGAACGCCGCGGACAGCAGGAGGGTGATGCCGCCCGCGACCGTAAGGGTGCGCAGGAATGCGTCCGGCCTTGCTCCCTCACGCTCGTTGGCCGGGTCGTCTAGCTCGATGTCCTCCATGAACCGCCATATGCAGACTACGATCGCGAGCGCGAAGAACAGAATGTAGATGTCGTTACGCGCGAAGCGGCTGAAGTACAGGATCGACGGTGAGACCGCCAGCATGAACCCGGCCGCTAAGGCGCCGATGGTGCCAAGCTGCCTGCGCAGCATGAAGGGCAGGGCGATAAGACCGATACCGAAGAGAGCCGGGAGGAGCCTGGACGTGTAGTCGCTGTCGCCGAATACCTTGAAGATAGCGGCCGTCCCAAAGTAATTGAACGGCCCATGGTACACCGGATCGTGGGTGTACTTGACACCCTGCGTGATGTCCCACGCGAACTTGATGTGGATGCTCTCGTCATGATGGACGGCGCGCTCGCCGAGGTCCCAGAGGCGAAGTACGGCTCCGAAAATCACGACGCCAGCAATCAGCGCCACGAACCAGTACTTGGCTGCAAGGCCAGCGAGGTCGCCCGTAGCGATCTTCCGCTCGCCGAGGTAGTTGCTAAGGCGCTGGCCTGTGGTCGCCAATGCGCTACCTGGAAACCTCTGCGGTCGCTGATGTGCGAACGCGGTACACGGCGACCTCGCCGTCGTGCGCCAGTTCAACCAGTTCAGTCATCTCTGGAATCGTGACGGTGCCGTATGTCGATTGTTCTCTGCTCCCTACAACGATGTAGGAGATGTCGTATTTCTCGATTACCGATCTTACCGCATCCTCGTCGTTACTGGTGTACAGGGTTGTAAGATCCTGTTCACGCCCGTCCTGCGGCTCGCTTGTGCCCCGCCATTGAAGCTCGTGACCGGGCCACTGCAGGATGGTGGGGAAACCGGTCGAAGCCGAGATGCGGCCGCCGTCGCTGTAATCGCCTCCGAGCGCCTCGGCAATCACGGGCTGGCCGTCCCGCTCATCTAGCCAGGTGATCGCCGCGAGTTCTGCTTGGTCGATGCGTTCGAGGCCGTTGAGCGACCGCGGCAAGTCGAAATCATCAGTGCGGTTGAACGCCGCTAGCACGGGGTAAACGAACGCGCTGGCCAAGACAGCGACCACGGCCACGCGCCAGACCGTACGCCACGCGATCACGGCAGGGGCACGCTGCTCGCGTGGTCGCCACAGCAGGATCAGGGTCCCGGCAACGCCAAAAAAGATGCCCCCACCGACGATGAGACCGAATATCCTCGGGTAGCCGCCTGGGGCGAGCACGAAGCCGATCACGGCCCCGAACAGCGCGATTCCCGCGACCGCGTAGTCTGCGGCCGTAAACCGGCCGAGGTCGAGCTTTAACGATGGCATCGTCGCACTACGGAAGAGTTGATAGAGGACGAAGCCCCCGGCGATGCTCAGCAGCAGCCAGGCTTGGTAGTAGAGCTTAAAGATCGTGTTCAGGCGGCTATTGAACCCGTCCTCGATGTAGATGAACTCAGCGCCGAGGATGAGGAGGGCGGCCGTCGCCGAGAGCCCAAGAGCGAAGATGTGGGAGAGGTTCTCCGCCGCCTTTGCGCCGGCGCGTTCGATATCGCGGTAGAGCGCAAGTCCCAGGAGCCCAACGGAGCCCGATAGCACCATCACAGTGAGCCAGTTCCAACCACGCTCTCCGATCCTTGCACCGAGACTCGCGTCGATCTCGCGTTCGAAGCCCGCTTCATTGATCGAGACGGGTCGTGGCAGGATGTCGAGGACGGCGGCAAGGGCATCCCAGATAAACCAGAGGAAGAACACGAGGATCGCCGGCGTCAGGGCCCAAAGGATGTTCTCAAGCGAGATTGGTTTGTTGCTCTGCGACAGCCGCCAAACGGCGTACGGCAGGACGATGAATGCGAACGGTCCCCAGAGCAGGAACGTGTGGAAGAGGCGGCTGCCAGCACCGGCTTCAGCGGTGAAGCCAGAGGCCTGACTATCGAAGCCGCCGAAGAAGAACGGTACGTACGCGAGGAACGCGACGAAGAAGATCGGGATCAGGAAGCCCAGGCTGTCCAGTGCAATGCCCCACGACCACTTGTCTGCATTGATGCGATTACGGATCACCGTGATGAGCGTGACGACGAACGCCATCGTTGGCATGTCCCATGTGTTGAGGAACGCGAGCCCACCAAAAATGATTCCGAACGCGACCAGCCACGGCGGACGTTCCAGCCATACCACAACGTCGAGCGGCTCGTCAGAGTGTAGGAGCGACAGTGCCAGTCCGACGGCGAGCAGCACGAACGGGATCGACATCACGTGCGGATGGAGGTCGCCGAGAAGGAAGCTGAAGAACGGCACTTCGTGAATGCCCGCGCCGCCATCGAGGATGCGCGTCGCCCGCCACCAGAACCAGAACTGGTCGGGGAACCACTGCGTGCCGTCGTATGCGGACAGCTCGAGCACACCAATCCAGCTCCAGAACGAGCCGGGCATGAAGTTGTGCGACGCCAGCATCTCTAGGAACCCCTCCAGATTGCCCATCACGGCAAGGAGGAAGGAGCCGGCGACTCCAAAGATCATCGGGCGCCAAAGAATCGCAGAGTTGAAACCTCGGGCCGGAGTACCGGGTCCGCCCTCGGCTCGCCGACGCTCGGCCGGAGCCGCGAGGTTGTAGACGAGGCCGAATGCGCCGGTCACCGCGAGGCTCACCGTCATCGCGAGGCCGAGATTGAACCCGACCCCCGTCTCGAGGCCGCTCAACCGCGTCATCACGGAGGTCAGGAGGTAGCCGAAGTAGTAGTAGCTGACGTCATAGCCGGCCAGCCACGGGTCCGCAGGAGGGTAGCTTTCGGCCCTGGTGACGGCGTTGAGGAACATCAGGTCCATCGGTTTCTCAGTCCCGCCGAAATCCGGCACATAGGATCGGAGGTACGCCGCCGTGATGAACGATAGGAACAGGACGACTTCGGTGGCGGCGATGAGCCACCAGTTCTCTCGAGCGAACGAGACGATATCGGGCCTACGCACCCATAGGAGTAGACCAGACGCGCCTCCCACGATGAGAAGCACGATCCAGATCCCGCCGACCGAGTTGGGCAAGCCGAGATGGACGAAGATCCAGAAGAGATAGCCGGTCAGGAGCAGTCCGAACGCCTTGGAGAGTGTGTAACCGCTATCGGGGAGGCGCTGGAAGAGGGAAAGACAGAGGGGCAGGGCGGCCAAACCCACCACCTGCAACATCACCCACCAGATTAACGTCTCAGACACGGAGCGGCCTCACGCAAGGTCGCTCCGTACGCGGACGGCCCAACATAACAATGAGGATAGCGGCAGCCCTGCTCGAAGGGAAGCAGTGCTTGTTACGGAAGGATGACGCTCAATATAGCGATGGCTGGGGACTTAGCGGAAGAGGGCCCCGACGAACGCTTCAGGCGCGAAGGGCGCTAGGTCCTCTGGGTTCTCACCAGTGCCGACCAGGCGAACCGGGATGCCCATCTGGTCCGCGATCGAGAACACGATGCCGCCCTTTGATGTTCCGTCGAGCTTGGTGAGGCAGACCGACGTGACCTCGGCGGCCTTGGTGAACGCTTCGGCCTGCAGAAGCGCGTTTTGGCCAATGGTCGCGTCGAGGACGAGCAACACTTCGTGTGGCGCGTCCGGCTGCTTTCGCTCGATGATGCGCCTCAGCTTGCTGAGCTCCTCCATCAGGTTGAACTTGGTGTGGAGCCGTCCGGCCGTATCGATGATGACGACATCGGCGTCACGACTCTGGGCTGCGGATAACGCATCGAACACCACTGCGGCCGGATCGGCGCCTTCTTTGTGGGCGATGACGTCGGCACCGACCCGCTGACCCCACGCCTTGAGCTGGTCGATGGCTGCCGCGCGGAAGGTGTCGGCTGCGGCTATGACGGCGAGTCTGCCCTCAGCCTTGTACGCGTGGGCGATTTTTGCAATGGTTGTGGTCTTGCCCGTGCCGTTCACGCCCAACACAAGAATGACGGCGGGCTTCGGGATGTCGGTTCGAGCCCCGCCCTCCGTCCAGAGCTTGCCCTTGCCTTCCGGCGCGCGCAGCAGATCGACGAGCGCCTGCTTCAGGATTTCTTCCGCGTCCTGGGCGTCCTTGATGCGCTCGCTCGCCACGCGTTCGCGTACCTGATCGAGAATCTTCTCCGTGGTCTCAACACCTGCGTCGGCGCCGATCAGCAGCTCCTCGAGCTCCTGCCAGAGTTCTTCGTCGATGTCTCCGCGAGAAAAGATGCCGGCAATGTTGCCGAACCACGACTTCTTGGTGCGCTCGAGCGCGGCCTCAGTACGCTCCTCGTCTTCCGGATCGAGTTCCTCGACGGCGACGGAAGCATCTCCCGTTGTTTCGTTGTCGTGTGCGCCTTCGTCCTTCGGCCCGCGCTTGAAGAATCGCATGTTGCTCGATGGTACTCGGAGAGAGGGCCGGAGGCAACGCGACTAGATGGAGGCAGCCGCCTTCTCTGGGATGTCGCTGATGCGCAGTGAGAGGAGAGTGGAGGTGCTGTCTTCGCCCATGGAGACCCCATAGATGGTATCTGCCATCTCCAACGTACGGCGATTGTGCGTGATGATGATGAACTGGGTTCGCTCTGAGAGGGCGCGGAGGGCGTCGTTGAAACGGCCGACGTTCGCCTCGTCGAGCGCGGCGTCCACCTCGTCGAGGACGCAGATCGGGGACGGGTTGGTGTCGAGCAGGGCAAATAGCAGCGCCATCGCCGTCAGCGAACGCTCGCCGCCCGAGAGCATGTTGAGGTTGCGCACTCGCTTGCGCGGCGGCTGCGCGACGATATCGACTCCGGGCAGCCGTTCATCGTCCTTCTCTTCGTCATCGTCGCCGGACCGTGTCAGAAGTAGTTCCGCGTGTCCGCCGCCGAAGAACGTCTGGAAGTAGCGCTGAAACGACAGATTCACGTGGCGGAATGTGCTGTTGAAGCGCTCGCGGATGATCGACTCCAGCTCCTTGATTGCCTCCAGGAGCGCCTGTTCAGCCTCGCGCAGGTCTCGGAGCTGACTCGTCAGGTATTCGTGCCGTTCGCGGCTCTCGGTGAAGTCCTCAGTCGCTTCTTCGTTGACCGGGCCGAGCTTGCGGATCGCTACTCGTAGCTCGCTGATGCGGTCCTTGAGGGCCACCGTGTCAATGGCGGCCCCTCCGCGCACAGGTGGCACGTCCTCGCCGACCCGAGCTTCTGACTTGAGCCAAGCTGGCGGCTGCCCGGGCTCGGACTCCGCGTCTTCCTCCTCCTCGGCAACGATTTGCGCGATCTCGCCATCGTCCAGCGGCCGGAACCCTTCCTCCTCGAGGCGCTCGCGAAGCGCTTCCAGCTCCTCGGTGCGGAGTTTGACGTTGGACTGGGCCTCCAACAACTCGCGCTCGGCGGCGAGCGCCTTCGACCGTACAGCAGCCAGGTCCTTGTCGATCGTCCGCTGGCGTTCCTCGACTTCCTCCAGCGCCTGTCGCGCTGGAGCCAGCTCCTTACGAGCTTTCTCGACCTCCACAGTCGTGGCCTCAAGTTCCTGCTCTGTCGACCCGATCCGCTCCTCGACCAGCTTGAGCTCATTCGCAACGCTCTCGGAAGCCTCGACTCGCCGGCGGATGTCGCTCTCAATGCGCTCGAGCGATGACGCTTGTAGGTCAGCTTGGCGCTGGTAGGCCTCTAGTTGCGACTCGAGCGCACGGATCTCCCTGCTGCGGTCGGCTCCTTGATCGGCTAGCCTCGCGCGGGACTCGCTCAGCTCCTCGATTTGGGGAGTTAGGCGGCGTTGGACGGCACGCTGCTGGTCGATCTGGGCACGCGCCTCGTCGAGGACGCGCTGGACGCTTTCGAAGGCCTCGGCGCTGCGCTGCGCGGTTGCGGCCGCGTCACGAATACGCGCGTGGAGAGTCGTCAGTCGGGCCGCGATCGGTGGCAGTCGTGTGCGTTGTTTGCGAAGGCTGCTCTCGGCCTCGATGAGTTCGCGCTGCAAGCGGTCGGCCTCGGGCGCCAACCGATCGCGTTCCTGCTGGGCGTCGTCTCGTTCTCGCTTCTCGCCCTCGAGTGTCTTTGTCGTTGCCTCGAGCGTCGAGCGTAGCTGCTCGAGCTCGCGCGGCAGGTCTCCCACGTCGCGCTTGTGCGCCAGCGCGCGGGTCACGGCCTTCGCGCTGCCGGCCGTCATTGAGCCGGTCGGATGCAGCAGTGTGCCATCGCGAGTTACGACGCTTCCGAATCCGCGCCGGAGCAGCTGCTTGGCAATGCCGACGTTCTCGGTGACGATGGTCCGGCCGAGGAGTGTGTCGATGAGAGGTCGGTAGCGAGACTCGCAGCGCACCAACTCCGAGGCAACACCGATGACGCCCCGCTCGTCCATCAGGTTGATCGGATGTACCGGGCGCAGGCCCTTGATCGGGAACACCGTAGCGCGACCCTTATCTTCGCTGACCAGCAATTCCACGGCCGCGAGCGCGTCTTCGTGCGTCTCGACGACGATCGCGTGTAGGCTGTCGGCTAGCGCCGCTTCGATCGCCCGTTCCAGTCCCGCAGGCACGCGGATGATCTCGCCCACCACCCCGATGAGGCCATGGATGTGGCTGTCCGGATCAGGTGGTTGGTCTGCGTGGCGGCCGCCGGCCTGGAACAGCGCCTGCGCGCCTGCGTCAGTCGCTGGCAGGTCGAGATCGCTCGCCTCTGCCGCCTCCAGCCGTATCTCGGTGGCCTGAATCGCGCTCGTGAGGGTACGTACTTCTTCCTCACGCCTCACGACGGCCAGTGAGGCGCGCTCAAGTCGCTCGCGCACGCTCTGAAGCGACTGCGTGCTGGACTGCGTAACGGGCGCTAGCTCGCTGACCGTAGCGTAGATGTACGCAAACTCGCTGGCCCAGATCTTGAGCTGCCCCTTGTGGTCGCCACGTTGGGTTGAAAGAGCGGCTAGCTCCTCCTGTGCGCGGTCTCTCTGCTCTACGATGGCGCTGAGGCGCGCTTCCGCCCCGGCGGCTTCTGTATTGGCCCGCGATGCAATGTCCGCTGCCTTGTTTGCTTGCTCCCGGAGCTGATTGAGCTGGGCATCGAGTTCTGCGAGTTCACGCGTCGCGGCGTCCGGCGTCTTGACTCGCGCCAGCTCCGCCTCGATCTCGCGTGATTTGGATTCCTGCTGGCCGGCTAGCGACGCGACCTGCTGCCGTTCGGAGCGCAGCGTTTCGCTCTCGGCTGCGAGCTCGTCACGCCGGTGCTCGAGCATCGTCTTTCGTTCTCCGTCGACCGCGACCTGCTGCAGTAGGTCGCGCCGACGCTGATCGAGCGCGCGGAAAGCCTCTTCGCGCTCTCCGATCGCGCGCCGCCGTTCCTCGATGGTGCTCGCAAGCGACGCCTGGCCCTCCTCGAACGATGTCGCCTCTCGCCTCGCGCTCTCGAACGCCCCTTGGCGCTGGTCGGCGGACGCTCGAGCGGCTGCGAGCGCCTCTTGCGCGTCCTGCCATTGCTGTCCGAACAGCGCCTTCAGCGCCTCGGCGAGCTCAGTGCTCAATTCGGCGTGACGCTCGGCTCGTTCGGCCTGGCGCTCAAGCTGCCTAAGACGTGGAGCGATCTCGCGCGCGAGCATGTCCACGCGTTCGAGGTTGTCCCGCGTGGCCGCGAGGCGCCGCTGCGCTTCATTCAGTTTGTCCCGGTGGAGGCGGACTTCAGCCGCCTCTTCGATGAGTCCTCGCCGCTCGTCGGGGCGCAGGGTGAGGATGTGCTCGACCAAGCCCTGACCCATGAACGCATAGCTGTTCTGGCCGACCTGGGCCTTCATAAACAGCTCGCCCAAGTCCTTGAGCCGAACCCGGCTCTGATTCAGATAGTACTCGTTGTCCCCACTGCGATAGGCGCGGCGGGAAACGACGACCTCCTCGAAGTCGAGCGGAAGCCAGCCATCGCCATTGTCGAGCGTCAGCTTCACCTCGGCCATGCCCTGCGCCGGGCGCTTGTCGCTTCCGGAGAAGATGATGTCTTCTGTCTTACGGGCCCGCAGGACGCGGCTGGCTTGCTCGCCGAGCACCCAGCGGATGGCCTCGGCGACGTTGGTTTTACCGGAGCCGTTGGGTCCCGCGATACAAGTCACGCCAGGGCCGAACTCGAGTGTCGTTGTAGATGCGAAGCTCTTGAAGCCGTTAATGTCGAGGCGCTTTAGATACACGGGCCAGACATCCCTGTCCGATATACCACGCTACGGCTCCAATTGGTGCAGCGCCTCGCGCGCTGCGCGCTTCTCGGCCTGCTGCTTGCTTGGTCCCTTGCCGGTTCCAAGCGTCTTGCCGTTGACGACCGCCTGGACCGTAAACCGCCTGGCGTGATCTGGGCCTTCTGTTTCGAGCAACTGGTACTGTGGCGTCGACTGAAATAGCGACTGTGTCAGCTCCTGTAGCCGGGACTTCGGGTCAAGGGGCGACCCGGAGCCGTGCACTTCTTCAAGCTCCTCCGCGAGCGACCGGAGCACGAAGTCCCGTGCGGCCGGCAGTCCTTGGTCGAGGAATACGGCGCCAACGACAGCCTCGTAGACGTGCGAGAGATTCGTGGGGCGCAAACGGCCTCCGCCATCGTCCTCGCCCCGGCCTAGTAAGAGCGCTTCGCCAAGCTGCAAACGATCAGCGGCCTGCGCTAGCGTGTCGCGGCGGACGAGGTAGGCTCGGAGTTCCGTAAGGCGGCCTTCGTTCTCGCCGGGGTAAGACGCATAGAGTTCATCGGCAATGACAAGTCCCAGGACTGCGTCGCCGAGGAACTCCAGCCGCTCGTTAGACTCAGGAGCAGTGTCCGGGTTCTCGTTTACGTATGAGCTGTGGACGAGGGCGTTGAGAAGCAACTGGGTTTCCGTGAACGACACGCCCAGCCGCTCCTCCAGAGGCTGTAGGTTATCAACCAATCCGGGGCCCTCTCGTATAACGTCCGCATTGTAACGCGCAGTCCAGCAAACTACATGCGTCTCGGCCGACGTTCCGGTGCGGCGGGTGGTAGTTCTCCCAGGGTGGAGGGGGTGGTCGTCACTTCGGCGGTGCGGGCGCTGCTCCGAGGCATGAACTCGGAAACCTGACACGTCAGCTTGCCCGTCGCGTACTTGCAGTTATGTAACCTCTTCGGCGGCTGGGCCGCCTGCCTTCCCTTCGAGCGGGCTGTCGCCATCTTAGGTAGCGGGCCTGGAGTTTGTCAAGAACTCGAGCCCTGAGCGGTTGCTACACTCGTCTGGCATATGCCAAGAACACGCACGGCGCTGCTTCGGCGCTTTTGGAAACAACTCACTGAACCAACGAAAGGCGCTCTCGAGTCGACGCTTGCCATAACGAGGAAACGAGATCAGAGGCTCCTACTCGTTGGCGGCGCTGTTCGCGATCTGCTGCTTGGGTCAACGCTGCGCGACGTTGATCTTGTCGTCGAGAGGGGTGCACTCGAGCTAGCCCAGGCCGTCGCGAGTGCGTTGAACGCTCGTTCGCGCGCGCACCAGCGCTTCGGCACGGCCTCTGTAACCGGACCCGGCTATCGCCTCGACTTCGCGAACGCTCGCCGAGAGATGTACCCGCACCCCGGATCACTGCCTGTCGTTGAACCGGCGTCCCTGGAGGCCGACCTGGGCCGCCGTGATCTCACGATAAATGCCATGGCCGTCGAGCTCGCCGGGGAACGCCCAGGGCACTTAACGGATCTGTTCGGCGGTGAGCGCGACCTCGAGCGTGGTCTGATCCGGGTTCTGCACGATGAAAGCTTCCAGGACGACGCCACCCGTGCGCTCCGCGCTGTTCGGTACGCCGGTCGGTTCGCCTTCCGGATCGAACGGAAGACGGCTGCCTCCCTTCGCCGTGATGCGGCCTACCTCGATTCGATCAGCGGGACGCGACTTCGGCACGAGTTCGAACGGATCGCCGTCGAGGACGCGGTGGGGGAGATCATCAGCCTAGCCCGCCGGTACGGTCTGCTGGAAGCCGTGCATCCGGCCTTCTCCGCAACCGCGAAGTCGCGGCGTGGGCTGAACAGAATCGCTGAGATTCCGCTAGGTCAGCGAGACGCCGTCCTGTTCTGTCTGTTGCTGAGCGAGGCCATCCCGCGGGAGGCCGAGAACGCAATTGGCAGGCTGGCGATGACGAACCGGCAGGCGGAGGCGATCGCAGGCTACTTAGCGCTAAGGCACACGTCCCAAGCGCGTATGGCGCCCGGTGCCGCCCTCGAAATCTTCGACCCTCGACCAGTAGCGTCGGCGTGGGCCGGCGCGCTCGTCGGCGACCGAGACCTCGCTCGCGCGGCGAGACGTTATTTGGACGAGTGGCGGAACGTCAAGCCGCGACTCAATGGCGACTTTCTGCTTCGCATAGGCATTCCAGCCGGACCGAAGGTAGGATTGATACTGCGAAAGCTTCGGGTCGCTCGGATAGAGCATCTAATCGAGACACAAAAAGACGAGGAAGACTACGTGCGAAATCTGGTCACGTCCGGAAAGTTGTATGGCTGAGGAGCAGGCAGTATGTGTCGTTTGCAGGCGTGCCAGCGAGGCCGGCCCGCTGTCCGCCTGTCACATCTGCGGAGAGCCATTCCACCTGAACGAGCGGAATGACACCGACGACAAGGACTGCGGCCAGGTCTGGATCGATGAGCAGTATCTCGCCCTTCGCTTCGCCTGCGACCGCTGCCTGGCAAAGGACCGAGAGTCTGAAGCCAATCCGCGCGTGCTGAGACGTCGTGTCGCTCCGCGGCGTTACCGGAGGCGCGACGTCTGATGAGCGATCCCGTCCCCCGCCGTCGGCGCCGCCGGCGTACACGGCGCGCTCGAACCGATGAGCTCGCCTACGAGCAGCAGGAACCGCCAATGGCGGCACCGGCCTCGACGCGCTCCGCGCTCTCGCAGTGGGAGTGGCGCACGTTTCCTGTCTTCTTCGCATTCATGCTTGGCATCGTTGTCATGGGGCTGGTCGCGCCGACCCCGCTAGGGTTGATCTTCTACGTCGGGCTGTTCGGTGTGGCGTACGGTGTGGCCCACATCCTCACACGCATGTGGGTCGCGCGCCGGAACCGCTAGGGCAGGTCGCGTACCATCCATGTATCCGAGCTGTTCAGCCTTGCGGGACGTTGAGTCGATGTGAGGGGTCGGTACCCCAACCGCAGCCAGAAGTACAACGCAAGCCCGACGTCCATGGGGACGCGGGCGAACAAGGTGCGAACCTCCTGCTGCACCCTTCGCTCCGTTGCCAGTGCTAGCCGGCCACCTGTGCCCAGCCTTCGCCGTTCGGGGTCGACGGCAAGGAAGTCGATGGTTGCGGAGTTCTCGTCAGGGGTGCCGATCGCGACCGCGACAACGCCTCGACGATCCGAGTCGATGAGAACGTCTGGCCGGTCGAGGAGGTCGATCAGTGCGTCCTGGCCTGCGGACTTCTCGTAGCGGGTGTCAGTCGCGACCTCGGTGAGCCATCCGAGGTACCCAAAGTCAGAGCGCCGAAGACGCCGCAGCCTCACGCCGGCACGGCCTCAAGCCACTGCGAGATAAGGCCTGGCATCTGGCGCAGAGGCGTCCGCTCAATCGAACAAGTAGGCAGCGAACGCAAGAATGCCTCGCCGTAGGATCGCGTGGCGATCCGGGAGTCGAGGACGACCATGACGCCGCGGTCAGTCTTGCGGCGGATGAGCCGGCCGAACCCCTGCTTGAATCGCAACGCCGCCTGCGGCACTGCGTACTGGCTGAATGGGTCGTCATAGAGCTCCGATCGCGCCCGGAATATCGGGTCGTCCGGCACCGAGAACGGCAGCCGTGCGATCACGAGCAGGGACAGCGCATCGCCAACGATATCGACGCCTTCCCAGAAGCTCGCGGTCCCGAGCACAACCGTGTTCGAGTCCTCGCGGAGCGCCTGCGCGAGCTGGCGGGGGGAGCCGTCGAGGTTGTGTCCCAGGACGAGGATCTGTTCGTTCTCCAGCGGCTCCTTGATGGCACGATAGGTCGCGCGAATCGCGGCGTGCGATGTGAAGAGCACGAGAGCCCGACCCTGGCTTGCGCGAACGAGGTCGACGAGCGACTGCGTAAGCTCGGCTAGGTACCCGATCTGGCTGGGCTCCGGCATGTCGAGCGGGACAAGCACCTTCGTCGACTCGGCGTAGTTGAACGGCGATCCCAGCTGAAGCTCGTGCGCTTCTGATAGGCCGAGCGTCTTGCGGATGTAGCCGAAGCTGTTCTCAGTTGTGAGCGTCGCGCCTGTGAGTACCGTCGACTCCTTCTGCTCGAAGAGGCGCTCCTGCAGCATCTCCGCGACGCTGAGCGGCGCGCTCGAGAGACCGACTCCCGCGTTGTTCCGGCGCTGCGTGAGCCAGCAGACCACGTTCGGGTCGTCCTTGGCGATGATCGCGGCGATGCCGGCCTGTATGCGCTCACCGCCCTGCGCGAGTTCAGAAGCTTCTGAGAGCAGCGTCTCGTGATCCAGCAGGGCTGATACGTCCGGCGCCTGCAGGCCGCGATGGATCAGTCCCACCGCGGCGACAACCTCGGCGAGCGTCAGGTTGAGGTTGTCCCACGCCACCTCGACCTGCGCCCAGTCGGGCTGGACGCGGATGCCGCGCGTCAACGAGAGCCGCTGTTCGTAGTCGGCCTGGCCTGCGGTCTGATCCTGCATGAAGCTCGAAACGCGGTCGAAGAACTCCGGCAGCCGCATGCGAGCACGCGCCACCGCGTCGTCGGCTCGCCCCGCAGACGCGAGCAGGTCTTGTGTCGACGCGAGTGAGCCGGCCAGGCCGCGCGAGGCGTTCCTGATGCTGTTCGCGAGTGCGGCCACGCGCTCGACTAGTCCGCTGACGTCGTCCTCGTGCGCCTGAAAGCCGAACTGGCGTGTGGCCTCGTCCTCGAGGTGTTGCGCTTCGTCGACGACGAGGTGCGAATACTCGGGAATCACGCCTCCGCCGACCGCGATGTCCGACAACACGAGAGCGTGATTGACCACAATGAGGTGCGCTGCCTCTGCGCGCCTACGAGCTCTGAGCAGGAAGCACGTTCCGTCCTTGACGAACGCGCAGGGCGTCGAGAGGCAAGCCTCGTGCTGGGCGCTGATCCGGCTCCACACGGCGTCTTCTCCTGGCGAGAGCCGGAGCTCGGCGCGGTCACCAGTTTCGGTGTGTGGAAGCCAGAGCAGGAGCCGGACCAACAATTTCGCTTCGTCCTCGGTGCGGTTCGGCGAGTTTCTGAGCTGGGCCCATCGCAGCAAGCAGAGATAGTTGCGCCTGCCCTTGAGCTGTGCGGCGCGCAACTCACCGCCGAGCAGCTGCTGGACAGCCGGGATATCGTTGCTCATCAGCTGCGATTGTAAGTTGATCGTGTTTGTCGAGACGACGACGCGTGTGTTGTTGGACTGAGCGAACTGCGCAGCCGGCAGGAGGTAGGCAAGCGACTTGCCGACGCCTGTCCCTGCCTCGACAAGCAGGTCATCGCCCGCATTGAGTGTTTCGGCGACCGAGCGCGACATCGCGACCTGTTCCGGCCGCTCTTCGAACTCGGGGATCACCTCGCGTGCAGCCCTCGTCAGGCGCAGCTCAACGTGATCGGGGTCTACAGTCGCTCCGCCACTGGCGTCCGCGTCCAGCTGTTCGATCGCGGCGGGGGGACGCACGGCACCGTGGACCAGGCCAGACGCCAGAGCGAGCCCCTCGGCGGGTCGCGGGAGCCGTTCCAGGACATCGCGGAGGAGGTAGTGCAAGGGCCAGTCGATGCCCTCGGCGACGCGCTTTGCCTCCGCGATGAGCTCCGGCGGCAGGGCGGCCAGACGCTCAACGAGCGCGACAAAGACCATGCGAGCAGCCTCGGCGTCGGCGAGTGCGCGGTGACGGACGGGGAATTCGATGCCGAGATGACGCGCAATCGCGCCGAGGTTCTGCTCTACGAGGTCGGGCAGCAGCACGTTTGCGAGCTCCTGCGTGTCGTAGACCGGCCCACGCGGGTAGACACGGGCGCGTTCCAGAAACTCGAGATCGAAGGCGACATTCTGGCCCACGATCGCGTTGTCGCCGAGGAAGATCTCGAGATCGCGGGCCACTTCGGCGAACATCGGAGCACCCGCGAGATCGTCGGCGCTGATGTTGGTTAGCCGCTGAATGCGATAGGGGACGGCCTTCTTGGGGTCGACGAACGTGCTGAACGTCTCACATTTCCCATCAAAGTCGAACTTGACCGCCCCGATCTCCATGATCGCGTCGTGGTTGTGATCCAGGCCGGTTGTTTCGAGGTCGAGGGCGACGTAGCTGCGGGACATGCCGCTCTTTCTAGGTGGGCTTCGTGGCGCCATTCTAGCACGGAGGGGAGAATAGAACAAATGCGCGGTTATGGTTGGCTGACCTGTACGGTCTCGGGCGTGACCTCGTCAGGAAGGGTGTAGCCCCGAAACAGGAAGAAGCCGATGATGGCGAACACGCCGGCAACCGGCCCCACCAAACGGATGCCGAGCGGATTGTCGGCGGTCTCGCCGAGAAGGAAGAGCAGCGCCAGGATGCCGGCCGACAGGGAGCCAACCCACTTCTCGATCGTATTCTGGGCGCCGTAGAAGAGCGCCTCCCGCCTTTCGCCGCTGCGCAGCGCGTCGTAGTCGATGATGTCGGCCATGATCGCGTTTGGGAAGGCGAACACACCTGTGATCGCAACACCGGCGAACGATACGAAAATAAGGCTCTGCCAGAGGGGATCGATTCCCGGCACGAGCCCCATCAAAAAGAGCAAGGGGAAGCTCATGGCAGCGAGCGCCATCGCCGAGGAGTAGACCCAGGCCTTACCGCGAGCCATGGCCAACCTGTAGACGATCGGCAAGAACAGGATCACAGCGATGATCGCGGAACTTGAGAGAACTGACGTCACGCCGCCCTCCTCCAGGTCGAACGAGAAGCCAAGTATGCTGAGCTTACGCGATTCGTCATGGCCGAGGATCACCGACTCGGCGAAGAAGGGGAGTGCTGCTAGCAGCATGCTGACCGCCGTGTTGAAGAGGACGAATGTCGGCAAGAAGTAGAGGAACTGGTCGTTGCGGAACGTCTGCTTCAGTGAGTCTATGAGGCCCGCATGTGCCGGTTCCACCTCACGCCGCGCGTACGGCCACGCTCCCCACAAGCCAATGTACCGGGACACGAGAGCGATGACGGCCACGATCGCTGCCATGACCTGGAATCCCCAAGCGTCCTTGATCACACCAGTCGCCACCAACGCGAAGACGGCGCCCAGCGCACCGAGGAACACCTGCCAGACGACGATACTGACGCGTGACGCCGACGTGTGCGCGATCTCCGGCAACAGCGCCTCCATTGGGCCAGTCGACATTGTGCCAACGAAGCGCTGGATGAGCGCGATCGCCGTGATGTAGAGGGCGTTGACGAACGTCGAGTGCTCGGCGCCTGGTGGCGTATACATGAGGAAAAAGAACAGCGCATAGAGCGGCGTGGAGAGCACAATGAATGGTGCCCGCCGGCCCCAACGGCTGCGAGTTTGGTCGCTCCAATGGCCGATCAGCGGATCGTCGATCGCGTCCATGATGCCGACGGCGAGAAGGATCGCGCCCATCGTGAGACGCGGAACAATGGTAGGCGAGTCGGAGTCGGACGGCGGCGCGTAGTAGTAGAGGAGCCAGAGTCCGCCGGTCCGCGATAGGGTCTGACTGCCCAGGCTCGCCGAGGCGTAGACGATGCGGTTGAAGCGCGGGATGTCGGCGTGGGGCTCGCTCATCGCGCCGCCGGTCCTTGGGAGTGTTAGCCGGTCGCTTCCGTGCTCAGGCTGGTCTCGGTGAAGCGGGTGAGGTTCCCGTCCAGTAGGCCATGGCCCGCGTGGAACCGCCCAGCGTGCAGCTCTTGCAGGAGCTCCTCCTGGCTGGTGGCATTCCTATCGAGCACCGCGCAATACGTGCCGATCCCCTGCGTCGAGTGCGCATCGCTACCGCCAGTGCCGGGCTTGCCGAGGGACTGGGCGACCTTCAGCGCAAACAGATTCTCGCGGACCGTGTTCGCACCGTTCAGCACCTCGATAGCGTCAATCAGCTTGAAGACAGGCAGTCGCTCGGCCGCCTCCTCCGGCGTCATCGTGAACGGCTCCTTACCCTGTCGGGTGAAGTAGACGGGGTCGAACCAGTGCCGGAACGGATGCGCAACAATCAGGAAGGCGCCCTGTTCGTCCGCCACGCGCCTGAGCTCCTCGCACCGCCTGATGCCGCCCACGTACTCCTTCAGTCCCAGCGCGAGGATGTGACCCATGTCGGTGGACACCTCCATCCCGTTAGCGACGAGTAGCTCCTCGTGTCGCGAACGATAGTCCTGGAGGTCGTGGCGATCCCAAAGTCGGTCGTGCTCGCTGATGTGGACGGCGCTGAGGCCGCGCCTGATCGCCTCGCTTGCTAGGTCTTCGGGGTCGAGTCCACTGTCCGACGCACCACGCGTGGTGTGGATGTGCATGTCGATGATCGTGCCCATCTGCGGAAGTAAACCAGCGTACCGCTCACTGCTCGATGGGTGACCAGCTCGCGAGGTAGGGCATGAACCACGCGAACGTCGCCGCGAAGAAGAGTCCAAACGCGACCAGTGGCCAGCGCAATCGCGCGCTCGCAATCGCAAGTGGCAGGACGGCAATGACGATGGTGAAGAGGATGAACGCGGTGAACAGGCGGTTGGGACTTCCAAGACCACCCTCGGGGTTGCTCTCTTCTACGCCGTGAAGCATAAGCCCGAATAGCAGCCCGATCGCCGTGAGTGTGAGGACGAGGAACATGTTGATGACCACGGATAAGGCCAGGAGGTTTGTTCCTTCTGGGGCGAGCCGCGCAGCGAGCGGGCTAGTCGTCCGCGCGCGAACGATGGCGACGGCGATGGCAGGCGTCACGGCGATGGACATGGCGAAACCGCACACGAACCCGGCCATGACCTCTGCCATGGCTACAGAGCCTCATCTATACGCAGCGACTCCCCAGCCGGGACAGTTCTGGGGAGGCTGAACGTGGCGAACCCCAGACCATCCGGCAACGCCGCGATGTCGTCGCCGTCAGCGTCCAGGAAGTAGACAGCGGGGCCGCTGCCGCACAGGTTTGCTCTCTTCTCGACCTCTGCCAGTCCCTCGAATCGCAGAGCGGATTCCGGATCAGCTTCGGCGAGCACTTCTTCGAAGACGTTGTAGAGGCCGCCCTCTTCGAGGGGCTTGGTATCGCGCAGGCGCTCCGCGAGCTGCTCCGTTCGTGTACCGTCGGTGTAGTCCTTGGGCTGAAGCGCGCCAAACATGGTGGCGGTCTTGTCGTCAGCGACTCCTGTTCTCGGCCACCCAACGACCAGCGATCGCTCTGCGATGTCCAGAAGCGGCTCGATCACGTCGCCTCGCCCTGATGCCACTGCGGTTCCGCCGACCAGGAAGAACGGCACGTCGCTCCCCAGTTCGGCGGCGAGGTTCATCAGCGCCTCATCGCCGATATCGAGGGACCAAAGCCGTCGGAGCCCGCGAAGCACAGCCGCCGCATTGCTGCTGCCACCGCCAAGTCCGGAGGCGACAGGAATGTGCTTGTAGAGATGGATGCTCACCCCGCCAGTGTGGCCGGATTCCTGCTGGAGAAGCTGTGCTGCCCGATACGCAAGGTTCGAGTCGGGATGCTCATTCGCCTCGCGGCGGAGCCCGCGCGTCCCACCGCTGACGGAGATCGAGATCTGTTCGTCGGGTGTCAGCCGGACCTGGTCGGCCAGACTGATCGTCTGCATGACGCTGCGGACTTCGTGGTAACGATCCTTGCGCTTGCCCAGCACTTCGAGGGTCCAGTTGATCTTGGCGCAGGATTGGAGAATGAGTTGCGTCACGGGCTCGCGGGCTCGGTCATGGTCTCAAGCCACGCCTGACACAGAGAAGCCCACTGATCGAGTGAAAGCGCCTGCGGCCGGAGCGACGGGTCGATGTTGGCCTTGACCAGAAGAGCTTCCGCGTCCGTCGGGTTCACGCTGAGTCCGTTGGCCAGGCTATTGCGGAGCTGCTTGCGGCGTGACGAGAACCCCGCGCGGACGACTCGAAAGAACGCCTCGATATCCGTCACGTTCGCGCGCATCTGCAGGGCGACGTCGATCCGGACAACGGCCGACGTAACCTTGGGTGGTGGCTGAAAGGCCGACGGCGGAACGCGAAACAGGAGCTCTGGGTCGCCGTAGAGCTGGACCGCGACGCTCAGGAGGCTCATCTTCCCGGGATTGGCGACAATGCTCTCCGCGACCTCGTCCTGAATCATGACAACCATCTGCGTAGGCGCGGACGTTGCCTCCAGGAAGTGACGTAGGAGTGGCTGGGCGACGTTGTAGGGAAGGTTGCCAGCAAGGCTGTACGGCTCG
>Ga0075326_1000008_pt1 | contig 41834 bp, 33 predicted proteins | sample MayberrySE_Catta_3_FD_120052 | JGI IMG/M metagenome (GOLD analysis project Ga0075326, IMG submission 120052) | Natural and restored wetland microbial communities from the San Francisco Bay, California, USA, that impact long-term carbon... | ecosystem: Environmental > Terrestrial > Soil >...
CTGCTGGTGTTCACGATGTAGCCCTCGTCGCTCGCGACGAGCAGCGGCAGGAAGGCGCGGCTGCAGTTGTAGACGCCGCCCCAGCAGATGGCGAACGTGCGGTCCCACTCCTCGCGCTCGCTGTTAAGGAAGCTGGCGCCTCCGCCGACGCCCGCGTTGTTGAAGAGCAGGTTGACGTGGTCGGTGTCGTGCGCTTCGAGGACGGCGTCGCGGAAGGCGAGCACCTGCGATTCGTCGGCTACGTCGCATTCGTGAGCGCTCACGCGCGTGCCCTCGGGCGCGGACTCCTTACAGAGGTGCTCGGTCTCGCGCAGGTTCTCGACGATGACGTCGCAGAAGGCGACGTGGCATCCCTCCGTCGCGAGCTGGAGCGCGAGTTCCCGGCCCATGCCGGTGCCCGCGCCGGTGACGACGGCGAGTTTTCCTGTGAAGTCGTTCATAACAGTGCGGAGTATAGCGGGTCGGCGGTCAGCCGTCAGCGCCGGGACACTACTCTCCCGTCGCAGGCCTTGCTAGAATCCTCTGGCACGCTACGCAACCTGAGAGGAGACAGATATGGCCATCGACACATCCGCCGTCGGCAAGACGCTCGACGCGACGACGTTCGAGTACACGGATCGCGACGTCATGCTCTATGCGCTCGGCGTGGGGGCCGGCGCGGACCCCGCGGGCGGCGAGCTCGACTTCGTCTTCGAGAAGAATCTGAAGACGCTACCGACGTTCGCCGTCATCCCTGCGTTCCCGGCTCTCGGCGGTATCGGCAAGTACCTGCAGTTCAACCCGATGATGCTGCTCCACGGCGAGCAGAGCATCACGCTGAACGCGCCGATCCCGACCAGCGGCAAGCTGACGACGCAGGGCAAGATCACCGGCATCTACGACAAGGGATCCGGCGCGCTGGTGTCGCTCGAGGTCGAGACGAAGAACGAGGCCGGCGAGCACCTGTTCACGAACACATCGGGGATCTTCCTCCGCGGCGAGGGCGGGTTCGGCGGGGACCGCGGGCCGAGCGCGTCCGGCAAGAACGTGCCACCGGAGCGCGCGCCCGACCACACGGTCGAGTACAAGACATCGCCGGACCAGGCCGCGCTCTATCGCCTCTCGGGCGACCGCAACCCGCTCCACATCGATCCCGACTTCGCCAAGCTGGGCGGCTTCGACAAGCCAATCATCCACGGGCTCTGCACGTTCGGCTTCGTGGGGCGCGCGGTCCTGCACTCGGTCTGCGGCGGCGACCCCGCGAAGTTCAAGTCGTTCGAGGTGCGCTTCTCGGGGGTCGCGTTCCCGGGCGAGACGATCGTGACGCAGATCTGGAACGACGGTGACGGCAAGGTGCTCGTGCAGGCGACGACGGCGGAGCGCGGCGAGCCCGTGATCTCGAACGCGGCCGCGACGATCGGCTAGTGCGATGAGCGAGCAGGAGAACATCGCGACCGTCCAGCGGTTCTGCGACGCCTGGTCGGACTTCGACCTGAAGACGATCGCGGACTTCTTCACGGACGACGCGGTCTACCACAACATCCCGATCCAGGCGGTACAGGGTAAGGACGCGATCCAGAGCATGATCCAGGGGTTCATGACGCCCTTCACGGGCGCGGAGTGGATCGTCGAGAAGATCGCGGCGTCAGGCGACTCGGTGCTGACGGAGCGCGTGGACAAGTTCCTCGGCGAGAAGCCGGTGGCGCTGCGCGTTATGGGCGTGTTCGAGCTACGCGAAGGCAAGATCGCGGCCTGGCGGGACTACTTCGACCTGGCCGAGTGGACGAGGCAGATGGCGTAGGCGGGGGCAGTGCCGGGGCGTCGCCTGGCTGCGCCCCCGAACATAGGCGGAGGCTCGAAGGTCTCCCCGCTACAGCCGCTCGACGCCTAGTTGTGCCTAGGCCGCGGTAGCGGTACGTCTCGTTCATGGCCGTTCGAGCGTGGGTCCGCCGGCCGGAGCTGTGGGTCGTGGCGGGCATCGTGGTGCTGGCCTTCGGCGCGCGGCTGGCGTGGGCGCTCTACTGCGAGGCGCACCCGACCGACGGCCGCTTCGACGACTCGCTGCTGTACCACTTCCTCGCGATCGGCATCCGCGATCACTTCGACTACGACAACCCGTTCACCGGCGTCCCGACCGGCACGTGGCCGCCCGGCTATCCGGCGTTCCTGGCCGGCGTGTACGCTGTCTTCGGCGCGAGCGTCACGGCGGCGAAGGTCGTGCAGTGCGTCGTGGGCGCGGCGACGGTCGGGCTGGTGTACGTGCTCGGCCGGCAGCTGTTCGACCGGCCGACAGCGATCGCGGGCGCGCTGGTCGCGGCGCTCATGCCGGGTTTGATCTTCTTCACGGGCATCCTTTGGTCGGAGGTGCTGTTCACGTTCCTGTTCATGCTCGCGCTCGTCGCGATCGCGGCGCTGCCGCAGCGGCCCGCGAACGAGCGGCTCGCGTGGGCGGCCGCGGCGGGCGTGGTGATTACGGCGACGGCGTACGTCCGCGAGACCGGGGCTTCGCTGCTGCTCGTCGCCGCGGTCTACTGGGGCTGGTCGCTGCGCGACTGGCGGCCCGCGTTGCGGCTCGCCGGCGTCGGCGCGCTGCTGCTCGTGCTGCTCGTCCTGCCCTGGACAGTGCGCAACACGGTGCAGCTCGAGGGCGTGATCGCGCTGAGCAGCAGCACCGGGATGAACTTCTGGCGAGGCCACCACGAGGGAGCTACGGGCGGCTTCGACGACGTCGAGCCGCTGCTCGAGCGCAGCAAGCCGCGCGACGAGCCCGGCGGCGAGGCCGACGCGAACCGTCGCGGCCTGCGCGAGGGGCTGGAGTTCGCGCTGACGAACCCGGTCGAGGAGGTCGAGCTGTCCGGCGGGAAGATCCGCCTGCTCTACCAGGGCGATCGCATCGGCATCAAGCGCGCGGAGGACGGCGGCCGCGAGCCGTTCCTACCCGATGGCCTCCGCACGACGTTGAACACACTTGCCGATGCGTACTACTACGCGGTCCTGCTGCTCGCAGGCGTCGCGATGCTGCGCTGGTGGCGCGAGGGCGGGAGCGCGTCGCTGCTGCTCGTGCTGACGATCGGTGTCGTGACGCTGGGGTACGTGGCGTTCTGGGGCGACCCGCGCTTCCACTATCCGCTGCTGCCGGTGTACTGCCTGCTGGCGGGCTGGGCGGTGGCGTGGGTAGTGGCCGGTCCGTCCTTGGTTCGTCTTGAGCGTCATCTGTGAGCCGCGTCATAGACGCGGACGGGCGCGAGACGGCAGTATGTGTTCCGCAGAGCCGTAAACTCCAAGGATTGACCTCCTACCGAGAACGACCTGCGGACGGCCCGCTCCGGTTTCCTCGCCACCAGTCAGCCGGGGCGGGCCGCGTCGCGTGCTCGCTCATGCGATCTAGCCCCCGAACCCCGAATCGGCGAAGATGACAGGCCCTCCCTGGCACGCGGAGCCGGGGAGCACAATGTCGTTCCGCACCAGGACGTTGAACCAGCGGCCCGGCTCCAGCTCCAAGCTGTCCGGGCGGTATCGCGCGAAGAGCTCCGGCCGCGCGAGGAGGTCGCTGATGGCCGGGACCAGCGACGTGGCCATGGGCTGATAGTCGTCGGGGCGGCAGCGCGGCGCTGGCTGCAGCTCGGGAATAAGGACGATCAACTGCGGGGCGCGCCGCAGCACGTAGGCCAAGTCGTACTTCTCGTGGCCTGCGCCGAGGAAGCCGAGCTCGACGTCTCGATGGGCGATGTGCCTGTCGTTGAGCCCCTGCATGTCGATGGCGGGCAGCGCCGAGTAGTACGGCAGCGTTCCGGCCGAGACGACGGCCACGGTGTAGTCGCGGGCCACGTGCTGGCTCAACCAGCGCCCCATGACCTCCTGGTCCTGGATCCCCTGTCGCTCCCCCGCCAGCGAATGGTTGGAGGCGGACGCGTAGAGCGTCACCGCGAGGATCATCGCCAGCGCGACGCCGCTCAGGGCGGCGGCCGTGGCGCGGTCGGCCTGGATCCAGAGGGCGCGAACCACCCACAGGGCGCCTGCGCTCGCCAGCAGGTAGAAGACCGGCAAAACGGGCACGAACAGCCGGAGCAGCGCGAGACTGTCGCCGCCGATGTAGAGGAGATAGCCGGCCCAGGCCAGGAGCAGCGTCAGCAGGTAGGCCGACTCGCGGCGCCGGTCGGCCCACGCCAGCAGCGGCACCGGCAGGAAGAGCGCGAGGAGCACGCCGTACTCGCGGCCGACGTTCACAAGGAACGTGAGCCCGCGCTCGTACTGGTCCATCCCTCCGCCGACCTTCGCGTAGAACGTATTCGGGAACGGATGTTCGTAGTACGACCAGTGCCAGCCGAAGTAGAACGCGTAGGGCAGCGCGAACAGGGCCGCCCAGCCGAGGAGGAACACCATCCTGTCGCGTGACCATCCGTCGCGCGACCATCCGTACAGCTTGAAGGCAGCCGTGACACCGAAGATGAGCAGTCCCTCCGGACGCGTGAGCGCGGCGGCGAGGAAGGCCAGGCTCGACCACGGGAGACGGATCTCCCCCGCGTCCTCGCGCAGGTGGAGGTAGGCGCCGAGCGTGATGAGGGCGGTAAACAGGGGCGTCTCGAGCCCGGCGAACGCCCAGACCGCGAAGCTGCCGTTCGCGGCGAGCAGCAGCACCGCGAGCAGTGGGTGCCAGCGCAGCGCGCCCTCCGGACGACGCTCGGGCCAGCGGCCCCCGAGCGCGAGCGTGGCGCCGAGCGCGGCGGTCGCCGCGGCGAACCCGCCCCAGGACGCCATCGTCGGTGGTGGGAGGCCGAGCTTGGCCGTGGCCGCGAGCAGGCCGGTCCAGAGGAAGTTCGTATAGCCGTCCACGCGGTCGCCGGCGTTCCAGACGGGGCCATGGCCATCGGCCCAGTTGGCCGCGTAGCGGTAGGAGATGAACGCGTCGTCGGCCTGGAAGAACTCGAAGTAGGCGACGTGGAGGAAGAGCGCGGGAACGGCCGCCACGAGCGCGACCGCCCAGATGGGCGCGCGTCCATGCGCCAGCGCGGCGCCGGCCGCGCCGGCGACGCCAAGGAACGCAACGACCAGAAGCGGAAAGGCCATGTCGTACCACTGTCGCGGGGCCGGGAACGTGAGTCGCAGTCTAGCCGCGGGGCACGGCTGGTGCAATGCCGGAGGGACGGGCCTTAGTCGACGAAGCGGAAGCGGGCCCAGAGCGACCGAGAAGAACGCCGCCGCGAAGGCGGCGAGGACGACCGATCCGCCAGCGGACCAGCGCTTGCGCAGGACGTCAGGTTGACGTGTCCGGCGGGAGCACGGCGCTCGCGCGGACGGGTGCAGCCAGGCCCTTAAGGTCGAGTTCGCCGATGTCTTGGAAGGTCGCTGTCCTACTGGCGGCCGCGAGTTGCGCGATCAGGCCGGTGCAAAGGACCTGTCCGGCGCTGGCGGCGTCGCAGAGACGGCGGGCGATGACGACGGGCGTGCCAAAGTAGTCGTCCCCCTCGGAGTACGCTTCGCCGAGGGCAAGGCCGGCGCGCAGGCCGGCTGGCGCAGGGCTACCGTTGGCGTCCGCGTTGTCGCGGAACGCGAGCACGCATGATACGGCATCGGCGGGAGCGCGAAAGACGGCCATAACTCCATCCGCCAGGCGCTTTACCAGATCGCCGTTGTGTTCTGTGACGAGCGTCTCCATTGTTGACAGTTGTGTCTGTCCTTCCTCGACTGTCGCGAAGAGGATGACAACCGGCGACGATGACTCGGTCATGGCGTGCGCATTCTACCAGTGGTTCAGACGGGAGGACGCGCGCACGTTTGCAGGCGCCGTCGGCTCGCCCTACAATCCGACCGCGATGACGGAAACGCACACACAGCTCGCGACAGTCCTCGTGTCGGACCTCGTTGGCTCGACGGTGCTCCTGCAGGAGGTCGGCGATGAGCGTGGCCAGCGCATCTTCAGCTCGCACCAGAAGCTCCTGCAGGACATCATCGCGTCGAATGGTGGCCGCGACGCGAAATGGCTTGGCGATGGGATGCTAGCTGCCTTTCACTCCACCGCCGACGCCGTGCGCTGCGCGGTCCGGCTCCAGCAAGCGGCCCATCGTCCCATCTCCGGGTACCGCCTCGAGATCCGCATCGGGCTGCACTTCGGAGAGGTCGAGCGCCGCGACGGCGACTACTTCGGCGAGACAGTCGACCTGGCCGACCGCATCTGCAACAGCGGCAGCGGTGGCGACATCCTCTGTAGCTCCTTCGTCACTGAGTTGCTGTTGGGCCGGCAAGCATTCGCGTTCGACGAGGCCGACGCTCTCGATGGCTCGACGTCGCTGTACCGGGTGCCGTACGAAGTCGACCGTCCGGCGGTTCTGCTGGACCGTCCGCCCTTCACCGGTCGCACGAGCGAGCTGGCCGACCTGGAGACGGCGTTCAATAGCGCAAAGGAGGGCGAGGGTAGCCTAGTGTTCGTCGCGGGCGAGCCCGGGATCGGCAAGAGCCGGCTGGTGCAGGAACTGATGGAGACCGTCCACGCTGAGGGCGCGACGCTGTTGTTCGGGCAATGCCACGAGGGAGACTGGACGCCCCCGTACGGACCGTTCGCGGAAGCGTTTCAGGGGTATGCCCAGGCAACGGGTGCCGATGAACTTCGCCGGACGCTTGGAGCTGGTGCGCCATCCATTGGCAGCATCGTTCCGGCATTGCGGAACCACCTTCCTGAGCTCGCCGAACCTGAGCCACTGCGCCCGGAAGAGGAGCGCGTGCGCCTGTTCGATGCGGTAGCGCAGTTCTTGCGGACGCTCGCGGCGAACGGTCCGACGGTTCTTGTGCTAGATGACTTGCATTGGGCTGACGGTGACAGCATCGCGCTCCTCCGCCATGTTGCGCGTCTCGTCGCGCAGAACCGGCTGCTGGTCCTCGGCACGTATCGAGACGTCGAGCTCGATCGCCAACATCCCCTTGCCGATGCGCTCGCCGCCCTGCGGCGCGAAGCAGACTACCAACGAATCGCGCTCCGAGGACTCGAAAGTGGGTGCGTGCGCGAGCTCCTTGGCGCTCTTTCGGACGAGCCGCCGCCCGAGCCGCTCGTGTCGGCGATCGCGGGTGAGACATACGGGAACCCGTACTTCTTGCGTGAAGTGTTGCTTCATCTTGTCGAGGCCGGAAAGCTCTTTCAAGATGGCGAGTGGGCCGACGCCGATCAAATAAGGAAGCTCGGGATTCCGGAGAGCGTGCGCCAGGTGATCGGGCGGCGCCTCTCGCTTCTGTCTGCCGAGGCAAACCGGCTGCTGACGACTGCCGCGGCATTCCGGGGAACCATTCCGTTCGAACTGACGACGCGTGTCTGCGAGCTGTCCGAGATGGAGGGCCTGGATGCGATCGACGAAGCCCTCAACGCGCAGCTCCTTCGCCCCGCGTCGGCTCCCGACCACTACGCGTTCAGCCACGCGCTGATCCGCGACACGCTCTATCGCGAGATGAACCCGTCGCGGCAGGTTCGGCTGCATCGCACGATCGCCGAGTCGATGGAGCGGGCGTACGAGGGGGACGAGGACGCTCACGCCGGGGAGCTTGCGTACCAGTACCACCAGAGCGCGGCGTTGCCCGGCGCCGAACGCGGCGCGCGCTACGCGATGCGCGCGGCCGACCAGGCTGAACGTGCGTACGCCTATGATGATTTCGCGACATTCCTGCGGATGGCGCTCGAGATGACGCCAGACGGCGAAGGTCGCCTGGACCCCATGTGTCGCCTGGGGCTCGCCCTGGCGTGGGCGCTCGATTTCACCGCGGCGATGACCGCGATCAAGGAGGCTGCGGAGGCTGTGGCGGCATCGGATAAGGACGATGCTGCAAACTATCTGGCTGATGCTGCAAAGACAATAGCGCGCGCCGGATTCCTGCCGGGCGCGTGGGAACTCGCGGCGAAGGGCCTCGAGTACCTCGACGGGCGGCGCGACGAGAACTGGGCCTGGCTCATGAGTCTCGAGTTGATGCGTCGCGAGTCGCAGGACCCCGAACAGCCCGGCATCCCGCTCGATACGCCGGAGCGTCGGGAGGTCGCGGCCGCGGTCGCGGACGTGCCGTTTGTCGACCGCCCGCCTCTGTCGACGCCGTTCGCGAGTCGCGCCGAGGTGCTGGAGGTTGCGTCGGACGAACCGCTGTCCTTAACGTACCTGGCCGGCGAGTATCGCAGGAGCGTGGACCTGCTGAACGAGGAGGCGCCACGAGACGAGCAGCGCGGGCGCATCGCGCGCGCGGTGCGGGACTGGTCCCTGCTGGCGCGTTGTCACACGGCGCTCGGTGAGTTCGACGCGGCGTGGACCGCGTACAATCGTGCCGCCGCGCTGGCGGACCGTCTGGCCGGGATGTCGCCGCAGACGCTGCAACTCTTCAGCACGAAGCTCGAGTTGCAGTTCACCACCGAGATGGAGACGGCGGAGCCGCTGAAGACGGCCAAGCCCCTGCTCGAGCAGCCGGCCGCGAACCTGAGTTATGCCATCGCGCCGATCCGCGCGGTCGCCGCGGTCGGCTACGCGTGGCTCGACGACACGGACGAGGCGCTGGGCCTGCTCGAGAGTCTGCTGCCGGCGCTGGAGCGCGCGCCGGGCTGGGCGCCAAACTACACGCTGATGGCGAACCTGGCCGCCTATGTGCTGTGGATCCTCGAACGGACGGATCACGTCGATGTGATCGAGCGGAACCTGATCGAGAAGGTCGTCGAGCCCGACTTCCGCTTTCCGATGCAGGACGGGCGGCTCTCGATGGCGCGCCTGTGCGCCGTGCGTGGGGACCGCGACGCCGCGGCCGGGTGGTTCGTGCGGGCGCGGGACGTCCTCGGTGAACAGGAGGCACGCCCGCTCCTGGCCGTCACTGACCTGAACGAGGCCGAGATGCACATACGCGCCGGGGCAACCGCTGGTGACGGGCAGGTCGCATTGCTGCTGAATGCGGCCATCGAGTCGTTTCGCCGCCTCGGCATGCCCGGCTGGGTCACCTACGCCGAAGGTCCGCTCGGCTGACCATCCACACAGGGCGCTCCTTGACAAGCATTGCCTAACGTGTAAAATGTGGCGGCTGGTGGCAGTCGGAAGCAGTGCTCCGTCGCGCCCCAGGTCCATGCCGCCGACCACAGCTAGGCGTTAGGTCGCGCCTGAGCGTGAATCTGAGGAACGCGCGGGGAACGCCCGCACTCTAGTCTCCACATGTCACGCGAGGACGGTGTGACATAGGCAACAGTCAAGGAAGAGCCTGCATCGTATGGTGGTGTCCCTACGCACGACGCCTATGTGGAGGATCGCATGAAGAGGAGCTTTGTTGAGAAGGGCTCGATGGCGGCGAAGGTCATGGTCGCAGCACTGGCCGTGCTGGCGGTGGTGCTTTCGCAGGACACGGCCAGGCCGGTGTCGGGCGTCGGCGTCAATAGCGTGGCAGCGCCCGACACGGCGGGGCTCGTCGGCTTGATTAACTCGCTCCAGCTCGACGCCGCGGGCAACCCCGTCGTCAGCTATTGGGACCAGACGAACAGCGACCTGAAGTTGCTCCACTGCGACGACCCCGCCTGCGCGGGAGACGAGAGCGCCAACATCACCTCGCCCGACACGGCGGGGCTGGTCGGCAATTCGAGCTCGCTCCAGCTCGACGCCGCGGGCAACCCCGTCATCAGCTACCGGGACGTCACGAACAACGACCTCAAGCTGCTCCACTGCGACGACCCCGGCTGCGCGGGAGACGAGAGCGCCAACATCTTCTCGCCCGACACGGCGGGGAACGTCGGCAATTCGAACTCGCTCCAGCTCGACGCCGCGGGAAACCCCGTGATCAGCTACTTCGACGACACGAACGACGACCTGAAGCTGCTCCACTGCGACGACCCCACCTGCGCGGGAGACGAGAGCGCGAACATCACCTCGCCCGACACGGCGGGGTCCGTCGGCGTCGACACCTCGCTCCAACTCGACGCCGCGGGCAACCCCGTCGTCAGCTACCGGGACGCCTCTCCGAACTTCGACCTGAAGTTGCTCCACTGCGACGACCCCGGCTGCGTTGGAGACGAGAGCGCCAACATCCTCTCGCCCGACACGGCGGGGAACGTCGGCGAAGACACCTCGCTCCAGCTCGACGGCGCGGGCAATCCCGTCATCAGCTACCGGGACGTCACGAACCTTGACCTGAAGCTGCTCCACTGCGACGACCCCGACTGCGCGGGAGACGAGAGCGCCAACAGCTTCTCGCCCGACACGGCGGGGAACGTCGGCGAGTACACATCGCTCCAGCTCGACGCCGCGGGCAACCCCGTCGTCAGCTACTACGATGCCACGAACGGCGACCTGAAGCTGCTCCACTGCGACGACCCCGCGTGCGCGGGAGACGAGAGCGCCAACATCATTTCGCCTGACACGGCGGGGGTCGTCGGCCAGCTGAGCTCGCTCCAGCTCGATGCCGCAGGCAACCCCGTCGTCAGCTACTACGACGTCTCGAACGCCGACCTGAAGCTGCTGCACTGCGGCAACGCGAACTGCACCATAGGCGCGTATTCCTTTGAAGTGGACAGCACGTCGGATACGGTCGACGCAAACCCCGGCAACGGCGTCTGCGCTGATGGCGGGGGTGACTGCACGCTGCGCGCCGCGATTCAGGAGTCGAATGCGCTGGGTGGACAGCAGTCGATAGGCGTACCCGTGGGCACCTACACGTTGACGATCGTCGGTACGAGCGAGGACGCGACCGCGACCGGCGACCTCGATATCACCGACGACGTCTCGCTCAAGGGCAGTGGCGCGGGCGCGACGGTCATCGACGGTGGCGGAATCGATCGCGTCTTCGATGTTATCAGCACTTCGCAACTAATCCTGAAATCAGTGACCGTCACTAGCGGCAGCACGGTATCCTCGCAAGACGGCGGGGGCGTCGACGTGGACGATGGGACGCTGACCACAAGCGATGTCGCCATCGACGGTAACGAGGCTGATGGCGACGGCGGCGGCGTTTGGGTCGACACCGGCGACCTCGATCTGTTCTTCAGCACCGTGAGCAACAACAAAGCGTCTGGTCATGGCGGGGGGATCGCGAGCGGGGTCGCCCTCTCCACAATCATCAACTCCACGGTGAGTGGCAATTCGGCAGACGGTAGTGGAGGCGGCATCTACTTCAATTCCTCGGGGTCACCGATGAAACTGAATAACGCCACCGTCGGAGAGAATATCGCGGATGCGGATGCCAACAGCTCGGGCCAGGGTGGCGGCATCGCCAGCGTTGGCGGTGTCGGCTTTGATCCGGACGTCGGGAACTCCATCGTCGCGCGCAACATTAACACGCTCGGCGGCGCGCCGGACTGCGACGGCACGGTGAACTCCGACGGCTACAACCTGATCGGCCAGGACACCGGCTGTACGTTCAATTCCGACACCGGCGATCAGGTTGGCAGCAGCGGCAGCCCGATCGACCCGCTCTACGGTCGCTTGCGCAACAACGGCGGCCCGACCGAGACGCACGCGATCTCGGTGACGAGCCCGGCGATCGACACCGGAGACCCCGGCGCAAGCTGCGAGCCGCAGGACCAGCGTGGCGAGACGCGCCCGAAGGACGGCGACAGCGACGAGACCGCCCGCTGCGACATCGGCGCGTACGAGCGCCAGGGCGCGATCGAGGAGCCATGCAATGCGCCCGTCGGCGGCCTCTGCGAGTCCTTCCGCTTCGACTCGTCGCTGACCGTGACGTCGGTCCCGCCCTGCTCGGCCGACGGCGACCTGGGCGCGGAGCGGGCCCCGACGGGGGACGACGATTCCGACACGCTCGACGACGCCCACGTTGACCTCACATACCTCGACGGCTACGTCGACTGCCCGGGCGACTTCTTCATCGGCTCGTCGATCCCGAGCGAGGGGATCATAGAGGAGCAGCAGAACAACATGCCGGGCGTCCTCGAGTTCCCGGCGATGGGCGAGTTTACGCTCTGTCTGACGATCGCGTCGCATCCCTTCGGCGACCTGCACAACTGCCCTGATGATTTCGCGGTCATGGACAAGTCGCCGATGGAGCTGACCTGCAAGATCTACAGCATGTACGACTTCGAGTGCGACATCGCTGGCGACGTGGAGTTCTTTGACGACAACGATACAGTCATGGCGACCGTCGAGGACGGGACGGCCGAGCTGGACATGTTCGAGTCGGAAGGCGGCGGCAAGCTGGCCGGCCCGGGCGACACGGACGGCGACGGCTGCCCGGACGAGTCCGAGAACGACCCGGACGAGATGATGGGCGGTCAGCGCGACTATGCGTACGCCTGGGACTACTACGACGTGCTGGGGCCGTTCCAGTCGGAGGCCCACGACGGCGTCATCGACCTCGCGAACGATATCCTGGGGGTGATCCTGCACTACTCACCGGCAGGTGCGTCGCCCTACGACGTCCGGTTCGATCGCGGCGTGACGACCGGCGCGAACCACTGGGAGCGCGCGGGGCCGGATGGCGCCATCGATCTGGCGAATGACATCCTGGGCGTGATCCTGCAGTTCGGGCACAACTGCTGAGGCTTGCCCGACCGCAGCAGCGGCCTTAGTCGACGGAGCGGAAGCGGGGACTGCGTCTGATAGACTAGGGCCATTCTTTGGTGAAGTAGGCTACGGGCATAGAGATGAGTCCCGGCTGCGTGATCGATCTCGCGAACGACATTCTGGGAGTCGTCCTCCACTTCGCCCCGGGAGGGACCCCGCCTGCCTGGGAGTTCTACGACAGAGAGGCGCCCAGCGGGCCATATAACTGGAGCCGCTACGGCCCCGACGGCGTGATCGATCTGCCGAACGATATCCTGGGCGTGATCTTGCAGTTCAACCCGGGGGGCTGCTAGGGGCAGGTCATGCGAGCGCTGCACGTCGTTTTCGCCCTAGCGCTGCTTGGCCTTACGTCACTCACGGACACCCCTTCCGCGGCGGCGGAAGAAGTGTCCGTGGTCGATGTCTCGGCGGCGGGCGGCCACACCTGCGCCCTCATGAGCGATGGCGGCGTGAAGTGCTGGGGCCTGAACACGTACGGCCAGCTCGGCGACGGTAGGGAGGTGCGTAGCGATGCGCCGGTCGACGTTTGCAACGACTACGACGAGGTGCAAGGTGTCTGCCAGGTGCGCCTCACCGGCGCCGTGGCGGTCGCCGCCGGCGGGCTTGCGCTCGGCCATAGCTGCGCGATCCTCCAAGGCGGCGCGCTGGTCTGCTGGGGGTCCCACTACGTGGGCCAACTCGGCGTCGGCGATCGGGAAATCGACCTCTGCGTCCAGGGCGATCCTCCCGACCACACGCCATGCAGCCGGACGCCGGTGACCGTCTCCGGACTCGACAGCGGCGTCGTCGATGTTCTAATCGGATCGGAGCACTCATGCGCCCTGATGGAGACGGGCGGCCTGAAGTGCTGGGGCGAAAACTACTTCGGCCATCTCGGAGACGGAACGACCGTGCGACGGGACACTCCGGTCGACGTTGTGGGGCTTGATGGACCGGTATTGGACGTCGCACTCAACTACTCACAAAGCTGCACCGTTACGAGCGACACGCGGGTTCGTTGTTGGGGCGCGAATATAGGCGGCTCGGTCGGCGCGCCCACGACCGAGCTCTGCGTCGACCCCTTCACCCTGTCCGAATGGCCCTGCAGCACAGTGCCTCTCCCTGTGTGCCGGACCATCGCCGGGAATGCTTGCGATGAGGAGTTCGACGGGGCGACTAGCGTGTCTGTTGGCGGCAACCGCGGCTGCGTGACGACGATGGCGAGCTCGGTCTACTGCTGGGGTAGCGATGACGGGGACCAGCTCGGCATCGAGACGACGGACGAATGTCCCACGGGAGGACCGCTGGACGGCGAGGTGCCGTGCAGCCGGACACCGGTGCAGATTCCAGGCGTGGACGGCGCGGTTTCCGCGGCGAACGCGAGCGACCACACCTGCGCGACTGTGGCGGGCGGGCGGGTCACGTGCTGGGGAATGAACAATCTCGGGCAACTCGGCGACGGCACGACCGACGATAGTTCCACGCCGGTGCACGTGTGCGTCGCGCTTCATCCCGCTGCCGGCTGCCAGCGGCTCACCGGCGTCACCGAGCTCGCGTCGACCTTCGCCCACGCCTGCGTCGTCGTGTCCGGTGGCGTCAAATGCTGGGGCGTCGACGGTTCGGGTAAGCTCGGCAACGGAGGGCATGAGTTCGGTGCGCAGACGCTGGCGCAGGACGTGGTCGGCCTCGGCCCGAAGGCCCCGCCGGGCGACGCGAGCTGCGACGGCGCGGTGACGAGCGTGGACGCGGCGCTGGTGCTCCAGTACGACGCGCAACTGCTGGAGGCGCTGCCCTGCCCGGACGCCGCCGACGCGAACACCGACGGCGCGATCACCAGCGTCGACGCGGCGCTCATCCTCCAGATGTCGGCGGGGCTGCTCGACGGGGGCTGACGGTGGACGGGCTGACTGTTGATGGCTGACGTGGTAAGATCGGGATGGCAGTTGCGATGGTTCGGGACGCGAAACGATCATCGGCATAGGCCTAAAAAGGTCGTTTTTGCAAAACGAACTTCTCGCATAGTTTTGCATAGAATCAAGCCGGAAAAGACGTCGATTCTACAAAACAAACTTCAGATACGAAAATACCCGGATTCGTATCTGAGCGGGGCCGGAGTCGCGCGGGCCCGATCGCTGCTCTGCTAGACTGGAGCCATGACTGGGCGGATCGTCATCGTGGTCGTGGTCTCATCGCTGGTGTCGTTCGTCGTGGCCTGCGACGGCGGGCATCGCGCCGATCTGTCCGGGATCCCCGACCCGTTCCCCACGTACATCGAGAACGTGCATCTGGAAGCGCCGCCTGGCGCGAACTTCGATCTCGACCGCGACGGCGATATTGGCACCTGCGACCTCAATCACCTGATCAACGCCCTCGGCACCGACCGTCTGGGGTACGACCTCGACGCAGATGGCGCGGTCGCCGGGGCGGACGCGTTCGCCTGGGTCGAGGCCAACCGGAGCCTGTACCCGCCTGACATGCCGGACGGCGAGATTGTCGACATGGTCCGGCGGTTCACTGGGGATGAGCTCGTCGTCTACCTGAATCCGGACGCCCGCGGGCTGGACGAGCCTGCGGTCGAAAAGATGCTGTCGCGTCACGGCGTCGAAGCGAAGGGCCTGCATCTCACGAGCCTGTCTCCGTACATCATGGTGACGACGCCCGACCGCGACCTGGAAACACACATCGACGCGCTGGCCGGCGAGCCGGTGGTGGAGTCGATCAGCCTCAACCACTTCACGACAATCGGCTGCTATGACGAGTTCGAGCGCAAGCTGACGGAATGACGGCGGGACATGTGTTAGCCTGATCTCGGATGGGCGCTATCACCAAGTTCTTCCGCGACCTGGCCCACCTCCACATCGGCCGGATGGGCGTGCACCGCTGGCAGAAGTGGCGCGACCGCGCGTGGTGTGAGTACTGCGGCAAGGACGCCTAGCCGGCTCCCGGGATCCTCGTAGCCGGGCCTTTCCAGGCTCGGCCTTACTCACCCTGTTAGGCCGCTGGTCGCTACGACTAGTCCAGCTATACTAACACCGTCCCCCTCTCCCTCTGGGAGAGGGGAAGCTACTCGCCGCAGTGAGTAGCCGGGGTGAGGGCCCGCATTATCGCCAGGCCGCCGCAAGGTGGCCGCAGGACCGCCTGACAGGAGCGCTGCATGCCGGACGCCAAGTACGTCTATCTCTTCCCCGAGGGGAACAAGGACCAGAAGGACCTTCTCGGCGGGAAGGGCGCCAACCTGGCCGAGATGACGAACCTCGGCCTGCCGGTGCCCCCCGGCTTCACCATCACGACCGAGGCCTGCAACGCCTACATCCAGGCCGGGAACGAGTTCCCCGCCGGCCTCCTCGACCAGGTCCGCGATGCCCTGAAGAAGGTCGAGCGGGAGACCGGCAAGGGCTTCGGCGACCCCAAGAACCCGCTCCTCGTGTCGGTGCGCTCCGGCGCCAAGTTTTCGATGCCCGGGATGATGGATACGATCCTCGACCTCGGCCTCAACGACGAGACGCTCGAGGGCCTCATCGCCAAGACCGGCGACAAGCGCTTTAGCTACGACTCGCTCCGCCGCTTCATCATGATGTTCGGCGACATCGTCCTCGAGATCGAGCGCACGAAGTTCGACCAGATCTTCGACGAAGCGAAGGAACAGGCCGGCGTCGCGACCGACGCCGAGATGCCCGCCGGTGCGCTGCTCGACGTCGCGAGTCGCTTCCGCGAGCTGGTCAAGAGCGAGACCGGCGATCCGTTCCCCGAGGACCCGCTGCAACAGCTTGAGCTCGCGATCCGCGCCGTGTTCAACTCGTGGGACAACCAGCGCGCCAAGCACTACCGCCGCATCGAGAAGATCCCCGACGACCTCGGCACCGCGGTCAACGTGCAGACGATGGTCTTCGGCAACATGGGCGATGACTCCGGCTCCGGCGTCGCGTTCACGCGCGATCCTGTCTCGGGCGACCCCGAGATCTGGGGCGAGTATCTCGCGAACGCGCAGGGCGAGGATGTCGTCGCCGGCATCCGCACGCCGACGCCGATTGCGGCGTTCAAGGACAGCGCCAAGGAGCTCTATGACGAGTTCGCGGAGATCTCGAACAAGCTCGACCGCCACTACCGCGACGCGATGGACATGGAGTTCACGATCGAGCAGGGCAAGCTCTACATGCTCCAGTGCCGCGTCGGCAAGCGCAGCTCGCGCTCGGCGGTCGTCATTGCCGTCGACATGATGCATGAGGGCCTCATCACGAAAGAGGAGGCGCTTCAGCGCGTCGAGCCCGAGCGTCTCGACGAGCTGCTCCACCCGCAGGTCGACCCGCACATCAAGACCGTCCCGATCACCGACCTCGGCGCAAACGCGGAGAAGGCCGCAACGGCCACACCCGACCTCATCTTCACCGTCCCCGCGGGCCGTCTCGAACGGGTCAAGAGCGCGAACGCGCTGCCGGACTCGGCGGTGATCGCGTCGGGTGGCGAGCGCACGATCGCCGCGATGCCGCTCGCGGACTGGGACGCGCTCGGCACGGATCAGCGCGACGCGCTGCTCGAAAACGCCGAGTTCCTCGAGATCGCGCGCGGGCTCGCCGCGTCGCCGGGCGCCGCCGCCGGCACAGCCGTCTTCGACCCCGACACGGCGCACGAACGCGGCCGTAATGGCGAGGACGTGATCCTCGTCCGTCAGGAGACGTCGCCCGACGATATCCACGGCATGCAGGCCGCGCAGGCGATCCTCACGCAGCGCGGTGGCATGTCGAGCCACGCCGCGCTTGTCGCGCGCGGCTTCGGCATCCCCTGCGTCGCGGGCTGCGAGCAGATCACCGTCGACGAGGCCGCGCGCTCGATGTCGGTCGGCGGGCTCACGATCTCGGAGGACCAGACGATCACGGTCGACGGCTCGACGGGCGCGGTGTTGCTCGGCAAGGTGCCGACCGTCGCGCCCGACCTCTTCCCGAAGCTGACCGAGCTGCTCGGCTGGGCCGACGAAGTCCGCAAGCTCGGCGTGAGGACGAATGCCGACAACCCGCCTGACGCCGCGAAGGCGATCGAATTCGGCGCGGAGGGCATCGGGCTCTGCCGCACGGAGCACATGTTCTTCGAGCAGGACCGGCTGCCCGTCGTCCGCGAGATGATCCTCTCGGCCGCCGAGGCGAAGTCGCTGGAGTCCGCCGTCGCCGAGCTCGAGAGTGCGGTCCGCGGCGCGAGCGGCGCCAGCCGCGCCGCGATGGAGGAACGGCTGTCGGATCTGAAGGGCAGTCTCGAGGGCCCGATGGGCCGCTATCGCGGCTCGCTCGAGAAGCTGCTACCGGTGCAGCAGGGCGACTTCGAAGAGATCTTCCGCGTGATGGAAGGCCGGCCGGTCACGATCCGGCTGATCGACCCGCCGATGCACGAGTTCCTCCCCGACCACGACGAGCTGCTTGAGACGGTGACCCGCCTCCGCGCCACTGGCAAGGACGGTGCTGAGCTGCGCGAGAAGGAAGCGATGCTCCACGAGGTCGAGCGCCTCCGCGAGACCAACCCGATGCTCGGCTTGCGCGGGTGCCGTCTCGGCATCCTCTACCCGGAAGTCAATGAGATGCAGGTGCGCGCGATCTTTGGCGCGGCGGCCGCCGTCGCGAAGGAGGGCAAGGAAGTCCATCCCGAGATCATGATCCCGCTCATCGGCTTCGACGAGGAGCTGGCGCAGCTCCGCGAGCTGCTCGAGCGCGTCGCGCAGGAGACGTTGCAGGAAGCCGGCGTCGACGTTCCGTACCTCTTCGGCACGATGATCGAGCTGCCGCGCGCCGCGCTCACGGCGGGTAAGATCGCGGCGCAGGCGCAGTTCTTCTCCTTCGGCACGAACGATCTCACGCAGACGACGCTCGGTCTCAGCCGCGACGACGCCGAGGCCAGCTTCCTCACGCACTACATGGAGAAGGGCATCCTCCGCGACAACCCGTTCGATACGATCGACCAGGAGGGCGTGGGCCAGCTCGTGACGCAGGCCGTCAAGGCCGGCCGCGCGACGCGTCCCGACCTCAAGATCGGCATCTGCGGCGAGCACGGCGGCGACCCGCGCTCGGTGCACTTCTTCCACGAGGCCGGCCTCGACTACGTGAGCTGCTCGCCGTTCCGCGTGCCGATCGCGCGCCTCGCGGCCGCCCACGCCGCGCTCGAGGACCGCACCTAGACAGCAACCCCCCATGCAGGTCTCGGATCTCCGCAAGATCGCCGAAGGTCGCGAGGCGGAGATCTTTGAGTGGGAGGGCGGCTGCGCGCTCCGGCTCATGCGCGACGGCCACGGCCCCGAGGCTGTCGAGCGACAGGCCCGGGCCCTGCGTGCCGCCCACGACGCGGGAGTCGCCGTCCCCGCGCCAATCGAGACCGCGGTTGTCGATGGCCGGCACGGCCTCGTCATGGAGCGTGTCGATGGCGATGACCTGTTCGAGGTCATCGGCTCGAAGCCGTGGACGGTCTGGTCGGTGGGCGCCGTGACCGGACGTCTGCAGGCGGAGCTGCATGGCGTCGCGGCGCCAGCAACGCTCCCCAACCTCAAAGAAGGATTGGCTGGCGCGATCGAGACGTCTGATCTCGTGCCTGAGCGCGTGCGCGAGTTCGCGCTCGGTGTGCTGGCTGAGCTCCCCGACGGCGACCGCCTCTGCCACGGCGACCTGCATCCTGGCAACATGATCGAGACGCCAGACGCGCGGCACGTCATCATTGATTGGAGCAACGCCTGCGCCGGCGATCCGCATGCGGACGTAGCGCGCACGGAGCTGATGATCAAGCTCGGCGACCCGCCGCCGGGCGCGCCCATCGTGATCCGCGTGATGGCGGGCGTCGCGCGCGGCCTGCTCGGCTCCGCGATCAGGCGCGGCTATCGCGGCGTGCGTGACATCGACGAGGACCTGCTGCGACGCTGGACCGTGCCCGTCGCGGCGCACCGGCTCACAGACAACATTGCGCCGGAGCGATCGAAGCTGCTCAAGGTACTGGCGCAGCGATTGGACGAGGGACAGTGAGGGGCGGGTCTGAGACCCGCCCCTACGAGGCTTGTGTGCGACGCGTGGCTACTCCACCGTCACGGTCTTCGCGAGGTTGCGCGGCTGGTCGACGTCGCAGCCGCGCCAGACCGCGATGTGGTAGGCGAGCAACTGCAGCGGCACGACGGTCAGCACCGGCAGGAGCAGCGGCGTGGTCTCCGGCACTTCGATCGTGTGGTCGGCGAGCTGCACGATCTCGGTGTCACCTTCGTTGATGAGCGCGATCACCGTGCCGTCGCGCGCGCGCACCTGCTCGATGTTCGAGCGCATCTTCTCGCGCATGCCGTCTCGCACGGCGATCGCGACGGTCGGCATCTGCTCATCGATAAGCGCAATCGGCCCGTGCTTCATCTCGCCGGCGGGATAGCCTTCGGCGTGGATGTAGCTGAGCTCCTTCAGCTTGAGCGCACCCTCCAACGCGACCGGATACTGGAGCCCGCGGCCGAGGAAGAGGAAGTGGTGGTAGCTCTGGAACTGGTGCGCGAGCTCCTCGATTGCGGAACCGTTGCTGAGCACGCGTCCGATGAGGTCGGGCAGGTGCGCGAGCGGCTCCGTCAGCTCGGTGAGCTGGGCGTCGTCGAGGCGTCCGCGGACGTGGCCGAGGTGGCAGGCGAGAAGGTAGAGCGCGACCATCGAGGCCGTGAGGGTCTTGCTGCTCGCCACGCCGATCTCGGGACCGCAGCGCGTGTAGACCGTGGCGTCGGCGACGCGGGTGGATTCGGCGCCGGGCGTGTTGCAGATGGTGACCTGCGGCGCGCCCGCGCGCTTCACCTCGTGCATCGCCTCCAGCGTGTCGACGGTCTCGCCCGATTGCGCGACGCTGATGACGAGCGTCTCCGGCCCCACGATCGCGCTGCGGTAACGGAACTCCGAGGCGTTGTCGACCTCGGCGGGGAGGCCGGCGAGCTCCTCGAAGTAGCGTCGGCCGACCATCGCAGCATGAAGGCTCGTGCCCATCGCGACGAGGACGACGCGCTGGATGCCGCGGAGGACGTCGTCGGAGAGGGCGAAGTCGTCCAGGTGGACGGCGGGCGGGTCGAAGAGCACACGGCCGCGGAAGGTGTCGAGCACGCACTCCGGCTGCTCGACGATCTCCTTGAGCATGAAGTGCTTGAACGCGCCCTTGGCCGCGGCGACGGGGTCGAGCGGGACGGTCTGCGGTCGTTTCTCGATCTTCTCGCCTTCAGCGTTCCAGTAGCGCACGCCTTCACGCGTGACTTCGGCCTGCTCACCGCTGGCGAGGAAGACGACCCGGTGGGTCTCCGGCAGCAGCGCCGGGAGGTCACTGGCGATGAAGTACTCATTGGTACCGTAGCCGATGACGACGCCACCGGCGTTGCCGGCGCGCGCCGCCACGAGCCGGTCGGGCTCGCTCTTGCTGCAGGCGACGATCGCGTGGGAGCCGTCGATGCGTGCGATGGTGTTGCGCACCGCCTCATGGAGTTCGTCGCCGTTCCGGAGGTTGGTCTCGATTAGGTGGGCGATCACCTCGGTGTCGGTCTCGGAGGTGAACGTGTGGCCTGAGGCCGCGAGCTCCTGGCCGAGCTCGAGGTAGTTTTCAACGATGCCGTTGTGGACGACGGCAACCTCTTCGCCGCAGTCCTGCTGCGGGTGGGCGTTTTCGTCGTCAGGCTTGCCGTGGGTCGCCCAGCGCGTGTGGGCGAGGCCGACGGTGCCGGGAGGATGGACTCCCTCGAGGCTGGCAGTCAGCTCGGCGATCTTGCCTTTGCGTTTCCTGATGTGAATCTCGCCATCGCCGTCGATGATGGCGATGCCGGCGCTATCGTAGCCGCGGTACTCGAGCCGCTGGAGGCCCTCCATTAGCAGAGGGCTAGCCTCGCGTGTGCCCGCGTACCCAACAATGCCGCACATGCAACACTTCCTTTCGGTGCCACCAGCGCGTCGCAACGGGTCGCGACGCGATTAAATTAGGATTAGTTCTTCGGAGTTGCTGGTGTGTGGTGCGCGGCTTGCGTGGACGGGGGCTTGCAGCTTCCCCCGGTACGCTGGCCGGACTTTGTCAGGGAGTTACCTCACCTGGTTTGTACCGGCCATGACGGCTGTACGGGCCGGGAGGCCATCCGCCGAGTAATTCGATCGACCTCCTCCTCGTCATCCCGACCGCCGCCGGTCGGGACCTGGCGCTTACTCTGCCAGGCTGAAGCCTGGCCTTCGAGACTGTGCTGTCGCTCCGCGCGCTCTGCCTATCACCTCCTCGTGTGATTAATTCTTGCTCAGTTCTTCGAGTTGGGCAACGACGGCGTCGATGGCCGAGTCCGGCGTCGACGCGCCGGCGGTGACGCCGGCCCTCTCGCGGCCCTCCAGCCATTCGGGGCGGATCTCGTCGGCCGATTCGACCTGGTAGGCGTCGATGCCCTCTTCGCGGGCGACCTCGGCGAGGTGTCGTGTATTCGCGCTCTCCCGCCCGCCGATGACGATCATGACGTCGACCTGGTGGGCGAGCTCCTGCGCGGCAGCCTGCTGGCTGGTGGTGGCGTTGCAGAGCGTGTTGATCACGCGCAGCTCGCTGATGCGGTCCATGCGCTTCTCGAGCAGGACGCGCACAAACTCGGCGAAGTGCGCCTCGGTCTCGGTCGTCTGCGAGAGAACACCGATGCGCGACGGGAGGCCGTCGGGGAGGTTCTCGATGTCTTCGAGGGTGGGGCAGGCGTAGGCGTTGCCCTCGGCCCAGCCGAGGACGCCGCGCGTTTCCTTGTGGTTGGGGTCGCCGTAGACCACGACGGCGAAGCCTTCCTCGGTAAGGCGCTTGGCCCACTGCTGGGCGCGCGTGACGATCGGGCAGGTGGTGTCGACAACGGGCACGCCCTTGTTCTCGAGCTGCCTGACGGTGGCTTCGCTGACGCCGTGGGCGGTGATGGCGACGGGCCGGTCGCTGACATCCTCCAGATTGGCGATGACGTCGAGGCCGCGCTCTTTGAGCTGGGCGACGACCTGCGGGTTGTGGACGACGGTGCCGAGGCTGACGAGCTGGCCGACCTGGCCAGTGGCGTCTTCCATCATGTCGACGGCGCGACGGACGCCGAAGCAGAAGCCCATTTCCTTCGCCAGAATGATTTCCATGGCTAGTTCAGTATAACGTCCGCTCTACGTAGCTTCGACGGGCTTCGCCGTCGCTCCAGACGCCGCGCCGGGCGCGTACACGCCCTGGTACTCAGGCGGGAGGAGCTCGGCGATCTTGGCCATGATGACTGCGGTGGCGTCGCCGGCGGCTCCGGAGTCGATTTTCTGGACGGCGGGGAGCGTAAAGGGCTTCCCGACGACGACCTTGACGTGCCTGACGGAGAGCGGCTTGAGGAAGATCCAGGGGAAGGGGATGTCCTCGGTGCCGGTGATGGCGACGGGCACGATGGGAGCGCCGGTGCGTAGCGCAACGAGCCCGGTGCCGGGATGAGCCTCCTTCATGCTGCCGGTCCTGCTGCGCGTGCCTTCGGGGAACATAACGAGCATCTGGCCGTCGTTGACGACCTGGGTGGCCGTGCGGACGGCGCGGAGGTCGGCGCCGTCGCGGTCGACCGGAAAGGCGCCGTAGAGGCGGAACGCAAGCCCGAGGACCGGCCAGCCGATCATCTCCTTCTTGGCCATAAACGTCGGCCGGCGGGGTATGGCGAGGACGATGGCCGGCGGGTCGGCGTTGTTGAGATGATTGCTGGCGACGATGAGCGGGCCCTCGAGAGGGACGTTCTCCATGCCGACGATCTCGAGCTTGCGGATGTAGAGGGTGAAGCAGAATTTGTCCAGCAGCCAGATGAAGCGCCGGTACGCTCTCAGGAGCATGGCATCGCCTCGACGATCTTGTCGACGACCTGCTCGATTGTGAGGTCGTCGGTGTGGACAACAAGAGCGTCGTCGGCGGGACGGAGCGGGGAGTGGTCGCGTGCGATGTCGATCTCGTCGCGGAGCGCGAGCTCCTTGCGGACGTCTTCGTCGCTCTCGTCGCGGCCGGCGGCCTGAAGCTCGGCGTGGCGGCGGCGGACGCGCTCGTCGACGCTGGCCTCGAGGTATGCCTTCACGGGTGCGTCGGGGAGGACGACGGTGCCGATATCGCGGCCGACCATGACGACGCTGCCCCCCGTGGCGATCTGGCGCTGGATATCGACCATGGCCTGACGCACGGCGGGGACGCGGGAGACGAGCGAGACGGCTTCGCCGACCTCAGGCGTGCGAAGGCGGCCGGTAACGTCGGCGCCGTTGGCGAGGACGCGCGAAGCCTCGGGCTCGTCGTTCGTGCCGGGCAGGACCCTTATTTCGGCGCGTTCCGCGAGTCCGGCGAGCGCAGCCTCGTCGTGGAGGTCGAGCTCTTCGTCGAGGGCGAGGCAGGTGATGGCGCGATACATCATGCCGGTGTCCACGAGCCGGTAGCCGAGGCGGCGGGCGAGACGGCTGCCGACGGCGCTCTTGCCGGAGGCAACGGGGCCGTCGATGGCGACGCTGATAGGTGGGGCCCCGGCCTCCGGCTTGGTGTTCGTGTTGGTCCCCCTCTCAAGGTTCGTTGTGAGTATAGCGACGGGCGAGGAACAAGGAACCAGGAACAGGGAACAAGGGTCGTGGAGCTCTACAGATGTTCAATTCCGGCCGCGTGATCGCGGCTTACGGCCCTGAAAATGCGGCAAAATGATGCGTTTTTGGGTCCACTTGGGTCGCTTTTCGCACGAGGCTTTCGAATCTGAGTTGAATCTGGAGAACAGGGAGTTCGAATCGTAATTTTAGGGGGGTGGTTTCGGCACGGCTTGGTAGGCGGTTCGAGGTCGCTCGTGGGAACGGGAACTGCGCTTCGTCCATGATCTGGCGATCGTACGCCAGGATAGTGAGAGATGGAAGGGGAACGTGGCATTGATGAGAGGTTTGCAGTTAAAACGCAATCGTCGGATGGTACTACGAATCGTATCCGGACGTCTTCGTTACCGTGTTCGAGTCGGGCGGAGACATGAGGCAGTACGTCGTGTATAGTGGCTCGACGGATGACTCAAACCTTGCGAGTTTCTTCGGCGTCGATAGCTGCGAGGATTACAACGACAACCACAGCTCGGCCTATCAAAGCCGTGCGTTCATGTATGGACACACTTCGTACGGTGGAGACAAACGCTTCACAGTAATCTGCATAAACCATTCGTCGTACGACTCATTCCCCAACGCTTTCGACGATCTTGATGGCTTGCCAGGGACTCAAACAATTGGCATCCAGCACGAGATCGGCCACGCGCTACACCTAGCTCACGACACTGGCGAGGGAGTGATGGACACCTGCTGGTGCTACACCCTTGACTCAAATGAAGTCAACTACGTGGCCTACGCGTACGCGGCTGGGCATTAGAAGGAGGTAACACGTGAAAATCGCGTTAGTAGGTGCAGCGATGGCGGTGGTCCTGATGTGGGTCTCGACTGTTGGCGGGGCGGCCGCTCAGACCGATGTCTCGGTCGATGAGGACGAGATGGCCTACGTTGGCGAGGTGCCCGTCGAACGAGGGGCGACAGTAACGATCGAATATCTCGACGTTGAGACGGCGGCAGCCATCGAGTGCGGGCGCACAACCTCAACAGGCGGGACGGCGAATTTCTCCGAGTTCGTGCTGATCGTCCAGCGAGACTGCGCAGAGGGTCGCCAGGACCCTCGCATCTGCTGGGGTGAGGGCGCTTGCGCGTTCCCCGGCTTCGAGGACGCAGGTCTGGCGGAGTTCGAAGGTTCCGCTGTCCGAGACTTAGGTCGATTGGAGGCGCGTGAACCGGAGGAACCGAGCGATCCGTCAACGGGAGGCGGGGTACCGACTGAGCTAGCTCATACGGGAACGCATGGCCACGCTATTCAGCACTCATGGCTCTTCTGGGTCGCGATGGCGGCACTCGCGATGGGCGTGGCTTTGGGCGGCGCTGGGCTAGCAATGCGAAACAGATAGGTTCGACCTAGAAGTCTGATGGCAGAGAGGCCGGCCGCGGTTCGGGGCGGCCGCCTCTCTCCATCTAGTGGGGCCGGTTCCCTACGCCAGAAGGAGTCGTTACACGCCTAGGAGGGCCACGCCTTCGGCGAGCAGGTGTCGCTGGACGGCTCGGCGGTCCACCTGATACGTGTTTCGCCGGCCGACGCGCTGCACGACCGGGGCCCAAGCGCCGGACCGTTCGCGTGGAGCATGACGACGCCCGATGGCGTTATCGATTTAGCCAATGACGTCCTCGGCGTCGTCCTTCAGTACGGGCACAGCTGCCAAGCTCCATAGCCGCAGGCCTCCGTCCTCGCCAGTTTGTCCCTCTTCCGCTTGCGTGGCTCAGGGCGGCGGGTGGACCAAGCGGTCTCTGGTGCATTTTCGGGGCGGCGTTGCGAGGCTCGCTGGACCAGCGCAGGGTGGCATAGAATGCGATGCGCGACGGTGTGCTCAAAGTTGGCTGTTATACTCCGCGCATGCCCGTGATTTCTCGGTGGAACGTGCTTACGAAGCTCCTTGTGCTGGTCGCTGTCCTGGTGAGTGCCCCTGCGGCGGTCGGTTCGGCGACGGCGCAGGACGACGGCGAGTCGGGCGCTCCACCGCCGGAGCCATGCGTCGATGCCGACGATCAGTTCGAGGAGAATGACACACCGGCGACGGGCGCGTGGACGAAGTTGCCGTTTGCGGCGGAAGGTCTGCTTGCCTGCGAGGGCGACGACGACTGGTTCCTGATTACGGCGCCCGCCGGGGTGAAGGTGGACATCGCCGCCGCGTTCGCGCATGAGGGCGGCGACATCGATCTCAGTCTGTTCTTGGACCCGTTCGTCGCGCCGGCTGCGACGTCAACGAGCGTGACCGATGATGAGGCGATCTCGTTGGTGGCTACCGACAGTGGTATTCACTACCTGTTGGTCGACCTGGTGGACGACCCAGATGGCGCAGGCAACACCTACGACCTCAACGTCGACATCGGCTGCCCGCCGGCGGTCGAGACTGGCGGCGCGTTCCGGGACGGCCTTCTGGAACCGTTGCCGATCCCAGATGCCGGCGTGGGGCCGGTGTCGGTCGTCAACTGCATCGAGATCGACGATCCGGGCACGGTCGAGAACCTGAACGTCGGCCTGGAGGCGACGCACACGTGGGTCGGGGACCTGGCGATGACGCTGGAACACGTCGACACGGGGACCGCAGTGACGCTGATGGACCGCCCCGGCGAGCCCGCCGTTCAGTTTGGTTGTGATTCCGACGACATCGAAGCGGAGTTCTCGGACGAGAGCGCCGTGCCGGTGGAGGACGCGTGCAACGCGACAGCCCCGGCGCTGTCGGGGGTTCTGCGGCCGGACGGGGCGCTCGCCGCGTTCGACGGCGAGTCGATCGCCGGGGTTTGGCGGCTCCAGATCACGGACATCGAGCCGCGAGATGTGGGTTCGCTGGACGCCTGGTATATCTCCTCCGGCGTCGAGACGCCGACACCAACACCGAGCCCAACCGCGACGCCGGAGCCGGATGGGCTGATCGGGGATGTCGACTGCAACGGGGTGGTGAACTCCATCGACGCGGCGGTGCTGCTGCAGTACGTGGCGCAGATCCTCGGATCGCTGCCATGTCCCGAGAACGCGGACGTGAACGAGGACGGTGACCTGGACGCGATCGACGCGACGTTGATCCTGCAGTTCACGGCGGGGCTGCTCTCTCAACTGCCGCCGTAGCTGGCCATTCGAGACGCAGGGCTTCTAATCTCGCCTGCTCGTGCATGGCGAGCTTCTGTAGCTCGTCGCGCGTGAACCAGGCGATCTCTGAGTGCTCCCTTGGGGCGGCGTTGCGTGGCTTGCCGGACCAACGCGTGACGGCGTAGATGGCTATTCGGGCCGGCGTGCCGTCCCATTTTCGATCTCGGTCGGCGAGGCGGTGGTAGTCGAGGACGTCGATGTCGAGCTCTTCGCGGAGTTCGCGGCGGAGGGCGTCTCCGGGCTCTTCGTCGCCGTCGACTTTGCCGCCGAACGTCGACCAAGTGCCGTCCCGGGCGCGCTTGCCGAGCAGGAACCCGCGCGGGCCGACGACGTGGGCGCGGACGACTTCGACCGGCCGGGTGTTGTCGACGGACGGCGGCTGTTCGGGGAGGCGGGCGGCGAGGTCGGCGCCTAGGCCGTCGAGTTCGTCAGGCGCGAGAAGCGACTCGGTAGCGGGGAAGAGGGTCTCTTCCTCCCAACGGACATGGTCGCGGAGGCGCGTCGCGAAGGCGGCAAGGGCTTCGCGGCGAGCGGCCGCGCCGGCGCCGTCGCGCACTGTGCCGACGAGGGTCTCGATGTCGAGGTGGTCACGTTGGAGGCGGACGGCGCGCTCGTCGTCCTCTGCGACGTGGTGGAGAAGTCGCGCCAGGAGACAGTCGGTCTCCGCGGTGAAGTGCGTGAGCAGGCCGCCAGACCAGAACGCGAGAACGGTGGAGTAGAGGCTGGAGAGGTCGGCGTCCGGCGCGTCGGGCGGCGTGCGTTCGATGCGTTGGGCGAGCATGAGGGCCTGGGTGTGCTCGCGGGAGAGGCGGACGAGGCGGGGGTCGCGCTTCATGGGGTGAGTCTAGCGCGCAATCGAGTGCAGGAAGGGACGACGCGCCTTAGGTTTGGCTTGGCCGGTGGGGAGCGAGAGGGCCGGTGGTGGCGGGAGATCCCTCGCTGCGGCTCGGGATGACAAGGAGGCTGCGGCTCGGGATGACAAAGGGTCTCGTTGCGTTGGTTCCTTGGCCGTCCTAGGATGGCGTCGTGGACGAAGCGCGAGAGCAGCGACAGATCGAGGAGTTGAGGCGGAGCCATACGCCGGAGGCGGTGCGGCGCAGGCTGGGACAGGAGCCGGCGTACAGCAACCTGCGCGACGTTGTCTACGGCGCGATCGACGGGATCGTGACGACGTTCGCGATCGCGGCGGCGGCCACGGGCGCCGATCTGTCGGCGGAGGTGATCGTGGTGCTTGGCGTCGCGAACCTGGTGGGGGATGGGATCAGTATGGCGACGAGCAACGTGTTGGGGACGCGCGCCGCGGGGCAGGAGCTGGACAAGGCGCGCGCGGACGAGCGGGAACAGATCAGGCTGCTCCCAGCGGGAGAGCGCGAGGAAGTCCGGCGGATCTACGCGAACAAGGGCTTCACGGGCGCCGATCTCGAGCGGGCCGTTGAGATCATCACGTCGGACGAGGACGTCTGGGTCGACACGATGGTGACGGAGGAACTCGGCCTGTCGAAGGTCGGGCCATCGCTCTGGCGCGCGGGGCTGGCGACATTCATCGCGTTCGCCGTGGCGGGCGCGGTCCCGCTGGTGCCGTTCTTCGTGGCGATCGCGAGCGGGACGAGCGAGGCCGTGGCGTTCGCGTGGAGTACGGCGTGCGCGGGGGTCGCGTTCTTCCTCGTGGGGGCGTTCAAGGCGCGATTTGTGGACCAGGCGTGGTACCACTCGGGGCTGGAGACTCTCGCCGCAGGGGCGTTCGCGTCCGGGGCAGCGTACTTGATCGGCTATTTGTTGCGCGGGGTGGTGGATGCGGCGTAGGCCGCTCGGGTAGCGGGCCTGGCGCTGGCCGTAGGTTTGAGTTGGTAAGCGTGGGTGCGAGGGTTAGCGGTGGAGCTAGATCCTTCGCTGCGGCTCGGGATGACAAGGAACCGGGGCCCTTGGAGAGGGGCAGGTCTGAGACCAGCCCCCTAGGTCGTCGCGGAGGGCGGGAGGCATCCGCCGCGGCGGACAAGCTCCGGCCCCAGCCCCAGTTCGGGTCCGGGCGATGTTACCCGACTGCGTTACGGCGGGTCTGAGACGTACTCCGGGACGTCGAAGGGGACCTCGCCATCGACCATGGTGATGTCCGGGCCCCAGGTGCCGCGGACGAGGAAGGCGTACGAGCCCTCGGCCGGTTCCGGAATGATGAAGCGCGCCGAGAGGTCCATGATGGTGGTGTTCTCGCGGCCCTGCAATAGCTCGTTGACGCCGCTGCGCCCATCGGAGCGGACGGATACCGCGGTGCCGTCGGGGAGGCGCAACGCGAGGTTGTCGCCGCCGATGACGCCCTGACCGAGGGGGATGCCGTTGCCGGGCGTGACCTCGAACGAGACGATGAGCGCGAGGCTGCCCTGCTCGACCTGGTCGGACCAGTCGGGGAGGTCGGCGCGGACTTCGACGCCGGTGACGGTGAACGCGACCGGGCCGGCCGCTGAGCTGCCGGTGACGGGGAGAGCGAGCGGCTCGAGCGAGACAAGCTCGTCGGGCGAGTCGGGGCCGATGGGCACGACAGCCTGGTTGTTCTCGGGGTTGCCGACGATGAGCGTTGCGTCGTCGAGCGTGAAGCTCTCGTCGACCTGGATCACAATGGTGCCGTTACCGGTGAGGCCTGCCGGGACGTTCGGGAGATCCTGATCGATGCCGCTATCAGCGAACGCATTGCCAGCGGAGACGAGCGCCAGTTGCGAGTTGAAGCTCGACGGGCTCATGCCGAGGTTCTCGAAGACTGCGTCGAAGGTGACCGTCTGGATGCCGAGGCTGTCCGCGCCAAGGGTGGCTTCGCCGAGGGTGACCTTCCAGCCAGCGTGCCAGAAGTCCTGGTCGACGGCGATGGAGTCGGTCGAAGGCCCAGATGTCGCTTCGGGCTCGGTCGCTGCGGCCCCCACGGTTTCGGTGGGTTCCGGTTCATCGCCGTCATCGCCCCCGCCGCAGGCGGCGCCGATGGCGAGGAGGAGGGCAAGCATGGCGGTGAGGGCGATGAGGCGAAGGTGTCCGATGCGGATGAGCATGGTAACCGTCCTTGCTATAGCGGCCGTGAATGCAGCCTGACCGCCGCGGAAATGATACGGGTTTCACGCGGGCGAATCCAGTTTCGGGCTCGACACCCCGCAACATGTGTCTCGATCCTGTGACGGCAGCGATGAGACGCAGGAATATCACAGTTTCGAAACCACTTCCGGACGTGCCGGCGAGTACCGTGGGATCAGCCGGCGAGCGCGCACGCCGGACGCCAAGACAGCAGAAAGGAGTCAAGCCTATGAACTATGTACTGACCGGCATCAGGAAGCCGGTCGCCGTTGGCGCGATCGCGCTGTTGGTGCTGGCCGGATCGGCCGGCCTCGCCTCGCTCGCGTTCGCGCAGGAGGAAGGCTCGGCTAGTCCGACGGTGGAGGACCAAGTCACGCCTGACGCCGCGGAGCCGACAGCGGTCGACGAGGGGACTGCCGAGGACGGCACGACCGACGACGGCACAAGCGGCGAAGATGGCAGCGTCGATGATGAGCCCAAGGACGGTTCGTCTGAGGACCGCTCTGGGAAGCCGGAGTGCGACGAGGACAAGCCGGCCGACGACCCGGACGAGAACGTCGAAACAACGGCGTTCTAACTCCTCGCTACCAATCCCCGCACCCGCGCAACGGATCGCGCACAAGAGGGAGGCCCAATCAGGCCTCCCTCTTGCTATGCGCGGACAACGTTCATGAAAGGGCGGAATGGCCCTGTCCTTCGCGATGGCTTCGCTAGGATGATGGAAGAACAACGCGCTCACGAAGGAGGTTGATTACCATGGCCAAGGTTGGCAGAGAGATCATCAAGATGGATGTGGACGAGCTCATTGCCGAGCTCAACAAAGGCGTCGCGGCCGAGCTGCACGACGCGTTCCGCTACCTGGTGCTGTCGAAGATGGCGAGTGGCCCGCAGTCGGGCGAGGTCGTCGAACTGTTCGCGCAGACGGCGCAGGATGAGTGGAACCACCTCGGTCTGCTCATCGACCGGATCTTGCAGCTCGGGGGCCGACCGATCACGCGGCCGGCGGACGCGGAGAAGCACACGTACGTGCCGTACAAGGACCCGCCACAAGACCCGACGGATCTGAAGCAGATGATCGAGGACAGCCTGGAAGGTGAGCGGGCCGCGATCCGCTACTGGGCGGGACTGTACGAGAAGACGATCACGGCCGATCCCGTGACGGCACGGCTCGCCGCGGACGGCATCGCGGATGAGGTGAGCGACGAGGACAACCTGGAGCGGCTGATCGAGGGGCTGGACAAGAGCTAGCCGCTTCGCGGCTTGCTTGCCTCGGAACTGCCGCGCACTCCCTAACTTGAGGCTTCCGTCTCCGGCGCGATGTCCATAGTGACGTGGAGGGTACCGAGCTCGAACTTCGCGGTCATGAGGTAGCCGCTGTCGCGGAAGACCTCCATCATCTGGCGGTTGTCGCCCATCACCTCGGCCTCGAAGGTGCGGATGCCTTTGTCGCGAGCGATGGCGGCGAGATGGTGGAGGAGGTGGGTGGCGATGCCCTGGTGCTGGAAGGCGTCCTCGACGACGAAGGCGCACTCGGCGTGGTCGGAGCCGTCGAGGCGAGCGTAGCGGCCGACAGCAAGGATCTGTTCATCCGGAGGATCCCCACGGGTCGCGAGGAGCGCGAAGGTCTCCTCATGGTCGACGTGGGTGTAGAACTGGACGTCGCGCCTCGTCATCTGCTTGATGTTGTGGTGGAAGCGGTAGTAGACGGTGCGAGGGCTGAAGCGTCCGAAGAGGTCGAGCATCGCGTCGTCGTCGCCCCAGCGGATGGGCCGGAGGTGGACGGTCGAACCGTCCCTCAGCGTGACGTCTGCCTCGAACTGCGCGGGGTACGCGGGCTCCGGGGCCTCCATAGCTCAGGTGACGAGATCTAACAGGCCGGCAAGACTCTCGATACGCGCGACGTTGGACGGTACATCGGCGCCGGCCGCGTTCGGCCAAGTGCGTAGATAGAGGTTGCTGATGCCGTGACCGGCGAGATATGAGACGGCCGTTGGGTCGTCGTCGACGTGCTCGCGAATGTTGTGCATCTGAAGGACGGCCAGCTTGTGCTGGCGGGTCGTGAGGCCGCCGGGACTCAGGTAGACGTCGTCCACGAACGTATCAAGCTGGTGCTGTGTCAGCCAGTCGCGGAGCACCTGCTCGCCCGCCCGGCTACGGCCGGAGGTGATGACGATCCGCCGGCGCGTACTGAGCCCGGCCAGGACGTCTGCGGCATCGGGAGCCGGCCGCCGCCAGGCGAACCGCAGCCATTCGATGATGTAGCGAGGGCCCGAGGGGCTGGAATGCCCGTGTTCGTACCTCTGCTCGAAACCGACGGGCAGTTCGGGGACGGCTCGGATGCGGCCCGAAATGCCGGGATTGAGGCCGAACGGCCAAAGGGCGATCACGCCGTCGCAGTCGAAAGATATCGTTTCGATGGAAGGCCTCCTACGGAATCATAGGCGATTGACGCGATAACGCGGCGCAGCGGCGCCGGTACGTCGCCCATGGGGAGATGTGCCCCGATGTCGCACGGAGTGTGATGCGCGCGCCGGAGGCGCTAGGCGGCGACGGGCCAGGGGGTGGACCGGTTGAGGAAGGCTTCGATCTCCGATGCCGGGAGGGGCTCGGTGACGAGAAAGCCCTGGCCGGAGTCGCAGGCGAGGCCGCGGAGCATGGCGAGCTGCTGCTTGGTCTCGATGCCTTCGGCCACGATGGTGAGCCCGAGCGACTTGCCGAGCTCGATGATGGCGCGGATGAGGTGCTCCTGGTCTACCGCGCGCTCGATGAAGGTCTTGTCGATCTTGAGGATGTCGAGTGGGAGCTTGCTCAGGTAGCTGAGGGACGAGTAGCCGGTGCCGAAGTCGTCGATGGCGAGCCGGACGCCGACCTTCTTGAGCTCGTGGAGGGTGTTGAGGGTTGCGCCAACGTCCTGCATCATTGCGTTTTCCGTGATCTCGAGGATAAGCGAACTCGGCTCGAGTCCGGCTTCGTCGAGGGCAGCGCAGACTTCGTCGTGGAATGCAGGCAGCTGGAGCTGGCGCATCGAAACGTTGACGCCGACGGCGAGCTCGCCGCCGCCGTTGACCGCGCCCCGCCATTGCCGCGCCTGTCCGCACGCTTCGGTCAGCATCCAGCGGCCGAGGCCGAGGATGGCGCCGGATTCCTCCGCGTAGGGAATGAACTGATCCGGGTGGAGCAGCCCGCGCGACGGGTGGTCCCAGCGGGCGAGCGCTTCGAGGCCCTCGACGTGGCCGTCGTCGAGGGAGATCACGGGCTGGTAGTGGATGGCGAACTCATCGCGATCGAGAGCGCGCTGGAGGCCGGCAAGGAGCTCGAGGCGCTCTGCGACGGAGACGTGCATCTTCTGTTCGTAGATCTCGAAGTGGGCCTTGCCGCGGCCCTTGGCGGCGTACATGGCGAGGTCGGCGCGGCGGAGGAGGTCGTCGGCGGTGGCGGGCCCCTGGTCGCTCATCGCGATGCCGACGCTTGCGCTGATGATGATCTCTCGCCGGGCGTGCGTCGCAGGCTGGGCCAATGCTTCGGTGATGCGACCGGCGACACGCGCGGCGTCCTCGACGCCATCGAGGTCTTCGAGGAGGATGGCGAACTCGTCGCCGCCGAAGCGCGCGCAGGTGTCGGTTTCGCGGAGACACCCTTGCAGGCGCTGGCCGATCTCGACGAGAAGCTGGTCGCCGACGCTGTGGCCGAGGCCGTCGTTCACTGACTTGAAGTCGTCGAGGTCCAGGAAGAGGACGCCGAGCGGACGGCCGCTGCGCGCGGAGCGGCGCAGACCCTGGGCGAGGCGGTCGGTGAAGGCGGCGCGGTTGGCGAGCCGCGTGAGCGGATCGTGGAAGGCCTGGTAGCGGAGCTGCTTTTCGAGAGCCTTACGCTCGCTGACGTCGCGGATGTTGATGATGAAGCCCTGCACGGCGGGGTCGCGGCGGTGGTCGGCGCCGACGATCTCGACGTGACGCCAGGCGCCGTCACGGTGGCGGAGGCGCGCTTCAACGGAGCCGACCTTGCCCTGCGCGGTCATCGTCTCGTCGACGAAAGCGAGCACGTGGGCAATGTCCTCGGGATGGAGGAGGCCGGAGAGCTTGGTGCCGGCGAGGTCATCGGCGTCAAAGCCGAGGACGCGTTTGATGGACGGACTCTGGTAGGCGATGGTCGTATCGGCGTCGATGACGGTGATGAGGTCCGACGCGTTTTGCACGAGGGAGCGGAAGCGCACCTCGCTCGCGCGGAGTGCGGCCTGGGCGCGCTCGCGCTCTTCGTAGAGCTTGACGCCGTTGACGACCATGGCGGCCTGCGTCGCGAGCTCGCGCAGGAGGTTCACTGTGGACTCGGGGAAGTTGGTGGGCTTGAGGCTGCCAACGCGGAGGAGGCCGACGACGTTGTCGTGGACGAGCAGCGGGAACGTCGCGCCTGACACGATCGATGTTGAGGTGTAGAACACGCGAGCTTGCTCGGAGATGCGCGGGTCGTTGGGGAGGTCCGGCAGGAGGACGGGCTCGTGGTGTTCGAGAATGAGCGCCCGGATGGGGTCCGGCGCGTCGACCATCTTCAGCCAGACGTCGTGGAAGGGCGTGTCCGCGTAGCGGTCGGCGCCGGCGCTGCGCATGACGACGTCGCCACTGGGGCCGAGGATGTCGACGCTGCAGAGGAAACCGGTGGCGCTGTTGACGGCGTTGGCAATGTCCTGGAGGGCGTCGGGCATGTTGCGGGCGTCGACGAAGACGCGAGCGACGCTGGAGAGCGCGCCCATCTGGGCCTCGATACGCCTGCCGCGGTCGGCGTCGACGACGCGTTCAAGCAGGAAGGCGAGAACCGGCGAAGCCGACTCGAGGAAGGCGCCGGCGCGCCCTGCTGCGCGGGGGCTCCAGGGACCGCTTGCGACGACTGAGCCGGCAAGGGAATCGCCGTGCCAGAGGGCGGCGGTGACGAACTCTCCTTCCGCGTTGCCGTCCGCGGGCGCGAAGTCGAGGGGCTGTCCGTCAGGGCCGAGCGAGTAGACGATTGGGCCGGCTGCCTTGCGCGCCTCGGTGTTGCGCTCCATGGAAGCCTCGCGGGACATGCCGAAGAAGTCTTCGTCGTCGCGGAGGGGGTAGGCCTGGAAGTTGACGCCGTCGCCGGTGAACAGACGGACGTCATCCGACCGGATGACCGTGCCCGTGATGCGGGTGGCCTCGGTCAGGGCCGCGACGGAGTCCTGTTCTGTGTCCGCCGCGAGCCTGGCAAGCGCGCGAAGCCCTTCGATTCTGCGCAACTAATACCTCCGTTAATAGTTTTCGGTGCCTTTCCCTCGCCACATAAGGGGAACGCCTAGGGAGTCAACCTGATGCAGATACGGCTAGAATCGGCCGTTCTGGCACGAAATGTGTGCCTCATATTGAGGTGGCGCAGCCCTCGGTGGGAGGCTGCCGCCCGCCGTTACACAGTGGTAAGCTTCGGCGATGAGCGCTGTCCCCATAATCCAGGTCGATTCGCTGGCGCGGCGCTTCGGCGAATTCGAAGCGGTGAGGGGCGTATCGTTCGATGTCGAGGAAGGCGAGATCTTCGGGTTTCTGGGGCCGAATGGGGCGGGCAAGTCAACAACCATCAACATGCTGGTGACGATGCTGCGCCCGACGTCGGGCGAGGCGCGGGTGGCCGGATTCTCGGTCACCGAGGACCAGACACGCGTGCGCGAGTCGATCGGGATCGTGTTCCAGGAGGCGACGCTGGACGAGTCGCTGACGGGATGGGAGAACCTGCGCTTCCACGCTGACGTCTACGACATTCCGATGGCGACATTCAACGAGCGGGCCGATGCAGTGCTGAAGACGGTCGAGCTGGACGAGTGGCGGAAGACACTGGTGCGAAACTACTCGGGCGGGATGAAGCGCAGGCTGGAGATCGCACGAGGGCTGCTGCACTACCCGAAGGTGCTGTTTCTGGACGAGCCGACGCTGGGGCTCGACCCGCAGAGCCGGATCGCGTTGTGGGACTACATCCGCGAGATCCAGGCCCGCGAGCGGATCACGGTGTTCCTGACGACGCATTACATGGGCGAGGCCGAGTATTGCAACCGCATCGCGGTGATCGACCACGGTGAGATCGTGGCGCTGGACACGCCTGCGATGCTGAAGGCGGGCCTCGGCGGGGACGTCGTGACGCTGGTGACGAAGGACAACTTTCGGGCGAGCGTGGAGCTCGAAGCGATGGCCCTGGAACCGCGCATCGAAGACGGCGTGATCCGCTTCGAGGCGCCGGACGGGGCATCGACGGTGGCGCGCGTGTTCCGCGAAGTCACGCCCGAGATCGTGTCAGTCGACCTGCGCAAGCCGTCGCTCGAGGACGTGTTCATCAGCCTGACGGGTCGCGAGATCAGGGCCGACGAGGCGTCGGCGGCGGACAGGATGAAGTCGCAGATGCGCGCGGGTATGCTCGGGCCCGGCGGGAGGCGGATGTGACGGCCGCAATGGTCGAGGCAGGCGAGCGCGCGGGCGTGCGCCGCGAAGCGCGGGCGTTCTGGAGTCTGTTCCGCCGCGACATGCTGAAGTTCGTGCGGGAGCGCGGGCGCATCGTCAGCTCGCTGCTGCAGCCGATCCTGTTCCTGGGGATCTTCGGGCTGGGGCTGAAGGACGTGCTGGGCGGGACGGGGCCGTTCCAGGAGCTGGACTACATCCAGTACATCTTCCCGGGCGTGATCGGGATCAACGTGCTCGGCATCAGCATGTCGACGGGCGTGACGATCGTGACGGACCGAGAGTTCGGGTTCCTGCGGGAGGTGCTGGTGGCGCCGATCTCGCGGCTGAGTATCGCGGCGGGGAAGGTCGCTGCCGGGGTCGGCACGGCGTTGCTGCAGGCGTCGATCTTGCTACTGCTGGCGCCGCTGCTAGGGCTGACGCCGAGCCTCAGCCAGCTTGTGCTGCTGTTCGCGGCGATCGCGCTACTGGCGGTCGCGACGAGCGCGCTGGGCGTGCTGATCGCGAGCCGGATCCGGTCAGTGGAGTCGTTCCAGTACGTGTTCCAGTTCATGCTGTTCCCGCTGTTCTTCCTGTCGGGGGCGTTCTTCGTGCTCGACCGCGTGCCGGGCTGGATCGCAGTGATCGCGAAGCTGAACCCGCTGACGTACGCGATCGATCTGTTCCGGCACATCCTCTACTCGGACATTGAGCTGAGCGAGGCGTCAGAGGAGCTGCTGTTGGTGAACAGCGCGGCGCAGGACGTGATCATTATCGTGGTGATCAGCGTGGTCTTGCTCGCGGCGAGTGTGATCAGCTTCTCGCGGACGGAGTAGTCAGTTCGCGGATAGGGCCGGTGAGTCACTGAGGGCGGGTCTGAGACCCGCCTCGCGCGTGGGACCCGTGGCTAGGCGTCTATGAGCTCTTCCAGTGTGCCGTCAAACCACTCAGGATCGCCGGCGAGGTGTGAGCGGAGCTTCTGGAACCACTCGTTGGTCTCCGGGTCGTTCGAGTTGGCGTTGTAGTTTTCGGTGGTGTCGAACATGACGCCCGCCATGAATTCGTCCGGGTCGTTGTTGTTCGAGGTGAGGATGGCTCGCTGGAAGCCCTTCGTCGCCTTCATCTCATCCGTCCTGCCGCGGAAGATGTCGAGGATCTTGTCGCGTTCGCCTGCCTTGGCCTTGAATCGGAAGTGGGTAACGTGTGCCATTGGTGAACTCCTTTCAAATCGAGCTTGGCGGTGTAGCATAGCGGACTGTCTGTAACGCGGCCAAGAGCAGGCGTCGCCTATAATACGGCCCATGGATACGAAAGCGGGCCGGGTCCTTCGCTAGACTGGCCGCATGTCGCTTTCAGAGCTACCCAAGCTGCGCGATGCCCGCCGGCGCCGCGCGTCATCGTACGACACGACGGGCGGGAATAACGATCGCTGGCTGCTGCAACCCGGCGAGACGCGAACGCTCATGGAGACGCGCGGCGCGGGGACTGTCCGCCACATCTGGATGACGCTGATGTCTCGCGAGGAGGCGTACCCGCGCCGGAGCGTGCTGCGTATGTACTGGGACGCCAGCGAGACGCCATGCGTCGAGGTGCCAACCGGCGACTTCTTCGGAATCGGGCACGGAATCACGAGGAACTACGCCTCGGCGCCGCTGACGATGGGTCCGCAGGACGGCCGCGCCTGGAACTGCTTCTTCCCGATGCCGTACGCCGACGGCGCGCGCATCGAGATCACGAACGAGGGCGAGCGCCGGCTCGTCTGCTACTTCTACATCGACTACGAGGAGATCGATCTCTTCGAGCCGGAGGTCGGGCGCTTCCACGCGCAGTGGCGTCGCGAGAACCCGACCGAAGGCTGGGGCGACGACTCGCGCCGCTTCGCCGCCGACACGGACTACGTGCGCGACGTATGGTCGACGCCGAACCTCGATGGCGCGGGGAACTACGTGATCCTCGAAGCGGAGGGCCGCGGGCACTACGTCGGCTGCAACCTCAACATCGACTGCTTCGCACGCAGCAAGAACGACTGGTACGGCGAGGGCGACGATATGATCTTCATCGACGGCGACGAGACGCCGACGCTGCACGGCACGGGGACGGAGGACTACTTCAACACCGCGTGGTCGCCGCGGCAGGAGTTCGCGGCGCCCTACCACGGCCTGCCGGTCTACTCGGGGACGGAAGATTGGATGTGGAAGGGCAAGAACTCGATGTACCGCTACCACATCGAGGACCCGGTGTACTTCGACAAGTCGATCCGCGTCACCATCGAACACGGCCACGCGAACAACCTGAGCAACGACTACTCGTCGACGGCGTACTGGTACCAGACGGAGCGACACACCGCGTTTCCGCCCCTGCCGCCGGTGGCGGAGCGCCTGCCGCGAGCGGATGACGCCGGCTAGGCGAGCTTGCGCGTGAGGAGACGCGTAATGAGTTCTGGGCGCATGCGCTTCTTGGTCGTGTCGTCGGCGCCGTCCGTGAGGTAATGACCTTCTGAGAGGACGCGCATCGCGTTCTCGCGGCCCACGAGCCGTGTGATCTTCTGGAACAGCCTGACGAATGCGGCTTTCTTCTCGGCGAGCGTCGGGAACGCGGCCTCTTCCATCGCCTGCCTGCGTTCGTCGTAGTCGTCGAGCAGGTATGTCCCCGGCATACCGAACTCCTTGAGCGCGTCGATCACAAGCGGCATGAGGTCCGGGTCGGCGGCGAGGCAGTTCTTCGCGCGTTCCTCGTAAAACATCTCGTGGCGTGTCTCATCCTTGGCCAGCAGGGACTCGATCTTGGCGAGCACGGGCTCCTGCGTATGCTTCGCGTGATTGCGATAGAAGTCGGCAGTGACGAACTCCTGGAGCGTCGTGTTCGCGCAGACCTGGACGGGCGCGTAGTTGTCGGGAATGCCCCAGTTCTGCTCGCTCGTTTCGCGGACCTTGTCGATCTTTTCGTTGAGCGCCGTGCGGACGCTCTCGGCGACGGCCTCCATGTTCTCATCGCGGCCGTTCGTCCGCGCCTCGAGCGCGGTCTGGACTTTCGTCAGGTAGTCGTAGAGGGCGTAGTAGTGCTTCCACTCCTCGATGCCCCACATCATCAGGAAGTCGCAGACATCCTGATCGGCCTTGAAGTAGTCGAGGAGCTCCGCCACGTAGTCGGGGTTGTTGCTCTCGACGAGTAACGCGGACTCGACGACATCGACATCGGTCTGGGCGAGCGCATCGACCTGGATGTCGCGCCAGTCGAGGTCAAGAACTTCGGTGAGGCTCCAGCTTACGCGCTCATGCGTGCGGTAGAAGGCGATGACGTCTTCGCGGCTGGGGATCGTTCGGCGGGATTTGGGGGACAGGACAGGCTGATCGACGGTGAAGGTGGCTTTGGCGGTTTTCGCTAGTTTGGACAAGGGCTCCTTTGCTGAGGACGGCCCCCGCACACGACCGTTCATCGGTTGCACGCGCCCGGTCCGGCCCGGGCGCTTGTGCTCTGCCTTCTATGATAGCACTAATGTTACCGGTGGTCTCTGGCCCCCGTTCCATTCTTGACACGCCCTAGCGACTTCGTTAAGCGTTGCGTATGTCCGGCGCTGCTGAGCCGCTAGTCTCGAACGCGAAGCTGCTCGCGTTCGGCGAAGCGGTGCTCACAAAGGTGGGATTCTCACCGGACGATGCGGCGCTGGCCTCGCGGATCCTGTTGGACGCCGACCTGCGCGGCGTGGCCTCGCACGGCATGGCGCACCTGGTCGACTTCTACGTGCGGCGGACGCAGGCGGGCAAGGTCAATCCGCACCCGAACATGCAACTCACGAGCGACCAGCAGGCCGCCGCGACGCTCGATGCCGACAACGCGCTCGGATTCGTGGCCGGACACCATGCGATGGGGATCGCGATCGAGAAGGCGCGAGCCACGGGCGTCAGCTGGGTGTCGGTCGGGAACAGCACGCACTACGGCGCGGGCGCCTACTACGCGATGATGGCGCTCGAGCACGACATGATTGGCTTCTCGATGACGACGGGCGGGCGGCTGGTCGCGCCGCCGGGCGGGTTAGGCCGCGCGATCGGCCTGAACGTGCTGAGCGTCGCCGCACCGACGTCTCGCGAGTGGCCATATGTGCTCGACATGGCGACGAGCGTCGTCGCGGCCGGGAAGCTCGAAATCGCGCGGCGCAAGGGCGAGTCGATCCCCGAAGGCTGGGCGCAGACCGCGACCGGCGAGCCGCTGACGGATCCGACGCAGCTCCACCCTGACGGCACGATGTTACCGCTGGGCGGGACGCCCGTGCACGGTGCGTTCAAGGGTTTCGGGCTCACGATCATGGTCGACATCCTTACCGGCGCTCTGTCGGGCTTCGGCACGAGCGCGGAGATCGACGCGGGACTGACGGCGGCGCACTGCTTCGGCGCGCTGCGCATCGACGCGTTCCAGCCGCTCGGCGATTATCGGGAACGAATGGAGCGTATGATCGCCGCCATCAAGGAGACTCCGCGCAAGGAGAGCGTCGACGAGATCATGATCCCGGGCGAGCTGGAGCATGCGCTCGCGGCGGAGCGTCGCGCAGACGGACGGGTGCCAGTGCATGCGGTTGTGCTCGCGGGGTTCCACGATGCGGCGGAGGAGTTGGGTGTGACGTACGATTTGGAAGACTAGTCGTCGGTCAGGCTGAAGCCTGACCCGCGTGGCCGTTAAAGGAGCTATCCATGACAGAACCGCTGACCGACGCCCAACTGGAGGCCCTGCGCGGGATCACGTCGCCGACGATCTGCAATGCCATCGAGACGTTCGACGTGCGGCCGCGCCGCGAGGGCTTCATGGACCCGACCGTGCGCTGCATGTTTCCCGAGCTCGGGCCGATGGTGGGCTACGCGATCACGGCGAAGATCGCGGCGCGTGAAAAGCCCACCGACGCCCTCACGTACTGGGACCTGTTCGACGCGGCGGCGGCGGTCCCGAAGCCGTGGGTCGTCGTGATCGAAGATGTCGACTACCCGGAGCCGATAGGTTCGTATTGGGGCGAGGTCAACGGGAGCATCTACAAGGGGGCAGGCGCAGTCGGGCTGGTGACGAACGGCGGCGTGCGCGACCTCGATGAGGTGGAGGAGACGGGCTTCCATTTCTTCGCCTCTTGTGTGCTCGTGTCGCACGCGTACGTGCATCTGGTCGAGGTCGGGAAGCCGGTGAGCGTCGGCGGGCTGACCGTCTCGCCAGGCGACCTGCTGCATGGCGA
>Ga0075326_1000009_pt1 | contig 41056 bp, 42 predicted proteins | sample MayberrySE_Catta_3_FD_120052 | JGI IMG/M metagenome (GOLD analysis project Ga0075326, IMG submission 120052) | Natural and restored wetland microbial communities from the San Francisco Bay, California, USA, that impact long-term carbon... | ecosystem: Environmental > Terrestrial > Soil >...
ACTGGCCTCGACTGCCAATCAGGAGCGCGCGCACAGGCTAGATTCCGGCTTGTTGCGCGACTGCGCCGTGCTCGAGGACGGGAGCTTGGCCCCGCTCCTTCAGCAGCTCCATCCAGCGGATGTTGTAGAAGCGCGGATCGTCGAACGCCATATAGCCGTCGCTACGGATCCAACTGATCATGTGGGTAATGGCTTCAGGGACACTCCGCTGCGGCGTGTAGCCTACGGCCTCCGTTAGCTTGTCGTTGGAGCACTCATAATCGCGGACGCGCGGCGGCGCGGGGACGTTCTTGATCTCCACGTCGAAGCTCTCGGTGCGGAGCGCGCTGGCGGCGAGGAACGCAAGGTCCTTGACCTGGTAGTTTTCCTGCACGACGTTAAACGTTTCGCCATGGACGGCCTCCTCCGGCGCCTCGAGACAGGCGATGTGGGCCTGGGCGACGTCGGCGACGTCCACGAGCGGCCGGCGCATGAGGCCCTCACCGTGGATCTGGAGTTTCCCCGCCTGCATGGCGTCCTTGACGAACGTGTTGACGACGAGGTCGTAGCGCATTCGCGGACTGAAGCCAAAGACGGTCGCCTGGCGCAGGATCACTGGGCTGAAGTCCTCGTCGGTCATCTCGCGCAGGCGCGTTTCGGCGTAGAGCTTGCCCTCGGCGTAGGCCCCTTGGGGATTGACGGGCGCGTCTTCGTCATAGACGTCGCCGTTCGGAAGGCCGTCGTAAACAGAGCAGCTGGAGCCGAAGGTGAACCGGTGGATGCCGGCTCGCTTTGCGGCCGCTGCGAGCTTCTCGGTGCCGAGGGCGTTCATTTCCCAGTTGGCTTGCGGGTCGTACTCAGCCGTAGGGTCGTTGGAGAGGCCGGCAAGATGGATGACGCCATCGATGCCACGGAGCCAACCATCCTCAACGTCGCGGATGTCGCCCTGGATCAGCTCGATGCGTTCGAGGACGTCGAGCAGGGGCTTCTTGCCCCAGTAGAGGGTGTCCAAGACGCGGACCCGGTAGCCCTGATCGAGGAGCCGGCGCACGAGGACCGCGCCGATGTAGCCGCCGCCGCCGGTAACAAGGACGCGCCGCCCGCTGCCACCAGCCGAGGAGCCATTGTTGCTGAGCTGTTCCATTGCCACGCCGGGTCTTCTCCTAACTCGAGGTATCCACGGCGAAGTCGTTCGCAGAGGACACTCAAACCGAAAGCCAGGGCCATGCTGGCCCTGTCGGCGGGGATTAAGGCGGGGCATATCACTGAGGCCACCAGCCGCAGTGGAACCTGTATAACATCAGGGCCCCCCGCCTGTCAATCGAGACAAGGTTCGGGCGACCCGGGCGCGACCTACGCTTCCGAGGAAGTGCCCTCGCTCAGCTTGAGGCCTGGGCTGGCCGCCTCCTCCAGCACCGGGTGGCCGCGGTCGATCGTCTTGCCCATGCGACCTCGCCAGTAGTCGCGCAGTCCGGCGACGATGGCGCTCGCGAGATCGCGCCGGCCCGACAGCGTCAGCACGGCAACACGTGCGAGGCGGCTCGTGATGAAGTACGTCCAGAATGTCGCCCGTTGTATTGGCGAGTGCACGTGCTTGCGGATCAGGTACGGGCGGTTACGGGTCAGGTAGTACAGTCCGAACGGTGTTTGGGACCCACCGATGGTCGCGCCCTTGCGATGATGGATCACCGACTCGGGGACGAACCAGAGATCGTAGCCGACATCTCGGGCGCGGCGGACAAAGTCCGTGTCGTCGTAGTAGATGAAGAAGTTGTTGTCGAGGAGCCCGACCTCGCGGAGGGCGTTGCTCGGCACGAGCAGACATGAGAGGTTGGCCGTGTCGACCTGGCGGTGGGTGTCGAACTCATCGGTCGGGCGCTTCCCGAGGATCTCATGCTTCCACGTCCCCCGCGTCCAGTCGAACTGACCGACGGAGTCGTCCAGGGTGCCCGGATGGTGGTAGAGATAGGTCTTGGGCGCCGTCATGGTCCGGTCGTTGCCGGAGGCCACGAGACGGCTGAGGAAGTCGGGCTCCACGAGGACGTCGCCATTCAGGAAGAGGACATAGTCGAAGCCTTGTCCAAGGCAGTACTCGATGCCGCGGTTGCAACCGCCGGTGAAGCCCAGGTTGGCATCGTTCTTGAGGATCGTCGCGCCGGGGTGGAAACGCCGAAGTATCTCCAGGGAATCGTCAGTCGAAGCGTTGTCGACGAGGACAAGCTGGAAGTTGTCATAGCAGACGGCGCTCAGCGATTCCGCGAACTCCGCCATGAACGCGGCGCCGTCCGTGTTGACGGTAAGCACCGCAACGGAAGGAGCGGTGCGCTCCTCAGGACCTTGCATTCTCCCCGCCTTTTAACCCTGCCGGAACCTCGCTAGAGCCTTCGCTCTATCCACCCCAAACGGCAGGGTCAGACCGATCATAACACACCGAGTAAAGCCCCTATGGTATGAAATATCAGGTTCGCAGCCTGTGTTAACATATTGAGACTCGGCTCCGGAGGGAGCCGTGCTTTGCCTTGGGGAACGAACAACATGCCTAGCTCTGCTGCTGGTTTCCGTCGCCAGGTAGTCAACGTAATCAACTCGCTGCCCGGTGGAGATGCGCTACTCGATCAGTACCGCTCGCTGCGAGGTAGGTTCGACCCGAGGGTCCGCCGCGCGCATCGCGGCCCCGTAGGCGACATGTGGGACGAGATCGGGAAGGTCCAGCTCGATTTCATGATCGGGCAAGGACTCCAGCCGCACGACGTGTTGCTCGACGTGGCCTGTGGGAGCCTTCGCGCCGGCCGGCTATTCATCGACTACCTCGAGCCCGGTAACTACCTTGGTCTCGACCACAACAGATGGCTCATCAGGGCAGGGCTACGCTATGAAGTGCCCAAGGCCGTCCAGCGGAAAAAGCGACCTGAGTTCGTCGTGTCGGATTCATTCGAGTTCCGCAAACTGTCGAAGCGCCCATCCTACGCGATCGCGCAGTCGCTCTTCAGTCACCTGACCAAGGACGACATCGCGCTTTGCCTTGGCAATCTGATCGAGGTAATGCCGGAAGGCGGCAGGTTCTACGCGACCTTCGTCCCACGCCGATACGTGCCTCCGGGTTACTCGAACCCGAATGAGTCTGCCGACGACGAAACGTTTGCTTACGATACAGCGGAGCTGCTCAATCTCGGAACGGCAGCGGGGTGGGAAACGTCGTACATCGGCGACTGGAGTCATCCGCGCGGCCAGGAGATGCTGGCGTTCGCGAAGGCAGGCTCGTGACCGTCACGACGAGTTCTCTCGAGGCGACGCCGAGTGCGAGCGCTCTGGCGCGATTTTCTGAGTCGTTCGCGACGACATGGAACCTGCTATCCGCGATCACGATGCGCGACATCCGGGTGCGCTACCAGGGCACGTTCCTCAGCTTCATCTGGTGGGTCGCCAGGCCGCTCGCCCTCGGCCTGGTGCTCTACTTCGCGCTCGGACGCGTGCTCCGGTTGGACATTCCCAACTACTCGATATTCCTGATCTCGGCGTTGTTCCCGTGGTTCTGGTTCTCGGGCTCGGTGTCAGGAGCGACGGGCAGCTTCGTGGGCAACGCGGGCCTGCTGAAGAAAGTGCGGTTCCCAAAGCTCGTCCTGCCACTGTCGTCGGTATTCTTCAACACCGTGCAGTTCTTCGTCACGATCCCGATCCTGGTGGGGTTGGTGCTGGCAGCGGGAATCGACCCGGAACCCATGTGGCTCGTCGGCGTACCTGCACTGGTCGCGTTGCAGCTGCTCTTCATCTGCGGGCTGGGGATCTTGCTCGCGACGCTGAACGTGTTTTTGCGCGACCTCGGTCCGACGGTGGAGGTTGTGCTGCTGCTGCTGTTCTACGTGTCCGCGATCATTTTTCCGCTCGACTACGTGCCGAGCGAGTTCGAGCCACTGATGGCGCTCAACCCCGTCGCGCCCCTCATCGACGCCTGGCGCAACCTCTTCCTCTACGGCGAGTTCATTGACGGCGCGATCTGGCCGACCCTGGTTGCGACGGCACTGGGGGTCGTGCTGGCATTCGCAGCGTTCACCAAACTCGAGCGCTACTTCGCCGATGCTCTCTAACAACAACAACACCGACGCTATCCGACTGGTCAATGTCTCCAAACGATACCTGCTCGATCCGAGCACGCACTGGAGTCTCAAGCGCATGGCGTCCAATCCGATGGCGACGCTGCGCCGCATGCGAGCTCGCGATGAGTTCTGGGCGCTGAAGGACGTGTCGTTGCGGGTCGGGCGAGGCGAGACCGTTGGGATCATCGGCCATAACGGCTCAGGGAAGAGCACACTACTCCGGACGATGATTGGCCTTTCGCCGCCAACCAGCGGCACGGTTGAAGTCAACGGCCGTTACGCGGCCCTCATGGAGTTGGGCGCCGGCTTCCATGCCCAGGCGACAGGTCGCCAGAACGCCTACGTCAACGCGCTCTTCATGGGCCTCAGCAAGAAGGACGCTGAGCGCCTCATGCCCGAGATTATCGAGTTTTCCGGCCTCGGCGCGTTCATCGACCAGCCAATGCGGACATACTCCTCCGGCATGTACGTGCGGCTCGGGTTTTCCGTCGCCGTCCACGTCCGCCCTGAGATCTTCGTGATCGATGAGGTGCTAGCCGTTGGTGACGCGGAGTTCCAGACCAAGTGCTTCGAGCACCTCGACAGCCTGCGCAAGCAGAAAAGCACCATCGTACTGGTGACGCACGCGCTGGATATCCTCGAGAACTTCGCCGATCGCGTCATCCTGATGGAAGGCGGCAAGGTCAAGCTGGAGGGCGGTCCGTCGACCGTCGTCGGCGAGTACATCAGGGAACGCATCGAGCGGTCCCCCGAGACACGCAGGAAGTTCTTCGCGGCATTCAAGGCACGCCAATTGGCCGAGGAACGCGCAACACAGGACGATCCGGCGCCTGTCGGCGAGGACGCGGGTGGCTGAGCGCAGCCGGCACCTTGCGGCAGGCGCGGACTACCGCCCCTTCCTAATCCTGAGCGACGCGCGGACCGGTTCTACGCTGCTAGCGCAGGCGCTCAACTCGCACGCCGAAATCATCTGCTTCGGCGAGGTGTTCAACTTCGTCGTCGACTTTATCGCCTACGAGGTAGAAGGCTACGATCCACACAGTACGGCCGATAAGGCGTTGCGAGCCCGCGATCCACTCGAGTTTCTGAGGGAGCGCTTGTACTGCGCGCATTCCGGCGCGAAGGCCGTTGGGTTCAAGTTCCACTACCGCCACTTTTGGGGCCACGAAGGCCTGTGGGAAGCTCTCTCCGCAGACACGCCGATCCACGTGATCCACCTCGCGCGCCGAAATCAACTCCGCATGTGCGTCTCGCGCCGGATCGCGGACGCGACGGGCGTCTGGCGGGAGGATGTCCAGGCACCGGCGCAGCAGGTTTCAGCACTCGCGCGGAAGCTTACGCCCAGCAGGGTCATCGGAGCCTTACGGCGTCCGGCCCAGGCCGTCGCTTCGGTCAGGAGAACGGTGAACCCGACTCCGCTGCACCAGCAGGCGGAGCGCGAACCCGTGACGATTAGCGAACAAGAGTTGAACCAGTTCTTCAAAGAGTCGGACCTGCAAGTTGCCCAATTCACCAAGCTCTTCAAGGATCACCCGACGCTGAGCATCACGTACGAGGAGATGATCTCCGATCTGGACGGGACGTTCGCGGAGGCCCAAGAGTTCCTCGGCGTCGAGCCGCAGCGGCTCAGGGTCGCGAACCGGAAGCAGAACCCGGAGCCGCTACGGGATCTCCTCGCCAACTACGACGACCTGCGGGCCGCGTTCCGCGACCACTCGAACGCGTGGATGTTCGACGGCTAGCATCGCGAGTAACGCCGAACAGGCGGCGGGCGTTTGTTAGCTTGACAGGCCGTGGGTCGAGGATTACCATAATCCGGCTACCCCGCCCGGCACCGCTATGAGCATTCTGAGTTCACTTCGACCGAATTTCGCGCTGTACGACGTGCGCGAGTTCTTCCGGCTGCCACCCTACCCGGGTACGAAGACGACTCTGAAACGGCTGCTGAACCTGTACACCGTACGGTTCCAGAAGATGCGCGCGCACCAGAAGCTACGCGGCTACCCGATCATGCTGACGATCGAGGCGGCAAATGTGTGCAACCTCGCTTGTCCTGCGTGCTTCACCGGCGCAGGCGACGTGAGTCGCACGAAGGCACACTTCCCCATGCCACTTTACCAGCGCATCATGGATGAGCTTGGCGATTACCTCTTCCAGGTTGAGCTGCACAACTGGGGCGAGCCGCTTCTCAACAAGAACATCCCAGACCTCATCCAGATCGCGACGGATAAGGGGATCGGCACGACGATCAGCACGAATTTCAGCTTCCCGTTCAGCGAGGAACGCGCTGAGGCGCTGGTGAGGTCAGGATTGACCACGCTCGGTGTCTCGCTCGACGGCGCAACGCAGGAGACGTACGAGCAGTACCGCGTGAAGGGAGATTTCGACCGGGTGTTGCAGAACGTTCGGACGATCAGTGTCGTAAAGCGTCGGCTGGGTAGCGCGACGCCGCGTCTCATCTGGGAGTTCCACGTCTTCGAGCACAACATCCACGAGATCGACAAGGCGCGCGCGATGGCCGAGGAGCTCAGGATGGACATCGACGTCAGCAAAGGCTGGGTCGTCGGAAACGAATGGGACCCGGACGGACCGTATAAGTTCTTCCAGGCACCGTCTGTGGACGGTTGTGAGTTCCTGTGGCAACGAGCGGTCATCAGCATCGATGGCGGCGTGGCGCCGTGCTGCGGCACGTTCTTCCGCGAGGACGACTTCGCGACGGTGGAGAACCAAAGCTTCAAACAGGCCTGGAACAGCCGCAAGTTTCAGCTGGCACGAAACATGTTCTCCGGACGTGTGGACACCGATGAAGCAAAGGCACTGGTCTGTCACGCCTGCCCGGAGACAATTACGCGCCAGGAGTATCTCGATCACATGGCGGCGGGTGGCCGCCGGATCGACTTCCGCGGGCGCTTCACCTCGAACGACGGCTTCAACTTCTTCTTTAGCCGTAAGCCGGGCCCGAACGGCACGATGCAGGCGCGTGACAGCATTCCGCTAGAAACTGTCGGCGCTGCATCGACGTCTCAACGGGACGACTAGCGCGGTTTACCTCTCCCGGCTGGACCGTCGCGGTCCTCCATCACTTGGAGCACATCGAGGCTACTACCAAGAAACGACGCCCGGCCCACCGAGGTGATGAACTCGAAATGGGAAGGCGGATCCTTGCACGCGGCACCCGTGTCGAATCGCGCCATCCCGAAGTCCACCAGGTAACCGAGTTCCTTGTCGCAGAAGTACTCGATCGTCCGGCCATCGCGACGCGCTTCGTAGGCGTCGGCATTCACCACGCCGTCGAGGTTCACAACGGTACGATCGCTGAAGTAACCAATGATGCCAGCGTTGAACGACCCGATGCGGGCGTCGTCATCGGTATTCTGGTCGATCCAAGTCGCCGCCTGAAGCATGCTCTGCCGGTGGGGCAGGCGTATCACCCAGTCGTCCTCCGCGGCCGGACTATACAAGCCGACGATTACTGCTGCCAGCATCCCATATAGCGCCACCAGCCCCCAGGCGCGGCCGCGGATGGACAATGTCCGGTCCGACCCGACCGAGACGAGTCGATTACTGGTCCCTCGGATGAGGCCATCGGCGTACGCCACGACGATCCCTAGCAGGAGCGCCGCGAAGAGCCCCACCGGCGCGTAGTACCAATCCCGGAGGTGCCAACGGGCGGCAGAGTGGAAGAGGAGCATCATCACCACGCCCGACGCGAGCAACGCATAGAGTCCCAGCCAGCGCCTGGCGCGCTCGCGGTGGAGAGAGAACGGGGCAACGAGCATGAACACAACCATGGCTCCACCCAGCGCGAACAGCGGCACGTTGAGTTGACCGGAAGGTGCCAGGTACCAGGACGGGACCTCCTCCGCGAACGTGACCCTCGTGACGTCCAGCGACCGCTCGAGCTGGGTGGTGAGCGCATCGCCGTGTTCGTCGAGGTAAGCCTGTCGCTCGATGTCCGGTACCGCGACGCCGCTCACCTGGACGACGGTGCCAAACGTAACGAAACTCCAAATCAGCCACGGCAGCACCACAAGGCCAGCCGCGCCTCCAACGATGGAGGCGCTGACCAGGCCTTCGCGGTCGCGGGTGCGGGCGACGAAGTAGAGGAGCAGCGGCGGGATGAGGAAGATGGTGTCGGTCCGCGCGAGCACCATGAGGCCGGCGAACACGCCGAGCCAGACGTAGGCGGCGCGCGGAACGGCGTCCTCTCCGCAAGCGATGCGGAGGAACTGCCAAGCGACGAGGGCCACGGTGAACACGGTGACGGTGCTCTCGAGACCGTTCATGGCATGCATCATGACGGTCGGGTGGAGGGCGAAGAACGACCCAGCGGCGAGCGCGGCCCATTGATTTCGGGTGAGCGTATCGACCGCGAGAAAGACGAGCGCCGCTGTGGCGATGCTCAAGAACGCAGCGATCGTGAGCCCGATGTGTACGGCCAGTTCGCGATCGTCGACGAAGAGATAGATCGGCGTCAGAAGCGCCGCCCAGAGCGGATGGAATCCGTTGGTCAGCGTCTCACCGTCGAACGAGACGTTGTGGCCGCTGGCGATGTTGGACGCGATCTGAAAGTAGTAGAAGGCGTCGTCAGGAAGCCGGTCGATCGACTCGTCGATGGCGGTCCACGCGAACCTAAGGCGGAGATAGAGGCCTACCGCCAGCGGCACCATGAGTGCGGCCTTCGACCACGTCAGCAGAGTTCCTGGCGTGGTCGTGGGTGCCGCGACCATGAGTTCCGCCACTGAATCGCCTTGCGCCACCGTACATCAATCTCCTGTCAACCGCTCGCGGGCGGCCCACAGCGCTGGTTGTCACTCGTCCTTACGAGCAGTGCCCGGACTATGTTGAGCTTGTCGTCTTGTCAACCGCCTGCAAACTGATAGCGTCGTTCGGGACTTCGCGCTGCTCTCGATTATGGCGGCGCTGGAAGAAGTAGTTGAACCAATCGTTAGTGGTGTACTGGGACTGGAAATCATCTTTGGGTAGGCCATGCGCCAGGTGCGCTTCGAAGTCCGCCCAGTTCTTGGTGTACGGACAATCGTTGCAGATGAGGCTCTTGCCGAACTCCGATGTGTTCGGATGGTTGAACGTCCGCCGTGCTTCCTGGTAGTAACGATTGTTCCAGACACCCATGAAGCCGGCCTCGTCCACCTGGCCGAAGTCTTCCTCGATGTAGAACGTGTTCGCGCAGGGCGAGGCCATCCCGTCGTTGTTGATGACAGCCTGCGTCCAGAGGTATCGGCAGCGCTCGGCACTGACCCTCACCGGGAAGTTGACGACTCCTCGGTCGTCCCACTCCTCGCCCTCGATCCAGCCCTTCGAAGCGGAGAACTCGACACCTATCTCGGCCGCCATGGCTCTCGCCTTCTCAAGCTCGTGCATGTTGTGGTCGAACGCGTGGAAGGACCAGGCGATCTTGGGCGTCTTCGCGCCGAGCTTGCGCTTCGTCTCGGCGAGCAGCCGCAGATTGCCGAACGCCTTCTCGAAGTCCCCATTCGCACGGTACTTCTCGTAGCTCTCCTGGCTGGCGCCGTCGAGGCCCGCGCCTAGCATGCCCAACCCTGACCTGATGAGCTTCTCCGCACGTTCCTCGTCGAAGGGGACGCTGAAGTTCGTGCTAATGATCGTGGACACGCCCCTGTCGCTGGCCATGCGGATCATGTCGTAGATGTTCTTGTTGAGGAGCGGCTCGCCCCAGTTGTAGAATTCGACCAGCATGGCGTAGTCGCCGAGCTCGTCCATCAGCCGCGTGTAGCGATCCATGGGCATCATGCCGCGCTCGCGGGTCCGCTCGCCGACGCCGGTGAAACAGAACGGGCACTTGAGGTTGCAGACGTTCGTGGCTTCCAACGTCAGTACCAGGGGCCGCGCATGTAGTTTGGTGTGTCCCTTGGACCGCTGATACTGGACGATTTGGTAATTGAGGTAGCGCTTCGGGGTGACGCGCATGCCGGGCCAGACAGGCATTCTCAGCGCCTCTACAGCGTCGTTGTAGGTCTTCTCCGCGCCAGACTCCTTGTACGCCCTCTGGACTCGGGCGACGGCGCGTGCGGGCAGCCGATTGGCCCTTCGATTTAGGGCCCCGAGCACGCGTCGACCGTTCATACGCATAGGTACGCCTATCTACGATAATGCGCCAGCGGGGTGGGACGTTACCCTGCAGGTTATGTCCGACCCCCCAGGCTGTCAAGCAGCCGTCTTGGCCGCCCTACGAGGAACACGTATGATAGTGACTCGCAATACGCGGCTGCGGACGACGTTTGAAACTCCGAACAGGAGGCGATTCCCCGACTCCAATGGCAACGATTCTGAACAGACTCACTGATCCTGTCAGGAAGGCCCTGCGGCCGTTACGCGGCGTGACGAAGGCGGGCCGCACACGCAATGACCTGACGCGCTTCGGGACCTGGACGTATCCGTTCGATCTGGGCGATGGGGTGACGACGCCTCTCCACACGGACTGGATGGCAGAGTCGCACGAGACGCGAAGCAAGATGACGTTCTCACGTCTCGACGAGATCTACGCTGGACGCTGGGATCAGTTGCGCTGCCTCGATATCGCATGCAACGAGGGCTACTTCGGCATGGAGGTGGCAAAGCGCGGCGCGAAGGAAGTCGTGGCGTTCGATGCGCGCGAGATCAACATCGAAAAGGCCGAGTTCATCAGAGAGCGCCAGGACCTCGAGCGCATTTCGTTCCAGAAGGCAGACGTCGGCGACCTCACACCGGAGCGCTTTGGCACGTTCGAGCTGACCCTGTGTCTGGGCCTGCTCTACCACCTCGAGAACCCGATGGACACGATCCGCCGAGTCCGTGCGGTCACGACCGACCTGTGCGTCATCGACACCCAGGTGCTCCGCCAGAGCTCTCAAGTGACGACGGCGTGGATCACTGAAGACAACTTGATCGACACGGAGAGCGTGATCGGACTTATTGAGGAGCCGGACGCGGTCTGGAATCCAGCGGCGGGGACGACCGGACTGAGCTTCGTGATGAACGAGGCCGCATTGATGTTGATGCTGAAGCATGCGGGCTTCGTCGACGTCGAGCGCGTGGAGCCGTTCGAGGGGTGCTTCCAGCCCTACGCGACGTACGACCGGCTTGTGCTAATTTGCCGCGTGTAGCTACTTCACCGGCACGGACCAGTCGACGCCGCTCTCCTCGGGAGTCATGCGCTCTTCGTCCGGGTTTTGCTCGTCATACTTGGAGGTGATGTAGTACATGAGGATGGCTTCCTCATCGCCCATCACCATGTAGCCGTGCCAGACGCCGGGCGGGATGCTAAGGACGCGGCGGTCGTTCTCGCCGAGGTAGACCCACTTATGGTTGCCGTCGTCGTCGAGCAGACCCACCTTGAGGAATCCCTTGATAACGAACCAGTGGTCAGTCTGCTTCTGGTGGCGGTGCCAGGCGACCACGCGTCCCGGATAGGCCCATGTGATGTTGATGTCGCCCGCAATCTGCACTTTGTCGTCGCCCGTGAACCCGAAGACGTCGCAGGCGCGGCGAGCGCGGTCGTCGTCGTACAGGCGCGGGACCGACAGGTTCGCGTCCTCGACGGTGTTGCTAGCTTTCTTCTCCGTGACCATGTCTTCCCCCTGGAACTATGTTCTTGCCTCTACATACGGTATGTCAGCCGGTTCGTTTCAGTGACGGCCTCAGCGTCCCTTAAACTTCGGAGTCCGCTTCTCGGCGAAGGCGCGGGGGCCCTCCTTCGAGTCTTCGGTGGAGCGGACGATCGCCATCGAGCGGTTTGCATCTTCGAGGGCCTGTTCGATCGTACTGTCGTACCCGCGATACACGAGTTGCTTGGCCTGCTGGATCGCGACCGCGGGGCCGGCGACGATGCGCTCGGCGAGGGCGCGAGTTTCCGGGATGAGGTCGTCCGCCGGAACAGCCTTGGAGGCGTAGCCGATACGAACGGCTTCTTCGGCGTCAATGAAGTCGCCGGTCCAGATGAGTTCGAGCGCCTTGGCGAGACCGACGATGCGTGGCAGGTAGTAGCAGCCGCCGTCGCCGGGCACGAGGCCGACCTTCACATACGACATGGCCACACGGGCCGTGTCGGCGAAGATGCGGATGTCGGCCATGCTGCACATGTCCATGCCGGCCCCGACCGCGGCGCCATTAACGGCGGCGATGTAGGGCTTATCGAGCAAAGCGACGGCGCGCGGGACGTAGTGGACGCTGTCGCGGAGCCAGTTGCGGAAGTCGGCGGCAGTCGTGGGCGGCGGGCCGTCGGTCGCGTCGAGCCGGTTCTCGCCGCCGCTGAGGTCGGCGCCGGCGCAGAAGCCCTTGCCCGCGCCCGTGACGATGACGGCGCCGACCTTCGAGTCGAGGCGCGCATCCTCGAGGGCGCCTGCCCACTCGCGGAGCATGACGGGCGTAAACGCGTTCATGCGCTCGGGGCGATTCAACATGATCGTCGCGATGCCGCCGGCCTTCTCGTAGAGGATCTGCTCGTAGTCCATCAATCAGCCTCGATCTCGTTCAGTTTGGGTGGCGAAGCGCGGACGGAATTGTAGCAGACCGCACCTACTGGACGGCGTCAGGCGGCAGTTCGTAGATGCCGTCGTCGCTGGCGTAGTAGATCAGGCCGTCGTGGACCTTGACATTGGGGCGGCAGGGCGCGATATCGCGGTCCTCCTCGACCGTGTCGAAGTCGGGGCCACCGAGCGTGAGGTGGTGGAGGCGGCCAGAGTTGAAGAAGCAGACGAGCAGTCCTTCGCCAAGCGACGGATACATCGAGCCGTCGAGGAAGGCGACGCCGGCCGGCGCGAGGTTCGAGCCAAACTGCTCGGCTGTGAGGTCCTCCACGGCGAACGTGTAAATCGGATCGATGCCGCCGAGGCCGAAGCAAGATTCTACGTCGTCCGCTGGGAGCGAGCCCGGAACGCCGTAGTCGCCGCCGGGCACGATGATGTTGAGCTCGTCGCAGTTGCCGGGGCCGTTGTCGGGGGCGTAGATCATGCCGGTTTGCGGGTGGAACGCGAAGTCGAATGGATTGCGGAGGCCGTACGCGTAGACGCGCGGATCGGCGTCCGGATCGTTCTCGAACGGGTTGCCGGGAGCGGCGCTACCATCGCGGGTCATGCGGAGGATCTTCCCCAAGGGGCTGGCCAGATCCTGTGCGACAGCCTCCTCATTCCGTTCGTTGTTTCCGACGCTGAGGTAGAGGAAGCCGTCGGGACCGAAGTGAACGTTCCCGCCAACGTGCGCGCAGGTGTCCGGGTTCGTGGTCGGAAGGTCGTCGACGATGGCGATGGGATCGGTCCCCTGGCCGTCGACGTCGGTATAGCGGATCACGCGCGGTTTCCCGACTGTCTCGTCGCCGGGGATGGGCTGGGTCGCGTAGACGTAGACGTAGCCGTTTATTTCGAACTCAGGATCGACGGCGATGCCGAGGAGCCCGCATTCGGAGCCGTGGAAGACATCGACGGTGGCAAAGAGATCACTGCCGGAGGCGACGGCGCCTATGTCCTCTAGACGCACTTGGGCGCCCTGATCGGTGCGGTAGGTGGCAGCCCCGCCTTCGGCCGCCCCAACGACGATCTCGTAGCCGGGCGTGACCACGGCGGCGCAGATCTCGCCCTGGCCCGCCAGGCCGAGGCAGGCGTCCGGCCACTGCTGTTCCGCCACAGATATGACCACGATCTCGGATGCGTTCAGCCCCGCCTCGTCGGCGAACGCCTCGCGCGCGAGGTCGACTTGCGGAAGTGCGAGCAGCTCCGGCGAGACGGCCTGCCCTACCCGCGCGGTGCGAATTTCGCCGGTGGTGCGCTCCGTGAAGAAGATACGCCCGTCCGGTGAGAAGTCGAACGCCACCACGCCTGCGGCAGTCGCGACGAGGTTCCCGACCGACGGTGAGGCGGTTGCGGCGGGCGACTGCTGCGGCGCGACCGTGGGCGCAGGAGCGGTTGGGCTCGTGTCGCCGCTTTCCCCACCGCAGGCAGCGAGGGCGGCGCAGAGCAGGACGAGTGGCATGGAGGTACGCATCAGCTCGATCGTACAGAAGGGGCACTTGACATACCTACCCGCCGATTGCAAGATACTCGTGCTCGTGAGGTCCGCGGGCGATCGACACTACGAAAGGTGGAACATCATGGCTGAGACAGCACCGGCTGCCGTCTTCAAGGGCCCCGGACAGGGCTACGAGATCACAGAGTTCGAGATCCCCGACCCGGATCCAGGCGCGATCGTCGTCAAAGTGTCGATGGCCGGCATCTGCGGCTCGGACTTGCACATCAACCGCGGCGACTCACCAGTGTTCGCGGCGATGGCGGGCGGAGTCGTCGGCCACGAAATGACGGGGCGCGTGGCGAAGCTTGGCGCGAACATCAAGACCGACTCGCTCGGGCGGCCGCTCGCGGAAGGCGACCGCATCTGCTACGCCTACTTCTACCCCTGCGGCCGCTGCTATCAGTGCAACAAGGGCGAGTTCGCCGCCTGCCCGGCCAAGCTGGGCGCCATGGCCGGCGGCCCGAGCCCGTTCAACGGCGCCTACGGTTCCTACTATTACCTCCGCGCCGGGCACTGGGTGTTCAAAGTGCCGGACGAGCTCTCGGACGAGATGGTCACGCCCGTGAACTGCGCGCTCTCGCAGGTGACGTACGGCCTCCATCAGGCGGGGCTCCAGATGGGCGACACGCTCGTCGTGCAGGGCGCGGGCGGCCTCGGGATGAACGCCTGCGCCGTCGCGAAGGAGATGGGCGCCGAACGCGTGATCGCGATCGACGGGCTCGAAGGCCGCCTCGAGCTGGCGAAGCAGTTCGGCGCGGACGAGACAATCAACATCAGCGAGGTGCCGGATCCCGGCCAGCGCGTAGCGAAGGTGATGGAGCTGACGGGCGGCCGCGGCGCGGACATTGTCGGCGAGTTCGTCGGCATACCGCAGGCGGTGCCAGAAGGATTGCAGATGGTGCGAGGCGGGGGCACCTACCTCGAGATCGGCAACATCAGCTTCGGCAACACGACGGAGTTCGACCCGTCATCGCTGGTCTGGGGTAGCAAGCGAATCGTCGGCGTTGTGATGTACGACCCGTGGGTGATCCCGCAGGCGCTCAACTTCCTTGTGCGTACGAAGGACAAGTACCCGCACGAGGAGGTCGTCTCGCACGACAAGTATCCATTGACCGAGATCAACCGCGCCTTCGAGGAGGCCGAGTGGCAGAACGACGGCGCGGGCACGAAGGTGCGCCGCGCCGTGATCGTGCCGTAGGCGGACCCCGCGACACTGGACCTCAACGCGCCCCGACCGGTCGGGGCGCGCTTCTCTACTAGGCTGTGTGAAAACTCGAACATAGTCGCGCTGTCTCGTATGCTTCTCTCTAACGCTGATGGCACACGAACCAACTAACGCTCAGCAAGAGCCTCTCACGCCCGGGGCAATGCGGCAGAGCTGGCTCCAGATAGGAGTCGTGGCTGCGCTGGCGCTGCCGGGCCCGATTATCCATATCGTCGACCTGCTGGGCATCGCCCACGTCGAGATGAACCCGATTGTGGAGTCGCTGATCTTCGGGCTGGCGATCCTAGCCGCTGCGACGCTGCTGGTCTGGGCGTCGGAGGTGGCCGAGCAGCTCGTCTCGGCGACACTTGCGCTGGCGATCCTGGCGATCATCGCGGTGCTCCCGGAGTACGCTGTCGACCTCTACTTCGCGTGGACGGCCGGGCAGGAGTTCGCCGACCCGGCTCTGCTGGCCGAGACGATCGCTCAAGGGGAGACGCCCGCTGGGGAGCTCGCGCTCGCGAACATGACGGGCGCGAACAGGCTGCTGATTGGCTTCGCGTGGCCGGTGGTGTTCGGCCTGTACTGGTATAAGACGCGCAACCGCGTGCTGCGCGTCGGCAGCCCGAACTCGGTCGGGCTAATCTTCCTGTTCGCGGGGACGCTCTACAGCTTCCTGATCCCGGTCAAGGAGGGACTGGCTCTCTACGACAGCCTGGTGCTGATCAGCCTCTTTGCTGTTTACCTCGTCTTATCCTCCAGAACGCCGGCCGGCGAGCACGAGCTCGTCGGCCCATCGCGGACGATCGCGGCGCTCTCGCACGGATGGCGGTGGTTCGCGGTGGCCGGCATCATGGGCTACGCAGCGGGGGTCGTGTTCCTGTCGGCGGAGCCGTTCGCGAACGGCCTCGTCCATACGGGCGAAAACCTGGGCATATCGGAGTTCCTGCTTGTGCAGTGGATCGCGCCGCTGGCGTCGGAGGCGCCTGAGTTTATCCTCGCGGCGATGCTCGCCCTGCGCGGCCGGGCGGCCGCGGGCATGACGCTCTTGATCTCGTCGAAGGTGAACCAGTGGACGCTATTGGTGGGTTCACTGCCGATCGCGTTCAGCCTCTCGGGTCAGACGCTCGAACCACTCCCAGTCGAGGGTAGGCAGGCGCATGAAGTGTTTCTGACGGCCGGTCAGTCGCTCTTCGCTGTTGCGGTGCTGGTGAGCCTGAGTTTCAGCGCGAAGGAGGCCATCCTCATCTTCGTCCTCTTCGCCACCCAACTCGCAATCCCGATCGACGAGGTCCGTGTGGCGTTTGGATTCATGTATATCGGACTCGCGCTGGTCTGGTTCGTCGTGGAGCGAAAGGACATCCCTATCTTGTGGACCGCGGCTAAGGCGACGGCCGATGGCCGCATTATTGAGGTCGGGCGGCCGAATGGTCCTGGCCCTGACCACTAACTCAGGCGGCTACGGGCCGCCGGCCATTCCGCGGGGCGACCTCGTACAGACGCCTGATCGTCCCGTCCACGTACAGCGAGACGAACGCGGCGACTATGTGCGGGTCTAGCTGCGAGCCCGAAACGCGCTGGATCTCCTGGATCGCGTCCTGAGGGGACCAGGCGCCCTTATACGGCCGCTCGCTAATGAGGGCGTCGAAGACATCGGCGACGGCGACGATCCGCGCCGCAAGCGGAATCTCCTCGCCTCGTAGACCGTCCGGGTAGCCAGAACCATCCCAGTGCTCGTGGTGTGACCGCGCGACGACGCGGGCCAGCTCGAAGTCGTCGTTTTCGGCGAGGAGCTCATCGCCCCAGACGGTATGCTCGCGCATCACCTCCCATTCCGAACCGGAGAGCCTGGCTGGCTTCTTGAGCACGGCGTCCGGGATGTTCGCCTTGCCGACATCATGCATCATCGCGGCGTAGGCGATCTCCTCGGCCTCTCTCACCGAGAAGCCTAGTCTGCGCGCAAGCGCTCGGGAGTACTCCTGGATACTGTGCAGGTGAGTGCCTGCATCGGTATCTCGGGCCTCGACGAGCTGTGCGAGCATGCCCATAGTCTGGCGGTTCTGCTGCTCGAGCTTGACGCGCTTCTTCTGGAGTTCGTTCGCCATCGCGAGGGAGATCACCCCGAACAACGCGAGGAACACGAGGCGCACAGGCAGTTCGTCGTAGTAGAGCGTCCCCGGCTCGAAGTAGAGGCGTGTGGCCAGTGCGAACCATGCCGTCCAGAGCGCCGTATACGCCAGCGAGCCCAACGGAGCGAGCGTGAACCCACCGATGACGATGTAGATCATGAAGACCAGCCAGATGCTGGAGGTGGAGCCGACGGCGCCCATTTCGTGGAAGACGTACAGAGACGCGCCCATCAACAGCGCGCCATCGAGGACGAGGCCAAGCGCGTTAGCCAGCAGGTACTTCTGCTTCGCGAACACCAGCCAGGCCAGCGGGATGTTGTAGAGGAGGGCAACCAGACACGCAGCCATAACAGCCTGCCAGCCGGGTATCTGGAGATGCTGAATGGGGAGGATCATGATGATCGTCGCGGCGACCACGGCCCTGCGGACAACGTCGACCTGCTGGGTCTGGGCATCTGTCGGGCCAAGGACGTGTTCCGCGACAACGTTCAGCCGGCGTGCGGCGCGAGTGAACACGCGCCGCTTCCCGCCCGCCGCGGTAGGCGGAACCGTCAGCGTCACCAGATTCGCCATGATGTCTAAGTGTCGGCTAAGTAAACGCCCGACTACAGGCCATATGGAGAAGGACTCTGATCAGTTGATCGGGTGAGGCTCGTCGGCGTCGTAAAAGTAGTCGGTCATCTGAAGGGGGCGCAAGCCGTCCATGAGCGCACGGACGAAGTCGTCAGGCACGAGGTCTGGAGCGGTGCCTTCGCGGCGAAACTGGGCCAAGTGCTCGAAGCTGATGGTATAGCTGTTGCGGCGGCCCGAGCGCTCGGCGACGATGATGCCGGCCTGCTTGAGGTCGGCGAGGGCCGAGTGGGCCGCGCGCTGTGTCACACCAACGGCATCCGCGATCTCGCGTACGGTGGAGTGTGGGTGCTGCGTGACGTAGATGACGACCTGCGCCTGAGTCGTTAGGAAGGACCAACGTCGCATCTAGGAGACCGGGGCAGAGTTCGTAACCGACGCGAGGCCCCGCAGCGTGGCATCGATAAGGGACTGGGGGATCTCCATGTCACCAGAGCTCCAACGGTTGGCCTCCACGAGCTTCCGCGCATCGATGTGGTAGACGTTATTCCGCCCTTCCTTCGTGGTGGTGATGATCCCGTCCTCGCGCAGGTCGTTGAGGACTGTGTGTGTGGCGCGTTCAGTAATGCCAGCCGCGAGGGCGATCTCTCGAACGGTAGAACGCGGGTCCCGAGCGATCTGGATGAGGACATGTGCGTGGTTTGTGAGAAGACCCCAAGATTTCATCGAAAATAGTTCCTCAGAGGGGTTGACAACCGGCCTTCATGCATTATAATACACGTAACTTTGAACATGTATTATGATTCACGAGTTGATGTCCATGATACAGGTAACATGTAGTACTAGTCGTTCTTCAGTACTCATGCAATCATATTCATAACGAGAGCAACCGTCAAGCCCTAGTGGGGAACTCGGTTCAAGGATGATCCGATGGGGTACGCGGAACAAACACAAGTACACACAAACACCTGCAACGCGACAGGCGCGCCAAGGCACCTGTTCGCGTCTTGGCGTCAAGGCGTGTTGGGCGCGGTCGACGTTGGCGGCCAACGCAGCGGAGTCCTGTGCCGGGCGAATTCGTTCCTGGTCTGCGGGGAGCAGGAACGCAAGAACCCCGGCCCGGTCTCTCTTGGGGAGCGGCTCGAAGATCGCTCGGCGGCCCCGCTCGGCGGGTCGACTCGAGCCTATCCCCGCTTTCAAGCGCACCGACGCCGGCCTAGCCTAGCCAGCGTCAGTGCTTTCCTACCGAGCAGCCCGCCGGCGCTTCCCGCGCGCCGGTGGGCTGTTCATCTCCTTGGTTGATTTGCGCATTTCATTACCAGAAGTCTATTACCGGATACTAAGTGCGATTATGCCACGGTCGTACGCCGTTGTCAAGATGCTCTGCGGCTGGCGAGGAGAGTAGGTCTGCGACTTGTCCCACGCTGCGGAGTTTGCAGGCTCGTTGTATCTGAGCCGCGCGTTCGTTTATGCTCTAGTTGAACCTGAATCGAAGCTCACCAGAGAGAGACATGCCTACATACGAGTACCAGTGCTCCAAGTGCTCGAACCGCTACGAGAAACGTGAGGGGTTCGACGCGCCATCCGTCCAGAAGTGCCCCAAGTGCCGGTCCCGCGCCCAGCGTATCATCCAGGCGCCGCCGATTGTCTTTAAGGGCAGCGGTTTCTACGTAACCGACAGCCGCGGCTCGGCGCCAAGCGAGTCGGAGTCTTCCAGCTCCAACGGCTCGTCAGACAGTAAGGCCGGCAGCTCGGCGAAGAGCCCGTCCGGCACCGACACTGAGGCCGCAGCCGCTGCAAGCGATTAGTTAGCCGTTCATGCGCGCCGTCCTCCAGCGCGTGAGTCGCGCGTCCGTCTCGGTCGCAGGGGAGGTCGTAGCGTCGATCGGTCCGGGGCTGTTGATCCTGGTAGGCGTGGGCGCCAACGACACGGCCGAAGAGGCAGCTCGTGTTGCAAGGAAGGCGGCCGAGCTGCGCATTTTCCGGGACGACCAGGACAAGTTTAACGCCTCGCTGCTCGACACAGGGGGCGCAGCGATCGTCGTCAGCAACTTCACGCTCTTCGCCGACGTCCGCAAAGGCCGGCGGCCGAGCTTCGCGGGCGCGGCTGCGCCCGCGGACGCGGAACCGATCGTTGGCGCGTTCGCGGACGCCCTTCGCGAGCTCGGCGTGAATGTGGGTACCGGCCGCTTCGGCCAGTACATGCAGCTCAGCATCGAGAACGACGGCCCGGTGACGATCATCCTGGACACCGAAGACTTGGACCGTCCGCGGCGGTCGAGCGCGCCGCGGCGTGAGGGGATCTGAGCGCAGGAGCCTGCGACTTTGCTAGAATTGCTGCCGGTGCCAGCGGCTGCGCGTTAGAACAGGAGCCCCATGCAGGAGCAAACCGCGCCAATCGACGGCGCAGCCAAACCACCGAAGAACTACATCCCACCCGCCCCGATCGATCTGCCAGCGCCCAACACGCGCGCCAAGGCGAAGCGCCTGTTGCGCACGTCGACGGCTATGGCGAGGCGGTTGGCGCCCGCAGTCGCCGAGCAGCTCTGGCGTTGGGAGCGCGACGACCGGGCGACGGCGAGAGCGATCCGCGAGGCCTTCGAGGAACTGGGGGCGACGTATGTGAAGTTTGGGCAGTTCGTGGGATCGACCCCGGACATCGTCGGCCAAGACGCCGCCGACGAGTTCCGCAGCTGCCTCGATACAGGCCCAGCCGTCCAGCCCGAGCGGGTTCGCGCGATTGTCGAGTCGGAGCTGGGCCGGCCGCTGGACGAGGCGTTCGCGTCGTTCGACTCACAGCCGCTGGCCGCGGCTTCGATCGCAGTGGTGCATCGCGCGACGCTGCACGACGGCACACCCGTCGCGGTCAAGGTGCTCCGGCCTGGCATGGACGAGGTGGTCGCGACCGACCTCGCGCTGCTCGAGGCGCCCGTCCGCTTCCTTGCCGGACAAGGCAGCGAGATGGCAATGAACGTCTTGGGGTACCTGGTCGGACTGCGTGAACAGGTGGCGGAGGAGCTGGACCTCCGAAATGAAGCGCGGTCGCTCGTCTACTTTCGTGATCTCTTCGAGGAGCTGCGGTTGTCTCGCCTCGTCGTGCCCGGCGTGCACGAAGACCTCACGACGCGACACGTCCTAACAATGGACCTGCTGGAAGGCGTGCCGATCGACGACCTGGCGCGCATCCGCGAGCTCGGCGTCGACGACCCAGAGGAGCTCGTACGCGAACTGTTCCGAGCCTGGATGCTTACGGCGGTGCGCTTTCGGGCGTTCCACGCCGACATCCACGCCGGCAATCTAATCCTCCAACCCGACGGCCGCCTTGGCATCGTCGACTGGGGGATCATCGCGCGGCTGGACCCCGATACTCACGAGGTGCTCCTTAACCTGATCGAGGCGGCGATGGGCAAGGACGAGGCCTGGGATGCGATCACGGCATACATGATCAGCATGCAGGGCCCGGCCCTGCGTGACGCACTCGGCCTGACGGACGAGCAAATCGGCAAGCTGGTGCGGGCGATGATGGAGCCGATCATGACTGAGCCCGTCGGCGAGGTGAGCATGGCGGCTCTATTCGTCACGGACGACCAAGCGCTTGAGGAAATCCTCGGAGAGCGGCTCCAGCGGCGTACACCACTCGACCGGCTGCGTTACTTGTGGACCGCCAGGAAGGCCAACCGGATCATGCTGCAGAACGGCGTGCTGGACACGAGCTTTCAGCGCGCGAGCTTCCTCGCGGCGAAGCAACTGGTCTACCTAGAGCACTACTGGAAGATGTATCTACCGGAGGCGCCTCTGCTGAATGACCCCGAGTTCTTCGCGGAGCTTCTCGCAGGAACGGGCCGAGACGCCTAGAGCCTGCGCCAGGGAGCCCAAATCGCGACGGCGGCTGCGCCTGCCGTGATCAGCGTCCAGAGCGGGGTCGCGCCCGCGGAGAGCGCGAGGTACGTAAGCAGCGAGGTAGTGACGATGAGCGTCGTCACTTCGGGGACGTGGTTCGGCCAGCGAGCCTTGGTCTGTTCGACGAGCCGGCGTACGGAAGCTACCACTTCCTCGGTCAGAGGTGATGGTCCTGGAGGTGGGGGCACTTCGTCGTGCAGGGGCGCCTCGGTACGCGCGGGGTTCATGACGAGGAAGGCGCGGTTGAGTTCGTCGAGCTGCTTGCGGGCCGCGGGATCGCGAGAGGCGAGGACGCGCACCTTGCGCGCCTGGTGCCAGTAGGCCTGGGTGATGAGCTCCTCATCGGCCGTTGGCGCGATCTGAAGCACCTTGCAGGCCTCGGATTTGGTCAGGCCATGCTGGCGCTTCTCCTTCTCCTTGGGCGGCGCGGCTTCCTTCAGCGCTGTGGCTTTCTTCGCAGGCATTCCACTGGAATACTCGGTCAATCGCCGGCCAGAATGAAGCCCTAACTACGGCATCGCCAGATTCGCCGGGACACCACTTTCCAGCATGGCTTCCATGCGCTTGCGGATCACGCCGTTGTGCTCGGGATGGGTAAGGATGTAGAAGCGTCTGTCGACGATGGCCTGGAACACCTGATCGGCGATCTGGGCCGGACTCTGCCCTGAGGCCAGGATCTGACGGACCATGTCCCGCCCCATGGCCTCCATCGAGCCGGGTTCCGGCTCCACGAGCGGGCCGCCGGGCCGGTTGCGATCGGCGTCGATGATGTTGGTGTCAGTCGCCGCGGGGCAGAGCAGCGAGACGCCGATCTTGGCAGCTGAAGCCGCGAGGAGCTCGAAGTAGAGGGCCTCTGTTAGGCCAACCACGCCAAACTTGCTGGTCGTGTAGGCGGCCGCGCCCCCACCCTGCACGAGGCCGGCGATCGAGGCGGTGTTGACGATGTGGCCTTCCTCGCCCGAAGCGAGCATGTGTGGGACGAACGTCCTGAGGCCATGGATGACGCCCCAGAGGTTGACGCCGAGCACCCACTCCCAGTCCTCAAGCGGCTCTTCCCATGACGTCGCGCCGGTGCCGACGCCGGCATTGTTGCAGAGCACGTGGGCCCCGCCGAAGCGATCGAGCGTTGCCTCCGCGAGCGCCTGAACGTCGCCAGCCTTGGACACGTCCGTCCGCACGGTGAGGATGTCGGCGCCGGATTCGCGCATCTCGCTCTCTGCGGTCTCGAGCGCACCGGCCTCGACATCGGCGAGGACGACGCGCATGCCCTCGGCTGCGAAGCGTTCCGCAAGGCCGCGACCGATGCCGCTGGCCGCACCCGTCACGACAGCTACTTTGTCCCTGAATTCCTTCACTTCCCACCTCAGTTTTCCGCTCTCGACCCTGAATCGAGAGGCCCTCCAACCTCGTTTCCGTATTCGTCGCGTTCCGCGCTGACGCCGTCAGTAGCCTCTGCGCAGCTGTTCGAGCGTCGTTCGTATGGTGATGGACATCTCCAGCGGGAGCGCCCGGAACTCAGGTTCCTGCTTCTTCTGCCGCTCGATGCCCTGTAGAGTCTCATCTTGGTCCTGCAACCCTGCGACTGCCTCTTCGGACCGGACCGTCCTTCTCCCAGCAAGGGTGTCCATGACAAGCGCAGACCAGTACGCAAAGGCCATTACTTCAGCTTCCCTTCCGCGTTGCGAGATCGAACATCGTCGCGAGCTCGGCGCCGTATTCTTCGGGGTCGAGGTCCGGATAGGCCAGCATGCGCGGGCCCAGGGCGTCGATCGCGGTTCGGAGTGCGACGGCCATGACCGGCACCGAGAACTTGCGGAACTCGCCGTTCTTCTGGCCCCAGCGCAGCATCTCCTCGATGCCGGACATCGACTCCTCCAGCCCTCGGACGTCGTAGCGGGGCCGACCTTCGGGCGTGCGCGCGCTCGAGACGATCTCCATCACCGCCTGCACCTCGCGGAAGTTGGCCGCGATGAACTGGATGTTCGTGAGGATGAACTGTTGGAGCGCGCCGCGGGCTGTCTTCTCCTGCTCCAACCTGGGGAGCATGTACTCGCCGGCTGCTGTGTAAACCGCAGTCACGACCTGGTCGATTAGCTCGTCCTTGTCGGCGAAGTAGTAGAGAATGGCGCTCTTGCTGACCCTGGCGCGCTTCGCGATCTCGGCTAGCGAAGCGTGCTCGTAGCCGAGCTCGGCTATTGTCTCGATCGCGCACTCGACGATCTGGGCTCGCCGGGCCTCCTCTATAAAGGACGGTGCGTCCTGAACGCTCGGACTTGTTTCTGACCTCATGGTCAGATTATAGAGCGCCCGGTCAAGCCTGTCAAGGGCGGTGTCGCGGAACCGCGAAGATCAGCCTTGCGCTAGACTGGGCGCGAACCTGCGCTCGAACAATCGGAAGGAGCCCAACAGCATGGCGTATTGCGTCACGTTCATCCCCGGCGACGGTACCGGCCCTGAGATCGCGGCGGCGACGAAACGCGTCCTCGAGGCCACCGGTGTGGAGTTCGACTGGGACATCCAGAACGCCGGCGTCGACGTGATGGAGGAGCAGGGCACGCCTCTCCCCGACTCGGTCATCGAGTCGATCCGCGAGCGCAAGGTCGCGATCAAGGGGCCGGTGACAACGCCCGTCGGGACCGGCTTTCGCTCCGTGAACGTAGCGCTCCGCAAGATCCTGAACCTCTACGCCTGCGTCCGGCCGTGCAAGACCTACCCAGGCGTCCGCACGCGCTACGACAACGTCGACATCGTGATCGTGCGCGAAAACACCGAGGACCTGTACGCGGGCATCGAGTTCGAGCGGGGTTCCGAGTGGATCCCGAAGCTTTCGGAGCTGACGCAGGCCAGCGGGCAGGCGGCGATCCGCGACGACGCGGGCGTCTCACTGAAGCCGATCTCCGAGATGGGCGCGCGCCGTATCGTAAAGTACGCGTTCGAGTACGCAAAGGAGAACGGCCGCAAATCCGTAACGGCGATCCACAAGGCGAACATCCTCAAGTACTCCGACGGCCTCTTCCTGGAGGTCGCGCGCGACGTTGCGAAAGAGTATCCGGACATCGATTTCTGGGACACGATCGTGGACGCGCTCTGCATGCAACTCGTCCAGCGGCCAGAGAACTTCGACGTCATCGTGCTGCCCAACCTCTACGGCGACATCGTCTCCGACCTCTGTGCGGGCCTCGTCGGGGGGCTGGGCGTCGCGCCTGGTGCGAACATCGGCGACGACACGGCGCTCTTCGAGCCGACACACGGGAGCGCGCCGAAGTACGCCGGCCAGAACAAGGTCAACCCGATGGCGATGATGTTCTCCGGCATGCTGATGCTGCGGCACATCGGCGAGGTGGAAGCCGGCGACCGGCTGGAGAAGGCGATGGCGGAGGTGATCGCGGAGGGCACGTCGGTCACATATGACATGAAGGCCGACCGCAACGACCCGAGCGCGGTCGGCACGTCGGAGGTTGCGGACGCGATCATCGAGAAGCTGCGGGGATAGCGACCTAGCCTCTCCCTAGGCCGTCGGGCCAGGCCGTCCGCGGCGGGAGCGGAAAGCTGAAGCTTCGGCCAGAGGCTCTACCTTCGGTATGCTGTGCGTCGGCACATTCGAGTCCTAACGTTTCAAGAAGGCTAGATTCCTCGCTAACGCTCGGAATGACAGATCCTACGAAGGGGGAAGGAAGCATGAGCACACGAAAGAAGGTCACGATCGCTGGTGCCGGGATGACCGGCGGCGAGATGGCGCAGCGGCTGGCCGAGAAGAACATCTGCGACATCATCCTCAAGGACGAGCCGAGCATCGTCGAGACGATGCACCACGGCAAGGCACTCGACTCGGCGCAGTCGGGCGCGTGGGCCGGCTTCGAGGCGCAGATCACAGCCACCGATAGCTGGGACGACACCGCCGGGTCGGAGGTAGTGGTCGTGACAGCGGGCATCCCCCGCAAGCCCGGGATGTCGCGCGAGGACCTGCTCAATGGCAACGCGACGGCGATGCGCAACGTCGCGGGCCCTGCAGCCAAGGCGTCGCCGGACGCGGCGTTCATCATCTTCTCCAACCCGATGGACGTGATGTGCCACGTCGCGATGGACGTGACGGCCTTCCCCCGCGAGCGCATCATCGGCCAGGGCGGGATGCTCGACACCGCGCGCTACCGCACGTTCCTCTCGCGGGAGGCCGGGGTCTCTGTGCGCGACGTGCACGGCTACGTGCTAGGCGGCCACACGGACACCACGATGGTCCCGATCGTCAGCACGACAATGCTCGGCGGGATACCGGTCGCGTCGGTGCTGTCACAAGACAAAATCGACGCGATCGTCGAACGGACGATGAAGGGCGGCGCCGAGATCGTCGGGCTGCTAAAGACGGGCAGCGCGTTCCAGGCGCCGGCCACGGCGACGATGGAGATGGTCGAGGCAATCGTGCTCGACCAGGGCCGGCTCATCCCCTGCTCGATCCGGCTCCAGGGCGAGTACGGCGTCCAGGACACATTCTGCGGCACCATCGCGAAGCTCGGGGCAGGCGGCGTCCAGCAGGTCTACGAAGTGGCCGTCAGCGACGACGAGAGAGCCAAGATCCAGGCCGCTGCCGAGGCGACCAAGGAACTGGTGGGGCTCATCGAGTAGTGAGCCAGCAGATGCGGGAGCCGGTCCGGGCCGATGACGGCCTCGGCTTCGATAACGTCCCCGAGATCTATGACCGCATCCGGCCGGAGTACCCGCCGGCGCTGTTTGAGGCGCTCTTCGCGTACCTCCCCGACCGCGAGCTGCGCGCCGTTGAGATCGGCCCCGCGACAGGCAAGGCGACCCGCCCGCTGCTCGAGTATGGCATCGCCGTTACGGCGATCGAGCCCGGCGCGGGGCTGGCCGCGTTCCTGCGCGCGAAGCTCGGAGCGGAGTTCCCGTCGCTCGAGGTGATCACGGCGAAGTTCGAGGAGGCGGAGATGGGGGCCGACGCGTACGACCTGGTGTTCGCCGCGACGTCGTTCCACTGGCTCGTCAAGGCCACGCGCTTCCAGCGCTGCCACGACCTCCTGCACGAGGACGGCACGCTGGGCGTCATGCACACCAACCATATCGAGTCGGAGGCGGATAAGGGCTTTTTCGCAGCGGTCCAGCCGATCTACGAGCGGCATAGCCAGGGCGACGACCCACCTCACCAGCTCCCCAACGAAGACAATCTGGTGCCGCCGGAGTACGACGCCCTGATCGCGTGCGGTCTGTTCACCGACATCGAGCTCCACAAGGTGCGGTGGGATCAGACGTATTCCGCGGCGGACTACGGTGACCTGATGCGCTCGTTCTCCGGCACGCAGGCGCTAGAGCCCCCTGAGCAGGACGCGCTCATCGGCGACATCACCGCGTTCATCGACGCGGACTTCGGCGGCGAGATCACGCGCCCCCTGGTTATGACGCTGACGCTGGGGCGGAAGTCCTGATGCAACCTCGGTGGCTATACTGAGGCTGCCCATACCCGAATGAGGGAGGTACGTATGGCCTCAGATACCACCACTGCCGTCCGCGAGATCCACGCGGACGAGATTACGAAGACGATCGCCGAGCTCTGCGAGCAGGCGACGCACTTCCTGCCCGAGGACGTCGTCGCCGGGCTGGAGCGCGCCCGCGATTCGGAGGAGTCCGAGCTCGGGAAGCAGGTTTTGATCGAGATCCTCGAGAACGTCGACGTTGCCAAGAACGAGATGCTGCCCCTCTGCCAGGACACCGGCACCACAGTTGTGATGTGCGAAGTTGGGCAGGATGTGCATATCGTCGGCGGCTCGCTGACCGACGCCATCAACGCGGGGGTCGGCAAGGGCTACACGGAGGGCTACCTGCGCGCGAGCATCGTCGACCACCCATTCTCGACCCGCGTGAACACGAAAGACAACACCCCCGCGGTCATCCACACCGACATCGTGCCCGGCGACAGGCTGAAGATGAAGGTGCTGCCTAAGGGCGGCGGCTGCGAGAACATGAGCGCCTTCAAGGTGCTGCTGCCGTCGGCGGGGAAGGAGGCGATCATCGACTTCGTCCTGCGCACGATCGAAGAGTCTGGCGGGAACCCCTGCCCACCCCTCATCGTCGGCGTCGGCGTGGGCGGGTCGGCCGAATACGCGATGTACCTCGCGAAGAAGGGCGTCATCCGCAGCGTCGACAACCCGAGCCCCGACCCCGAAACGGCCGAGTTCGAGCGGGAGCTGCTGGAGCGCGTGAACGCGCTCGGCGTCGGGCCGCAGGCGATCGGCGGCATCAACACCGCCCTCGCCGTCAACATCGAGACGTACCCCACGCACATCACCGCGCTTCCGGTCGCCGTGAACATCCAGTGCCACAGTGCGCGGCTCAAGGAAGCGACCCTCTAGCGACGCAGCGATGCTCAGCAACGACAACGCCGATCTGACACCGCGGACGGAGTTCGCTGGACCGGCGCTCGAGTTCGACTTCCCCGGCCTCGAAATCGGCGTGGCGGAGTACGGCGAGGGCCCAACCGGATGCACGGTCTTCTACTTCCCGAAGGGCGCCATGATGGCTGCCGACGTCCGCGGCGGCGCCGTCGGGCAGGTGATGGTCGAGGACCACATGTACCGCCACGCGATCTGTCTCGCGGGCGGGTCGCTGTACGGACTCGAGGCCGCGAGCGGCGTCGCCGCGGAGCTCTTCGCGCGCAAGGAGCACTCGAAGGAATTCTGGGACATCGCGCTGGTGTCCGGGGCCTGCATCTACGACTTCGGGCCGCGCGACAACGCAATCTATCCCGACAAGGCGCTCGGCCGCGCCGCAATCAAGGCTGCGAAGCCCGGTGTGTTCCCGCTCGGGCGCCGCGGGGCTGGCGCGTCCGCGACGGTCGGCAAGGCGGGCGACTTCACGAAGGCCGAGTCCGGCGGACAGGGCGGCGCGTTCGCGCAACGCGGCGACGTGAGGATCGCCGCGCTCGTCGTGACGAACTCGATGGGCGCGATCCACGACCGCGACGCCAGCGTCTTGCGCGGCAACCTAGATCGCACGACTGGCGATCGCGCGCCGATTGCTGACACGCTGACGCGCACCGAGGCGGACGCCGGTGCGCCGGTCACCGGAAACACGACGCTGAGCGTCGTCGTCACGAACCAACAACTCGACCGACGCTCCCAGATCCAGGTCGGGCGCCAGGTGCACGCCTCGATGTCGCGTGCCATCCAGCCATTCCACACCGACCAGGACGGCGACACGTTGTTCACCGTCTCGACGAACGGGATACGAGACGAGTCGATGACGTCTGCACGGCTGGCGACGATCGCGTCGGAGGTGATGTGGGACGCGGTGCTGAGCAGCTTTGAGGAGGATGAATGAGCGAACTGAAGGTAGTTAGGCCGAACGAGCGCGACCCCGGCACGGCGCAGACGCCCGGGATGCATCGCGAGGCCGGCGTGGCCGGTTCGACGGTCGGCGCGGAGAAGATCTGGGTCGGGCATGTCACCATGGAGCCGGGGATGAAGTCGGGCGCGCACCACCACGGGCCGGTCGAGAGTGGCATCTACATCGTGAGCGGTCGAGGCCGCTTCCGCTTCGGCGACAAGCTGGAACAGACTGCCGATGTCGGGCCGGGCGACTTCATCTTCGTGCCGCCGGAGACGGTCCATCAGGAGATGAACGCTAACGACGACGAACCGCTGGTCGCGATCGTCTGCCGCGACGGGCAGGAGAACATCGTGGTGAACGTGGAGATGCCGGAGGCCGAGGAGTAGCCATGCCAGTAGAGAAAACCGACAACGAGATCCGCGTCAGCGCCCCGTTGACCGAGGACGACATCGCGCGGTTGCGGGCCGCCGACCACGTGCGCTTCTACGGCACGATCTACACCGCGCGCGACGCCGCGCACAAGCGCCTTATCGCGAACGCCGACGAAGGCAAGGACCCGCCGGTCGAGCTGCACGGCCAGATCATCTACTACGTCGGCCCGACGCCCGCTCGGCCCGGCCGTATCGTCGGTTCGGCCGGCCCGACGACAGCGATGCGCATGGACCCGTTCACGCCGCAGATGCTCGACCTCGGCGTGAAGATGTTGATCGGCAAGGGTGGCCGCGGCGCGATGGTGCAGCAGTCGCTGCAGGACCACAAGGCAGCCTACTGCCTCGCCGTCGGCGGCGCGGGCGCGCTTCTCTCGAAGTCGATCAAGAGCCTCGAGGTGATCGCCTACGAGGACCTCGGCACCGAGTCGATGAAGAAGCTCGAGGTCGAAGGCTTCCCGGCGATCCTGTGCTGCGACATGTACGGCGGCGACCTGCTCCAGCAGGGGAAGGACCAGTGGCGGCAGCCTGACAAACTGGGGTCGTACCAACCGATCGGGCCGATCAGCGCGGCGAAGAAGAACGGCGGGGGCTAGCGTTCTGTCACTCTGAGGTCACCAGGTGGCGACCGAATAGTCTCGCTCCGGCCGGCCACGTGCCGATTAGCCAGCGAGACTACGGACGCGCGACCGAACAGCCCACAGTCAGAAAGGAGCGGACTGTCGAGCTGCCGAGAACCCACGCTGGCCAGACGAATAGACGCTTCACAGCCTGCCGGCCGCCTAGAGTGACAGCTCTAGAGAAATAGTTCCCCGAACCCCTTGACAAAACAGCATGCATGTTCTATAGTACGCATGTTCGGCCCACCCGAACGGACGTTCCGGGGCCTCTTGCAAGGCCGGTTCGAAGGGGGACACAAGCCATGACGTTCGCACTCATCCTCTTGGTCGTGCTCATGCTGTCGAGCGCATACCTGCTCCATCAGTGGTATTCGGGCGAGCTCACGGAGCCGCATTCGTAGCTCGAACCCGTTAAGCCAAGCTCGGGACGGGCCTTCTCCCACCACAACCAGCCCGGACCGGGTCCAACACCCAGCCACCCGCCGGTTTTCTCCCCTTACCCTTCCTCGACCGGCGGGTGGTTTGGCGTCTAGCGGCTCAAGCGCGCTAGTACAATGCCGCTATGCGCATCCTCGCCATGGACATGGGGACCGGCACGCAGGACATCGTCCTGTTCGATTCGACCGCGCCGGTCGAGAACAGCGTCAAGCTCGTCATGCCCAGCGCGACGAAGATCGCCGAAGGGCGCATCCGGCGCGCGACCGCCGACCGGCGCGCGGTCCTGCTGACCGGCGTTATCCAGGGTGGCGGGCCCTGCCACTGGGCGCTCAACGACCACATCGAGGCCGGCGGCGTTGCCTACGCCACGCCCGACGCTGCCCGCACGTTCGACGACGACCTCGCGCGCGTCGAGGCCGACGGCGTGCGCGTCGTCTCCGATGACGAGGCGCGCTCGCTACGCGAGGTCGACCTCATCGAGCTGCGCGACCTCGATCTCGCCGCCATCCGCAAGGCGCTCGCGGCGTTCGATGTCGCGGTCGACTTCGACGGCCTCGCGCTCGGCTGCCTCGACCACGGCGACGCCCCGCCCGACTACTCGGACCGCCTCTTTCGCTTCGACCACCTGCGCCGCGTCGTCTCACGCGAGAACGACCTGCGCGCGTTCGCCTACCTCCCAGACGAGCTGCCTGAGTACCTGACCCGCGCCCGCACGATGCTCTCGTGCGTGGACGTCGAGGCGCCGGTCGTTTTCCTCGACACTGGTCCGGCGGCGGCGCTCGGCGCACTCCAGGACCCGCAGGTCGCGGCTGCGGACGAGCAGCTCGTGGTCAACCTCGGGAACATGCACGCGCTCGCGTTCCACCTGCAAGGCACGCACATCCACAGCCTCTACGAGCACCACACGGGCGAGATGTCGACCGAGCAGATCGAGGACTTCACCGAGCGCCTCGTGTCGGGCTCCCTCGCCCACGAGGAGGTCTTCGACAGCAAGGGCCACGGCGTCTTCTACGCCGATGCCGCGCAGAACGGCGCCGGGCCGCTTCTGGCCGTCACAGGCCCGCAGCGCGGCCGCCTGCGCGGCTCCCGCCTCGACCCTTACTTCGCGACGCCCCACGGCGACATGATGGTCTCCGGCTGCTTCGGCCTCATCCGCGCCTTCGCTGCGCGCTACCCGGAGCACGCGGAAGAGATCGAGGCGGCGCTCTCCAGCTAACAGCGCTCAGATGCGAGACGAGATCCTCACGTACTGGGAGATGTGCGCGCGCGAGAACGGCTCGCTTCAGCGAGGTATGTACTTCCGCGAACCGCCTGCGGCCTCGGTCGTGTTGATGTCGAGGCGCCCTAGTGCGCCATATGAAGACTCGCTTTCGGAAGATGGAACCGAGCTCGAGTATGAGGGCCATGATGTACACAAGAGTCCAGGCGTCGATCCGAAGCGCGTCGATCAGCCTTGGGAACTGGCATCAGGCAGGCTGACCGAGAACGCGAAGTTCGCGAACGTAGCTGGGAAGACGCTCGTCCGCGTTTACGAGAAGCTCAAAGACGGAATATGGTCCGACCGAGGTCTGTTCCGCCTAGTCGACTACGACTATCGGGACAGCGGTGGCCGCAAGGTCTTCAAGTTCCGCATGCGCCTTACCGATGAGGACCTCGATCCTGAACGCGTCGTCATTCGTGACAGTGAACCATCACGCGTCATCCCCTCTTGGGTGAAGCAGGCCGTGTACAAGCGAGACAAGGGACGCTGCGTCATCTGCGGCGCGGATGATGAACTCCACTTCGATCACGACTTGCCGTACTCACTTGGCGGAACGGGCATGTCGCCGCAGAACATCCGAATCCTTTGCGCGAGACACAACCTGAGCAAGGGCGCGAGGATCGAGTAGTTGGCCGTCAGGAAAGGGACTGGATTCTTCACCGCCTACCGGCGGCTCAGAACGACAGGCAAGGGAGGGGCGGTTTCTAGTATCGCTAGCCCGGGATGCCACGCATGAGCTTGCGGGCAAAAGGAGGCATGAGCTTGTGGATGATCTCCGGCGGCTCGGAGATCTCGTTGATTTCGATGCCCTGGGGCACGTAACGCCAGGTGCGGTACCCGTAGACGGGGACGTTGAGCTTGTTGCAGATCTTCTTGGCGGCGGCGCCGTAGCCGACCGGCACGTAAAGGTAGAACGCAGCGTCCGGGAGCTTGGCGAAGGGGAGCCACAGCTTCTCCGCATTCTCCTCGTTGACACCCTCGCCGACCTCGACGCGGGCGCTGATGCGCAGGATGTTCCCGGGCGTGTCGACGACGACGATGTCCGGCACGAGCTCATTGCCCTCGGTGTCGGTGACCGGGAGCGTGACCTCGGGGACATTGACGAAGGTGCGCAGCGACGGAAATTCGGTGGTCGGGAACTCGTAGCGGGCCTGGGCGATGTCTTGCACCGCCTGTAGGTGCAGCTCCTCACCGCTTTTCGGGGCGGGCTGCAGCATCTTGTCGACGTCCATCCAGCGTGTGTCGATGGTCACGGTTGCACCTCCGGCCGATTCCTAGCGCCGTGAATATGTGAATCTCCGCACAATATAGAACATGTACGGCGGTAGCGTCCAGACTTGGCGAGTGCCGGGCTACTTGCCCTTGTACTCGGGCTTGCGCTTCTGGGCAAACGCGAGCGGGCCCTCGCGGGCGTCTTCGCTCTGCATTACCTCAGGTCTTTGGAGTCCAGAGAAGATAGCTCTCCATATCGTACGCCCCGACGATGACCTCGCGCACACCGGCCACCAATCCTCGCAACTCGGCCTCAGTGAGATCACTCCAATGCTCCGGCATTTCCTCTGCCGCATGGGTGGCAAGAATCCCCAACATGCGAGGCCAAGCCACATTGACCGTCTGGACCGCAAGGAGAACATCGTCAGGCAAGTTGGTCAGATCCAGAACGTGCAGGACATTGTCGCCAACTATGACACCGTCAGCCTCGCTCAACCACGGGTCGGATGGCTTGGCAAGACCGTTCTCGAAGACGCAGACCGGAGAAGGAGTTGCGGCGAGAAACTGCGAAATGTGGGCGGCAAGCTGGTCGTCGAGATTCGGTACGGGTTCCCATCGATAGCGCTGCCTGTCCTTTCCCTCCGTGTAGCGGAACGTAGCCGGATCGCGATAGAACTTGCCGCCCTCTCCGAGAGCTAGCGCGGCTTCATCGTCGACATGGTCTGGCAGGTAGGTAGTGATGACGCCCTTGTGATTACCAAACCGATCGAGGACCAGTCGCGACAGGTGCCACCCCATGGTTTCGCCTTCTTCGAGGCGTTCGCGGATGTAATCTAGGGCTTGCGCACCAAGAACCCTCTCGCTAGTCATCATGCACTAGTACTCGTCAGAGGCTCGCTTGGTCTGTTCCCAGGTGCCGGGCTACTTCCCCTTGTACTCGGGCTTGCGCTTCTGGGCAAACGCGAGCGGGCCCTCGCGGGCGTCTTCACTTTGCATGACCTTGCGCGAGAACTCGGTCTCTTGTTTGAGCCCGTCCTCGAATGTGAGGTCTAGCCCACGGATGGCCGACTCCTTCACCGCGCGCACCGCAAGCGGGCCGTTCTGGCAGATCGTCTCGGCGATCTCGCGGGCCTTGGGCATCACCTGGTCGGCGGGCATGACGTGGTTGACGAGGCCGTGGCGCAGCGCCCACTCGGCGTCGAAGTGGCCGCCCGTCATCAGCACCTCAAGCGCTATGCCTTTGGGCAGCATACGCGGCAGGCGCTGGGTTCCTGACGCGCCGGGAATGATCGCGCGCGTGACCTCCGGGACGCCGAAGGTCGCGTGCTCGGCCGCGACGCGGATGTCGCAAGAGCAGGCGATCTCGAGCCCGCCGGCGAGGCAGTAGCCGTTCACTGCGGCGATCATCGGCTTCCAGCACTCGAAGCCGCGCGTGATGCCGCCGAACGGCGCCCGCGCGACCTCCGGGTCGAGGGTGAGCTTGCCGGCCATCAGCTCTGACATCGCGACCAGGTCGTTCCCGGCCGAGAAGGCCTTGTCGCCGGCACCGGTCAGGATGACGACCCACTGCTCGTCGTCGGCCTTGAACGCTTCGAAGGCTTGCTTCAGCTCGTAGCTGGTCTGCGCGTCGATGGCGTTGCGGCGTTCCGGCCGGTTGATGGTGACCGTTGTGATGCGGCCGTCCTGCTCAACCAGGATGCGATCGTAGTCGGGCATGGTCATCCCCTTTCGTCTGATACGGTGTAGCCGTCGACGGCGAGCAAGCATAGCAATCGATTGGAGCGGGCGTCTAGTGCGCATCAGCGAGATCAAGCGCCATATCGACGGCTCGGAAGAGCGATACACGCTCACGCAGATCCATCGCGCTCGCCACGCCGTAATCGCCGAGTATAGATTCAAGAGGACCTACGTCCGGGACGGCTTCACTATTCCTCGCGGCGGGAAGACGTACGGCTTCTTCTGGGAGCTGCGGCCCTACGTGATGTATCGCATCCTCGACCCCGAGGGCGGGCTCGTAGCGCACCGCTTCGATGTCGTCGAGGACGTCCGGCTTGCGGAGCGCGGTGTGTCGTACACGGACTTGCTGCTCGACATCTGGGTCCGGCCGGACGGCACGGCCCAGGTCGAGGATGAGGACGAGGTCGAGGCCGCGCGCAAGGACGGCGTGCTCTCCGCGGAAGACGTCGACCAAATCGACCGCGTTCGGGACCTGATTCTGCGCCGGCACCGCGTAATCATCCGTGACGCGATCAGTCTGTTACCATGAAGTTACCGGCGTCCGTTGTGGGCGTTATGCAAACCTCCTATATTGGAGGCAATCCCGCCCCTGCACGGCACTTGGAGTGAGATGACTGACGCGCCGAAGCAGTACAACGTAGCCGTCGTCGGCGCCACAGGCGCCGTGGGGCAGGAGTTTCTGCGCATCCTCGCGCGAAGACGGTTCCCGCTGCGCAACCTTTCGCTCTTCGCCAGTAAGCGCTCGAAGGGGAAGAAGATCCAATTCGGCGAGACCGACATCGAGGTCCAGGAGATCGGCCAGAAGTCCTTCCGTGGCGTCGACTTCGTCTTCATCTCGGCGACCGACGAGATCAGCAAGTCGGTCGGTAAGTCGGCTTCTGAGGCCGGCGCGGTCGTCATCGACGACAGCCCGATCTGGCGAATGGAGCCTAACGTGCCGCTCGTGGTACCTGAGATCAACGGCGCCGATGTCGACAATCATGAGGGCATTCTCGCGATTCCGAACTGCGCGACGACGCCCATTGTGATGACGCTCTGGCCGCTGCACAAGATCAATCCCGTGCAACGCGTAACGATCGCTACCTATCAGTCGGTCTCGGGCACGGGTCAAGCAGCGATTCACGAGCTCTCGGAGCAGACGCAGCGCGTCCTCGAGAACCAGCGGCCATCGCCGCACGTGTACCCGCACCAGATCGCGTACAACGTCCTGCCCGAGGTCGGCTCGTTCAAGGACGACGGCTACACGAGCGAAGAATGGAAAGTCGTCGCCGAGAGCCGCAAGATCATGCACGAGCCGGAGCTACGGGCGTCGGCAACGTGCGTGCGCGTGCCGGTGTATGTCGGGCACAGCGCCGCTGTCCACGTCGAGCTCGAACGCCCGATGGAGGCCGAACAGGCACAGGGCATCCTGATGGAGGCGCCTGGGGTCGTGGTGCAGGACGACCCGTCCATCAACCTCTACCCGCTTGCGACGACGTCGGCCGGCCGCGACGAAGTATTCGTCGGCCGCATCCGCAACGACAGCTCTCACCCGAACGGCCTCGCCTACTGGACTGTGTGCGATAACCTCCGCAAGGGTGCCGCGCTGAACGCCCTGCAGATCGCCGAGGAGATGATCAAGCGCGGCGTCGTCTAGGCCAGGGCATTCGCCAAGGCCCTTCCCCTGATATATAATCTGTCCACTATTCATTGAGATTGAGATGACCGAACTCGGACGTCTGCTGACAGCTATGGTGACCCCCTTCGACGAGAGCGGGGAGGTCGACTACGAGGGCGCCCAGCGCCTCGCCCTGGCGCTACTCGAGTCGGGCTCGGACGGGCTTGTCGTCGCCGGTACGACGGGAGAGTCGCCGACGCTGACGCACGACGAGAAGCTGCGGCTCTACGCGGCTGTGAAAGAAGCGGTCGGCGGCCGGGGCGCCGTCGTTGCTGGCACGGGTAACAACAGCACGCAAATGACTGTTGACCTGACGCGCGAAGCTTCCCGGACCGGCGTCGACGGCATCCTGGCTGTCGTCCCGTACTACAACAGGCCGCCCCAGGAGGGGCAGTTTCGGCACTTCGAGGCGGTCGCAGCCGCGACCGAACTGCCGGTCATCCTCTACAACGTGCCCAGCCGCACCGGGGTAAACATGACAGACGAGACGGCGAACCGACTCTCGCGAATCGACAACATCGTTGGGACGAAGGAAGCGAGCGGCGACCTCGAGCAAATCCGGCGCATCATCGAGGGCGCGAAGGACGGATTCCGCGTTTGGTCGGGGGCGGACGAGGACACCTGCGCGATCGTGGCGGCCGGTGGCTACGGCGCGATTGGCGTCATCACGCATCTGGTCGGGCGGCAGGTGGCCGACATGATCGAGTACGCTGCAGCAGGCCGGATGGCCGAGGCGGAAGCGATCCACGAACGCCACGTGCCGCTCATCCGGGCATTGTTCTCCGTCTCCAGTCCGATCCCTCTCAAGTACGCGATGAACCAGCTCGGGTTCCGCGTGGGCAGCCTACGGCTCCCGCTCTGCGAGCCGGACGACGAAGCAGCCGAGCGAATTATGGCCGAGGTACGCCGCCACACGATCGACCTGGCGGTTGCAGTCTAGACAGGCACCGTCTCCCCTACCGGGATCTCGACGTCTCCCGCGTAGACACCCGCGCGCAACCGACCCTTCGGGTCAAAGCACTGATCGGCTACGCGTTCCGCGAAGGCTGCGCCGCGGTCGATGAGCTCGTGCACGTGGCTCAGGTCGCCGATACGTGGGCCGTGCTCGATGCGCGGCTGGAGCAACGCGATCCGAGTCCTGTCGCCGAGATGCGAGATGTCGCGGGCGACGCGATCACGCATGACGATATCGACGGTGCGCGTGATGACGTCCATGACGTTGGCGGGCCGCGGCTGCTCGAAGCAATGCGAGAGATCGATAGCGAGGATCTCGCGCGAGCCGAGCTCGACCGCGGTCGCAAGGTCAAGGTTCGACGTGACGCCGCCATCGATGAACGACTGGCCATCAATCAACACCGGGTCGAACACGCCTGGGATCGCCGTCGAAGCGAGCACGGCCTGAGAGACGCTGCCCTCGCTGAAGACGTGCTTGCAGCCAGTATCAAGGTTGGTCGCGGTGATATAGAGCGGCACCACAGTTGCCGAAAAGTCGTCAACGACGGCGTGCTCGGCGACGAGTCCGACGAGGAAGTCGCTCTTGACGAGGTAGCGGCGCCGGGTGGCAATCCGCAGCGCGACCCGCACCGGGTGGATCTTGATGAAGCGCTCGCGTTCGAGGCCGCGCCAGACCTCAGCAAGGGCGTCCGCGCCGCCCTCCCCTGGGTGGAAGGCCAGGAAAGCGCCGTTGAGCGCCCCCACACTCGTGCCCACGATCATCGATGGCTGGAAGCCGCGACGGACGAGGACCTGGAGGACGCCTGCCTGGAGCGCCCCCATTGCGCCTCCACCGCTCAGGACGAGCGTCGGTCCTTCGCTGTGCCCGTTTCGTCCGAACCACATCACTCCTACTCCTCAACGTAACGTCCAGACGATCGTTCCGCACAGATTGACAAATTCACTGTGTGCAGCTAGGCTGGATATACCCCCTCCCAGGGGGTATGGGTAAGGAGACGAGGCAATGCAAGAAATCACGACGAAAGAGGCCCTCAAGCGCCTCAACTACATCGAGGGGCACCTGGGCGGCGTCCGGCGCATGATTGAGCTGGACACCTACTGCGTCGACGTGCTCAAGCAGACGTACGCCGTCCGCCGTGCGATCGAGAAGCTGGAGGCCCTGTTGCTCGACGGGCACCTGCACACCTGCGTCGTCGAACACGTGCGCCAGGGGCGCGAGGAGCAGGCGGTCAGCGAGCTGCTGGAGTTGTACGAGCTGGCCGGAAAGTAACCATGATCACGGAGACGCACACATCCGAAACACGGCGCCAGAAGACCTTCGCCGTGAAGGGCATGACGTGTGCGTCATGCGTCCGCCACGTCGAGAACGCGCTGCTCAAGGTCGATGGTGTGAAGGCCGCGCACATCAATCTTGCGACAGAACGCGCGAGCGTCGAGCTAGCGCCTGAGGTCGCGGTCAACGACCTGCGCAGTTCGGTCGCGGCCTCCGGCTACGAGCTGGCCCAGGAGATCCCGCCCGAGGCCGGGCTCGAAGACACGGAAGCCGCCGAGCGCGCAGCCGAGGAACGACACCTGCGGGTGCGGATGATCTTCGCGCTCACGGCCGGCGCGATTCTTATGGTGTTGTCGCAGAGCATGCGGATCCCTGGCCTCGACGAGGTTCCGCTGCGCGCGATCAACCTGACCTCGTGGGCCCTGGCCACGCCGGTGCTGTTCTGGGCCGGCTGGCAGTTTTTCCGCAGCGCGTGGCAGGTCGGCCGGCACGGCGTGACCGACATGAACACGCTGATCGCGGTGGGTACGAGCGCAGCCTACGGCTACAGCGTCGTGGCGACGCTCTGGCCGGAGACGATCGAACGCGCGGCCGGCGTTAGCGCCGAGGTCTACTTCGACACGGCGGCCGTGATCATCGCGCTGATCCTGCTGGGACGCTGGCTCGAGGCGCGCGCGAAGGGTCAGACGTCAGCCGCAATCAAACGCCTGATGGGGCTGCGGGCGCGTACGGCACGCGTCATCCGCGACGGCGAAGAGCAATACGTACCGGTCGATGAGGTCGTCGCGGGTGACATCGTGATCGTCCGGCCCGGCGAGAAGCTGCCTGTGGACGGCATCGTCGTCGATGGAACGTCTGCGGTCGATGAGTCGATGCTGACCGGAGAGAGCCTGCCGGTCGAGAAGGGACCCGGCCACGAGGTCTTCGGAGCGACCATCAACAAGACCGGCTCGTTCCGCTACCGCGCGACTAAGGTCGGCGCGGAAAGCGCGCTGTCGCAGATCATACGGCTCGTGCAGGAGGCCCAGGGCTCGAAGGCGCCGATCCAGCGCCTCGCCGACGTGATCGCCTCCTACTTCGTGCCGGCCGTGATCGGCGTGGCGCTCGTCACGTTCCTGGTCTGGCTCGCGGTCGGGCCGTCGCCGGCGATCACGTACGCCATGCTCGCGGCCGTCGCGGTGCTGATTATCGCCTGCCCCTGCGCGCTCGGCCTCGCCACGCCGACGGCGATCATGGTCGGGACGGGCAAAGGCGCCGAGCATGGCATCCTCATCAGAGGCGGCGAGGCGCTGGAGACCGCGCATAAGATCGACACGGTGGTGCTCGACAAGACAGGCACCATCACCGAGGGCCGTCCGTCGGTGACTGACGTCGTTCCCGCTGATGGCATTGCCGCCGACGAGTTGCTTCGCCTCGCCGCCAGCGCGGAACGCGGGTCGGAACACCCGCTCGGCGACGCGATTGTGCGAGAGGCCCACGCACGGGAACTCGACCTCGTCGACGCGAGCGAATTCGAGGCCATGCCCGGCCACGGGATTCGAGCGCGCGTGGAAGGTCGTGACGTGCTGCTCGGGAACCTGAAGCTCATGCAGGAGCGCGCTCTCGCGCTGAACGGCATCACGCCGCAGACGGAAACGCTCGCAGGCGAGGGCAAGACACCGATGCTCGTTGCGGTCGACGGCGGGCTCGCGGGCGTGATCGCGGTCGCCGACACGGTGAAACCTAGTGCGCGGGAAGCCGTCGCGGGACTGCGGCAGGCCGGCATCGAGGTCACGCTGCTGACCGGCGACAACGAGCGCACCGCGAAGGCCATCGCACAACAGGCTGGCATCGATCGCGTCCTCGCGGAGGTGCTGCCGCAGGACAAGGCGGACGAAGTGCGCAAGCTGCAGGCCGAAGGCCGCGTTGTCGCGATGGTCGGCGACGGCATCAATGACGCGCCCGCGCTCGCGCAGGCCGATGTCGGTATCGCGATCGGCACCGGCACGGACGTGGCGATCGAGGCCGCCGACATCACGCTGATCAAGGGCGACCCACGCGATGTCTCGACCGCGATCCGGCTCAGCCGCCAAACGATGCGCACCATCCGCCACAACCTCTTCTGGGCGTTTGCCTACAACGTTGCGCTGATTCCGGTCGCGGCCGGTGTCCTCTATCCATTCTTCTCCGACTCGGGCGTCCCGAGCGGACTCCAGTGGGCGCTCGGTGAATACGGCTTCCTCAACCCGATGCTCGCCGCCGGCGCGAT